>JAEAMG010000071.1_pt1 | contig 153541 bp, 146 predicted proteins | sample 8958741 | NCBI WGS metagenome assembly JAEAMG01 (sample SAMN16933256, study PRJNA681125) | bioreactor sludge metagenome | isolation source: anaerobic bioreactor treating anionic surfactant - SDBS | place: India: Bengaluru | collected 2019-02-28 | reverse complement strand
TTTAACTATTTAGACTCAGGTTTTTTTATTTAAAGCAAACTATGGGACAGTAGTGCCCTAATGGGTGCTTTTTGTTTTAAGATAAATAACTTGTTTGCTCTAAACTACTTAAAGTCTATTTCACACATCCAGTATTCTTTCTTTACCAGGTTAAAGGATTCCACAGTTTAAAGGGTTTGGTCAGCTGTACATCTTCTGCTGGATCATATTTTGCAGGTTTCAGCTTTTGCGCTTTCTTACGCAACTTCCCGCTATTTTGATCGAGTGCAACAAAGTTATAACTTTCTGACTTCAGCTGAGTATAGGCGATTTCATTTAAGCCCATTTTTTCCGGCATCAAGATTAAAGGCCCCGAAACTTCACGACGGGTAGTTAAGTTTTCTTCATCATACTTAATAAAATAAGACTGTCCTGCCTGCACGGTAAAATCCAGATATTTGGGTTTTTGGAAATGCTGTACCCCCACAGGGCGGCTGGTGGATATGCGATAGGTTCCGGCAGGTAGTTCTACCCAGTAATAATGATTGTTTAATAAACTTGGAATATGTTCACTATTGATAAACAAGCTGGATGCCACAATTTCCTGACGGTTCCACTTACTATCAGGACGGTATAAATAAACAATCGCAGCCTGATCGTTCTGTGCCTGAACTGGCTGAAAGCGCTGTCCTATCTTTTGATTAACCCAAGCACCAATGCTAAACATGCCAAAACGGTACTGTTCCAATAATCCCGGTTCATTTTCAGTATTGACAGGTTTTAAGGTCGATGTCGCTTGAGTGTGCTCCATAGCAGATTTGCCATGGCATCCCAATAAAATAAAGCTTGCACAGACTGCAATACAGACTCCACGCATGATTTTCCCTCACCGCGTATTTTTTTATTTTTGTACTAAACTGAATTAAGCACTTCATTGTTTGCTATATATTGATTTTATTTCGGCTTCCACGCCGAGTTCTTGAGATTAACATTAGGTTTTATTTTTGGAAATAAAAAACGCGCGAAAACACAAGTTTTCCGCGCGTTTCTGACGAATAGCGAATTAAGCAGATTTAGAATTTATCACTTTTAAATCTACTTTAGCCTCATTTTCAGTCTCTGATTTAGGCTGACGTTCTGCTTTTAACACCGGTTTTGCTTCACCAGAAATCACTGCATCATTCACAATCACAGTCCCGACATCGGTACGGCTTGGTAAATCATACATGGTTTCAAGTAATGCATTTTCCAGAATTGAACGCAGACCACGTGCACCTGTATTACGTTCCAAAGCTTTTTTCGCTACGGCACGTAATGCTGAATCTTCAAATACCAGATCCACATGCTCCATATCAAACAAATATTGATATTGACGGGTTAAGGCATTTTTTGGCTCAGTCAGAATCTGCATTAAGGCTTCTTCATCCAGCTCATCCAGAGTTGCGATGACCGGCAAACGGCCAATAAATTCTGGAATCAAGCCAAATTTCACCAAGTCTGTTGCTTCAACCTGACGGAACAAATCAGACAACTTTCGGGTTTCATTTTTGTTCTTCACTTCAGCAGTGAAACCGATCCCGCCTTTTTCCTGACGCTGTTGCACGATTTTCTCTAGACCAGAGAAGGCACCGCCACAGATAAACAGGATATTTGAGGTATCAATCTGAATGAACTCTTGCTGCGGATGCTTACGACCACCTTGTGGCGGGATTGAGGCAACCGTACCTTCGATCATTTTCAACAACGCCTGCTGGACACCTTCACCAGATACATCACGGGTAATCGACGGGTTTTCAGATTTACGGGTAATCTTGTCAATCTCGTCGATATAGATAATACCCTTTTGCGCTTTTTCTACATCATAGTCGGCTTTTTGCAACAGCTTCTGTACGATGTTTTCCACATCTTCACCGACATAACCCGCTTCGGTCAAAGTGGTCGCATCGGCCATGGCAAATGGAACATCAAGCAAACGCGCTAAAGTTTGTGCCAGCAAAGTTTTACCTGAACCTGTTGGTCCAACCAGTAAAATATTACTTTTTGCCAGTTCAACCGCATCATCATGCTTATGGCCGCTATGGGTCACTTTTAGACGCTTGTAATGGTTATACACTGCAACTGAAAGCGTTTTCTTGGCAACATCCTGACCAATGACATATTGATCAAGTGCGGCACGAATTTCGTGTGGCTTAGGCAACGGTTTGCTCGCCCAATCGCCCGATTCAACTTGCTGGCTGGTTTGGACTAAATCTAGGCATACGTCCACACACTCATTACAGATGTAAGCGTCCTCACCTGCAATCAGTTTCCCGACTTCAGACTGCGTTTTACCGCAAAATGAACAATGCTTTTGTCCTTGAGGATGATCGGACATATTCACTCCAATATAAAAATCTGAAAATTATGGACGTTTAGTAAGTACTTCATCCACGAGACCGTATTCTTTAGCAGCCTGTGCTGTCATAAAGTTATCACGGTCAGTATCTCTAGCAACAGTTTCATAGTCTTGACCACTATGCTCTGCCATTAAACGGTTTAAACGTTCTTTAATAAATAGAATTTCACGCGCGTGAATTTCAATATCCGATGCCTGACCACGGAAACCACCTAGTGGCTGGTGAATCATCACACGGGCATTTTCCAGGCAATAACGTTTACCCTTAGCACCTGCATTAAGCAGGAATGCACCCATAGAGGCTGCCTGTCCCATACAATATGTCACGACATCCGGTTTAATGAATTGCATGGTATCGTAAATGGCCATACCTGCAGTCACTGAACCTCCTGGTGAATTAATATAGAGGTGTATATCTTTATCTGGGTTCTCTGCTTCTAAAAACAACATTTGCGCAACAATTAAATTTGCCATGTTGTCTTCAACTTCACCGGTTAAGAAGATGACGCGTTCACGCAAAAGACGTGAAAAAATATCGAAAGAACGCTCACCACGAGAAGACTGTTCAACCACCACTGGCACTAAAGCGTTATCAATTGTTGGAACATACATACGTTATTTATTCCTAAATTTTTTGTTACTCAACTCATAGTCACAATATGAGGGATAATTGCCGAAAATGCAAAATATTCCCAATTAAATAACAGATATTTTTTATATAAGCATTGTGAATTCAGGACAGGTCACGATAAGCCTGTACATAAAAAAAGGCGCATGATGCGCCTTTTTTCGGTCAGCTAAGCTTAGCCTTGTTGACGAGCTTGTTGCTCTTTCAATAAGTCTTCATAGCTTACTTTTTTGTCAGTCACTTTAGCAGATGCCAAGATGTGATCAACTACTTGATCTTCTAATACAACAGCTTCGATTTGAGCACGTTGCTGTTTGTCATTTTTGAAGTATTCAATCACTTCAGTTGGGTCTTCGTAAGAAGAAGCCATGTCTTCGATGTAAGCTTCAACGCGAGCAGCATCAACTTCAATTTTAGCGTCCGCTAAAACCTTGCTCACCAACACGCCAAGTTTTACAGATTTTTCAGCTTGTTCTTTGAACAGGTCATCTGGAAGCATGCTGCTGTCAAATGCTTTCGCACCTTGAGCACCAAACTGTTGGGTGAACTGTTGAATCATTTGTTGACGTTGACGATCAATTTCTTGAGACAACATAGAAGCAGGAACTTCAACTTCGTTTGCAGCTACAAGTGCATCGAAAGTCGCGCCTTTCACTTGGTTACGAAGACCGTTTTTCACTTCACGTTCCATGTTTTTACGAACGTCAGCTTTTAATTTTTCAACACCTTCTTCTTCAGTTAGACCGAAGATTTTCAAGAATTCAGCATCAACTTCTGGAAGTTTTTGTTTTTCAACTAGCTTCACAGTGATTTTGAATTGAGCAGCTTTACCCGCAAGGTTTTCAGCCTGGTAATCTTCAGGGAAAGTAACATCAATCACTTTCTCTTCGCCTTTCTTCATACCAACGATACCGTCTTCGAAGCCAGGGATCATACGACCAGAACCTAACACCAGTTTAAAGTCAGTTGCAGAACCGCCTTCAAATTTTTCGCCATCAACTGAACCTTCAAAGTCGAAAGTAACTTGCATGTCTTTTTTAGCCATGCCTTTGGTTTCAGTCCAGCTTGCACGTTGCTTTTGAAGGTTTTCGATCATTTGATCGACGTCTTTGTCGTTCACTTCAGTCGCTTTACGTTCAACTTCTAGACCGTCAAATTTAACTTCAACTTCTGGATAAACTTCTACAGTTGCTTCATAAACAAGAGCGTCTTCCTTGTTTTCAACTTTTTCAATGTTTGGCATGCCAACAGCATTGATTTTCTCTTGTTGAATCGCTTCGAATACTGTGTCACGAATTACATCGTTCACAACTTCTTGATAAATGCCTGCGCCATATTCACGACGTACTACATTTAAAGGCACTTTACCTGGACGGAAGCCGTTGATCTTCACAGTTTTAGCAGTGCGTTTTAAACGAGCTTCAAATTGCTCGTTCACACGGCTCGTCGGTACAGATACATTTAAACGACGGGCAACGCCCGAAACCGCTTCAGAAGTTACTTGCATGGCTTCCTCGATATAGAAATAGTAATTGCAATTTTGAAAGTGCCACATTATATGACAACATTGAAAGATATACAAAACCGGATGTTTTAACCATTAAATTTTAAGTATTCTGATCATAAAAGTCTGGCTTAATTACAACTTTGAACATCTGTAGTGCATAAACATCGCCATTTTCTATATTTTTTTACCTCTTTCGCCTATTTTTCGCTGTTTGATACTTTTTATTTCAGTATTTTTTCTGGCTATCTTTTGTGGTTCTCATTCAGCCCTATTTTAGCCACAGTTCATAATTTTTGTCTAAATCCCCTATTCTTCCTGCAAAAAGCTCTTTTGAGTAGAAATTTCATGATCACGTTCCCTATTTTTATTTTTTACGAAAAAGATTATTTACTTAAAACCAGGAATAGCCTTTAAAAGTAGAATTACACGCTTTGACTCAGCATAAACATTGAATACAAAATGAATTTTTTGTTGGTGATTTACCATATCACTGTTAAAAAAATTATCATCAATATTCCCAATTAAAAATAGGAAAACCATTAAAATATAAGATATATATATAAATCAAAAAATTAACTTTAAATAGCCACATTATTTGATTCAAAAAACAAATTGATAACTTAAAAATGATTACCAATTACAATTATAACTCATAGTGATAAAAAATAAGAATCATTATTATTCTCATACGTTTTCACAGTACCCTTTTGAGTTCGAAATGGCCTTCATTAAAACACGCAAAAAAATCGTATCTTCTGCGATTGTTTCCTCACTTTCAGTGATGGCAGCGAATGCATTTGCACAAGATCAAGTTGCTCAACTTGAAACTATTCATACTCAGGCGGAAGCAGAAGCAGCTAAAGGTTTAAAAGTAGACCAATCTGCCAACTCCAAGTTTGTTGCTCCTTTGCTGGATACGCCTAAATCAGTTTCTGTAATTTCAAAGCAATTGATTGAAGATACTCAAGTGACAACTTTAAGCGATGCGTTACGTACAGTACCTGGGATTACTTTAGGGGCTGGTGAAGGGGGTAACCCGAATGGCGACCGTCCATTTATTCGCGGTTATAACTCAGAAAGTTCCATGTATGTAGATGGTGTGCGTAATGCCACTTCACAAAACCGTGAAATGTTTGCTGTAGAACAGGTTGAAGTAACCAAAGGTTCTGCATCTGCAATGGGCGGTGCAGGTACGACTGGCGGTAGCATCAACATGGTTTCTAAAGTTGCTAAAAAAGGTGACTTTTTGGAAGGCTCTGTTGGTGCAGGTACCGATAATTACCAGCGTATTACCCTAGATGGCAACAAAGATTTTGGTAATGGTATTGCAGCGCGTGTTGCAGTATTAGGACACCACAATGAAAAAGCAGGTCAAGCCGATGGGACTGAATACAAACGTGCCGGGATCGCTCCAAGTATTACTTTTGGTTTAGACACCCCTACCCGTGCAACTTTAAATTATTACTACCTAAAAACAGATGATACCCCTGATTCAGGTGTACCCTACAACAACCCAACTGGATATTCCCAATATTCAGGAAAACCAATTGATGTCAAACAAGGCATTTACTACGGTTGGGAAGACCGTGATTTCCAGAAACAGGAAAATCAGGTGGGTACAATCAAGTTAGAACATGACCTGACTGACAATCTAACCATTTCAAATACAGCTGTTTATAACAACTCTAAAAATGATTATCTGTGGACCAACCCAGATGATTCTCAAGGGAACATTTATAAAACCGGTAATGTATGGGCACGTGTAAACTCTCGTGTTGCCGATACAGATACCTTTACCGACCAATTAGCATTAACCGGTAAATTCAATACTGGTGCCTTAAAGCATAGCTTTAACTTAGGCGCAGAGTATTCAGATCAAGAAACAGATCGTACCCAATATATTATTAATGGCTTGTCTGCCACAGGTGCAGAATACAACAAATGTAGCCCTGCCGATATTGCTTCGGGCTGGTGTACTGCTGTTCAAAACCCTAATCGGGGACCATGGACAGGAAGTATCAGTACTGAAGGTGCAGACCAATACAATACAAAAACCAAGTCCACTTCTGTTTACTTCCTGGACAGCATTGAGTTCCATCCACAATGGATTTTAGATTTGGGCGTGCGTTGGGATAAGTTTGATACAGAGCAAACCATGACCTATGGTGCACGAAATAGTGCTGTGACTGCAACAACCCCTACAGCTCAAGCTGGCGACAAAGTAACAACAGAAAGTGATACTGACTTCTTTACTTATCAAGCAGGCCTTACTTTTAAACCGGTTGAAAACGCTTCAATCTATGCCAGCTATGCAACATCTGCAAACCCTGTGGGTGTAGATGCTGGTGACGGTTCTGAAGGTATTGGTGCAAATTATAGCAACTTGGATCCTGAAGAAAGCCAGACTTTCGAAATTGGGACCAAATGGGACCTTTTACAAGATCGCTTGAATTTAACTGCCGCTATTTTCCGTACTGAAAAGCAGAATGCGCGTATCCAGTTGAGTCCTACTACTTATAGTAATATTGGCGAAAGCAAAGTTGACGGTATCGAGCTGGGCTTGAACGGTAAAATTACAGATCAATGGGAGATCAGTGCAGGCTATACCTATCTTGATAGTGAAGCGACCAAGAATGGCGTCAGCTGTCGCGGTACAACCTGTACTGACCAAACGGTATTTAACGGCAACCAAATGCCGAATGTTCCTAAAAACAGCGCTACACTTTGGACAACCTATCAGGTTCTGCCACAACTGCAACTTGGTGCTGGTGCAACTGCTATGGACAAAGTCTATGGTGATTTGGCCAATACCAAATACGTTCCAGGTTATGTACGTTACGATGCCATGGCACGTTACAACGTTAACGAAAATGTTGACCTGCAATTGAATGTCAATAACCTGTCTGATGAACGCTATTTCACTAAAGCATATGCATCTCACTACGCCACTGAAGCAGAAGGTCGTAGCGCAGTATTGTCACTAAATTTCAAATACTAAGCTCAATTAAAACCATAAATTAATTATGGATTTAATCTAAAATAGCCTCATAATAATGAGGCTATTTTTATAGCTAAAAGAATTCATTCTTCCAAAGGTGTATTGTCGTGATCCATCATATTCCTAACGTCCTGAGTAAAGAACAAGTTCAATATTTCCGTGAAGAAATGGCAAAAATTGAATGGGTCAATGGTAAAGTCACTGCCGGTACACTGTCTGCCACAGTCAAACAAAACCAGCAACTGCCTGAAGATCATCCCCTGACTCATCACTTAAGTACCATCATTTTAGAATCATTGGGTCAGCATCCCTTGTTTTTATCTGCGGCCATTCCTCTCGACATTATTCCGCCACTGTTTAACCGTTATGAAAACAATGAAGCTTTTGGTTTTCATGTCGACAATTCCATCCGCCGTATCCGTGGCAGCAATGACCGCTTACGAACGGATTTATCCTGCACGGTTTTTTTAAGCGACCCGGAAGAATATGAAGGTGGCGACCTGGTGGTTGAAGACACCTATGGCTATCATGAGGTTAAACTACCCGCGGGCGATATGATCCTCTACCCTTCCACCAGTGTGCATGAAGTCACGCCAGTAACCTCCGGCTGCCGTCTCGCGTCTTTCTTTTGGGTACAAAGCATGATCCGTGATGATGCGGAACGCCACATGCTGTTTAATCTGGATCAGTCCATTCAGAACTTGCGTATGCAGTTGGGTGACAAGCACGAAGAGGTCATTAAACTCACCAATCTCTATCATAATTTAATGCGTAAATGGGCTGAACTCTAAGCTTAAAATCATGAAAAGCGCATGATTCAAGTGCTGCATGAATGTTGAGGATGATTTTAATTTTCCTAAAACTGAGCAGCAGAGTTAAGCATTTCATTGTAAGTCAGTATAAAAATCCCAGCCTAATCATCATTCTTTTTCATTAGCGCAATGGATTGAGCACATCCACTGCGCTTTTTTAAACCACATTTTAAATAAAAACGAATAATCTTCTATAAATTTATTGCAAATAATAATAATTATCATTAATATTTGCACCATTGTTACAATACATAACAATCTATCCACTTTTAGTTCCAGATTACTGACCACAAAAGTTGCAAAACAGTATTGGAATTCTGTCTTATACGAAACTAGGGATGACTGACCATGGCACAAATCAAAAGCCGTAAACACCACAGAAATGCTCAACTGGTTGCCTTAGCAGCCTCGTTCCCGCTCATGAATCATGCAGCAGCAAGCAATGGTGTCACCCAGCTGCCAACCATTACCGTGGAATCTAAAGCGGAAAATAAATATAAAGCCGATAGCGTCAGTTCCCCAAAATATACCCAGCCACTGGTCGATACCCCGCAAACCGTTTCCGTGATTAAAAAAGAACTATTAAAAGAACAAGGTGCGACGTCTTTGGTTGAAGCCTTAAGAAACACACCGGGAATTACCCTGCAACTGGGTGAAAATGGCAATACCAGTGCCGGCGATGCCTTTCAAATGCGCGGTTTTTCGACTCAAACCTCTACCTATGTCGATGGTATTCGCGATTTGGGTGCAGTCACCCGCGATGTCTTTAACCTGGAACAGATTGAAGTGGTCAAAGGCCCTTCTGGTGCGGAAGCTGGTCGTGGTGCAGCATCAGGGTATATCAACCTGGTCAGCAAACTACCACAGACTGAAAATAGCCGTGAAGTTTCTGCCACTTACAATACTGCAGAACATGCCCGCCTGACTGCTGATATCAATCAGGTAATTAATGATGGCATTGCAGTTCGTTTAAATGCCATGGGACAGGACGGCGGCGTTGAAGGCCGCGACTTTATTGAAAACAACGGCTGGGCCATTGCACCCTCGATTGCTTTTGGCCTGGATAGCGATACCCGCCTGTATCTCTATTCACAGCATATTCGTCAACGCAATATTCCGGATGGCGGTATCCCAACTATTGGCATGAAGGGTTTCTACAATGCCGATTCTGCTTTAGCTTCAGCACCTAAAGTGAATCGCGAAAACTTTTATGGTCACGTCGATGACCATGAAGATGTCGATGCAGATATGTATACGGCAAAGATCGAAAGTGATCTGGCTGAAAAGGTCAAACTGACCAACATCACCCGTTTGGGTAAAACCAGTATGAACCGTGTTTTAACCGGGATAAATACCGGTTCAGCCGGTTTAAGAACCAATGGTTCAAATGATCCAAAAGACTGGGAAGTTAACCGTTCACGTCAGGGTGTCGATCAGGAAAATAAGATTCTTGCTAACCAGAGTACTTTGAACCTGAATTTAACAACCGGTGCCATTGAGCATGATGTAGTTGCAGGTTTGGAATTTTTAAAAGAACAGCAACATACGAAAACTATGGCTACGCAAATGCCGGGTCAAGCGACAGTAGCCACATCTTGGGCCAATCTTTATGATCCAGATCGCAATGAAGCAATGCCTGGCCTGATGTATAATGGGGGCTATACCCATGGTGAAACTGATACAGCTGCCGCCTATTTATTCGACACGCTTAAATTTGGCGAGCGCTTCCAGCTGAATGGTGGAGTACGGGTCGACTATTACGACACCGAATATGATGCTTTGACCTTGCCATCGGGTAGCAGCAGCTTGGTCCCTGCTAGTTTTGGTGCACATGACACCTTGGTCAGCTGGAAACTGGGAGGCCTATTTAAACCTACGGCTAAAAGTAGCGTATATGCTTCTTATGCCAAATCCCTGACTCCTCCGGGAAGCGCCAACTTTAGCCTTTCAGCAACCGGAATTAACAGTGCTGCTGCCAAACCGCAAGAAACCCATCACTATGAAATTGGCACCAAGTGGGATTTGCTCAATGATCAACTGGCACTCAATGCTGCTGCCTATTACACTGAAAATGAAAACCAGTTTACTCAGGATGCCATTACCCAAGAATCCATTCAACAAGGTAAAACGACCGTGAAAGGGGTTGAACTGAGTGCTGTGGGCAAAATCACGGATGCATGGAATGTATCTGCCGGCGTGGCTCATATGAAAACTGAACAAGAAGATCAGCTCAGCGTGAATGCAACCACAGGAGCAATTACCCGAACCAACAATGTGCGCTGGTCACCGGAATGGACTGCAAGCTTATGGTCTACTTATGATGTTTCCGGCTTTAAACTGGGCTTGGGTGCGCGCTATGTAGACGAACAAAAACGTGTCATTACCGACAGCACGGCAGCGGCGAATATGCCTAACATTCCAGGCTATGTGGTATTTGATGCCATGGCGGGCTACAGCTTGAATAAGAACGCTTCGGTCAACTTGAATGTCTATAATCTGGCAGACAAGGAATACATCAGTACCCTCAATAATGGCGGTGGCCGTGTGATATTAGGACAACCGCGTTCTGCAGCTTTAACCTTTAACTATAAGTTTTAAGCCATTCGCCAAGTCTTAGCAGATTGAGTATAAATATAGTGTGTTAGATTTAGTGACTGTTGACTCCTCGTGTATGAAATAGCAACTGTACCTAATGCACTACATGATTTATTTTTGAATCCAATTAATGTTAGGGATGCAGATCAAGCTGATGATGTTACATATTCCTGAAATTCTAAGCAAACAGCAGGTTGTCGAGCTACGACAACAATTAGATAACAGTCAGGCCTGGATTCAGGGTCAGCACAGTGCCGGCTTTCAGGCACAAAAAATAAAAAATAATCTACAGATTGATCCCAACAGCATTGCTTATCAATCCTTTGCGGCCAAAATTCTTCAGGCCTTACAACACAACCTCCTGCTCAAATCTGCGGCATTGCCCAAGCATATTCTTCCGCCTTTATTTAACTGCTATCAGGATCAGGGGCATTATGGCAATCATGTCGATAATGCCGTGCAATATTCCAGCAGCATCGGACAAGCTATTCGTACTGACGTTTCCATCACCGTGTTTTTATCTGAACCGGATGAATATGCAGGTGGTGAACTGATTGTGGAAGACAATTATGGCAGTCATGAAGTCAAGCTCGATGCGGGAGATGCCATACTCTACCCGGCCACCAGTTTACATCGGGTGGAACCGGTGACCCAAGGCAAACGGATCGCGGCATGTACCTGGATACAAAGCATAGTCAAAGATGACTGGCAACGCAGCATGCTGTTTAACCTCGACATGAACATTATTAAATTGCGCCAGCAGATTGGCGATAACGAAGAAATTCTGGGTTTGACCAGTCATTACCATAACCTATTACGCCAATGGGGCGACCTATGAAAACCGTTGCACCCCTTGCTCCCCTCTCGCAGATTCCGGCTTATTTACAAACCATTGCCGATTATGAAATTGAAGCACAAAAGCATCTGCCTGATATGGTATGGCAATACTTGCAAGGCGGCTCTATGGATGAGGTCAGCGTTCGCGCCAATCTGGATCAGTTTCAACAGATTCACTTATTGCCCCGAATGCTCAAAGACCTGACTCAAGGTCATACCCGCTGTAAAATTTTAGGGCAGGAATATCCGCACCCAATTTTTCTGGCCCCGATTGGACACCAGCAGCAGTTCCATCCTGAAGCTGAAGCAGCAACCGCACTGGCCGCAGAAGTATTGGGCAGCAATATGGTACTCAGTACCTTTAGCAATACTGACATGCGCCAACTGAAACAGGACAATCCATACAAGTGGTTTCAACTCTATTGGCAAGGTGACCGGGAAAAATCGCTGGTGCTGGTAAAACTGGCCGAACAGCACAATTTTAAAGCCCTGGTGATTACCGTGGATTCACCGCATACTGGTATCCGTGACCGTGAACGCCGGGTATTTTTCCATTTGCCGGAAGGCATGCAGCATCCGCATACAGCGGCGCATATCCCCTTGCCTGAACTGCATGAGGGGGATCATCCCGTATTTAATGGTTTGATGAAAATTGCACCGACTTGGGAGGATATTGCCTGGATGGTTCAGCAGACCTCATTACCGGTTATTTTAAAAGGAATCGTCAATCCGCAGGATGCGCTGCTGGCCATACAGCACGGCGTACAATGCCTGATTGTATCCAATCATGGTGGTCGTGTATTAGATACTTGCATTCCTCCACTGACTGCATTGCAGTTGATTAAAAAAGTGCTGCCGGCCGATTTTCCGCTGCTCTATGATGGTGGGATTCGCCGTGGTTCAGATGTGTTTAAAGCCCTTGCCCTGGGTGCTGCGGCGGTTTTCATCGGGCGTCCTTATATTTATGGACTGGCAACTGCGGGAGCACTGGGTGTGGCACATGTGATTAAAATACTGAAGGAAGAATTTGAGATTACCATGGCATTAATGGGAACAGCCACGCTAAATGACATCACTGATGAGTATATTTTCCATAAATAGTACTGCTTATGGAAAATATTTCCCACGCTCCAGTTTTATATGCAAAAAAAGAAAAATATTTCCAGAATAAATCCAGTAAGATTAAGTTATAGCTTTGCAAAAGCTGCGATAAAGCCAAGTGATAGGAATTGATGGTTTTTTTATAACTTTCGACCCATCCTTTTAGGTACCCAGCTTGCAAATTAATAGAATAGACACAATCTATATTCGTAGTACGTTGCCGTGATCTACCCACTGAAAGCAACCCATGCTACTCAAGGAGTTACCTCATGATGTTGGCTGATCCAAGTAAAAAATATCGTCGCATGTACCAGCGTGTAGACTTGCCAGACCGCCAATGGCCAAATAACGAAATTACCAAAGCGCCAATATGGATGAGTACCGACTTACGTGATGGTAACCAAGCCATTTTTGAACCGATGGATATGGATCAAAAATTCAAGATGTTCCAGATGTTGGTGAAAATTGGTTTCAAACATATTGAAATTGGCTTCCCGTCTGCATCGCAAATTGACTTTGACTTCACCCGTAAATTGATTGAAGAAGGTCATATTCCGCATGACGTGTACATTGAAGTTTTGGTGCAGGCTCGTGATCATTTAATTCAGCGTACTTTCGAATCCTTGGTCGGTGCGAAACGTGCCATCGTGCATATCTACAACTCCAACTCTCCGACTTTCCGTCAAAAAGTTTTGAATGTCGATGTGGAAGGTGCTCGTCAGTTGGCGATCAATGCTGCGACCAAAGTGAAACAATACGCAGCACAATATCCTGAAACTGAATTTGTATTCCAGTACAGTCCAGAATGTTTCTCTGCAACCGAATTGGAAGTGGCGAAAGCAGCCTGTGATGCCGTGACTGAAATCTGGGAAGCATCACCTGAAAATAAAGTCATTTTAAACTTACCTGCAACAGTAGAGGTATCTAGCCCGAATATCTATGCCGACCAGGTCGAGTGGATGCACCGCAATATCGAGCGTCGTGATGGTGTGATTATTTCCGTACACTGCCACAATGACCGTGGTTGTGGTATCGCAGCGACTGAATTGGCGATTATGGCGGGTGCAGACCGTGTCGAAGGTTGTGTATTTGGCAATGGCGAACGTACTGGTAACGTCGATGTGGCAGCTGTGGCCTTGAACATGTATACCCAGGGTGTTGCACCGCACCTAGATTTCTCCAACATTAACGAAATTATTGCCACTGTTGAAGAATGCACAGGCTTGCCAGTCCACCCTCGCCATCCATATGCAGGCGACTTGGTGTTCACTGCATTCTCCGGTTCACATCAGGATGCCATCAAGAAAGGTTTTGAATTCCAGAAAAATGAAGAAATCTGGGATATGCCTTACTTGCCAATCGATCCTAAAGACTTGGGCCGTGATTACGATGCCGTGATTCGCGTGAATTCACAGTCGGGTAAAGGTGGTATTGCCTACTTGTTAGAATCCAATTACAACGTGGTGTTGCCGCGTCGTTTACAGATTGAATTTTCGCAAGTGGTTCAACAGGTGACTGACGAGCAAGCCAAAGAAGTTTCTGCACAAGACATCTGGGCATTGTTTAAAGATACTTATGTGGCCGTGAAAGATTCACATTACTCTGCTAAAAACTACAAATTGTCCGATGAAAATGGCAATCAAGTCATTGAGTTAGATATTGAAGTAAACGGCGAAGTTCAGCACTTGCGTGGTGAAGGTAACGGTCCGATTTCTGCCATCTTGAATGCATTACAGTTGCCAATTGATGTGTTGAACTATGAAGAACGCAGTATCGGTTCTGGTGCAAATGCCAAAGCCTTGGCCTTGGTTGAGCTTCAGGTCAAAGGTGCCGGTAAATCAGCCTTTGGTGCTGGAGTGCATGACAACATCGTGACCTCATCTATCGAAGCGATTATTGCCTGCACCAACCGCTTGATTGACCAGGGTGTATTAAGTACCGATCAGGTCATTGCTGCTGCCGTATAAGCAATATCAAATAAAAAACTTTAGAAAGGATACCCTCAAGTGGTATCCTTTTGTTATTCATCCTAAAGATTTAAGGCGAAAATTTCCTGTGTCTTTTCCAGCTGACTCAGTGGGCTTAGTTACCCCGCAAAAGTTTATTTTCGAAGAGCCGTTAGAGCTCGAATGTGACCGAATTCTTCCACGTTTTGAGCTCATGGTCGAAACTTATGGCGAACTCAATGCCGACAAATCCAATTCCATTCTGATTTGTCATGCCTTGTCTGGCCATCACCATGCGGCAGGTTATCATCATGAAGATGACCGCAAACCGGGTTGGTGGGATGCATGTATTGGACCAGGTAAAGCCATTGATACCTCTAAATTCTTTGTCGTCGCCCTGAATAATATTGGCGGTTGCAGCGGTTCAACCGGCCCGATTTCGCCCAATCCGGAAAATGACAACCGTCCTTATGGACCGGATTTTCCTCTGGTCACCGTGCGTGACTGGGTCAAAACCCAGGCCCTGCTCTCTGACCGCATGGGCATTGATGTCTGGTATGCCATTATTGGCGGTTCTCTGGGCGGCATGCAGGCTTTGCAATGGTCGGTGGATTATCCGGACCGTTTAAAAAAATGCGTGATCATTGCCAGTGCTCCAAAACTATCGGCACAGAATATTGCCTTTAACGAAGTGGCACGTCAGTCGATTCTGTCTGATCCCGACTTCCATAATGGCCGTTATCTGGAAAATGATAGCTATCCTAAACGTGGCCTGATTCTGGCACGTATGGTCGGTCATATTACCTATCTGTCTGAAGAAGCCATGAAACAGAAATTTGGCCGTGACTTGAAGTCGGGCAAATTTATGTACGGTTTTGATGTCGAGTTCCAGGTTGAAAGTTATTTGCGTTATCAGGGCGAGCAGTTCAGTCGTAACTTTGATGCCAACACTTACCTGATTATGACCAAGGCGCTGGACTACTTTGACCCATCACGCGAGTACGAGCAGTCCTTGAAAAAAGCCATGGCCAATACCCAATGCAAGTTTCTGGTGGTGTCCTTTACCACCGACTGGCGTTTTACCCCGCAGCGTTCACAAGAAATTGTCGATGCACTGATCAGCAACCATAAACCTGTCAGCTATGTCGATATTGATGCAGAACAGGGTCACGACTCGTTCCTGTTCCCGATTCCGCTTTACGTTAAATCATTACGTGCATTTTTAGGTGGTGCAGAACACCTCGAAGCCACACCTAAGGAGACTGTGTAATGCGTATCGATCATCAACTGGCAGAAAAATGGATTAAACCCGATTCCAGCGTACTGGATTTAGGCTGTGGTGATGGCGAACTGCTGGCACATATGAGTAAAAAGCACAATATTCGTGCATATGGCCTAGAAATTGATCAGGAAAAGATTGCAATTGCGGTAAGTCGGGGGTTAAATATTATCCAACAAGACTTAAACCTCGGTTTAAGCCGCTTTGCAGACCAGTCCTTCGACTATGTGGTGATGGCACAGGCCTTGCAAGCTGTAGATGCACCAGACGTATTATTGCGTGATATGGTGCGTGTGGGGAAACAGGCGATTATCACCTTTCCTAACTTTGCCCACTGGAAGACCCGGTCTTTCTTGGCATTAAAAGGAAGGATGCCGGTTTCGGAAGCTTTACCGTATATGTGGTATAACACGCCAAATATTCATTTATGTACTTTCCGTGATTTTGAAGCACTGTGTGCGGAAAATGATATCCGGATTATTAATCGACTTGCCGTGAATGGGGATCAGCAAGGTAGTTTACTCAGTAAACATATCCCGAATCTGTTTGGTGAAGTCGCTATTTATCGAGTGAGCGCACTATGAAAAAAATACTATTAAGCACACTATTGGCTGGACTGTTTAGCATTCAAGTCCATGCAGAATATGTTGCACCTACGGCATCGGTTTCGAGCCAGGCTGCGCAGTATTCTGTTATGGATATTAACAACCTGACCAAAGCTGCCAAAGCCGGTCAACCCGCTGCACAATTTTATCTCGGTACCCGATATCAGCAAGGCAGAGAGGTCCAGAAGGATGAGCAGCAAGCTTTTTCCTGGTACAAAGCTGCTGCCGATCAAGGTCTGACTGCTGCACAACTGAATGTCGGTCGTATGCTGGCTGATGGTATTGGCACCAAAAAAGATGAAGCTTTGGCACGTAAATATTTTGAAAAAGCAGCAAGCCGTGGCGATAACCGTGCCAGCTTTAATCTGGCGATGATGGAAGAACAAAAGAAAAACTATGTCGGCGCATATCAGTGGTATGAATTGTCTACCCGTGACGGCATGCTCGACAATAAAGTGATTTCACTGTCTGAAGGTAAGAAAACCGCTTTGGCTGCCAACTTGAGCCAAGAACAGATTCGTCAGGCACGTGACCGTGCGGACAAGTGGATTCAGGCACAGTAATTCTGCCTAATTCTATAAAGCACCTTCGGGTGCTTTTTTATTGGCTGATTGTTAGTCCCCATTTCAGGTAAAATTGAACTTATTTTAAAGATTAGAGCTTTTATAGAATGTCTGCACAAGATTGGTTATCGCAAGGAACACTGGTACTGGCAAGCAACAACAAAGGAAAGATTGCTGAATTTGAAAAAATGTTTGCCGAGTTAAATCTGCCTGTTGAGGTAATCCCTCAAGGCAAACTGAATATTGAAGATGCGATTGAAGATGGTTTGAGCTTTGTTGAAAATGCCATTATTAAAGCCCGTCATGCATCTAAAATTTCAGGCAAACCGGCGATTGCCGATGATTCCGGGATTTGTGTTCCTGTACTGGGTGGTGCGCCAGGTATTTATTCTGCTCGCTTTGCCGGCGAACATGGCAATGATGCAGCCAATAATGAAAAACTGTTAACCCGACTTAAACCGCTGCGTAAAGAAGGTGAAAGTATTGAGGGCATGTTTGTTTGCGTACTTGCGCTGGTTCAGCATGCTGAAGATCCGCTGCCTCAAATTTTTCAGGGCATCTGGACAGGTGAAGTGCTAGAAGCGCCCCGAGGTGAAAATGGTTTTGGTTATGACCCGCTATTCTGGTTGCCTGAACTGGGTATTTCTAGTGCAGAGATGAGTAAGGAAGATAAAAATAAAATCAGCCATCGTGGTCAGGCGATGCAGTTGTTTAAAGCGAGCCTAGAGAAGTAATTTCCTTATTAATCAACCTATCCTTCTAGCAGAAGGGATTACATGTAATTCAATCCCAATATATTTTAGATTGATATTCTCCCTCCCTCTGGGAGGGAGTTAGAGGGAGGGCAATAAAAGATGAAGTATTCCCCCATAAACCCCAATCAATATCGCACTGGCCACAGTACCCGACGCAATATATTTTGCTGAATAGCCCGTCCCCTGATAATGCGTTTCCAGTGCCACAATATTCGCTGCTGGCGGCAATATAAAGAACATCAACATCACCGCAAACGTCAGCCATTGATGCGGAATCGGCAAAAACAGATAAGCTGCTGCACACAATAAAACAGCCAACAGCATACGGCTACTGATGATCAATAAGCTACGTTTCAAATCCCTCCAGCCGATTCTGACTTTACTCAGCCACATGCCCAAAATGCACATCCCAGCAAAAGTCACCAAAACCTTATTGGTTTGGTAAATCAGCTGAATTACCGGATGAAATTCATATTTGCTTAAATCCCAACCAGATAGCAGGGTGGCGATACTTAATGCAATAACAGGTGGTGAAAGCAGCACATTTTTAATAATAAATCCCCTATCCTGCCGGGTTTCACTCACCGCCATCACTGCACAGATATTGCCAAATAAAGAGCCGCCGATATATAAGGCGACAATGGTGCTGCTGGCTTCCGGCCCAAAGACGGCTAAAGCAAAAGGAAGGCCTAACCATGCACCATTCAAATAACTAAAACACAGGGCACGTAATTTGTCTTGTTGAAAATAATAAAAACCACTGAAGAAAATAATCGAACTGAACAAGCTGAAACCGATCAGCCACAGACTACCTTCTTTATAAAACACCATATTGTAAATGATCAGCAGCGGTATAAAGAGACGGGCCAGCAAAGCTGCCAATAATGGCCGGATCGGCTTTAAAACATGCACTCCCCAATATCCGGCAAGAAAAGAAATAAGAGGAAGAATCAGTGCCATGAGGGTGCAAACTTGGTTTTTTACTTAAGAAATCCATCCTAGCACAGCTGATATTCAAACATGATCTTGCAGGACTCATTTTTCATATTCATCTAGCCATGAATCGCTTTGTCTTAAAACCGAAACAGAAACGTCACCGCTTTGTCATCAAAGCCTGTTGAGATAAGGACAACAAAAATAGAGGAAAATAACATGGCAGGATTATCAATTTGGCACGTTGTCATTTTTGCAATTGTGGTGATTTTATTGTTTGGCACATCCAAACTGAAAAATCTGGGTAAGGATATCGGGGGGGCCGTTAAGGATTTTAAAAAATCGATCAAAGATGATGATGCTGAACATGCTCAACTGCAAGAACCCCGCACCATTGATGCTCAGGTTAAAAACACTGAAAATACTGTAAAAAGCTAAGCGAGTGCAGCCATGCTAAATGTCGGTATGACTGAACTGCTGTGCTTTGCCATTATTGCACTGCTGGTTTTGGGTCCTGAAAAACTGCCCGAAGCTGCGCGTTTTGCCGCGAAATGGTATGGTAAAGCGAAGCGCTTTATTCATAGTGTTCAAACCGAAGTCGATCGGGAACTGAAACTTTCAGAGTTTCGTGAAGAAATTCAGAAAGAAATTGACCGCATGACAGAAATAGAACAACGCTTGCAAAAGCAGCTGGATCATTTGACCCAGTCAACACAACAAGAAAAGACTCAAGAGCCATCTTCCCCCCTTTATTATACCTGGCTCAGTCCGTGTCGTTTGACACCCTTTTCAGCGAATTTTGTTCAGTTACATGGCGCTGATGCAGTCAAGGTTTCACGCTCTTATCTCCCCTCTACATTGAAGATTGCCGTATGAGCCAAAGTCAATTGCCTACTGCTGAAGTCAAATCAGAGACTGAAAATCTGGAACAAATGCCTGTGATGCAGCATTTAATCGTTCTGCGTCAGTATCTATTTAAAATCGTTGCTATTACCCTGCTGCTGTTTTTCTGCTTATTGCCATTTCGCAATTATACTTATCAGCTTTTGTCAGAACCGCTCAGACAACAACTGCCTGTCAGTTCCACCATGATTGCCACCGATGTTACTGCAACCTTTATGGCACCGTTTAAGCTGAACTTATTTGTGGCCTTGATGCTGGCGATGCCGCTCATCATATACTTCCTATGGTCATTTGTACGCCCGGCCCTGTATGAAAAAGAGCGTCACCTCGCTATTCCACTTTTAGCTGGTAGTATTTCTTTATTTTACTTAGGCATAGCTTTTGCCTACTTCATTACCTTGCCGGCAATTTTGCATTTCTTTATCAGTGTGTCGCCGGAGAGCGTTGCACCAATGACCGACATCAACAGTTATTTAGGCTTTTGTTTAAAACTGTTTTTGGTGTTTGGATTAACCTTTGAAATTCCAATTATCACTTTAGTCCTGATTCTGATTGGTGTGGTCAGCACGCAAAGTCTGGCAGAAAAACGCCGCTTCATTGTGGTGGGCTGTTTCTTTGTCGCCATGTTTGTGACGCCACCGGATGCACTTTCCATGGTGATGCTTGCCATTCCCATGTGGTTATTATTTGAAATAGGATTATTTCTTGGAAAGATGTTAGAAAAGCGCCATGCATTCAAACCATAATCACACTGCTTTTACTCGGCTCCAAACCTGAAACGCAAGTTTGGAGTTTTTATTTATATATATTAAGGTATTGATTTTATTATTTTTAAATAAAATAAATTGTCTTTAAATTGACCAAAAAGTGTAAAAAAACTGTCATCACCCGTTTATACAATCGCTCATGATAATCAACTAAACAATAACTTAATTACACTTTACGGATTTAATATGACAACCACTTCTCATCAGCCAACTCGTCGCGATCTTTTAAAATGGTTTTCTGGAATTCCTTTTTTACCGCTTGGGGCAATGGCCACAACAGCAGCATTAACGGGGTGTAATAATAGTGATTCAGACATCATTACCACTCCACCGACAAAACCTGTCAATTTTAAAAGTGCTAAATTTACCCCAATGGTTGCGCCGAACACGGTTGCTGACATGGCGACGACATCGGTTAAATCAAAACTACAAATTACTTGGGATGATGCAACAAATACAGAATATCAGCTTGCATATAAACCCTTCTTTGTTACAGGTCAAACTGTGCCAAAACATGGTGGTGGAACAATTGTTGCCGGTGGCTATTTTGATGTGAATGGCAACCCAATTATGGATAAATCCGTCGTAGGACAAGAACGTCAATTCTTTTCTGATGCTCCAGATGGTTCATCTTTAATTCATTTGAAAGATGCAAAAGTAGACGGTGTGACGACCCCAATATTCCATGTGGTTCAGTTTGAATATAATTCAAAAGACCAGTCAGGTGCAGATACCTACGGTCAATTGCCTTCTCCAATTGCTATTCTTACACTTGACCAAGATCAAAAAACAGGTCATCTAGAACTTAAAAAATATTTCAACGTGAATACTGCACCGGTGCACGGTTTATGGATTACTTGTGGTGCAAGTCTTTCTCCGTGGAATACCCATCTTTCAAGTGAAGAATATGAACCTGATGCTTTCAACCAAGGCATTGGTGGTCCAGCTCCAACTGGATTTGGAAAATATTTCTTTAATAATGATATGACCAAAGTAAAACCATATAACTATGGCCATTTACCCGAAGTGATCGTGAACTTAGATGGTACAGGTAGCATCAAGAAGCATTATTGTTTAGGTCGTATTTCACATGAACTAGTTCAGGTCATGCCTGACAATAAAACCGTCATCATGGGTGATGACTATACCAATGGCGGTTTCTTTATGTTCATTGCAGATAAAGAGAAAGACCTTTCTGCGGGAACACTCTATGCTGCTAAATACAAAGATGAATTAAATGAAACCTCTACAGCACGTATCGAGTGGATTAAGCTTGGTTCTGCAACCAGCAAAGAAATTGAAGATCTGGTCAATGTTCAGAATATTCAACCAACAGACATCATGGAAAGCTTAAACGTAAATCCAAATGATGCCAGCTATACTGAAATCACATTGGCGAAGAAAAAGCTTTGGGTCAAAATCAAACCAGGTATGGAAAAAGTAGCCGCTTTCCTGGAAACTCATCGTTATGCGGCCCTGATGGGTGCGAGCATGGCATTTACCAAAATGGAAGGCACAACGGTAAATATCAAGGATAAAGTGGCTTACTCGGCACTTGCCAACATACAAGACTCAATGGTTGTAAATACAAGCAGTTACGTTGCTGCGCATAATATTAAATTCGCAAAAGCATTAAAAGCCGGTGGCGTGCTTGCACATGACCTTAAAGGTAATCAAGTTGACAGCACAGGAACACTTATTCAAAGTGAATGGATACCTGCGCAAAGTCATATGTTACTAATGGGTGAAGATATTAGCATTGATACTTTTGGTAATACGGCAAATCCAGAAAAAATTGCTAGTCCAGATAACTTAAAGTTCTCAGAAAAACTACGCACTTTGTTCATCGGTGAAGATTCAGGCAACCATTTAAATAACTATCTATGGGCATATAATGTTGATGCAAAAACATTGGACCGTATCTTATCTACCCCAGCAGGTGCAGAATCAACAGGTTTGCATGCCGTAGATGAAGTGAATGGCTGGACCTACATCATGAGTAACTTCCAGCACCCAGGTGATGAATGGAATCGTTTCTATAAAATCGATGCTGTAACTGGTGCACGTAGCGGCTTAAGCACAGATTTACTGACGCAAATTGACACTGCAATTGATGCAAACTACAACAAAAAGTTCGCTGCGGCGGTGGGTTATATTACGGCTGACCCAATCGCTCCATCAATGCAAAAGAAAGCAATACCAAGTAAATAAACTGCCTTCTAAAAATGCCGACCTCGTGTCGGCATTTTTTATGGGCTTAAAGGTAAATTTATCTGGATAATATTGCCTTGGGTTGTCCCTTGCTGGGATTTTTCCTGCCATTGCCATTGCTGATTTTTCATCCGTAGAAAATTGGAACAGCGTGTACCATAGACCGGGCTTTGAATAAAAGTGGATGAAAGCAATTCCTCCATCTCTAAACTAATGCCGGTTTGGGGCAAAAGCTCGGGAATAATTTTCCGTTCATCTTCCAGAATATCCCAAACCGCAAATTCCAGATCTGCTTCGGATGTCGTTGTCTGCTGGAGCATCGGTAAAAATTCCTGGGTAAAACGTTTACGTAAATGTCGGGTCTTTTCCCAATGCTCGGTCATTAAACCATTGGACACCACATACACGCCTTGGGCTAAAACCTGCGGTGCTTCACCACGGTTACTCATATAAACCGCCTGATTTGAATCACCTAAAAATAAATTAAAGCCGGCATAATCACGCTGGCGTTTTTCCAGCGCTTGAGCAAAGCGGATCGGGGTTAAATCGGATTCCAGAAAAGCCTGAATCAAATGACCGCGTGAAGTCGGATACTGTGTTTTATCGCTGGCATCCCTGAAATTGGTTAACACTGCCCAGCGACCTGATGCAGTAATCCCCATCCACGTACCACCGGACTGCAAATCTTTTCCGGCAATAATCGGACTGTTTTCCCAAGCGTACAATGCTGCACTCGGCCGCTGATAAAACTCATCCCGATTGGAAATCAGACATAGAGGAGTATCCGGCAAAACTTGCCAGGCTAAAGCGACAATACACATAATTCATGCTCTTCATCTTTACACATTGAATGTACAACATTTTTCCCAGGTTTCAGCTAAAATCTGTGCAAAACATAATGACAAGGAACAGGAATGCTGACCTATCCAAATATAGACCCGGTTGCGGTATCGCTGGGACCATTACAAGTCCACTGGTATGGATTGATGTATTTACTGGCATTTTTATTTGCCTGGGGACTTGCCACCTATAGAACCAAACAACGTGATGGCTGGACACCTGACATGGTCTCTGACCTGATCTTCTATGGTGCCTTAGGGGTCGTGGTCGGTGGTCGTGTAGGCTACGTATTCTTTTATGGCTTTGAACAGTTCATGGCCAATCCACTATGGTTATTTCAGGTCTGGACCGGCGGCATGAGCTTCCATGGTGGATTCCTGGGTGTGATGCTTGCCATGCTATTCTGGTGCAAAAAATACCAGAAAACCTGGTTTCAAACGCTGGACTTTATTGCCCCTTGTGTCCCGACTGGCCTGATGTTCGGTCGTATTGGCAATTTCATTGGTGGTGAACTGTATGGCCGCCCGGTTTCTGATTCAAACTTTGCACTGGGGATGATCTTCCCTACCGATCCCTTGCAATTGGTCCGTCATCCCTCACAGCTTTATCAGGCTTTGGGCGAAGGTTTAATCCTGTTTATTGTATTGTGGTGGTTCAGCTCCAAGCCGCGTCCACGTATGGCAGTTTCTGCCCTGTTCCTGATCGGTTATGGTATTGCCCGTTTTGTGGTGGAATTCTTCCGTGAACCCGATAATGGCCAGCTATTTATTGGCTGGATGAGTAAAGGCCAGTTCCTGACTGTACCGATGATTTTGATTGGCCTCTGGATGATGTGGTATGCCTATCAAAAGAAAATCTATGATTGGGGTCCACAGAAAAATAGCTGAATAAAATTCCTTCTCCCTGAACTTAAGTTTAAGCACTGCTTTAAATTTAAGTGTAAGAGAAGGTTAGGATGAGGGAGACAAAAAATGTCTCCTTTTTTTATCTCTCTGGTTATGTGTGCTCTTAAGAAAGAGATTTAAAATAATCTACAGGTAGGTTGAATCTGTGCTTCCCTCTCACTCGTATGCTAAAGTGCCCTTAGTTCTTATTCATCCAATAGAAAAACATGCTCGAATTTTGGTTCAATCCTAAAGCTTCCATTCTTCATAAACTGCTGATCTTTGTGGTCATCGCAATTGCAACGGGCGGACTGTACTGGATGGAACCTTTAAAACCGGATGCTATCCTGATGTTCATGGGTACAGGTATTATTTTCCTGATTTGCCGTTACTGTAAAATTCATTTTGCTGCTAAAAACCCGACCGGCCTGTTCTATCGACTCTTGGTCTGGATTCCTCTTGCCTTGCTGTTGGCCCTGATTTTCATGCATATGCAGAATGGTGAAATTCTCATCCCCGGTGCCCAAGGCATCGGTTTTATGGCTTTGGCCATTTGCCTGTTTTCACCCTTGTCTTTATTGAATAAAAATGCCCCCTTGGATGAGCAAAAATAATGCTGAAGTTCTGGTATTCCGACCAATGTAGCCGCGAGCTGAAACTGATGGTCTGTATTGCAACCTGTATGATCATTTATCTCTGCTCTACGGTACAGCAACTTTCCCCCATGTTGACAGGAATAAGTGTAGGCATTGGTATGGGCATACATGTATTAAGAGCGTTAAGCTTAAAAATTGCGGCAGATAACCCTTATAAGAAAGGTTTTGAGATTCTTGTGTTCATTATGCCGCTGATGGCATTCATTACCTTAATTTCTGCATTGCCTACCCAGCATAAGCTGATGCTCGCCATTCAGGCGATTGGCTTTGCTGCCATTGGCCTATTTATATTATCGGGCTTTCCAAAGCGCAAGTTTGATTAGATTGAACTGAATTAGCTTCTCGTGTATTTCACACCCTTAAATAAGCCGAAATCCATATTGAATGTATTTTAAAAAGCCAAAATAAAAAAGACCGCTAAAAAGCGGTCTTTTTCAATCATCGAGAGATGATTAAGCAGCTAATGCACCTTTAGCTTTTTCAGCTAAAGCAGCAAATGCAACTGCGTCATGCATAGCGATGTCAGCAAGTACGCGACGGTCGATGATCACTTGAGCTTTTTTCAAGCCATCGATCATACGGCTGTACGACAAACCATTTTGACGAGCACCAGCGTTGATACGTGCAATCCACAAAGCGCGGAATTGACGTTTCTTTTGACGACGGTCACGGTAAGCGTATTGACCTGCTTTGATTACTGCTTGGAACGCAACGCGGTAAACGCGTGAGCGAGCGCCATAGTAACCTTTAGCACGAGCAAGAATTTTTTTATGACGGCGATGAGCCTGTACACCACGTTTTACACGAGCCATTTATAAATCTCCTTAGATGTATGGGCACATAGCACGAACTGAAGCAACGTCACTTACGTGAACCATCACACAGCCGCGCAATTGACGGATACGTTTAGCAGATTTTTTGGTCAAAATGTGGCGTTTGAACGCTTGTTTACGCTTGAAACCGTTAGCAGTCGCTTTGAAACGTTTAGCTGCACCACGGCGAGTTTTTAACTTAGCCATAACAACCTCTTTAAACACCTGTTCAGCACGTCTGCACCATTGCAAAAACGACCTGCAGGTAAGGGAGCAAGTATTCTAAAGCATCTTTGCTCAAAACAAAAGCAGAGATACTGAAAATTGCACACCAATGATCAGATTCTCTTAGTCTTATTTTCACTATCAAAAGCGGGATGTTTTTATTAATAAATCCACTATTCGGCATTATAATTATCAGCCCATAAGAATACTGGACTGCTATGAACCCTGCACAGGATGCTTTTGCCGCCCTGCGTTATCGTGACTTTTCTATTGTCACGATGAACCAGTTCTGCCTAACGCTCGCCATTTTAATTCAAGAAATTATTGTCGCGTATTCGCTGTATCGGATTACCAAAGATCCTTTAACACTGGGTTTAATTGGTCTGGCCGAAGCCATCCCTTTTATTGCCTTGTCCTTGTGGGGCGGTTATTTTGCCGACCGCTTTAACAAACAGACCATCATGAAAATATGTCTGTTTTTTGCCGTGCCCTTGCCTGTGGTTTTATGGTGGCTATTCCATTCCTATGGATTAGGACAGATCGACGTTACTACACTGTCTTGGGGGATTTATGCGGTTATTTTTGGTTTGGGTACAATTCGCGGTTTTTATAATCCCTCCGCCACATCATTAAAACCTTTCCTGATTCCACGCGAGCTCTATGCCAATGGTGCCACCTGGACCACCATCGGCTGGCAAAGTGGCGTGATTATTGGTCCCATGCTGGGCGGTTTTATGCTGGCTTTTTTAGGTCCTGAAAACAGTTTATGGGCGGTAACCGGTTTATTGTCCATCTGTTTCATCCTGATTAACCTGCTACAAAAGCGCAGTTTTCCAAAAATCGAAACAAATAATTTAATCGAAAGTTTAGGCGATGGTTTCCGCTTTATCTGGAAAACCAAAATCGTACTTTGGGCGATTTCGCTAGATCTGGTTTCGGTGCTGTTTGGCGGGGTCATTGCCTTACTGCCGATCTTTGCCGAAGATATTTTAAAAGTCGGTCCTGAAGGTTTGGGTTACTTGCGTGCAGCGCCATCGATTGGTGCTCTCATCACCATGATTGCCTTAACCAGATTTCCACCAACCCAAAATGCCTGGCGTAATATGTTGCTCGCCGTTGCCGGATTTGGCCTATTTACCCTGCTGTTTGCCTTCTCAAATAACCTGTGGCTATCGCTGTTCGCTTTGGCCATGACTGGTGCCTGTGACAGTATTTCAGTGGTGATTCGCCAGACCATTCTGCAAATTTATCCGCCAGAAAATATGCGTGGCCGTGTCGCCGCGGTGAATGGCATGTTTGTCTCATCCAGTAATGAACTTGGTGCTTTTGAATCCGGCTTAGCCGCCAAATATATGGGCACCATCATGGCAACCGTCTTTGGAGGCTGTATGACCGTGGTAGTAGTAGCGCTGAGCTGGGCAAAAACCCGCGATTTATTTGGCGTCGACATTACCAAAGTGCATGATCATGAACATTAATTGAGTTTTTAGACTTGCCAGTATTTCCAATTCAGGAAATACTGCGCACTCATAATACTCCGCTACCACTGCAACATCTGGTTTGACTAAGAAATAAATATTTATGAAGCAAATACTGTGTTTTTCTCTACTCATGTGTGTACCCTTCAGTACTGTTTACAGTGCTGAATCTAAAGCAACCAAACAGCTTGCCGTTCAGAAAAGCGCAGCCCTTCCCGCGCATTTGACCACACGCATTCAGTGGACCAAATTTCCGCATCCAAACTATAAAAATGAAGATTTAAAAGAGCAAAACCGCAGTGCCATTATTCGCATTTATGCAGATGAAACCGGCAATGTCACCAAGGCCAGCGTACAGGAAAGTACCGGCTTAAGCCATCTGGATAACCTGTTGGTTCAAGCCGTGCGTGAAGCACATGTCAAACCCCATATCGAAAATGACACAGCAACACCTCTCATTGGCTATCAAACCTTTAGTTTAAAGTTAGACCAAGAGGATGTTGAAGCCTGTCCCTATCAGTTTGAATCGAAAAACTGGCAAGCTCAACAACAGAACAGAAAAACAGCCTTTTCCTACCGTACCCAGCCCCAGTTAGAGCTTGATTCTGACTTACTGGCTGGACACAATCGCGCGGTTAAATTTAACTTTAAAGTGAATAAACATGGTGATGTGAAAAAGGTCAAAGTCACCCAAGGTTCCGGTGTTTACGCTTTAGATCAGAAAGTTGTTCAAGCCGTATCAAATAGCCAAATTAATGTAAAGCGCACGGCCAGCACTTTATGGATGTATAAAAAATCCAGCTTTAAAGATGAAATTAAGTTCGACCTAAATCACTGTGAATAAGCAAAATTAAAAACGAGATGCCGAAGCATCTCGTTTTTTTTAAAACAGGCTAAAAGCCAGATAGATAAACAAGTAGCGCCCTATTTTAGCAATTGCAACCATCAATAAAAATCGGGCAAAATTTTCTTTTAGCAGACCGGCAATAAGAGTAATCGGATCGCCAATGATGGGCACCCAACTCAACAATAATGACCAGTAGCCATATTTGTGATACTTCGCCTGTGCTTTCACCATTTGCTGCTGTGAAACAGGAAACCATTTTTTGTCTTTGTAATGTTCAATCTTAAAACCGAGCCACCAGTTCACGCAGGATCCCAAAATATTTCCCAAGCTTGCAACAAATAATAGCCCAAAAACTGAATGACTGCCCTCCGCCAGAAAAGCCAATAAAACCGCTTCAGACTGCAAAGGCAATAAAGTTGCCGCACCAAAGGCAGAAATAAACAGTAACAGGTAAGCCGGCATCAGGCTGCTAACGGTTTAAAGCCCGAGTTTTTTCTTGGTTGAGGTGTATTCATAAACTGTCCAAAGCAAAGCCAGAACCAGAATCAGATAACGGCTATAGCTATAACGCTGCGTCAAAGGCTGGATGGCTGCGTATAAAGCATTCTGGTCCTGCGTATTTAAAGTCGCCATAAAATTCTGGATGTGCACGGCTTCGGCAATAAAAAGAATCAAACAAGCTGCTATACCAAAGATAATGCTCCAATAGATTTTGGCATTGTGTTCCAGAATACGCGTTGAATTTAAAAAAAATGCTTTCATAAGGTGCTGATCCAATAAAAAACCACCGCATGGGTGGTTTATTTTTCTATACCGCCATCTTAACACAACTGTAGTTCAAGTCATTTTAGCCAGCGACCTGAATCGACAATGCTTTCTGAATAGCAGGACGTGCAGTCAGGCGATCAACATATTCTTTTACATAGGGATAATCTTCCAGCTGAATTTGCTGCCATTCATGGCGTAGGATCCACGGTAAAATCGCCATATCGGCAATCGAATACTCGCCCGCCACATACTTCTGCCCCACCAGCTGCTTATTCAGCACACCATACAGACGCTTGGTTTCATTGACATAACGGTCTATGGCATAGGGAATTTTTTCCGGCGCAAAGCGGCCAAAATGATGGTTTTGCCCTAGCATCGGCCCGAAACCACCCATTTGCCACATCAGCCATTGCTCGACTTCAACACGCTGTTGCTCATCTACTGGATAATACAATCCGGTTTTACGGCCCAAATATTGCAAAATTGCCCCAGACTCAAATACTGAAATGGCTTCACCACGCGGTCCATCCTGATCCACAATCGCGGGAATTTTATTGTTAGGTGAAATACGTAAAAAGTCAGGCTGAAACTGATCATTTTCTAAAATATTGACTGGAAAAATTTGGTATTCCAAACCCATTTCTTCTAATGCTATTGTAATTTTATGACCATTGGGTGTTCCCCAATAATAGAGATCAATCATGTTTCCTACCTTTTGCCTTTTTCGTTTTACATGACATGCTTAAAATTTATTCCAGTTATAGCATGATTTAGTACCATACATCCGCATATTTAATTATAGATTCATCAATAAAACCACTAAATATAAAGCATTATTTTCAGGCAAAAATCCGCCCCGGATGTTGTTACATATTGATGCTTGAAAAGCCTCCACCCAATCTTATATTAGACATGAAGCAATCATCCATTCAGGATATTGCTTCACATTACTTATGCCATCCATTACAGAATTATCATCATGCTTCTATAACTTTTCTGAGAACCGGAGGTTCTATCCATGAGCAATTCCAGTCTTACCCCACTGTTCCGACGTAGCATCGGTTTTGACCGTTTTAATGACCTGTTTGACTACGCAATGCAAAGTGAAACACCGAATTATCCACATTACAATATTGAAAAAACCGGCGATAATAATTACCGCATTGTCGTCTCTGCAGCTGGATTTAACGAAGACCAACTCGAGATCAACCTGGAAAATCAAGTTCTGACCATTAGCGGCAAAGCGGTTGAAGAAAAATCGGATACTACGGTAGAATTTTTACACAAAGGTATCGCCCACCGTTCCTTTAAACTGTCTTTACGTCTGGATGAACATGTAGAAGTACAACAAGCTGACTTTGCAAACGGTTTGTTAAAAATCGACTTACAGCGCAATGTTCCAGAAGAAAAATTACCTCGCCAGATTCCGATTGGCAGCAAAACCACGGAAAAACTTGCGTCACCTCAACAGGAAACAACAAAATAACACCCCCAAAAGACTGGTCAATGACTGGTCTTTTAAATAATTGAAACGATCTCTTAAAAAACCGATTCAAAAAATCATCGCTATAAAAAAGCCCTGCTTTTGCAGGGCTTTCTTCATCAATAGAGGCTTACTTTTTCTTTTTAGGACCAAGTAGCATACCCATTTGACGACCTTCCATTTTTGGTGCTTGTTCAACTACACCGAATTCAGCCACATCTGCTTCAACTTTTTGCAATTGAGCCAGACCCAACTGTTGGTGAGCCATTTCACGACCACGGAAGCGTAAAGTGATTTTTACCTTGTTGCCTTCTTCAAGGAACTTGATAATGGCACGTAATTTTACGTTGTAATCACCAACATCAGTCGCAGGGCGGAGCTTGATTTCTTTCACCTGTACTTGATGCTGTTTTTTCTTCGCTTCTTTCTGCTTTTGTTTCAGATCAAACAAATGCTTGTTGAAGTCCATGATTTTACACACGGGTGGCTCAGCATTTGCAACAATCTCAACCAGGTCAAGATCGACAGCTTCAGCTGCACGTAAAGCATCATTTAAGCTTACGATGCCTTTTTGCTCGCCATTTTCGTCTACAAGACGGACTTCTTTTGCACGAATTTCATCATTCAAAGCAGGACGGTTTGATTTGTTACCGCCCTGTTGATTACGGTCAGGCTGTTTAATCGCTTTTACTCCACAATATACCGGCCGCGTTCGGCAACGGCTGCTTTTACTAGGTCAACGAAAGCATCGATTGACATAGTACCCAAATTTTTTCCTGAGCGGGTACGCACATTCACTGTACCTTCCTCTACTTCACGGTCGCCAAGTACCAGTAAGTAAGGAATACGCTCTAAAGTACGTTCACGAATCTTAAAGCCGATTTTCTCATTTCTCAAGTCGGAAATGGCACGAATACCGTTTTCTTTAAGTTTAGCGACGACTGACTCACATGCTTCCGCTTGAGAATCGGTAATGTTCATCACGCACGCTTGTGTAGGTGCCAACCAAGGTGGCATAAAGCCTGCGTAGTGTTCAATCAGTATACCAATAAAACGCTCGAAACTACCAAGAATTGCACGATGTAACATAACAGGCTGATCACGGTCGTTATCTTCTGTTACGTAAGATGCATCCAGACGCTCTGGCAGGTTGAAGTCACACTGAATGGTACCGCACTGCCATACACGACCTAGGCAGTCTTTCAATGAGAATTCGATCTTAGGACCGTAGAATGCGCCTTCACCCGGTTGCAGTTCCCATTCCAGACCAGCAGCATCTAAAGCATCAGCCAAAGATTTTTCCGCCATGTCCCAAAGTTTGTCATCACCGACACGTTTTTCCGGACGTGTAGAGAGTTTCATTTGAACGTCTTCAAAACCGAAGTCTTTGTACACATCTAAAGTCAATTTAATGAAATCTGCAACTTCAGTTCCAATCTGTTCTTTGGTACAGAAAATGTGTGCATCATCTTGGGTAAAGCCACGAACACGCATAATGCCGTGTAATGAACCTGATGGCTCGTTACGGTGACACGAACCAAACTCAGCCAGACGGATCGGAAGATCACGGTAAGATTTCAACCCCTGGTTGAATACCTGTACGTGACATGGACAGTTCATTGGTTTAACCGCATAGTTACGGTTCTCTGAATGAGTCGTAAACATGTTGTCTGCATAGTTTGCCGCATGACCCGATTTTTCCCAAAGCGTGAAGTCCACCACTTGCGGGGTACGAATCTCAAGATAACCATTATCTTGCTGAACTTTACGCATGTACTGTTCCAGTACCTGGTAAATGGTCCAGCCATTCGGATGCCAGAACACCATACCCGGTGCTTCTTCCTGCATATGGAACAAGTCTAAAGCTTTACCGATTTTCCGGTGATCGCGTTTTTCTGCTTCTTCAATACGTTTTACATAAGCCGCAAGCTGTTTTTTATCCGCCCATGCTGTACCGTAAATACGTTGCAGCTGTTCATTCTTCGCATCACCGCGCCAGTAAGCACCAGAGATTTTAGTCAGCTTGAACGATTTTAAGAATTTGGTATTCGGTACGTGCGGACCACGGCACATATCCAGATAGTCTTGATGGTAGTACAAGCCCATTTGCGTTTCTTCAGGCATGTCTTCAATCAAGCGGAGTTTGTATTCTTCGCCACGCGCAGTGAATTCTGCAATCACTTCATCGCGTGGGGTCATTTTTTTGATGACATCATAGTCTTGGTCGATGAGCTTTTTCATACGCTCTTCAATCGCCGCCAAGTCATCTAAAGTAAACGGACGTGGCATCCAGATGTCATAGTAGAAACCTTCTTCAATGACCGGGCCAATCACCATCTTTGCTTCGGGGAACAATTGCTTAACTGCATGGCCGACCAGGTGCGCACAAGAGTGACGAATGATGTGAATACCATCTTCATCTTTAGGCGTGATAATTTGTAAGGTTGCATCTTCAGTGATGAGATCAGACGCATCAACCAAACGGTCGTTTACGCGACCCGCAACTGTATTTTTTGCAAGACCCGGACCAATGCTCAGTGCAACGTCCATCACAGATACGGCTTGATCAAACTGTTTTTGATCGCCATTTGGCAAAGTGATAATTGGCATAAAAAAATCCTTAAGGAGTGATGCCCCGTACCATAGGGCATGTCACCGCGAGATTATGATCGAGGCAGAACCTCAAAAGATAAAAACGGTGGATAAATAAAAATCGATTCGAATTTTACACGTCTTATCCACAGGATTAAACCTTTTCACCTATAAAATTCGCAATTTGGCACATTTTGAATTTATTTGCCAATGCCTTAGCTCTAGCTCAATCAAGGAATTTTCACTTCCCTTTTTATGCTCTAAAGTTATCCCATGCTTAGAACTTGCACTGAGCATAGGCAGAAAGCGGAGCAAATTGCGGAATCACAGCTTCGCTCTGGGTGGGTCTTAAAAACACATAATCAGCCCGGTCAATCTCACAGGATTTCGGCACCAGCAGCAGTTCCAGATCAGGTAACTGGCTATAGTGCAAAACTTTTAACATGGGTGTAGCTATCCATAAGGCACCTTGCAGTTCAGCCAGACTTTGCTGGTCAATATCCCCCTGATTGGCTAAAGACTGATTGATCGGAGCAAGATATTTCCCCAGGTCATATAAGCGTGTATCTGATTGAACTGTGCATTAACTTCTATCTTCATCAAAGGCCAGCATGCCTTTTAATTGATCAAAATTAAGCAAAATTTCATCCGTCTTGGCCAACGCACTAAATGAATGTCCTGCATCGATGACAGGAATATGACCATAGGATTTAACTCATTTTTGTAATTCATTGACATGCTGAGGTTGAAAAATTTATGGATGTGCCTGCTGGCTTCCAGACCAGTTCTACCATCCTTTATCCGCCTGTTGTATTTTCATTATTATTCCTTGGCTAATGTTATTTAAATTGCCCATTTAGAGTAAAATACCTAAAAAAGCAAATATGGAAACCCATGCGTTCAAAAAAAATCCACACCATAAAATAATTTTTTAATTTTCAATATGTTAAAAATTATCAAATAGTACTCGACTAAAGCATAACTGCAAGATTTCTGATAAATGCATATCTTTTTCAAAAGGATATGAAAACAAATATAGAATGGAGTTTTAACATGGTTAGCGCATATGATGAATTACCGCGTACCCCCGCAAATTTTGTAGCGTTGTCACCTTTACGCTATCTGGATCGGGCTGCTTATATTTACCCGAATCAAAATGCAATTATTCATGGTAAACGTCGTATTACCTGGCGTGAAAAATATAATCGTTGCCGCCAGTTTGCCCACCAACTCCAAAAACTCGGGATCGGTAAAAATGATACCGTTTCGGTACTGCTGCCTAATGTGCCGGCAATGATTGAAGCACATTTTGCCATACCAATGGCAGGTGCCGTACTGAATACCTTAAATACCCGTCTGGATGCCAAAACAGTTGCCTTCATGCTGGAACACGCCGAAAGCAAGGTATTGCTGGTTGACCCCGAATTCAGCCAGCTTGCTACAGAAGCCTTGGCGCTGATCCCGCAAGAAATCTATGTCATTGATGTCGCCGATGAAGAATATGAGGGTGAAGATACCCGTATTGGCCAGATTGAATATGAAGACTGGATTGCACAAGGTGATACCAATTTTGAGTGGCATTTACCCACAGATGAATGGGATGCCATCAGCTTAAGCTACACCTCGGGCACCACGGGGAACCCGAAAGGCGTGGTCTATCATCACCGCGGGGCCTACATTAATGCAGCCAGTAACATCATTGCTTGCGGCATGATGCCTCGCGCGACCTATTTATGGACCCTGCCATTGTTCCACTGCAATGGCTGGTGCTTTGCCTGGACCATGGCTGCCAATGGCGGTACCAATGTCTGCTTGCGCAAAGTTGATGCAGAACAGATTTTCAAATTGATTGCCGAACATAAAGTCGACTACTTCTGTGGTGCACCGATTGTCCTGTCGATGCTGATCAATACTCCTGAAGAGAAAAAGACCCAGATTGATCACCGTGTTGAAGTGATGGTGGCCGGTGCCGCGCCTCCTGCGGCGATTATTGAAGGCATGCGTAATATTGGCATTAATGTCACTCACGTCTATGGTTTAACTGAAACTTACGGCCCTTCTGCACTGTGTGCATCACAAGCGGGCTGGAGCGACCTGTCGATTCAGGAACAGGCTCACTTGCACTCTCGTCAAGGAGTTCCATATCCACTGCAAGATGGCATGAAAGTACTTGATCCGGAGACCATGCACGAAGTGCCGCATGATGGTAAAACCATGGGTGAGATCATGTTCCGCGGCAATATCGTCATGAAAGGCTATTTAAAGAATCCTGAAGCAACCGCCGAAGCCTTTGCTGGTGGCTGGTTCCATACCGGTGACCTTGCCGTTTGCCAACCGGATGGCTATGCCAAAATTACCGACCGCTCTAAAGATGTGATTATTTCCGGCGGTGAAAATATTTCTTCACTCGAAGTGGAAGAAGTGCTGTATCAACACCCTGCAGTCCTGACAGCAGCGGTAGTGGCAAAACCTGATCCACGCTGGCAGGAAGTTCCATGTGCCTTTGTGGAACTCAAACAAGGTAAAACTGCAACAGCTGAAGAACTGATTGAATACTGTAAACAGCATTTGGCCCGTTTTAAAGTACCGAAAGATGTGGTGATTACCGAAATTCCAAAGACATCTACAGGCAAACTGCAAAAATTCATCTTGCGTGACTGGGCCAAAGAACGTGCTACAGGCGAGTTTCAGTAACTCTCCCTCACCAGCCCTCTCTCTAACTCTCTCCCTGAGCAAGCGACAACGCACTGCTTTGTCGCAAAGCGCAAGAGAGCAATCTTAAGGCATAAAAAAGCGACTCCATCGAGTCGCTTTTTTAATTTTATTACTGAAGCTCAAGATCAATTATCTGAAATCAAAGCCACTTGCTGAATATAGTTAAACAATTTCAACTTGGATGCAGCCAGCTCTTCTTCCGTCACCTGATTTTTGATATCACGATGGATACGCAAAATATGCTGACGAATCGCATGATGCTCAGCAGCATTATGTGCTTTCATGAATTCTTTAATCACCGGATCACCTTGCGCAATCATACGATCGACCCAACGTTGCAACTGCGCAGTTTTTTTCGCGCCTTGCTGTGGAGTAAGGTAAGACAAAATCATGGTTTCATCTTCATTACGCAATAATTTTCCTACACGCTGAAACTGACGGCGACGTGCTTCATGTGAAGTGATGGTTTGCACATCCAGTAAAGCATCAATCAGACGTTCTTCCACCGGAAGGTTTTTAATTTGTTTGATACTCAACTGAGCCAGTTGCTCACCTAAAGCAGCCATACGCTGAACTGCTTTTTTCTGTTCGGTTTTACTCGCCCGCCCTTCTAAACTTTCAAAGTCATCTTCAGTAAAACGGTTCGGTCGACGTGCCACGATTAATCTGCCTCGTAAAATTTTGCTGCAAATAATGCCTGAATTTCAGATAAAGCCTGTTCTTCATCTGTACCTTCAAGCACTAAACGTAAAGTTGTGCCTTTGCCTGCACCGAGCATCAGCAAGGACATAATATTTTTTGCATCTACTAATTTGTTGCCTTTACCAATTTGAATCGATGAACGAAATTTGGTGGTAACTTCGATTAGCTTTCCAGACGCACGCGCATGTAAACCTAGTTTATTAATTACGTCAACAGTTGTGTCAATCATGACCAGTGCTTCATTTCTCTGTGGAGGACTTGGATAGACCATTTTTCCTCAAGGGCTTTTTTGAGTCTATCTACGATATATACGGAACGATGCTGCCCGCCGGTACAGCCAATGGATACCGTCATATAGTGACGATGCCCTTCTGCAAAGGCAGGCAACCACTTATCTAAAAAATGATAAATGTCTTGGAACATTTCATTGGTTTGTTCACTTTGCAGCAAAAACTGTTGTACAGGCAAATCCAAACCTGAATATTTTCGCAATTCCAGATCCCAATGCGGATTCGGCAAATGACGTACGTCAAAGACATAATCGGCATCAAGCGGAATACCGTGTTTATAACCAAATGATTGTAAAATTAAAATGAGGTTATCTGATTGTCCAAGTTTAGACAACAAGGTATGTTTCAGATCATGTACGCTTTTATCGGTGGTATCAATATGTACCGTTGAACGCAACTGTATCGGAAGCAATAAGGTTTTTTCTTCCTGTATACATTCAATCAGGCTTTTAAAACGACTGGCTAAAGGATGCGGACGCCGCGATGCACTAAAACGCGAAATCAGTTCCTGATCTTGCGTGGTCAAATAAATGATATCCACCGAACCAGATTTCTGCAGTTGTTCAAAAACATGATCAAATTCCTGCAAATCTGCACGGGTGCTGCGTACATCTACGCCCAGCGCCAACTGTTCCAGATTATTGTCACGATCCAGTTTTTCCACAATTTCCGGCAGCAATGCCAGCGGTAAATTATCAATACAGTAATAGCCCAAATCTTCAAGCACCTGCAGGGCAGATGATTTTCCCGATCCAGATTGTCCTGTGACGATTAAAATACGCTTCATGGCAAGGCTGTCCTTAATAGTGAAGTCTATGCGGTATGCTTAACCTGCAAGTTATCAATCAGTCTGGTGGTGCCCAATTTAGCGGCAACAAACAGCACCACATCCTGATCAAAGGCTTGTATTTTTTGTAATTCCGGAGTGCGTGCTTCCACATAATCCACAATAAAACCAGCTTGTGTCAACTTTTGCTTTATATTTTCTAGCACGTCCGCAAGGCTGACACCACTGTGCAGTTCCTGCTCGGCAGCAGTTAAACTCTGGTAAATGGTCGGAGCAATGGCACGGTGTTCTGCACTCAAATAACCATTACGCGAACTAAGGGCCAAACCATCTTTGGCACGGGTAATCGGCACCCCAATCACTTCTAGCGGAATATTCAGGTCACGTACAAACTGACGAATCACCGCCAGTTGCTGGTAGTCCTTTTGCCCGAAGAAGGCAAAATTTGGCTGCACAATATTAAACAGTTTAGTAACCACTACCGCCACGCCATCAAAATGACCCGGACGCTGCAACCCGCATAAGTCATTGGTAATCTCAGACACGCTAATGTTGGTTAAACGCGGCTTGTTGCCATACATTTGCTCAACGCTAGGGGCAAAAATAATGTCACAGCCGACATCTGCCAACAAATGACTATCCTGCTCCAGAGTACGCGGATAGCTGTCAAAGTCTTCATTGGGCCCAAACTGAATCGGATTGACAAAAATACTGACCACAACAACATCACAGATTTTTTTTGCTTCACGCACCAGGTTTAAATGCCCTTCATGCAAATTCCCCATGGTCGGGACAAAACCGATAATTTTTCGTGCCGATCGAGCTGGACTCAGTGAAGCGCTTAATCCCTGAATGGTAGTTTCTGTTTTCATGTTTACAGCTCAACTTGAAAAGTTTGTTCTTTAGCAGGAAAAGATTGATCTTGTACCGCTGCATGGTAAGCTTTAAAAGCATCCAGAATTGCAGTTTCCCCTGCCTGTTCTTTCATAAAATTACGTACAAATTTGGCCACATGACCACCGGTCAGTCCAAGCATGTCCTGTACAACCAATACTTGGCCGTCCGTATCTGCCCCCGCCCCAATGCCAATCACAGGCGTATGTGGAAACAACTCACTAATTTCCTTACCCACCTGCGCCGGAACACATTCCAGTAGCAGTACCGCAGCACCGGCTTCCACCACAGCCTTACAATCGGCAATCAGCTGATCGGCAGCTTCACGGGTACGCGCCTGAACCTTATAGCCGCCAAACACATGCACAGATTGTGGAGTTAGGCCCAAATGCACACATACAGGAATACCATTGCGGGTCAAGACCTGAACGGTTTCAGCCAGCCATGCACCGCCTTCAATTTTCACCATGTGCGCACCAGCCTGCATCACTTGTTTGGCACTGATTAAGGCATCATTCAGCGTGGCATAACTCATAAACGGCAAATCAGTCAGAATAAAAGCATGCTGATTACCACGGCGAACAGCTGCGGTGTGATAAGCCATATCCTGTACCGTCACAGGCAGAGTAGAATCACAGCCCTGAATGGTCATTCCTAAAGAATCACCCACCAGAATCGTATCAATTTCAGCAACTTCCATTGCTTTCGCCATGCTCGCATCATAGCAAGTCAGGCAAGAGAATTTGCGGCCTTGCGCTTTAAATTTTCTTAAGTCACTTAGACTAATCATCCGGATATTCCTCTTATGACGACTTTTTCAAGCGGTCATGCAAAAAATTAAATATTTGCCCAATTTCCCTCATCCAATACGGTAAGCGATGGATGTTGCAATATCGGTAAATCTTTTAATAATTGTCCTTTGAGTTGTAAATTTGCCTCTAAATCAAGCAATGGCATCAACACGAAATCACGTTCCATAACACCAATATGTGGGACGGTTAAACGCTCATGATGAATCTGTTCTTCGCCATACATGAGGAGATCCAGGTCCAAAGTCCGTTCGCCCCAACGGCGCAGTCGAACCCGACCGGATTCTTGCTCAAAACGCTGCAACTCATCCAGCAAAGCCAGTGGCTCCAAGTCTGTAACCAGCTGTACAGCCGCATTTAAATAATTGGGCTGGTCTTGTGGCCCCATTGGAGGGCTTTGATACAATCTGGATGTTTTCACATCTCCCAAAGTCGCCAGTTTCTGTACTGCTTCTGCTAAAATTTGCCGTGAATCACCCAGATTACTGCCTAAGCCGATGTAGGTTACTGTCATCATTGTGTCGGTCCAAAAATAACCTGGCTTAAGTCACGTTTGACCCGTTTGCGTTTTAAAATCGGATGGTCATAGCCAATTTCCGAGCCATTTGATGAAGTGGACTGAACGGGTCTTTCCGATTTTGTCCGGCTCTTGCGTTCACGGCGACTACGCGGTTCCGGCTCGTTCACCAAAGGTTCAATTTCAGTAATTGCAGTAACCGGTTTGGTTTCCACCACATCGTCTGTAGTTGCCTTACGGCGGCTTTTTGCACGCTGGCGGTTATATTGACTGATGGCACGTTCTTTTTCATCCGTAGACATCTGTTGATACGCATCCCACCATACACCCATGCCTTGAGTGGTATCGTCACCCGATTTCTCGCGCAGTAACAGAAAGTCAAATCCGGCACGGAAACGCGCATGGGTCGATAAAGCCTGAATTTGCTGCGGCTTCGGATTGAGTAAACGCGTTTGCATTTCCCAGACTTCACGAATAAAGGTTTCTGCAAAACGTGGAATGATGGTCCGGGTAGCCTGACGTTTTAACACATCCAAACCGGCTTGCGCTCTTGCCTCTGCTGGAACAATCCCTTTACTTAAATAAAAGTCACAACGCTCCAAGAACGGTTTCCACAGCAATACCGCATAGAAGAATGCAGGATTGATGGTCTTGCCCATTTGAATGCGCTGATCGGTATTGATCGCAGCGCGTTCGATAAAGGTGGAGATATCCGGGTTGATGTCCGTAAACAGCTGATGCCAAATACCGAAATCAATCAGCATCGGCAGCACCCGGTTCAAATGTCCCATGGTGAACAGCTTCTGTGATTCATCATATAAGCGGTGCGGAGAGATATCACGCAACAGCTGGGTCAGCTCGGGGGTAAAAATCTCTAGAATTTCAGGTGCAATACTAAAATTTAATTTTGCAGCAAAACGTAAAGTACGCAGCATCCGTACCGGATCTTCTTCGAACCGTAAGGTCGGGTCACCCAACAAGCGCAAGGTTTTATTTTTTATATCATCAATGGCATGACAGAAATCCAGCACAATCCCTTTACGCGGCTGGTAATACATCGCATTAATGGAAAAATCACGACGCACAAAATCCTGTTCAATTGTGCCCCAGTTATTGTCGCGCAGAATCATGCCTGAGGCAGAAGTGACTGCTTTTTTAGGCGGGGCACGGAAAGTGGCCACCTCGACCAGTTCTCGACCGGCATAGACATGAGCAAGCTCAAAACGTCGTCCGATAATACGGCAACGTCGTCCGAATACTTCTTTGACCTGAGCCGGAGTTGCGTTGGTGACCGCATCGAAATCTTTAGGATTCAGCCCTAAAATTAAGTCACGGACGCCGCCACCGACGATATAAGCTTCATAGCCTGCCTTGGTTAAGGCATCAATAACATCTAATATGTAAGAAGGTAATTGAGCGGTTGATAAACCACATTTTGACGCGCGCAAAGTTTGCAAAAGACGCTGTCTCCTACGTCTGAACGTAAAATATCTAAGATGACGCTAATCATATCTCTAACACAATCAAAGGGCAATTTGATTATCTTAATGCATCATACTTTGTTCGATATTCTAAGCGGCTATTGCCATTCCTCTACAAGCCTAAACGGTCTTTATTCTTGCTAAATAGCGCAGGTCCAATCCCCTTGACCTGTTGCAATTCTTCAATATTTTTAAATTTTCCATTTTTTTGTCGATAGGAAATAATGGCTTCAGCTTTCTTCTGTCCTACCCCTGAAAGTTCTTGTAGCTGTTCCGCATTGGCCTGATTCAGGTTGATCTTGTTGGTCGCTGAAGTAGCAGAGTTTAAAGCAGGCCTAGCCAAATAATAATTCCGTGTTGAGACGCGTGGTATTTTTAACCGTGCATCCTGGGCCTCCTGTTCAACCTTCCATTTTAAATACTGCTGGTCAAACTGTTGAGCATAACTACTGGATACACTCAACAAAGACAGCAAACTAAAAATATAAAAAATCCCCTTCAGGATAGGTATTATTTTTTTCATTGGGAAACCTATTATTTTAATTGTTGTTTCGCTTGCTCCCACAGTTGATCCATTTCTTCTAATGATAGGGCTTCAATATTTTTATGTTGTTGCTGAGCCTGATCTTCAATGAAAGCAAAACGTGTTCTAAATTTATGAATGGTACTTAACAGTGCCATTTCACTAGAAAGCCCTAGTTTACGTCCAACATTGATCAGTGAAAATAAACAATCGCCAAATTCGTCGAATATTTCGTCGGAATTTTGCTTTTGTATGGCATGTTGCAATTCACCCAATTCCTCGTTCAGTTTACCGTATGCACCTGCCACATCAGGAAAATCAAAGCCAATTTTCGCCGCATTTTTTTGAATGTCATGTGCTTGCTGAATGGCAGGTCCATGTTTGATCTCATCTAAGCGTGATTGTGCTTTGCCCTGCTTTTCCTGCTGTTTAATTTGCTTCCACAGTACGGATACATCTTCTGCACTCAATTGCGAATATTGTTCTGCCTGAAAGACATGAGGATGACGGCGAATCAGTTTTTCACTAATGGCATTGACCACATCATTAAAATCAAAAGCGCCTTGTTCACTGTACATCTGTGACTGAAATACTACTTGTAACAGCAAGTCGCCCAGTTCATCGCGCACTTCATTTGCATTTCCTGCTCTGACTGCCGCTTCGACTTCATAAGCCTCTTCTATAACATATCGGGTTAGGCTTTGCGGTGTTTGCTGCTGATCCCATGGACATTTTTCACGTAGCTCACGCATGACTGCCAATAATTTATCCATGTTTTAAGTACTCCCCGACATGTTCAGATACAAGCATTTTCCTGCTCCATTGTAGTGATATTGAACCCCATTGCACTCAAAAATAAAGTACCCCAATCATAAAAGTGAAAAGAGAACACATACGGGCACTCGATCGGTATGGGTGAGACAACACAAGATAAGATGCGAGGAATTATGCGACTTGCTGTTAATAGGCAGTGGCCTGCGCATAAAAATGGGGAGAGAATAAAGAAAATACCAGCAAAAGAGCCTGATGATCAGGCTCTTCTTTAGTGTTAAATATATTTAATGAACGGTACGAGATTTTAATCAGTCTAAAATCTATATCCCAATCAATATGTTAAATATCATTAAGCACTCTTGGTTTTTCTGCAGAGCTGGTTGGCAGTTTAAATTCAATACCGGCTTTTTTAAACAGCTTGGGATATTCTACCAAAGCCAAGGTTGAGTTTTTTGCAATACCGGTAATATCACCCACTACATTTTTAGCATCAACCAATGACATTCCAGTATTGGTCAAGCTGGCTGGATTTGTGATCAAACTGGTACTCACCTGTTTTGCCCCTACCGCCAATTCACGAGCGGTTAAACTTGCAATCACAAAGTTTGTTGCAGAATCCAACAAGTGTTTCTTTTGGTCTGCATTCAATGATGCAAGTTTTGCGACTGTTGCTGCCTCATCCTTTTGAGAAGCTTCTAAAACAGCATTAGACATCGCCACAATTTCTTTTTGAATAGCTTCTTTTTCTTTCAGATCAGAAGTTGTTTTCAGGCTTTTCTGTTTTGCTTTTAATTCATCCGAATCCTTTTTGCTTGCAAGCAATGAAGCTAAAGCAGTACGGCTCTGAAGAAACATCGCATTCGCGGCTTTGGCTTGAGTAAAGAAACCATTCAGATCCATATTTGACGAAGATACCCCGGTAGCCGATTCAGTGAGTGTCGAAGCCAGGCTACTGAGTGAACCAAAACCAGCATAAACACTTGATGCTCCCATTGATGCACTGATGGCTAAAACAATCGAAATTTTTTTCATACCCTATTACCCTTATTGTGAAGAATCGGCTTTTTGCACGATTTGATTTAAAATTTTTGGCAAAGCATCAAACATCTGAATGTTATACATTTCATGACGATGCTGATGAACAATGCCTTTGAGTTGAATTTCCTGCTGCAAACCATATGCACCGATTTTTTCAGCGTTCTGGTTGAATCTGCGCGCACCACTCGTCATGACCAATGTCGCATCACAACTGGATTGATCACTATTACATTTCACCGAGTTTTCTTTCACCTCGATCTTAAAGACAGGCTGCAAACATTCATCTTTTGGAAGATAGAAATTCACATCCATATTCTTTTTAAAACCGGCATTTTCGGTCATACGAATAACAGCGTCTTTTAATAAGGTTTGCCCTTTAAAACCTGCACCAGTGGCATAAAACGGTCGCTTCGACTGGCTGGTAAAAGCGCTATAAAGCAATGGACCAAAACCGTAAAACGGAATTTCCCCCACTTGTTCGGTATGTAAGCCCGGACATAAAACCCGTGCCTGCTTGGAATCACCGACGGGTGCAGAACTGTCCAGCAAAATACTGTCACCAGAACGCACAGGCAAACGATCATTACTGCTGACCGGGAAGTCGAGTTGCGCGGTGACTTTCTTGTCTTGACGTTCCAATATGGTCGCTTCCCATGTAGGAATCAGGATATTGCGTCCTGCTGCCCGATCGGAGTGATAGACATGAACTTTCATGCCTCGACTTAAGCGCTCACCGGCATCATCAATGGTGATGCTTTGCCCGCTTGAACCCGAAACCTTTAAATCAGAGCGGGTGAATTGAATACCCTTCTGAAATTGTTGACCCAGTTTCAACAGCGCATTTTTCAGCACCACCTCTTTACGAGCTTCCAAAGAAAAGCCCATTCCTTCAGAAATCACGTCTTTAATTTCATCTGTTGCATGAGCTGAATAAATCACCCGACCGGAACGATCAATCATTTCGGCAAAGACTTCACTATGAAAGATCTGCTGTTGGGTCATTTTGCCAATCCGCTGCTGATAGGCAATCACAGGAATGACATTAACCCGAATAAAGAATTCTGGCAGCTCGCGCTGATTAATATCGGCACTTTGTGCCAAAGCCGTCTGCTCACTGATACTTTGTGCCATCGCACTATAACGGCGATTGACTGGTGTCAGGGTAAAAGATGCCTGCTCACCGATCGCATCCGAAAAAATCTGTTCAATCAGGTCTTTGGACTCACCTTGATAGGTCAATACATCCACCACCAAGGCTTTAGGCTTATTCATGGCCTGACGTGTATTGGTCGATACTTTGCTAAAGTGCTTGCTATTGCCTTGCATCAGCACCGGTACAGCAACAGCATAATCGCTGTCTGCATGTACCACACGAATCAGGTCACCTTCAGCAGAACTGAGTTCATCCTGTATGGCAATTCCCTGCTTAAATCCTTTATCGAGCACCAGATAGGATTTCCACTGGTCAATCACCTGCGTATCAATTTCAGTCACCTGGAACTTGGTTTTCAAGTCTTGAGTGAGTTGCTGTGTCAAGCTCAACAAGGTACTTTGAAATTTCTGTTTAATCGCTGCTTTGGTTGCTGCCGACTCAAGCTCACTGCTCAGCACCTGGATTGGCTGAGACAAGGTCGCACTGTCGCTATAAATCACTTCGCCCGACAAGACATTCGTGAGCTTCAAACTCAGGGTCACTGGCAGAAAAATTTCAGCCGTTGACTCTTTTTGAACGATATATTCACTGGCACGTAATACGTCCAAGGATGCGACATAGGTGCGGTGCTTGGTCTTTTGCGAAATGCTGTCGACAATTTGTTCGCCCAAGCTCTGCTTTAAACCTTGTACAAACAATTGCTCTGCTTGCTTACGAATCACATCATTATCAATGGCCTGGCTAAAGTCACAGACTATGGATGCACCATTGGCTTCATATTTATTCGGGTCGGCACGACACCCTTGCTCGAGGCCAAAAATCCCTTTTGAGGGATAAATCTGGATATCTGCATGTGCCACTGCCGAAAATAGCATTGGCATCGCCAGACACAGGGCTTTGAATTTTACTTGCATTGTGTACCGCCAATACACAGTGTGATGGTATTGCCCGCCTGTAAGCGTTCAGCATTTGACAGGGTTGGATTGACTTTGCGCAATGCTTTGGCCAACTCTGCACTCATCGGCTTTTCCCCTTTATAGGTCATGGTCATTTCAACCAATTTTCCATCTTGCGTACGAATATCGATATTCTCCGCACCGTCCATTTCATCAAGTGCAATATATAAGTCATCACCTAAACGGCTCGATACATTGCCAGAAATGCTTTTCACAAAAATGGTAATTTCTTTACCATACATAGAACGGTTTTTTGCATAACCCAAAATCTGCGGGCCAATTTGGCTAATCGCCAGCTCGCCTAGTTTGGCCGCTACATTGGTTCGGCAGGTGTCTGTCGTCGCGCCAGTTGATGATTCAGTACGGGTTTGGCCGCCCATTAAGGTCGAGTCATCCACTGAATAAATTTTAAAGCTCACCGCACCATCACAAACGAACTGGCCCGTTACAGGAGAACGGCCACGGTCATAAATATACGAACTGCCAGCCATAAACCAGTCAGCTTTTTCCTTACGTGCAGCGGCCACCAGTTTATTCAGTTCAGCATCACTCGTCAGCTGCTGAATCGTCATACTACGGCCATTCAAATACTGGCTTCTGAAACGGTCAGAATCGAGTAAGCGCAGGTCATAACGAACCGCTGACTCAGCAATTGCATTCAAGGTCTGGTTATCGCGTTCGGCCTTGGTGCTTGGCGTTTGATATTCCACATATTTCACAAAGCTTTGAATATCATTTTGCCGTTCAGACTGGCTATATTTTGCCGATTCACTGGCATTGTAACTGCTTGAAGATGATGATTTACCCGAATTATTGTGGCTCGCCGAGCGCGCAGAACCGCCTGCACCAGCACCATAATAATTACCATAGGCATAGCCTGATGCAGCAGATGAACGGCCTTTAGATGAATAAGAGTCTGAAGCACTGGCTTTAGCACTTTCACTGGCTTTGTAGCTGGCATTTTCGTCATAGCTGTAACTACGATCGGAAAAATAAGAGGTAAATTCTTTGACGGGTTTGGAATTATCTTTGGGAACACCAAAGTATTCATCCATGACAATCATGATCGGGCTGGTTCGGCTATTTTTTTTTGCTAGCCCCAGATCATTTAAAATAGAACGGAACTCTTGATCATCCATTTCAAGACTGACCTGGGTCAGCAATTCATTATTGCCTTGAGTTGAACTGCCACGGTTAATGAGGTAGCTGGAATCGACTTGCTTCACAATTTCATCCAGATACTGCTGAGCCTCTTGCATTGCTTGTGGACCGTTTATTTTTTTAATCATTGCAATGACAGCATCAGTTTTCGCATTCTGGAAAGCCTGGTTACGCGTAGCATTCGGATCTTTTTTGATAATCGGCGCGGTGCCTTCCCCATTCACTTTAATAATTTCTGCATTAACCGCCTGAATACTACCCAGACACAAAAGTGCCAATATGGTCTTTTTCATGATTTACACCCTTTTTCACTAAATTTTTCTGATTTACTAATAAAGAAATTTAGATATTTTTAACGTGATTTTTAAAATACAAAAAACATACAAATCATAACAAAAATTAAGATTAACTCCATCACTAAATTTTACTTTTTATTGATTTTTATACCATTCAATCAACAATATAATTTTATATGTAAAATTAATATTCCCTTAGACACAAATTCATTAATCTATTTTGATGGTTCATTTTGAATAAATATTTCAGCATATTTCAATCAATCTAAAACACAAAAAGAGACATTTAAAACACCATTGTTAAAATTATTTCGTACAGCAGCTCAACAGCCCCAAATCACGGACTACAATCCCCTGCACAGACATAGCCTGAACAGTAAATTCACGTTCATCCATCAACAGCCCAATCACAACATACGGGTCACTTAGGAAACATCTTGAGCAGGATAAATGGAGGACATCCCCCATAAAAAATGGGCAAATACTCATGCATACGCCTGAGAAACCACCGCCAGTGGCAAGGGCTGGATCAAAAGAATACAGACTCCTTTCCTAACAATTGGTAAAACTTTAGCTAAAAAATAGCTGTTGGCAATATCACAACTGGGATTAAAATTATCCCTAGAATCCTTCAACATGAATAAGGCGATAATAATGAAAATGAAAAATGCTCTTCTTATTTTAATCAGCAGCTTAAGTTTAATGGCCTGTTCGACTATGCCTTCCAATAAACAGACTCAAAATAACTCATTAAATTCGGAGCCGAATAGCAATGCCACCAAAGAGGTTTCGATTGATGGCAGTTATACCGGTGAAATTGTTGGCGATTACCAGAATTCTAAGTTTTCCCAGTTAAAAATTGGTATGTCTAAAGGTCAGGTAGAAGATTTAGTTGGTGCTTCAACAGATCAAAGAAGCTATCAGACAGCGAAAGCCTGGATTCCAGTCGCAGGTGCTTTTTCCAAGGATCAATTTCGGATTGAAACCTACTACAAAGAGGCTGGACGCTTAATCTACGCCAATAATGGAACCAAATTATATCGAATCGAAGTGGACCAAAGCGAAGATGGCCTTCAATAATCCGTGGATCTTTTCACACACTCGCTAAACATTCATCACTATCGATCATTGAAATAAAAATGCCTGTTTTGATTTTAAAACAGGCGATACAGGTCACTGTTTTTTATCCTATCGATTTTTATTGATCTGTATTTATCCAGATGAATCTTGGACTTTAAAGCTGTTATGATCTTATAGGGGCATGAATAAGAACCACATATTTTAAGATGACCAAATTATATTTATTTCAGGAAAGCTAAAACCCTTACAGGAGGCTTCTGAACGCCAGGCAACCGTAAGCATGACATGCCCCAAATGAAAGTTTTGATAAGCGAATGTTCCAATTAAAGGATGACTACACAATCCGCCATTATGTACTGGATGAACGAAAGTATTTAACTCATTTAAATTTAAGCGCACGCCCAGTCCGGCAGCTTTCAATACCGCTTCTTTGGTGGTCCAGACTTTGAACCAATATTCTGACTCATGTTGCGATTCGTTCCAGTATTTTAATTCATGAGCATGAAATGCATGATTCGCCAATGCTTCAAATCTAACCTTGCGATCCAGGTCTTCAATATCCACCCCAATATCAGGCATAGTATGACTGGTGGCTAAAGCATAATTTTTTTGGCTATGACTATGATTAAAATAAAATTCAGGAAAATTAATCAAATATGGTTTTCCATATTCAGTAGTCGTCAACTGCTCATGTTGAATTGTGACCTGCAATTGCTCGGAAAGTAATTGATTACGAAAGTGATGGATTTGCTGTTTTTGCAACTGGATTTTGCTCTTGCGATCAAGTGCATGATCCACATGAACGATCTGCTCCAGTGCATTTACTTCTACCCTTATCCGTCTGCTCACCAAGATCACCTGTCAAAAATAGAAGTATATTTTAAAAGAAAAAAGCCCAAAGATCACTTTGGGCTTTTTGAATACTATTTAAAGCTGGTCTTTAACCACGTTTAAATTTCTTCTCGGCTTTCTTAAACTTCTGAACATAACGACGCTTACGTGCTGCCGTGCGCTCATCAATTTGTGACTTACGCCCTTCAAACGGGTTTTCAGACGTTCTAAATTCGATTTTTACTGGCGTGCCTTCAAGCTTATACACTTTACGGAATACGTTTTCCAAATAACGACGGTAGTCTGCAGGGGTTTTATCCACCTTGTTACCATGAATGACAATCGTTGGTGGATTTTGACCACCAATATGGGCATAACGCATTTTAATACGACGACCTTGTACCATCGGTGGATGGTGCGCATCGGTTGCATCATTCAAAATTTGCGTGATTTTTGCCGGAGATACTTTCAAGTGTGAAGAATCATAGGCACGGTGAATTGACGGATAGAGATCACCTACCCCTGTACCATGTAGTGCAGAGATTAAGTGAATCTTCGCCCAAGGAATAAAGTCAAAGCGACGATCAACATCCAGCTTGCATTGCTTACGATCATACTCAGACATGTTGTCCCATTTGTTGATCGCGATCACCATGGCACGTCCCGCTTCAAGTGCATAGCCAATCAAGTGCAAGTCTTGCTCAACAATCCCGTCACGTGCATCAACCACAATCACCACAACATGAGCATCTTTCATCGCTTGTAAAGTTTTCACGATTGAGAATTTCTCGATCATTTCATCCACTTTACCTTTACGACGTACACCAGCAGTGTCAATCAAGGTGTATTTACGGCCATCACGTTCAAATGGAATATATACTGAATCGCGGGTGGTACCTGGTTGGTCAAATGCTACAACACGGTCTTCACCCAGCAGACGATTGACCAATGTCGATTTACCCACATTGGGACGACCAATAATCGCTAAACGTAAACCAGTGTCTTTATCGTGCTGATCTGGGTTTTCATCTTCAGGAACATCAGCAAGCACATCTTCAAGCATTTGCTGTACGCCACGACCATGGCTGGCAGCAACTTGTAATGGTTCACCCATCCCCAGTTTGTAGAATTCAACTAGTGCGGCTTCAGCATGTACGCCATCTACTTTGTTGGCAACAAGGAATACTTTTTTGCCGAGGGTACGCAGGTCACGTGCAATCTGCTCATCAGATGCCAGTAATCCGGCACGTGCGTCTACCACAAAGATGATCATGTCGGCTTCATGAATGGCTGTTTTGGACTGTTCAGCCATGTAGGAGTCGATTCCACCTTCAGTTTCGCCAATACCGCCAGTATCGACAACGATGAATGATTTATTTTGATATGTCGCATCGCCATACTTGCGGTCACGGGTCAGACCGGCAAAGTCAGCAACAAGCGCATCACGGCTCTTGGTGATCTGGTTAAACAACGTTGATTTTCCGACGTTCGGACGACCAATGAGCGCAATTACGGGTTTCATAGATTAACCTTTATTCAAGATCAGCCAGTAGGTCTGGTCTGAACAATCAGAAACAATAGAAGAAATAATTAGCCAAAAATAAATAAAACACGGGGCATTGAATACTCAATCCCCCGTGTAAAAAAATACGGTTAGCTTAGTTTAACATAAGGCTGAAAAAAATTAACGGTTCTGCCAGATGCTTAAAGCACCCTTACGGGTCGCCACATAAAGTTGGTTATCAATCACACGCAGGGTACGCACTTCACCACTGGTCTTTGAACGACCAATCAGCTGGCCTGTAGCCGGATCAATGAGATGCAATACGCCATCCAGATCACCCACCACCAGATCCTGACCTAGAATTACCGGGTTGCTGAGCTGGCGATTCAGTAAACTGTCATTTTGCCATAATTGTTCACCGGTGGTCAGTGAATAAGCGGTAATTTTTCCATCGGCTTGAGCCACATAAACAGTGTTATTAAAGACTTCCGGACGTTGGATACTGCTGGCATCTTCGCTCCACACCACTTGTTGGCTCGCCAGATCCATCACCGTTACCTGGCCCTGGTAGCTGGTTGTTACTAGGAATTGTCCAGCCACAACAGGATCGCCATCCAGATCATTCAGACGCTGAATATCCGAACGTCCATCACTGACAGCAACACGACGCTGCATACGCGGCACACCGCTAATAATATCCAGCGCATAAATATAGGCATTGGATGAAGCAATCAGTACAGTACGCGGATCAAGCGCAACCGGTGTCGCAACACCACGCAAGCTAAACTGTACATTCGGCAGATTATAAGTCCAGACTTGCTGACCAGTAGCCAGATCATGCGCATAGACCGTGTCATCATTGCTAACCGTAATGACACAACCGGACTGAATAAGTGATGCAGATAAAATGGCACCCGATAGCTGGGCTGTCCACTTTTGCTCACCTGTAGCCTGATCCAGAGCAAACAGTTGACCTTTTTTATTACCGACCACCACCAGGCCTTCGGCTGCTTCTATACCCGAGCTTAAGCCCAGCTTAGACACCTTTTTCTGCCACAAGCGTTGTTTGCCCTGATAGGCAGTCACTTCACCATTTGGATCGACAGCAAAAATCACGCCGTTATCGGCATCCAAGCGTAAACGTAACGGGTCTGCTTTACTGGTCGAAGAAACACTTTGAGAAAATACAGGAACAAGAGTCTTTGCTTGCACCAATTTAGGCAATGGATTCGGTTTAACCTCTTCTACCTTGATTTTATTGGTAGAACAACCAGCAAGTGCAAATGTTAAAATTGTTAGTGCAAACGGTATTTTGTATTTTCTATCCATTACGACTCATCCACTTGTGTTTCTAAAATTGGGCGTTCAACATCAGGATCATCAACTAAAACGCCAACACTTTCGAGTTTAATTTGTAAAATTTGACGTTCTTGCTTACGTTCAAGCAACGCATCCCATGCGCTCATATACGATTTTTTAGCATTTTCGATATCATTTTTAGCCACATAGACATCACCGCGTGCTTCATCAGCAGTTGCCTTAAAGGCAGGATCGGTCACTGCAGCCAATGTTTTAATGGCATCGTCATATTTTTTTTGTGCCAACTGGGCATAAGCCAAACGCAGCTTAACCACCTGTACCAGACCGACATCATCCAGTTTGGAATTTTCAACTTTTTTCAAGGCACGTTCTGCATGTGCATAATCAGCTTTGTCATAAGCCAGTTTGGCCATTAACAATTGAGTTTGAATGGCCTGTACAGAATCCGGAGCTTCTTTAACAATCTTGTCCGCAGTTGCAGATAAGGCATTAAATGCATTGGCATCGCCTGAGACACTTTTTGCATCGTCCATCAACTGTTGAACCTTGGCTGTTTCCATTTGTGATTCAGCCAGGTTCTTCTTCTGCCAATATTCCCAGCCGAAAAAGGCAATCAACGCAATTAAAATTCCGCTCATCATGGCAGAACCATATTTTTTAGCGAAAGATTTTAAGCTATCAAGTTGTTCTGCATCACTCAATGCGTTCATGGGATTACCTTTTCCTTATGTTATTCGGCTTATTTTGAAGAAAATTTTTCAATGATAAATGGCACAAAGTCAGTCACTGCAATTTCAGTCTGTTCTGCTGTTGCCAGTTCTTTGACCAGAATGTGCTGCACTTCAGCTTCACGCCCACCAAAGATTAAAGCATAAACAGCACCCGCCTGATCGGCTTTTTTCATCTGACTCTTCATTGAACCTTGTGAACCGGTTTTTAAACGGATACGGCTATTGGCTGCTTCAAGCTGGTCACGGATCTGTTCAGCAAGCACCAAGGCTTGACCTTGAGTTGCAGGGTCTGAAACCAGGAACATTTCACAGTCACGGACTGGCGTATTGTCTTCCACCTGTTCAAGTAGCAGCAACAAACGCTCCATACCCATGGCAAAGCCCACCGCAGGCACCGACTGATCAGGCTTGCCTTTAAGCTGACCAACCAGACCATCATAACGACCACCGGCACATACGGTACCTTGTGAACCCAAATGCGTGGTGGTCCATTCAAAGACTGTTTTGTTGTAGTAGTCCAGACCACGTACCAACTTCTGGTTAATAACAAAGCTTACGCCAGCATCAGTCAAATATTGCTGAAGCTGAGCAAAATGCGCCAAGGTTTCTTCACCCATGAAATCATGCAGCTTAGGCGCATTTTCCAGAATCGACTGTGTCTTCGCATCTTTAGAATCAAGAATACGGAGCGGATTCGTGGTTAAACGGCGCTGAGAATCTTCATCCAGATCGGCTTTATGCGATTCCAGGAATTCAACCAGTGCTGCACGGTATGCTGCACGCTCATCCGACTCACCTAAGGTGTTGAGTTCAAGTTTAACTTTGTCCGCAACACCCATACGTTTCCACAAACGTGCCGTCATCAGAATCAGTTCTGCATCTTGGTCGGGTGTTGCCACGCCAAAAGTTTCCACACCAAACTGGTGGAACTGGCGATAACGGCCTTTTTGCGGTTTTTCATAACGGAACATTGGCCCGATATACCACACACGCGGAGTTGCACCGCGAAGCAAGTTATGCTCAAGCATGGCACGTACACAGCCTGCAGTTCCTTCTGGACGCAGCGTCAAAGACTCAGGTGGATTACCTTTGTCCAGAAAAGTGTACATTTCTTTTTCGACGATATCGGTTGCATCACCAATTGAACGCTTGAACAGATTGGTCTGCTCAACCATCGGCAAACGGATTTGCTGGTAACCATAAGCATCCATAAGTGATGCTAAATGTTGTTCAAGACATCTCCACGCGGGGGTTTGCGTTGGAAGAATGTCATTAAAACCTTTGATTGCGACAATTGAACTCATGATCTACTCAGAAAAACCTGTGCGAATAATCTCTTTAGATTTAGCTTCTTCAAGCTCGGAAACACGTTGACGAACCATAGATTCGATTTCATCAACCAATTGATTGGTATCGATTAAATGGCTTTTCTCGCCATTACGATACACCAGTGAACGCGGACTTGCACCTACTACGCCAATATCGGCTTCTTTGGCTTCACCCGGACCATTCACTTTACAGCCAATCACGGATACATCCATTGGAGTACGAATATCTTCCAGACGTTCTTCCAGTGCCTGCATCACTTTAATCACGTTAAATTCTTGGCGTGAACAGCTTGGGCAGGCAATGAAGTTAATGCCGTTGGAACGAAGACCCAGTGATTTTAAAATATCAAAACCGATCTTGATTTCTTCTTCAGGCTCGGCCGCCAGTGAAATACGCATGGTATCGCCAATGCCTTCCATCAGTAGACCACCTAAAGCGATCGCCGACTTCACTGAACCGGTACGGTAGATACCGGCTTCGGTCACGCCTAAATGCAGTGGATTATCAATTTGTTGAGATAAAAGACGATATGCATCCATAGTCAGGAATACGTTCGAAGCTTTCACCGACACTTTAAACTCATGGAAGTCTAAGCGGTCTAAAATATCGATATGACGCATGGCCGATTCAAGCAATGCCTGACCAGTTGGTTCGCCATATTTTTTCTGGATATCTTTTTCCAGTGAACCGGCATTCACCCCGATCCGCATAGAAATGTCATGATGTTTCGCCGCAGCCACCACTTCACGAATTTTTGCTTCCGAGCCAATATTGCCCGGATTAATCCGTAAACAGTCTGCACCCGCATCCGCCACCGCTAAAGCAATTTTATAGTCGAAGTGAATGTCAGCCACCAGCGGAACATTCACCTGCTTGCGAATTTCACCGAATGCGGCCGCTGCTTCCATACTGGGTACGGAAACACGCATGATATCGGCACCGGCATCTACACAACGCTGAATTTGTGCAACAGTTGCAGCAACATCACAGGTTTCGGTATTGGTCATACTCTGGATGCTGATCGGGGCATCACCACCTACATACACAGAACCGACACGAATTTTACGAGTGGGACGGCGCTTAATCGGATTTTCAATCATTGCTATCGCTCTATTCTTGACTCATTAACGTGACAAACGGAAATCTGCTTTTCCGTTGACGGTATAAGGTGACAATGCAATATTTTCATTGTTTAACTTCAACGTTACCGATGCTGCATCATCCAGACGAATCTGGAAAGGGGTTTCACCATTCAGCTTCAAGGTAGATGCCTGACGGCCTGTTGCCAACACTTTACCCGTTGAATCTACAATATGCACAGAAGTTGGCTGGCTAAACTCTAACTCAAGCTGGTCGCCCGAAACTACAGTCGAGTTATCCAGATTCAGCACCTGCACATCGGATTCGGCAGGTGCTGCTTCAGGGCTCTGGGCATCTTTGCTGGATGACCAGTTTTGTATCCCCATCACAACAGCAGCGATGACAATCAGTGCCACCAAAGCAAGCAGAATACGTTTTAACCATTTCTTGTTACGATCACGATTAGAACCCGGTAGCTTACCCATGATTTTAATTGGTGAATTGTTTAAGGCATGATTGGGCAACAATCCTGTATCATTTTGATAAATTTCATCAAAACGTTGAATGATAGAACTTGCATCCACCTTCAGGTACTTCGCATAGGTACGATAATAACCCTTAATAAAGGTAGCTTCCGGCAAAGACTTATAATCATCTTGTTCTAAAGCAGTCAAAGTCTTTATAGGGATATTTAAATCTTTGACCACTTCACTTAATTCACGCTTTTGTGCAATTCGAACTTGACGTAAGTACTCGCCTGGACGCTGAACATTTCCTAACGCAGTGGGTACTACGCTTGAACCATTCGATTGCGGTGAATTAGGATTTACTTCCATACGGCCTCAGTACTGTACTGTAATTGCAGATAACGTTGGTATTCCGGACTCTCGGGAAAAAGCGCGCGCAACTGATTGACAAGCACCTGCGTTCCCATTGGGTCGCTATTTGCCCGCGCAATTCGGATACCAATCCAAAGCGCACGCGCACCTTGATTCTTTTGACCAACACTGCGCACAAACTGTTCATACAATTGTGTTGCAGCGGCGGTCTGCTGTTTGAGATAAAAAATTTCTGACAACTCTAACATTGAAACATAAGAGTCACGATTTACTTGCAGAGCCTGTTTGAATGTTTTTTCAGCATTCACCATATCGCCTTGCTTTAAATAAATCCGTCCCGCATTTTCCAATGCTCTGTAGCGTTGTTCATAGCCCAACGTAGTTCCGGCCACATTGAGTTGTTCAAGCGCGTCATTATAACGCTCAATTTGATACAAATAAGTACCGTAGTTGTTACGCGCTTGTGCATTTTTCGGATCAGCAGAAATTGCGCGCTTAAAATAGCTCTCTGCTTTGTCCATGCTGATTTTACTGCCCTCTTGTTGCAGTAAAACCCCCATCATCATATTTGCTGTTGAATCACGTGAATCTACTTCCAGTGCCTGATCCAGAGTACGTTTTGCTGAATCCAGATCACCAGACTTAATATATTCTGCCGCCAATTGAGTGCGAACTTTCACTGCCTTCTCAGGATCTTTTTTCCCGATTGTTGCTGGTGCTTGGCACCCGGCAACAAAAATCGCGGACATACAAATTGTTGTAATAAAAGCTAATTTATATGTGGGCTTTCTCAATTGACATCCCCTTTATTATCCTTGAGTGCGCAGAATCTCATTCTGCTGCGCCACTTTCTTTTTCCACTGTTCCGCACGACGGGTACGGTCAGCAACTTGTCCAACTAACTGTCCACACGCGGCATCAATATCATCACCACGCGTCTGACGAATCGTACACACAAAACCGGCATCAGACAAAGTTTTTTGGAAAGAAATAATCCGGTTACGGCTGGAACGCCCATAGGGTGCATGCGGGAACGGATTAAATGGAATCAGGTTAATTTTACTTGGCAAGTTCTTTAACAGCTTAATCATTTGCTGTGCATGTTCAGGATGGTCATTCACGCCATCCAGCATCACATATTCAATGGTCACGTGCTTACGTGAGCTTTCATTGCCATCTTTGCCAATATAGCGCTGACAAGCCGCAATCAACTGCTCTAAAGGATATTTTTTATTGATCGGCACCAGCTCGTTACGCAGCTCATCATTGGTGGCATGCAATGAAATCGCCAAGGCGACATCAATATCTTGCGCCAACTGGTCAATTTTTGGCACCACGCCCGAAGTCGACAAGGTCACACGGCGTTTAGACATGCCATATGCAAAATCATCGAGCATGATACGCATTGAATTCAGCACGGCATCGTAGTTCAACAATGGCTCACCCATGCCCATCATCACCACATTGGTCACAGAACGCTCACGCTCTGCCACAGGCACATCTTCCATATAGGAATAATTTGCCATCCACAGCTGACCGATAATTTCAGCCTGGCTTAAATCACGCTGGAAACCCTGTTTGCCCGTAGAACAAAATGAACAGTCCAGTGCACAGCCGACCTGTGAAGAAATACACAGGGTTTTACGAGAACCGGTTTTGTCTTCTGCCGGAATCAGCACGGTTTCAACCAGAGAACCATCACCATCACCGACACGGAACACCCACTTACGGGTACCATCTTTGGAATAGTTTTTATGCACCACTTCCGGGGCTTTAATTTCACAAATCTTTTCTAATTTTTCACGCAGTTTGCCGGAAATATTGGTCATTTCAGCAAAGTCGGTCACGAAGAATTGGTGAATCCATTTCATCACCTGCCCGGCACGAAATTTCTTCTCACCCATATCTTCGAAGAATTTTTCCATTTGCGGACGTGACATGCCAAGTAAGTTCACTTTTTCCACAGAATTTTGCTGCGTCGGAGCGGATGGAGATGGTTGCTGTGCATCAGAAATTGCTGATGTAGCGACTACTTCAGTACTCATGTGTATTACCTAAACCATGCCTAAAGATGAAAGGAGAAGCTCAATATCTGAGCAGAGGATTATTCAGAGAATAAAAAAACCAGATAAGTATAATAACACTTATCTGGCTTGAATACTGCGTATTAACGAGTACGTGGAGCAATCTCAGTTTGCGCGAAGAAATAGTTAATTTCGCGGTCAGCAGATGCTACAGAGTCAGAACCGTGAGCAGCATTTTCGTCGATGCTTACAGCAAAGTCTGCACGGATAGTACCAGGAGCAGCTTCTTTAGGGTTAGTTGCGCCAAGGATTTCACGGTGAGCAAGAACTGCGTTTTCGCCTTCAAGAACTGAAACTACAACTGGACCAGAAGTCATGAACGCAACTAAATCACCAAAGAAACCACGTTCTTTGTGCTCAGCATAGAAGCCTTCAGCTTCAGCTTGAGTCAAGTGTTTCATTTTAGTTGCAACGATTTGAAGACCAGCTTTTTCGAAACGAGCAAAGATGTCGCCGATGTGGTTTTTAGCAACTGCGTCTGGTTTAACGATAGATAAAGTACGTTCAATAGCCATTGATTGGCTCCTTAAATCAATTGTTGACATGAAAATTTGCCGCATTATACCGAATAATGGGCTTTTTTCTGCTTTTGATATGTAAAAAAATTGCTTTTTTCGATGTAGCGCTTAACGCACTTCATCAATCCAAGCCATTTGAATTCCTTCCAGCAAACCTTCAGTCGATTTGGTTGGGTCATCATTAAAGTCTGGTAATGCACATACCCAAGCGTGTAAATCGGTAAAACGAATCCATTGCGGATCTACATCTGGATGTGCTTCAGAAAGCTCAATCGCAATATCAATAGTATCTGTCCAACGCAAACCCATGGCTATTCCTAATATGTTCAAATCAGTGGCAATACTTTAGCAAATTTTGGAAAAATCGCGTGATTTTCCTGATTGATCAGCTGCATTTTTACAACATGATATTAAAAAAAGGCGCACTCTCAATAATGCCACCAGCAATCACGACACCAATCAATGCGCCTACCAGCACGTCACTCGGATAATGTAGCCCCAATACCATCCGTGATATCGCCACCAGAATGGTAAAAGGTAACATCAGAATCAATAGCATGGGCTGAATATAACCCATGACCGTACTGGCCATGACAGCATGCAGGGTATGACCAGAAGGAAAACTGAAATGGTCGAGCGGCGGTTCTTGCAATCGAATCACCTGATGTACTTGATAAGGTCGAGGACGTACCGTTTTTTGTTTTAAGATTTTATAAATTACGGTACCTACCGATCCGCTAACCAGTAGATATAACACTTGTACAATATAAAATACCCCTTCCAGCACCCATAGACTGGCGAGCATAATGAACCAGAACAAACCATTGCCAAAACGGCTGATTATTTTAAAAAAGTGGGCTACCGTATGTGAATGTGAAAAATTATTCAAATACAAGCACCCTTTTAAATCCAGATCCAACATCGTTATTTTTGCTTTTTTTAAATCCATGATGATGCTCCTTTAAGCTGTCGCTTAAAATTTAGGATGTCATTGCTGTCTCCATCGCTACCGTATACAGTGCTTGCTCAAATTGTTGCACTGGATATTGCCAACCTATATGTTGCACGGCCTTTCGAGCTTCCAGTCCCATATGTTTCAATTGCTGATTGCTCGGCAACTGATACATTGACTGCATAAAACCTGTCTTATCACCCAAAGAACTCAGCCAACCTGTCAAGCCGTGTTTAATATGCAAATGTGCACAGGCATAATTATAGGCAATCACTGGCAAACCGCTTGCCATGGCCTCCAGCACCACATTGCCAAAGGTTTCAACCTGACTGGCAAATACAAAAACATTTGCACTTGCATAAGCTTGGGCAAGTTTCTGACCTGATAAATTTCCTGTAAAAATGACATCATGTCCTTGGCATAATGTTTCGAGACGACCACGCTCCGGACCATCACCCACAATCACCAGTTTGATATCCGGGTTATTTTTCTTCATGGAGAGATAGGCTTGAACCAGAACATCTATTTCCTTTTCAGGTGACAACCGTCCCACATAAAGCATGACCTGAGTACTCGGTGTTGCCTGCCATTGCTGACGTAAAACGCTGGAGTAATGTTGGGGTGAAAAATGCGTAACATCCACGCCACGCCCCACCACAACCAAAGGACAACAAATGCCAAATTCTCTTAAAATATATTCAGTATCTTTACTGGGAATACAGGTCAGTTGTGTATTGTTATGAAACCAACGTAAATAACGCTGAATGGGCTTAATTAAAAAGGCTAAATCGAAATAGCGACTAAATTCTTGAAAAGGTGAATGGAAGGCACTTGAAACAGGTATGCCCTTTGTCTTCGCTGCCTGCAAAACGCTTAATCCCAATGGTCCTTCTGTAACAATATGCACAACATTTGGTGCAAACTGATCCAATGCCTGAGAAACTTTTAAAAATTGTGGCCAGCCAAATTGCAAGCTTGGATATTGAGGAATAGCCTGAGCTTTGACTAAACACTGCTGATTTGGCAAAAATTGATCACACAGCTGCTTTTGTTCCGGCCGAATCAGTAAAATTTTATGGCCCTGTTTCTGCAAACCCTTGCAGAGTTGCAATAGAGACAGTGCCACGCCATTAATTTCTGGAGACCAGGTTTCTGTCACAATGGCAATTTTCAGCCGTGGGCGAATTAACCCAGTGAGTATCGCGACATCATCAAAAATGCGGTCTTGCTTATTTTTTTTAAAATAAAATTGGAAATTTTCTGGAAAATTTTGTTGTCTTAGCAGGTTGCTCGCATACAAATTTGCCATACAGCACCTATATCGTTATTTTAGATTTAGCTTAGATGTTAATTCTTTCAGTTTGATGATTCTTAGATGACTGTTTATTGAAACGTTGTATAATGCTAACAGCCAATAAAAACACGCTCCTCTTCCAAAGCTAGCTATTTTAAACAGCTCTTTTCAGTTTTACGTTTACGTTCAATTACAGACCAGTCCTTCACTGGCATACAAAATAATTAAAATAATAGGTTTACGTATATTACATCGCTATATATGCCAACTGGCGTACGTATAGAAGGCTGTTCTTCCAATCGTACCGCAATGACATATTTACTATCTTTTGAATTTCCCGACTGGGAAAGAGGCACATTCCACTGATTTCTCACAGGACCCGAAATATTCATTCGGGTTTTCAAGCGGTAAGTACCATTTGATACATAACTCGAACCATCCGAGCTACGCAAATTTTGACTGCTAAATTTAATTGCATAGGACTGGTCACAAAAGACTTTAAAGGAAGTTGCAGCAAAACTATGATAATAATCTGCCAAATGCATGACCGGTTCGGATATAGCATTTAAATAGCATTGCCCCGCATAAGCGAAAGCACAATTTGCATAGAGTAAAATGACCATGATAATTTTTTTCATTGTAATACCCTCTCTAGCGACAAATAACATCCATAACTGACTGCTCTAGCGCTTTTTGGTTCTGATTTGACACCTCAAAAGTACCCTGACATGTCTCGCCACCCTTGGCTTTCGCTAAAAACCGATATTTATTCGGTTTTAATCCATATAAATACACCCTACCCTGGGCATCCACAGGGAAATACTGGCTCTCTTCACCATTGATATATACTTCGCTTGTACGAGGCATCTGTTGATTATTTTGATCCAATAAACGCAAAATGACTTGTTGGGTATGATATACAGGAAAATCTAGAATATAGCCCCGTTGATTTAAGCCAATCATTTTTTGGCTCGAATAATCAAATGCATCTTCAATTGCTAACTGATTTTGGTCAAACGAAATATCATAGGGCACATAAGGAATAATATTATGTACAAATAAATAGCCATTTTTATTGGTACTTCCTACAGGAGATAATGACCTTGCAACATCAATCTCTGGAGAATCCTGAACTTTAACTAAAGCGAATGCATTATCAACAGATTTTGTTAATGCTACTTTTCCACCCAACCAGACAATAGCCCCGCGATAAATCACCTGATTATTTTCATATTCATCAGATTGGTCCAATTGAACACGTAAATCACCTACATTTGATTTTAATAAACCCGCAGCTTGATAAGCTAAATTTCCACGACGCTGATTTGCCCCCAAAACATAATCAAACCCAGTTTGTGCTGGAGATGCTTTGACAAATTGCACCCTTGTTTCATTATCTGTTGAATGCGAGAAGTAAGCATTCTTGTTATTACCTAAGCTATAGTTTAAAGATAAATATGCACCAGAATTTTTATCACCAGCAAACTCTTTAAAGCCTGAAATACTAAATGAAAGATTTGAACGCAGCATTTTAGAAATACTTAGATTTAATATACGGCTATCTGAAATATTAAAATTATCATTTTCATAATAAATTCGTTCTAAATAATTTAAATTAAAATTATTTATTATTGGCAAATCATACATACTGAAATAAAAAATATAATCATATTTTGGAATAAGTACTTCATTGCTATAGCCCAAAGTTTTATAATTATCAGTGGAATACTGCCCACTAAAACCCAAGTAAATATTATTTACAGTACGACTAATCGAGCCACCTACCGAATAGCCAGATCCATCATTACTATCACTTCCTGCAATAAAAGCGTCTAATAATGCATATTTACTAATCGCTTGAGTCCATAATAAACCCAGATTCTTTACTTCTTCACTATATGTAGCATTAAACCCAAGGGTAGTTAAATTACTTATACCCCGCCTAAAATAGATATTAGAAAAAAATTCCCTATAATCATTACTTTGAAGATCATAGTTATATCTAATCTTACCTAAAGAAATATTATATTCATTTAACCCAGGTTTAAGCAGTTTATTATTAATATATACAGGAAAACTCTGGACTGTTTTATTACCCAAAATATCTTCTACCACTACCTGAGCATCTCCAGATTGTTGAATCAATGCACCAGGCTGTAAAGTATAATTCCCCGGAGTAATTCTTTGTTGAGAAATACTAACCCCATTAATATATAAATCCACAGTTGAGGGTAAAACAGCGCTTCCTTTTAAAGTCGGCATATTCCAATAAATATAGTCAGGCCGATCTGTAAAATTTGTTCCAAAACTTAAACCACCATAACGTACTGAATTAACGAAGGGGTTGGAAATAGTAGTGGTATCACCCACGGTTAAACTTAAAAACTTATCAGGAAAATCTAGATCAAAAGCGGACCTTAGACGAACTATTTTTTCTTGTTTTACCTCTTCTGGTGCCAGAGCCTGTTCATTCTCAGTTAAATTTCGTATAAGCGTAGAATTTTGAAATAACCAATAATCTTTAAACACCCCTAATTCTGCTAATGAATTAAATTGGTCATCCTGTGAAGTCTGCTCATAAAAAAGATCATAATTTAAAAAAGCACCCAAAGCTGCCCTATTAGGCATAATCAATTTTTCTTGATCTATTTCTTTAGCTTGAAAATACTCTGCGGGTACTGTTAGTTTTACTGACTGTACATGTGTATCTATTTCAGCAAGAGCTGGGTTCAGTGAAACCAAGCAAAACTCTTTTTTTATGGGATGGACAGGAAAATAATCTCCTTTCAACTCTAAAGCATTTAAAGATTGGCACTCTATATATATTTTTTTATCTTCTTCAAATACTAATGTTTCTATATTTTTATCTATACCATTTAACCAGACGTTACTAAAAAAAACATTGTTCTCCTCTGCATTTACCCGCTGAATAGGTAGGACTATATTTAAAAATATACATGGCAAAAACAATATGATTTTTTGCATAACCCCTCACCCTGACAAATTAAATTCCATCGGCAATTCACTTCTATCTGTTTCAATAATTAATTTATATTTATTGAAATTCCCCAACTTAATCTCACCAAAATTAAATTTTTGTTGCTGATTATTAAGTAAATATTTCATATCTGTAGTGACTGCAACTTCTTTTTTCTTGTCATCTAGAATGGTTATTTTTTTAATTTGAACATGTGTATTGGTATTATTTTTCACATTTAATGAAAGCTGTGATCCATTATATACCGGGTTAAAATTTAGCTTCACTTTTTCTTGTACCCCTACGAATAGTGGGACAGAAATATTAAACAGGAAATTAACTTTTGACTCTTTTACAGTAGGTGCAATTTCATTAAAAATGATTCGCCAAGTTTCTTCTTTTTTTGGGGCTTGCATTTGAGTAAACCCTACCCGAACAATCTGCTTACTATTGGGTTGTAATACAAAGTTTTTAGGATTAATCACTACGGAATTATCAGGCTCTAAAACATCTTCCCCTTCTGCATTTTGTCCCCATTTAACGGCAGAAACTTCAAATATTTTAGCTTGATCAGATTCACTATAATCTAATGTAACGGTAGCACTACGCTGTTTTTTAACATCCGATATATATAGTTGGATAGGCGTAATTTTTAGTCCTGCATAAATTGTCTGTGAACATGCCAACACAATAGAAATAGCGAACATCGAAAATAACTTATTCATTTTCCCCTACCTATTATTTTTTATTTTTAAATTTTGATCTTTTTATAGTGAAGTTGGCATCACTATAAAGTGATACCAACTTTTTTTATTTCTAATTAAAAATTAGAATGAAACAGCAATTCGCAATTCTTCAGTATAAGTACCTACTGGTTTAGATACACCAACTTGTGGACTTACAACAGTAACATCATAAGGCGTCCACCCTCCTGGCGTAAATGGTTGACCTGCTGTTGTCGCATTCAAAGGAATAGTGGTTGTACCATTACGTTTGGTGGTAATTGTAACAGGAATTTCATTAGCACCCATTTTAAGTTTAGAACCATTTGCAGTTGTTAAACCAATCTTAAACTGTGCATTTGCCCCAACACGGAAACTGCCCTGTGCAGTATCGCCACCCACTTTATCTTGTAAAGTCAAAGTAGGAGTAAGTACTTGTAGTTCACAATGCGGTTCAACTTTAAGTTTAATATCAATTTTACCACTACAATCTACATCACAACCTGAAGGTGGTGGTGGAGTTGGTATCCCTCTTGCCAAATCATCTTCTGCATACACGCCTGTTGCACAAACGCCAAGTACTAATGCCGCTAATGCAGCTTGGGTCATTTTATTCATGATTTTCTCCATTTCTTTTTTTAAAAGAATATGTGTGTATAGTTATTTTAACGATTACGATGTAACTCTTTTTATTATGAGTAAGGTTACGTAACCGTTGACCTATCTTATTATCTTTAATTTTAAAAAATGCAAAAATGGTATTATTCACAATACATCAATTTAATGTTTGTTTTTTATTTGCTTTACAACTTTAATTCTATATTTATAATAAGGTTACGATACAAAATAAATTGATACAATTTAGAAATGTTTCCAATTATGTCAAATAAAAAAACAATAAAATAATCTTCAAAACACATAAAAACAACTAAATCACTAATTTTATTATTATTTTTAAAATTATCTCAACTTACACTAGTTTAAAATAAAGTTACATAATTTACAAAAGTTTGTAAATTACAGCTTATTATTTAAAAAATATGTGATTTTATCGATAATTTTACTTTATTTTTCAAACATTAATACTGTTCTTTAGGCACAATAAATTTAATTCCAAATTCCATCAAAAAAAATAAATTCATTTAGAAAATAACCACTTAAACAAAAATAAAACTTATATAAATTATTTTTATAAAAAAGAGAAGGCGAAAAAATTATTTTTAGTCTTGTTTTTATTTAATACCAATGTTTTCTCAACCGTAATGTATCTGACTTTATTTAATACAACATGTAATATTTTATGGTTATAAAAATTTGACATATAACCATTTAGTAAAAAATATTATTCATATAAATATTTAAGGAATTTATAAGATAAACATTCATCCAATTAAATATTTTTCTTTTAATAATAATTAATGCAAATTCATTTTTTATTTATATTTTTTAAAAAAATATTTTATAAAATATTTTTCAATTATTTTCTACCCGATTTAATAAGCCATCTTTTACTTGATAGACCTGCCCATAACCGAAATCAATTTGTTGTTTTTCTCCCTGAACAGCTGGAAATCCAGTAATATTTTCTAATTGGGGGGAGCGTTGAAATTGATGGGTTTTAGGGTTATACATCCAGTAGATAAAGCGCTTATCTTCAATTTTTCGTTCATTGGAAGTATCTGAAAGCACGATGTCATAATAGCCATCAAGATTAATATCCATATAGCCAATACTCTTGGGATAAGCAGTAAACCCTGACAAACTTTGAACGACTGTATTGGTCGTTTTATTCCATACATCCACTTGTTTTAAGGCTCTTCCATAAGGCTGTTGGAGATTTTCAAGACCATAAAATTTAAATATGAACAGCGGCTTTTCTACTGCTGTAAATGCAGGCCCAAATTGAATTGGAATACTTTCGTTATTCTTTGCTGTGATCAAAACTGATGACATCTGTCCTGTATTGGCATTTAAATTTCCATTCAACTGATATTGTTCAGATGCTGTTGCCTCCCCCTCTACACTTACCGATTTAAGATTAAGCTGATCTCCTTTTTGCAAACCTTTAAAAGCAATCGCTTTTTGCTCGTTCAAATCATGGAATTTGCCGTGTGGATTCCAGATTCCTGCATACAAATCAAGAAAATAGCGTCCATCATCTGAACGCAACATTCGCTGCATAGAGACCCGAACATTTGTGAAAGATTTAAGGTGATCAATCCTGGTTACAGGCACTGTTTCTGCAAAACTTAAACATGCAAAAGATAAAGTGGTAAGACATAGCAGGATTTGAGTTTTCATTACTCAGCCAAACTTAACAATAAATTATGTCTACTCTATCACACTTAAAATTACATTTGATCTATCCTCAGCCGCTGTGTTTTGTTGCGAATTATTAATAGACTGATCTTCATCAAAAAACTAAAAATACTTTAGACAATAAAAAACCCTTGTATCAACAAGGGTTTTTTAAAGATTAAACTAAAAAATTAGTTCTTCTCTTTGTCAACGATTTTGTTCGCTTGAATCCAAGGCATCATTGCACGTAACTTGTTACCTGTTACTTCGATACCATGAGCAGCGTTTTGACGACGACGAGCAGTCATAGATGGGTAGTTCAACGCACCTTCCTGGATGAACATTTTCGCATATTCACCAGATTGGATACGTTTAAGCGCATTACGCATTGCTTCACGAGACTGTTCGTTGATCACTTCAACACCAGTTACGTATTCGCCATATTCAGCATTGTTCGATACTGAATAGTTCATGTCCGCGATACCGCCTTCAAACATCAAGTCAACGATCAATTTAAGTTCGTGTAGACATTCGAAGTAAGCCATTTCAGGCGCATAACCCGCTTCAACAAGAGTTTCGAAGCCCATTTTAACCAGTTCAACAGCACCACCACAAAGAACCGCTTGCTCACCGAACAAGTCAGTTTCAGTTTCTTCACGGAATGAAGTTTCGATGATACCGGTACGGCCGCCACCTACGCCTGAAGCGTAAGAAAGTGCTACATTACGCGCGTTACCAGAAGCATCTTGGTGAATCGCGATTAAATCAGGAACACCTGAACCACGTTGGAATTCAGAACGTACAGTGTGACCTGGTGCTTTAGGCGCAATCATGATTACGTCTAAGTCAGCACGTGGCACAACTTGGTTGTAAAGAACAGAGAAACCGTGAGCAAATGCTAGAGTCGCGCCTTGTTTGATGTTTGGCTCGATCACGTCACGGTAAAGTTGAGATTGGAACTCATCTGGAGTCAAAATCATGACTAAGTCAGCTTGAGCAACAGCAGCAGGAACTTCTGAAACTTTAAGACCAGCATTTTCAGCTTTTTTCCAAGAAGTCGAACCAGCACGTAAACCTACAGTTACGTCAACGCCAGAGTCTTTAAGGTTAAGCGCATGCGCGTGACCTTGTGAACCATAACCAATGATCGCTACTTTCTTAGATTGGATGATCGATAAGTCTGCGTCTTTATCGTAAAAAATTTGCATTGCTGTCTCCGCTTAAATGCTTATGTTTCCTTTTATCCAGGTCAATGATGTTATTGGTATTCATTGACCTGGATCCTCATCTCCACGATGAGTAGAATGTGTTAAAAAATTAGACTGTTAAAACTTTTTCGCCACGTGCGATGCCCGATACACCTGAACGCACTACTTCAAGAATGGTATTTTCTGCAAGCGCATCAATGAAACCGTCAAGCTTTTCAGTTGTACCGGCAATCTGAATGGTATAAGTCGTCGGGGTTACATCCACAATTTGTGCGCGGAAAATGTCAGCGGTACGCTTGATTTCTGCACGTGCCGATCCAAGTGATTTCACTTTAATCAGCATCAGTTCGCGCTCGATATGCGCACCCTCAGACAAATCAACCACTTTCACTACTTCAACCAGTTTATTCAGCTGTTTGGTGATTTGTTCAATTTTATGATCATCACCATACGTGGTCAGCGTCAAACGTGACATGGTTGGGTCTTCGGTTGGTGCAACATTCAAAGTCTCAATGTTATAACCACGTTGAGAGAATAATCCCACCAGACGTGAAAGTGCACCCGCTTCGTTTTCTACGAGAACAGAGATGATATGTCTCATTGAGTGCGCTCCCCTTTTCCTAACCACATATCTTGCATCGACTGACCCGCAACCAGCATTGGATATACATGCTCGCTACGGTCAACCATAACGTTAATAAATACGCATTTATCGTTGATGGCCATGGCTTCTTCAAGCTTGGATTCAAGTTCATCAGCATGGTTAATCTGGATGCCCACGTGACCATAAGCTTCCATCAACTTAGCAAAGTCAGGCAATGATTCAACATAAGAGCTTGAATGACGACCTTCGTAGTTCATATCCTGCCACTGTTTCACCATACCCAAGGCACGGTTGTTGAGGCAAAGAATTTTCACATTTAGGCCATATTGCTTACATGTTGATAATTCCTGGATACACATCTGAATCGATGCTTCACCGGTAATACATACCACTTGCTGGTCTGGGAATGCCAATTTCGCAGCCATGGCATAAGGCAGGCCTACACCCATGGTTCCCAAACCACCTGAGTTAATCCATTGACGTGGACGCGTGTATTTGTAATACAACGCACCAAACATCTGATGCTGACCAACGTCAGAAGTAATAATCGCCTGGCTATTGGTAATTTTATCTAAAGCGGCAACGACTTGTTGTGGCTTCATCGTACCATCAGTTGGGGCTACAACTTTTAAGCCGTGTGCTGCACGCCACTCATCAATTTGCTTCCACCATGCTGCAATATCTTCAGGGTTCGGTTTTGAAACATTCATTTGTTTCAACTGTACCAGCATCTCTTGAAGTACCGGCTCTACCGCACCCACAATTGGAATATGCGCCATGATGGTTTTAGAAATGGTTGCCGGATCAATATCAATATGAATCACTTTGGCATTTGGACAGAATTTTGCCGGATTATTGGTCACACGGTCATCAAAACGTGCGCCTACACACAGAATCAAGTCTGCATTGTGCATGGTCATGTTAGCTTCATAAGTACCATGCATACCCAACATACCGATAAATTGAGGGTCATTGCCCGGGAATGCACCCAAGCCCATCAAAGTATTGGTTACCGGATAGCCCAATAAATGAGCCAATTCAGTCAATAATGCTGAGGCATTACCCTGTACCACACCACCGCCAGTGTAAATCACTGGACGTTTAGCACTGATCAATTCGTCAATTGCTTTACGGATCTGGCCTGAATGACCACGATGTGGTGGCTGATACGAACGCATCTTCACTTTTTCAGGATATTCGTAAGCAAATTTTTCTGCAGGATTAGTCGCATCTTTAGGAATATCGACAACCACAGGACCTGGACGGCCTGAAGAAGCAATATAGAATGCCTTTTTAATAATCGCAGGAATTTCGCTGGCATGACGCACTTGGAAACTGTGTTTTACGATTGGACGAGAAATACCGACCATATCGGTTTCCTGGAACGCATCCTCACCGATAAGATGGCTTGCAACCTGACCAGACAAAATCACCATTGGGATTGAGTCCATATAAGCCGTTGCAATTGGCGTTACGGTATTTGTCGCGCCTGGACCTGATGTGACAAGTACCACACCAGTTTTACCTGTTACACGCGAATAAGCATCAGCCATATGACCGGCAGCCTGTTCATGACGTACAAGGTAATGATTAATTTTGTCTTGTTGAAAGAGCGCATCGTAAATATGCAGTACTGCGCCGCCTGGATATCCAAAAACATGTTCAACGCCTTCGTCCGCCAATGCGCGAACAAGCATTTCACCACCAGATAAAAGTTCCAACGTGATTCACCCTAATCTTTTTTCACGCACAAATGGAGGGCATTTGTGGTGATTCATTCATTCACTGTGTGCTCTGTTATAGCACACAAATTTCATAGTTTTCATAGCAATAAGAAAAAAATCTGACCTGGTCGCTGTTTGAGCAATATGAGGTCTAAAACATGTTGGGATAAACATATTTTGTTGGCTTTGTTCAGCTTCTCGGCTAGAGAAGAAGTCCATTGCTAAAAGGCTCTTATTCGAAGGGTGATCGATCTAAGGCATATAAAACTAAAGCAGCATTTTTGTGGTTTCGAGTATTAAAGTCAAGTTTAAAAATTAGCTTTTTATAGCTTAATTTTAAATTATTCATTTTTTATTCATCAGTTTTGTCTTTAGCAGTGCACACCATAATAAAAAAAAATTAACTTTTTTATATTTTTCAAATAATTAAAAAATATTTTCATAAAAAATAAATATAAAAATTATAATAAAATGGAATGAATATTTATTTTATTAAAAAATGTTTTTATTAATTCAAATGTATTTCTTACACTTTGATTTTGTATCTGGATATATTTTTGTATTCAGAGTCACAACACCGTAGCGAATCAAGGAGTATCTTTCTAATTAAATGAAGATCAAATAGTACGATTGCCTAATCATTCATTTATCTGCATTTTGGGGCAGTTTATCTTTTTTCTCTGCAAAACGATCAAGATCATATAAAATACTGAAGCAATCAGGAGTTCTATTTATCCCACACTCTATCCAACTGATTATGACAATAAGGACTTGATTATTATGGCATCATCTTTCATCAAAATTGCATTCATGGCTGCATGCTTTAGCTTCAGTCTCAGCTCAACCACGAGTTTTGCCAAAGAATATTACAAATGGGTGGATGCCAAAGGGTCTACGCACTACACCACCACCCCACCACCAAAATCGGCAAAGAAGAAAGGTAAAGTGGAGACTTATGGCACCGCACATTCTGCTAGTCCTGCGGCTCAAGAAAATAATGCTGTGAAAGAAGCCAAGAATACTGCTCAAGAAAACAAACCCGTTAATCCAACAATTCCCGCAATTCCAGAAGGCAGCATTCCTGCAACACCTAAAGTCCAATAATATTATATTGTGCCCAGGAGTGATTACGAACCGGTAATCACTCTAGATAATCTAAAAAACTATAAAGATGAAAAGAGCGGTAACAGAACCCTATATTCACCTTAGAAAAAAGGGTCGCAAATGCTTAAGCCTTATTCGCTGTAATGAATAGATGAGTACTTCTGCTTGTTGATGCTGCGAATAATATTGCCCCTCATATTATTTTTCCCCATCCAGGTATGCTGAAGATTTTTATAAAGGATTGGATAACAGGGATTCAACGCATGCTGGCAAAGCATCTCCGCCGAAACGTGCATAGAGACCAGACTTATATCAACCTTTCAACACAAAACTGAACAAGCTGAAAAAGTAGTAGCATTGTCCAGACAACATATAAGAAAGATCCTTATGCAAGCATGTTTGGTGCGATCAGATAACAAGAAATCCACGCATCAATAGAAGCAGCTTATTTATAAAACAAAGAGAAACTTGTGAATTCAAAAACATGAGATCATTAAAGGATATGTTTAAAAGTTCCATGTCTAGTGACCAGGAAGATAAAATCCTGATCTGAAAACTGACATTGCATCGCATTTTGCGCTATGCTGTGGGCTAAATTTTTTAACCGTTCTCTTGTATTACGTATATGACTACTCACATTGACTCTGAATACCAAGCCAGTGCGATTGAGCCTCAAGTCCAGCAGGATTGGGAATCTCGCAAAGCCTTTAAAGTTGCCGACACTGTAGAAGGTCCACGTCGTTATATCCTCTCGATGTTCCCTTACCCAAGTGGCAAACTGCATATGGGTCATGTGCGTAACTATACGATTGGTGACGTAATCAGCCGTTTCCACCGTCTAAAAGGTGAAACCGTGTTGCAACCTATGGGTTGGGATGCATTCGGTCTACCTGCTGAAAACGCGGCGATTGCCCATCAGGTTGCACCTGCAAAATGGACCTTTGAAAATATCGATTACATGCGTAATCAGTTGAAAAAACTCGGTCTGTCGATTGACTGGGATCGCGAATTTGCAACATGTACACCAGAATACTACCGCTGGGAACAATGGTTATTCGTTCAGCTTTATAAAAAAGGTCTGATCTACCGTAAGTTGTCTACCGTGAACTGGGATCCTGTAGACCAAACTGTTCTAGCAAACGAACAGGTTGAAAATGGCCGCGGCTGGCGTTCAGGTGCATTGGTTGAAAAACGTGATATTCCAATGTACTACTTCCGCATCACAGACTATGCGCAAGAATTACTGGACGATTTAGAAACTTTAAAAGACGGTTGGCCACAACAAGTCTTAACCATGCAACGTAACTGGATTGGTCGCTCACAAGGGATGGAAATCACCTTCCCTTCAGCGAACCCAGACGTCTATGCAGATGGTTTAACTGTATTTACCACTCGTGCCGACACTTTAATGGGCGTGACTTATGTTGCTGTTGCAGCAGAACACCCTATGGCACTAAAAGCAGCTGAAACTAACCCTAAATTACAAGCATTCATCGAAGAATGCCGTATGGGTTCTGTGGCAGAAGCAGATCTTGCCACTGCCGAGAAGAAAGGCATGGCAACCGGTCTTTCTGTGAAGCACCCTGTAACGGGTGAAGAAGTTCCGGTTTGGATCGCGAACTACGTACTCATGTCTTACGGTTCAGGTGCGGTGATGGCGGTTCCATCACACGATGAACGCGACTTCGAATTTGCCAACAAATATAGCTTAACCATCAAGCAAGTGATTGATGCCAAAGGCGCTGATGATGCTGACTTTGATGCAACTCAATGGCAAGAATGGTACGGCTCTAAAGAAGGTAAACTGGTTAATTCAGGCGAATTTGACGGTTTAGACTTCCAGGGTGCATTTGATGCCTTCCTTGCAAAACTTGAGCCGCAAGGTCTTGCCAACGTTAAAGTTCAATTCCGTCTACGTGACTGGGGTGTGTCTCGTCAGCGTTATTGGGGTTGTCCAATTCCAATGATTAACTGTGACACCTGTGGTCAAGTGCCAGTACCAGAAGATCAACTTCCTGTTGTCCTTCCAACTGATGTAGTGCCAGACGGTTCAGGTAACCCATTGAACAAAATGCCTGAGTTCTACGAGACAAAATGTCCTTGCTGTGGTGGCGACGCACGTCGTGAAACAGATACATTAGATACATTCGTAGAATCATCTTGGTACTATGCACGTTATGCATCTCCAGACTTTACAGATGGCATGGTCAAACCTGAAGCAGGTCAAACCTGGCTGCCTGTGAATCAATACATCGGTGGTGTTGAACACGCGATTTTGCACTTGCTCTATGCGCGCTTCTTCCACAAATTGATGCGTGATGAAGGTGTGGTACAAGGCAACGAACCGTTCACCAACTTGTTAACACAAGGTATGGTACTGGCTGATACTTACTACCGTGAAGCAGAATCAGGCAAGAAAACCTGGTTTAACCCTGCGGATATCGAGCTGGAAAAAGACGAAAAAGGTCGTGTGCTTTCTGCAAAATACACTGGTGATGGTCAAGAAGTCGTGGTTGGCGGTCAGGAAAAAATGTCGAAATCGAAAAACAACGGTATCGACCCACAAGCGATTATTGACCAATACGGCGCAGATACTGCACGTGTATTCATGATGTTCGCTGCTCCACCAGATCAATCTCTTGAATGGTCTGATGCAGGTGTTGAAGGTGCAAACCGTTTCTTGAAACGTGTATGGCGTTTGGCAACCGGTTTCCTTGAGCAAGGTAACAATGCTTCAAACATCGACAAAGTGGCGCTTTCTACGGCTGCGCAAGACTTACGCCGTAAAACGCATGAAACCATCCAGAAAGTGGGTGATGACATTGAACGTCGTCATGCCTTCAACACTGCCATTGCAGCGATGATGGAATTGTTAAATGCGAACAACAAGTTCGAAACGAAAGATGACAACGATGTTGCTGTTGCTCGTGAATCCATCACCACACTTCTGACTTTATTAGCTCCATTTGCGCCACACGTAAGCCAGACTTTATTGGCTCAGTTTGGTATTGAATTAACAACTGCTGCGTTCCCTGCTGTAGATAAATCTGCATTAACACGTAATACGCAAACGATTGTGGTTCAAATCAACGGTAAACTTCGTGGCAAGCTCGAAGTGTCTGTGGATGCATCTAAAGATGACATCTTGGCACAAGCCAAAGCATTGCCTGAAGTACAACAATTCTTGACCGGTCCAACCAAGAAAGAAATTGTGGTGCCGAATAAGTTAGTGAACTTGGTGGTTTAAGAATCCCTCCAAACCTCCCTTTGAAAAAGGGAGGCTTTCCCCTCTTTATCAAAGAGGGGTTAGGGGAGATTTCACAATTACCAAACAAAGCCCGTTGTCAATCAACGGGCTTTGCACATACAATCACTACATATTTTTCGATCTTCCTTTTTTGCTTTGAAGAACAATACAGAGGACAACGCATGCATTTGGGCAAACGTTTAGCAGCAATTGTTTTAACTTGTGGTCTAAGTGCAGGCTTAGTGGGCTGTGGCTTTCATTTAAAAGGCACCAACCCGACAACTGCTCCTGTGGCTTATTCTAAAATGAAATTGGCATTGCCGGATAATGCAGGACAATTGCATGAAAAACTTGCAATTTATTTGGGTGCAACAGGTATTCAGCTGAGCAATAGTCCCGATGCTTATGTGTTGCGTGTACTGGATTACACCCCACAGCGTCATGAATTGAATGGCAAACTGGTGGAAACCCTACTGCGCTTAACCGTGACTTTCCGTATTGAAGATGCACAAGGTAATCCGGTTACTGAACCGCGTGCCATCACAGCTTCACGCAGCTATCAATATGATGTGGCTACGGTAAACACGGATGATCAGGAACAGAAGTACCTCAATCAGGTGATTGTTGATGATGTGGCACAGCAAATTGTGCGTCAGATTTCATCCAACCGTTTACCCAAAGTCGTGACCAAACCAGCGGCTTCTACGACCCAACCTTAAATATAGAAAATCGTGCGATGAAACTTGACTATCCCCAAGCACTCAAACGTGTTGATGAAGCTCGCGGTGCCTGGATTATGTATGGTCAGGAACCTCTGCTCGAACAAAATTTACTTGATGCTTTCCGGCAGAGTTGGCAAAAACAGGAAATTGAACGTCAGCGTTATGATATTGGCAATGTCAGTGACTGGAAAAATGTCTTTAATGCTTTAAACAGCCTGTCCTTGTTTTCCACACAACTGGCTGTTGAAGTACATGGCAATATCAAGCCCGATGCCAATGGCATCAAGCAACTAAAAAGCTATATCCAGCATAATGAACAAAACCTGCTATTGGTGGTAATGCCGAAACAGGACAGCAGCAGCCTAAAATCCAGTTTTTTTCAGGTGGTGGATGCCAATGGCGTGACAGTGTCACTTGCGGCCAATTATCCGCAAGACCGGCAACGGATTTTAAGTATTGAGGCCGAAAAGCTGGGCATCAAACTGGCCCCTGATGCTTGGGCCTGGCTGGAACAGCACCACGAGCACAATCTGCTGGCTGCAAAAAACAGCCTCATGCGCGTCAGTGATACTTTTGCTGATGTAGAGATCATCCAGATTGATCATTTGTATTCATGTCTACAAGATCAGTCGCGCTACACCACTTATGATTTAAATGATGCCCTGCTTGCAGGCAATCTGGCTCAGGCAATTAAAATTTTCCAGTATTTAATTGCCTCGGGTGAACCGATGAGCCTGATCTTGTGGAGCATCAGCAAAGAAATGCGTTTACTGATGCAACTTTTTGAACAGCCACACAATGCCTTACAGTTGGGCATCTGGAAAAATAAAGTTAGCCAATATCAACAAGCCTTAAGACGGCTCAATCCGAACTGTTTCCTGACTTGGCCATCCCTATTGTTACGCATTGATGCTTCAATAAAAGGTTTAGGCAAAGAAAACCCCGAACATCTGGTTCTGCAAGCCATTAGCAGCATGTGTGGTCAAACCTTATTTTTATCGCCAAGCGCCTAACTAAAGAAACGTGAAAACCAGCTTTTGCCTTTTTTCTCTTCTTGTTTACGTAGATAGCTCAACATATTGTCTCGCACTGCATCGACATAGTCCTGATCATCATGCTGAATATGGTTGATCAGCCACTTGGACAGCAGACGATACAAGTCTTTTTCAATGGATTCACCTTTTTCAAATTTCAGGCGGTAATCATTCAGACGTTTTACAAATAAGTCATGGATACCACGATGTGATGGTAAGTATTGATAACTGACTTGTTCCAGCAAATTTTCTTCAAAGCTAAAATGCGACTGGGTGTAGTCAATTAAATCCTCCAAAACCTCTTTAATTTTATCGCGCTGCCCCGTGTTTTTCACCTGCTCCAAAGCATTAATATAATCCAAGATCTGACGATGCTGATTATCAATCACATCAATCCCAATATTATAGGTTTGATTCCATTCCATCACTTACCTCTTACAAATTTTAATATTAAAGTTATGATCTTTTTCGCATAATTATGGGGATTAATGCTCTTATTATTAAACCCATAATTATTTTATGGATTTAATACTACAAACTTTTTTTATTTAAATCTAGAGATAAAACAAAGATTTTTTAAATTATGTCTACCAGTTGGAAACTCAGGAGAGTGAAGGTAAAAAAGAAATCAACATCTCCAGCACGAAAAAGCTATCTAAATAAAAATCATTAAATAAATCTATTATCATTCGACTAAAATCCAATACATCTTGATACCACGGATTCAGTGAACGACATTCCACTTTCTCAACAGCGTTTTGAAAAACTCAAGCATCAGGCTGAAAACCATCTTTTAGAAAATTGATGGAATCGAAATTTAATAAAATTTCTCTGCTCTATTCATTCATGCTAAAAGTTTTGTTAAAAAGGAATCAACTCTCTGTTTAGTAAATTTTTAATAGAACTTCAAAAAGAAAATAATTCTCATTTGTTTTTAAAAAGTTCACGTTTTATCCTTATTTAGCTTTTATAATTGCTGCAATTTTCCTCATTTATCAGCTCACTATGCCAAAAATAAAACCGTCTAAAATAGTTGTCGCCATAGTCAGTATTCTTGTTATTGCAGTCACCGCCTGGTTCTTTTTAAAACCAAAAGAACAAGCGCCGCAATACATTAGCAGTGAAGTCACGCGTGGCGATATTGAAGACTCTGTACTTGCAACCGGTGTACTTGAAGCCACCAAAATGGTCAGCGTCGGGGCGCAGGTTTCAGGTCAGGTGAAAAAAATGTATGTGCAATTGGGTGACCAGGTGAAACAGGGTCAGCTGATTGCGCAAATTGATTCGATTCGTCAGGAAAATGACCTGAAAACGGCTGAAGCAAGCATTAAAAACCAGCAGGCTCAACTGGCAGTCAAACAGGCAAACTTGGCTAAAGTTCAAGCGGAATATCAACGCCAGCAAGCCATGTATGCGCAAGATGCAACTTCTCGTGCAGAACTTGAGGCTGCATTGGCCAGCTATAAAACTGCCCAAGCGGAAATTTTGGCCATTAATGCCCAGATTGAACAGTCGCGCTTAACCCTGGCAACAGCCAAAGAAGACTTGGGCTACACTCGGATTGTTGCACCTATGGATGGCACCATCGTGGCCATTGTGACTGAAGAAGGTCAAACCGTTAACGCCAATCAAAGTGCACCGACCATTGTCAAACTGGCCAAGCTCGACAACATGACGATTAAAGCTGAAATTTCTGAAGCTGATGTGATGAAAGTTGAAGAAGGTCAAACCGTATATTTCACCACCTTGGGCAATAGCGATAAAAAACATTATGCCAAACTACGCCAGGTAGAACCGGCACCGAACTCTATCAATACAGAAAGCAATAACTCATCCACTTCATCTTCAAACACGGCTGTGTATTACAACGCCCTGTTTGATGTACCCAATGAAGATGGCAAACTGCGTATTGATATGACTGCGCAAGTGTATATAGTCCTGGCTGAAGCAAAAAATGTATTGACTGTACCAGCAGCAGCCTTGCAAAGTTCAAATCGCCCTCAAGGCAAACGTGCTGATCGTAATGCAGACCAGGTAAAACAACAAAATCAGACTGATCATGATCAAGCGCAAACTGACCGCCCTAAACGCTTGCAACTGTCTGCGGAAGAAAAATCACTGATTGAACAAGGCAAGGCCTCCATGTCGATGGTCCGTGTAGTTCAGCCAGATGGTACGGCCAAACCGCAACCTGTTTTGGTCGGCTTGAACAACCGTGTCACTGCTCAAGTAATTAAAGGCTTAAAGCCAGGTGACCAAGTGGTGATTGCAGATGCTTCAGATACCTCAAATGATGCTGCCAAACGCAGTAACCGTGTAGGTGGTGGTGCCGGGCCAGTGAGAATGTAATCATGAGTCAAGATCAACAGCCTTTGCTCAAGGTCACAGATCTGACTCGTGAATTCCCCGCTGGGGAAAGCACCATTCAGATTTTAAAGGGCATTAATTTAGAGATTTATCCCGGAGAACTGGTCGCGATTGTCGGGCAGTCCGGTTCGGGTAAATCCACCCTGATGAATATTTTGGGATGTCTAGATCAGCCGACCTCCGGGAGCTATCAGGTCAAAGGGCGTGAAACACGTCAATTAGAAGCAGATGAACTGGCACAATTGCGCCGTGAATATTTCGGTTTCATTTTCCAGCGTTATCATCTGTTGGGCGATTTAAGCGCGGCAGCTAACGTTGAAGTTCCGGCCATTTATGCAGGTGTCGATGCCTCTGCCCGTCAACAGCGCTCCACCCAGCTGCTCTCGGACCTGGGATTGGCTGAAAAGACCCAAAACCGCCCCAGTCAGCTTTCCGGTGGCCAGCAGCAGCGTGTTTCCATCGCACGTGCCTTGATGAACGGCGGTGACGTGATTCTGGCCGATGAACCGACCGGTGCACTGGATAAAAACAGTGGTATTGAGGTGATGCGTATTTTGCGCGAGCTGAATGCCAAAGGTCATACCATCATCCTTGTTACCCACGATCATAACGTTGCCAAAAATGCCTCACGTATTATTGAAATTAGTGACGGCAACATTATTTCAGATAAACCGAATGTACCTGGAATTGCCACAGATGAAGTTGTAGAAAAACAGACCTTAGAACAAACTGCACAGAAAAAAACATCTTCTTGGCGCTCTGCGGCGGACCGGCTAGGCGAAGCCTTTCATATGGCACTGCTGGCGATGAATGCGCACCGCATGCGTACCTTCCTGACCATGCTCGGGATCATTATCGGGATTGCATCGGTGGTATCTGTAGTCGCACTGGGCAATGGTTCACAAAAAAAAATTCTGGAAAATATCAGTAGTCTCGGCACCAACACCATTACCGTCTATCAGGGTCGTGGATTTGGGGATAACTCCAAAACTTCCCAGGCAAAAACCCTGGTTCCTGCCGATGCTGATGCCTTGGCCGAACAGCCCTATGTCGATGGGGTCAGTCCTTCAGTCAATAGCAGCGTCACTGCCCGTTTTAAAGATACCGAAGCTTCTGCCACAGTGAATGGTGTCAGTGAAGACTTCTTTTATGTAAAAGGTATGAACTTTGCCTCAGGACAGCCTTTTGACAAAGAAGGCGTGACTGAACGTGCTCAGGACGTGGTGATTGATGACAATACCCAAAAGACGTTTTTTAGTGATGGTACCGACCCTGTCGGTCAGGTCATTCTGTTGGGCAGTGTTCCCAGTCGTATCATTGGCGTAGTTGAAGCACAAAAATCGATGATGGGTAATTCAGACAGCCTGAATGTTTACCTACCCTATTCCACAGTGATGAGCCGTATGTTAGGACAGGCAAATGTACGTAGCATCATTATCAGGGTCAAAGACGAATACCCAAGTGCGGCAGCTGAAAATGCCATTTTAAATTTATTGGTACAACGCCACGGCGCACAGGATGTGTTTACCCAAAATGCAGACAGTATCCGTGAAACTATTCAGCAAACCACACAAACCATGACCTTGTTGGTGTCTGCAATTGCAGTAATTTCCTTGATTGTCGGCGGTATTGGGGTTATGAACATCATGCTGGTCTCTGTAACTGAACGTACTAAGGAAATTGGCGTGCGTATGGCCGTCGGTGCACGGCAAAGTGACATCTTGCAGCAGTTCCTGATTGAGGCGGTACTGGTCTGTATTTTAGGCGGAATATTGGGGGTGCTTTTATCTTTAGGTATTGGACAGCTGTTTAGTCATTTTGCTGGCGGTACCTTCCAGATGGCTTATTCCACCACCTCTATTGTAGCGGCCTTTGTCTGCTCAAGCATGATCGGGATTATCTTCGGCTTTATCCCTGCCCGTAATGCAGCACAGCTCAATCCTGTCGATGCACTTTCTCGAGAATAAGGATACCTAGAATACAAATGAATTTTACCAAACTTATTGCTAGTCTTATTTTAACTGGCTCACTGGTCGGTTGTGCTGCGGTGGTTAAAACACCGTACGAACAGCCTGCCGTGAATATTCCAGGCAGCTTCCAGAATAGCAAAGCACTCAGTCAGCAGGTGCATGCCGATGTCTATGCCGATCAATGGTGGACCTTATTTGGCGATGCGCAGCTGAACCAGCTGGTCAATCAGGTTTTAGCCAGCAATAGCGATCTGGTGGTTGCCGGCATTAATTTGCAGCAGGCACGTTTACAGGCCGGTTTGGCGAAAAACCAGCAAGGCCCTCGGGTCAACTCCAGTGTTTCCGCTGGACATACATTTGATCTGAATTCAGGGGATGATGCTTCACGCGGCTTGTCTTTAAGTGGCGGCGTAAGCTATGAACTGGATTTATTCGGCAAACTGGCACGTCAAACCGAAGCCAGCAGATGGGAAGCTTTAGCGACTGAACAGGATTTGCAAGCTACTGCACAAAGCCTCATTGCCACTACGACCAATTTATACTGGCAGTTAGGTTATTTAAATGAACGCTATCAAATTGCCGGACAAAACCTAGCCAGTACGCAAAAAACCTTTGAGCTGGTGCGCAGCCAATATCGTGCCGGCGCGGTTTCCGGTCTAGATTTAACTTCTGCGGAACAATCGGTGCAAAGTCAAAAAGCGACCTTAAGCCAGATTGAACAGCAGAAAGTCGAAACCCGAACAGCATTGGCAGCGTTGATGCATCAACCTGTACAGCAGCTCAATATTGCCGAACCGCAACGTTTACCGCGTATTGCCCTACCGGCTATTTCTGCAGGTTTGCCAGCAGAGCTGTTGTCACGTCGTCCGGATTTACAAACCAGTGAACTGCGTTTACGCAAGGCACTTGCCACTAAAGATGCCACCAAAGCCAGTTATTATCCTTCCATTAACCTGACCGGAAACCTGGGCTCTTCCAGCACATCTTTAACCAGTCTCTTGCAAAATCCGGTATTAACTTTGGGTGCCAATCTCAGCCTGCCGTTCCTGCAATATAACGACATGAAAAAAGATCTGGCGATCAGTAACCTGGATTATGAAAAAGCGATTGTCCAGTACCGTCAAAACCTGTATCAGGCCTTTGCCGATGTGGAAAATGCCTTATCTGCCCGTACCGAATTAAACAAACAGGTGGCACTGCAAGAACGCAATGTACAGCTTGCAGAGAAAACCGAGCATCTAACTGAAGTACGTTACCGCAATGGTGCCATTGCCCTGAAAAACCTGCTTGATGCGCAGGAAACCACGCGTAATGCCCGTTTGTCTTGGGTTCAAACCAAACAGAGCCAATACAATGCCTATGTCACCTTGATGCAGGCTTTAGGCGGCAGTCCAGTCAAACCGTTGCCTTAAGTTAAAGGTGAAATAAAAAAGATGCCATTTGGGCATCTTTTTTATTTCAGAAAAATTTCTGAGAAAATGTTCTGTTTAGCTATTTTTAACTTTTTAAAAACTTAGATTCTCAAATGAAGTGCAACAGAGATTAAATTATTGGAAGGAAGCAAGATGAGCTAGTATTTTGCTTCCGACCGACCAAAGTCAAAGTTGCATCATGAACTACACTCATCTTACCCAAGAAGAAAGATATCAGATTTATACCTTGTTACGTGAAGGTTTTTCTAAACGTTATATCGCTTGGAGACTGAATCGCTCACCTTCAACCATTTCTAGAGAAATCAAACGTAATCGAGCGAGAAATGGCTATTTTGCTAAACATGCCAATAAAGTAGCTCGAAGACGGCATTGTCCTAATCCTAAAAGAATCCCTTGTGAAATATGGGCACATGTCATCTCTTATCTTGATCTTCAATGGAGCCCTGAACAGATTGCTTCTCGTGTTCCAGTCAGTTTGCATTCAATTTATCGCTTTATACGGCAGGATAAAAATAAGGGCGGTACACTCTTTCATAACCTACGTTTCAGAAATCAAAGAAAGAGGAAATACGGCTCTCCTGAAACCCGTGGTCAGCTGAGTAATCGTAAAAGCATTCATGACAGACCTATTGAGATTGAGCAGCGGACTCGCTTTGGTGATTTGGAAATAGATACGATTGTTGGTAAGAAGCATCAGCAATCATTGGTCTCTATTGTAGATAGGAAGACAGGTTATTTATGGCTGAAAAAGTGTAGCTCACGCAAGGCAGAGGAAATTTGCCAAACAACCATCAGCCTTCTTGAGCCGATCAAAGATCAGCTCAAGACGATTACTGCAGATAATGGTAAAGAGTTCAGCCTGCATGAGTATACTGCTCAAGAATTAGAAATAGACTGGTATTTCGCTGATCCTTATAGCGCTTGGCAACGAGGCACGAATGAAAATACCAATGGCTTAATCAGGCAATATATTAAAAAAGGCAGTAATTTAAATGCCTATACGGATGAATATATTGCAGAAATCACTCAACGTTTGAATCATCGCCCAAGAAAAAGACTCGGCTTTAAAAGTCCGAGTCAGGTATTATGGCAACAACATGGTGTTGCACTTCAAATGCTAATCTAAGAAAGTTAAAAGCTCGGGCGGTAATATTTATAGATCAGGCCTTTTTCATTATAAACATCATAACTTCTTTGCTTAAAGTCAGATACCCATTGCTTGCCGTTAAATCCTGCAATATGTCCATACACATGTTTGCCGGTTCGATCAATAATATAAATATCACCTTCTTTCGGGGCATCGAACTTAGGATTAATTTCTCGATAACCAATTTTCATCAGGGTATTTCCCCAGTCTGCCGCAGCGACGGGATGACTTTGAAATCTTGCACCCGCCGACTCCAAAGCAAGTCTGATACTTTTGGCACATTTTTGTGAACTGCTGGTTGAAGAAACGGACTGCAAGAAATCGGTGAATTTACTGATATCAATTCGCTGGCCATTCTTTGCAAGCACATTCTTTTTAGCTATGGCCTGCCCAGTCTGAAATTCTGAAGATTTTTTCGATTTTTTACCCGATTGGGAACGAATTATGATGTTTGCCTGAACAGGAGCATAAACTTCACTCATGTTTACATTATGATCATAAACCATTCTTTACCAAACACTCCTAAGCCTGACACTACCGGCTTTTCACTCATTTCGACGGCAAGATGGTAACCCCTAAAATGTGATTTTTCATATAACAAATGTAATTAAATATAAATAAATTACCGATAAGTGAGTTAACTGACTATTTTTTGTAGTTTTTTATCATCCAATACTGCTGATAAATTTATTTTATCCTCACTCCATCCACATTGCGCTGTCATTGAAATCCGGATTTTCAATTGATAAATTGCTGGGATTGAACAGAATAAATACACAATCTGGCGTTCAGCAGATCATGTATTGCTTTCTCCACACATGCTTTACTTCATTTAAATGATGAACCCATGTTTTTATTCTTGGCTATTGGCAGGCCTATCAGATTTTTTATCAAGCCCGGGAAAAATACATTCAATAAAATGTAATCCATTTTCCTTCCCCCTATAACTTTTAATTAAACACCGTCAAGATTAGGCCCTAGTATTTATACCACTTTGCAAACACCAACAAAAAACATATAAATCATTTATTTATAAAAATTATCACCATATTTTAAACTTGCTTTCTCCCTTAATGGATACAGTTTCCTCCCCGGTAAAAAAAGGCTAATATGTGCCACAAGAAATTCACAATATTATGAGAGAGACATGCGTCAATATTTAGACCTTTTACAACATATCCTGGACAACGGTGGCGATAAAGGCGACCGCACGGGCACAGGTACACGTTCAGTATTCGGTCACCAAATGCGCTTTGATCTTTCTCAAGGTTTTCCTTTATTGACCACCAAAAAAGTGCATTTTCGTTCCATCGTGATTGAACTGTTGTGGTTTCTCAAAGGCGATACCAACGTTAAATATCTGCAAGACAACAAAGTTACGATTTGGGATGAATGGGCTACTGCAGAACAAACGGCGCGTTTTGGCCGTCCTGAAGGTGAATTGGGTCCGGTTTATGGTCATCAGTGGCGTAATTTTGGCGCAACCAAAAAAGAAAATGGTTTATATGAACAGGATGGTTTTGACCAGATCACATGGCTGATCAACGAAATTAAAACCAATCCCAATTCACGCCGTTTAATTGTGTCGGGCTGGAATCCGAAAGAAGCGGGAACGGTTGCCCTGCCACCCTGCCATACCCTGTTCCAGTTTTTTGTACAGGACGGCAAGCTATCCTGCCAGTTGTATCAGCGTAGTGCCGACGTATTTCTAGGCGTTCCATTTAATATCGCCAGCTATGCCCTGCTCACACACATGATTGCGCAAGTTTGCGGTTTAGGTGTAGGCGACTTTGTCTGGACTGGTGGCGACACGCACTTATATGTGAACCATTTTGAACAGGCTCAATTACAACTTAGCCGTGAACCTTTGCCGCTTTGCCAATTGAAACTGAATCCAGAAATTAAAGATATCTTCGCGTTTAAATTTGAAGATATTGAAATTGTCGGCTATGAATCGCATCCCGGCATTAAAGCGCCAGTAGCGGTTTAATTTTTTCTCATTCATCATTCCACTTAAATTCCTAATCCCCCTAATTCCCCCTTTAAAAAAAAGGGGGAATTGAATAAAAAAATCCGGGAATATAATCAGATAAGGCGAACTTTATGACCTTCCAAAATTTAGAAGTTGTGCATGTTGTGGCCATGGATCAACAGCGCTGCATTGGCAAAAATAATGACCTGCCTTGGCACATTTCAGCTGACCTCAAACACTTTAAGGAAATCACCCAAGGCGGTGTGGTGGTCATGGGACGCAAGACCTTGGAGTCTATGGGCCGCACTTTGCCAAAACGGGTCAACTGGGTCATTACCCGTGACACCGACTGGTCATTTGAAGGCACCAAAGTAGCCTACTCTATTGAAGACGCCTTGGCTCAAGCCGTTGCCGATGTTAAAGCATCAGAAAAACCTGAATCAATCTTTGTGATTGGCGGCGGTGAAATCTTTAAACAGACCATGAACATTGCCGACCGTTTAGAGCTGACCCATGTTGAACTAGACGTTCAAGGCGATGCCTACTATCCGGAAATTCCAGCTGAATTTAAAAAGGTCGTCTCAGAACAACATATTGATGACAAAACTGGAATTGCTTTTGAGTTCGCAACGTACCGAAAATAAAGGCAATAATTATAGATAACAGTCAAATATGCATAATACTGGAACAAGAAAATTCCTTCTTGCCTTGGGCATGGTGCTACTCCACACTGCGTTCGGTCTGTTCGTTATTATGTCCTCTATTTGGCTGTGTCTGGCCTTATGGTTTCAGCAACCCTTTGGCGGCTTAGTCACACGATTACTGATCGGCATCTGGATCGCTTTTGCCTTAAGCATACTCGGCCTTTATATCACCCAATATGTTTTGAACCGTCAGACTGATGTTCTGATCTATGTTCTGTTCTTTCTTGTCGGCTTATTCTGGTATTTTGGTCTGCAAGCCAGACAGGATCGTGAATGGAATCCGGAAGTTGCCCAAATACTATCTTATGAGCAACAGGGCAATCTGGTTACACTGCACAATGTACGCAATTTTAACTGGCATGCGGATGGCAGTTATGATGAACGTTGGGAAACCCGGCAGTTTGATTTAAACCAGATTAGCGGTGTAAATATTATTACATCGTACTGGATGGGACCACGCATTGCTCATACACTGGTCAGTTTCGATTTTACCAACAGCCCGCCACTGACCTTTTCAATTGAAATTCGTAAACAGAAAAATGAAGAATTTTCCACGTATGGCGGTTTTTTCAGAAAATATGAACTCAGCCTGATTGCAGCCGATGAAAAGGATCTGATTTATACCCGCAGCAATATTCGTGGCGAACAGGTCTATTTTTTTCCAATTAATATGCCAAAAAGTGAAATACGTGCCCTGTTTGAAGAATATCTGCATAAAGCCAATGAATTAAAACATCAGCCAAAATGGTATAACAGCCTAACCAGTAACTGCACCACGCTGGTATTTGACATGGTACAGGCAATATCCAAAAGACCTTTCCCAACAGATTACCGCCTGCTGGCTTCAGGATATTTACCTAATTACCTCTATGACTTGAATGCCATTTCCCATGACTTAAGCATGAAACAGTGGTATAAGATTGCCTACATTAACCCGCGCGTCAGCCAGTTAAAGAATATCTCCAGCACACAATATTCACGCCTGATTCGTCAGGGCATCCCCGCATCGATAACAGACGAATCAGCTGAATTTTAAAATTAAAAATATAAAAAACATCCATTTAATCCTAGTGAAAAACCTGTTTTTTTGTTTATATAGACTCCAAGTTAAACCAAAAATGAGAACTCCAATATGTTAAAAAAAATATTTGCTATTGGCATACTGGGCACTGCTATTGCTTTGACAGGTTGTGAAACCACACCAAGTGCATCTGCTACCATTGAAACTGCCAATTTAGTGCAACTGCAAAACCGTAGCTGGATTGCCACCCATATTGGCAATACCGCAATCAAGACAGCACCGACTGCACACAATATTCCAAGTTTACAATTTGATGCCATAACTAAACGTGTCAGCGGTGCCGATGGCTGCAATCGTATTATGGGCAGCTATGCATCAGGTCGAGATACCCTGGTGCTCAGTCAAATGGCAGGGACTAAAATGGCCTGTCTGGAAAATAACAATCCGTCTGAACAATTTAATGCAGCCTTGGCTAAAGTAGCCCACTATCAGGTTTTCGGGAAAACGCTTAAATTGCTTGATCGCTACGGCAACGTACTGCTGCAATTTACCAGTCCGGTGCAACTACGTTAAACTGCTCAAATAAAAGCCTGAAAGCTCAGGCTTTTGTGTTTAAAATGTTTCAATACATTTTAGCTTCATAGAAAGCCTCTATATTAAAAACAATAAGCAAATACAGGATCAAACTATGCAACAGGCCTTATTCGGTGGTGGATGCTTCTGGTGTGTCGAAGCCGTTTTTTTACAGTTAAAAGGTGTGGAAAAAGTGGTCAGTGGTTATGCTGGTGGCCATACTGAACATCCGAGTTATGATGATATTTGCCGTGGCGATACCAACCATGCCGAAGTCATTCTGATTGATTATGATGAAACGCAAATAAGCTTCGTTCAGCTGTTAGATGTCTTTTTTACCACTCATGATCCAACGACCTTAAACCGTCAAGGTAATGACATCGGCACTCAATATCGTTCTGTGATTTATTATTTTAATGATGAACAGCAACAGCAGGCACAACACACAATTGATGCCCTGAAAACAGAAGGTCTCAATATTGTGACTGAGCTAAGCCCTGCACCGCAGTTCTACCCTGCCGAAGACTATCACCAGAATTTCTTTGCCCGCAATCCTGCGCAAGGCTACTGCAATTTCACCATCCCTCCGAAATTAATGAAATTGCGCAGCAAGTTTCAGGACCTGCTGAAACCGGAATAAGCGACTGTGTAGAAAATTCTAGCCATAAAAAAAGCGACCTTTAAGGTCGCTTTTTTAAAGGATCAGATTAGTTATCAGTCGCAAAGGCAATATCGCTGAGCCCGGCTTCGCTCGCACGAGACATCACTTGTGCAACCGTATCATAACGTGATTCTTTATCTGCTTTCAAAATAATGGTTGGCTGACGCTGTTCCTGACCCGCTTGGTTAAATTTCGTCTGCAATTCATCAAGCGTGAGCACCTTGCCATTCCAGGCAACCTCTCCACTGGCATTAATACTGATGGTGACGTTTTTAGGCGGCAAATCCGTAATATCTGCTGTGGTTTTAGGTAAGGTTAATGGAATTGACGGGTTAGCAACGGTTGCTGTCACCAGGAAGATGATCATCAATACCAACATAATATCGATCAGTGGAATGAGGTTCATCTCATTCATACCTACATCGTTGTCTTCGCCCAATTGAAAGCCCATTAAGCCTGACCTCCCACCAGATTGTTTGTTGCTGCTTTAGTTTCTACCTGAGCTGCACTGTCCTGTTGCAACATGGTATCAATCAACAAACTGTGTGCCTGATCTTGTAACTCGTGTGACAAACTTCGATTGGCACGGGTACACATGTTATAAGCCAGTACCGCAGGAATCGCGACAGCCAAACCCAGACCGGTCATAATCAAGGCTTCACCAACAGGTGTCGCCACTTGAGCCAAGCCTGCCTGACCACTCTTACCTACTGCAACCAGCGCGTGGAAAATACCCCAAACCGTACCAAACAAACCTACAAACGGTGCCAGTGAAGCAATGGTACCCAAAACTGCCACACCTTTTTCAGCATTGGATTTTTCAGCTGAAATTTGACGCAACAACGCCTGTTCTGCCACAGCTTTACGTTGTTCAAAATTCAAAGCTGCAAATTTTGCTTTTAACTTGCTTAACGCTTGAGAAAGTTGAGCATAAGCTTGTTGTTTCAGTTGGCGAGTCCCCATTATACGTAAAATGAAGATGGTCCATGTCGCAATCGACATTGCCAATAACACGAAATACAGGGTTTTACTCACTGCATCAGCATGTTGCCAATAAACTGAAAAGTTCATACTCGAACTCCTAATAAATGTTAGCCGCGTGGATTCACTGTCAATTCCAATGGGAGGTTAGCCTTGATTGGATAAGCCACGCCATTTTCTTTGTACGGTTTGAATTTGGAACTACGCACAGAGCGTAAAATCTTTTCATCTAAAGCAGGAACACCCGTCGAACGTACTATATGCGCTGAGGTAATTACCCCTTTTTCATTCGCTTCAATATACACCATGGCTGTACGCGTTTGCCCTTGCAGATCGCTATTGCTATAGGATGGTTTTGGCGAACGGCTCCATTGCACGCCTGAACCACCAATCACAACATTTTTTGGTGATGGCAATGCAGGAGGCGCAACCGGTGCAGGCGGTGTAACTGGCGCAGGTGGAGGTGTCACTGGTGCGGGTTTCACCACTTTGGTTTCAGAAATCGTGGTCGTTACTGTCGGTTTCGGTGGTGCTTCCACCGGTTTGATCACGGGTCTCGGTGTTTCTGCTTTTTTAACTTGTTGAACCTTTTCTACCTTTTTCGGTGGGGGTGGAAGCTGTTTTTTTACAATTTCAACCTGTTTCACTTCTTTCGGTTTTGGGGGTTCTTTTTTCGGTTCCGCTTTAGGCTTTGGTGGTAGCGGTTTTGCTGGCCCTTGAATTTTTACAAAACGCACCTTTAACGGTTCTTTTTCAATCGGTTTCAGTTCCGGAGTTTTCATGTGCCCTACCGCCCACAACACGCCCATGTGACCCACCACTACCGCAAGCAAGGCAGTGATCATTTTCTTTTTCATTGGATTGGGAGTTTGCATCTTTAGAGCGGAGGATTGACTCATTAAAATCAGTTACCTAATTTAAGCGATTGTAGATCTATAAAGATTTCAGCAATCAGGCTCATCGGTTAGTACAATTAAAGCACCCCAATAATAAATGAGAAGTGTTTTCATTTGCAACTATTAAAATGCCCGTTTTGATAAGTTTTTTGAATCGAAAACGAAAAAGGCATGCCTAAAACATGCCTTTTAAACCAGTATTTTTAGCAATATTTATTGAAAAACAACTGTTTTATTGCCATCCACAATAATACGGTCTTCCAGATGCCATTTCACTGCACGGGCCAAAACATTGCGTTCCACATCTTGTCCAAGTTCACGGAGCTGATCAACGGTGAAATCATGGTTCACGCGTTCCACATCCTGTTCAATGATCGGGCCCTGATCGAGGTCAGCAGTCACATAATGCGCTGTTGCACCAATCAGTTTCACCCCTTTATCATAGGCCTGTTTATACGGGTTCGCACCGACAAAGGCTGGCAAGAAGGAATGGTGGATGTTGATAATTTTCATTTCCCAGTTTTTAACAAATTCTTCATCCAGAATTTGCATATAACGCGCAAGAATCAGTAAATCGTTGCCCTGCATGATTTCATCGATTTTGGCATAGGCTTCACGTTTATTTTCTTTATTCACCGGCACCACTTCAAACGGAATACCAAAGTTTTCTACCGCTTCACGCAAGGTGTCATGGTTGGAGACCACTTTGGTAATTTCACATGGTAAACCGCCACGCGCATGACGCCATAACAGCTCAAGCAAGGCATGATCGACTTTAGAAACCAGAATCCCGACTTTTTTCACATCACTGACCAGTGCCAGACGCCAGTGCATGTCATAGCGTTCTGCCACATTGCTGGCAAAAGTCTGGGTTAAACTTTCTTTACGGCTTTGCAAATTTTCCAGTTCAAATTCAACACGCATGAAATAACGTCCGCCCTGAGCTTCAGTCGCGTATTGATCAAGTGCGGTAATATTTGCTCCCTGATGATACAAAAAGCTCGAAACAGCTTGCACGATACCTGGTTTATCTTCACAAGTAATCAGTAAACGTGCCGTGTTAGCAGTGGACATATTCATGTTGGTTAATATCACTAATCAGTTAAATTGAAAAACAAGCCGAGTATTCTAACGCTTTTTTTAGGCTTTCTAAATAGGCTAGCCTGCATCATGTTTTTTACTGGACGATAAACTTTCAAAAAGCTCTGAAGGGCCGAGCGTTTCAAGTAAATGTTCATAAGTTTGACGGCTTTCACCACGCAGATAAGCCCCTTCCAGAAATACCATTTGACGTAATGCCTGCCACACCCATTTTTCTTCCAGATGGTTCGAATCGGTAATATGACCTGACATATACAGGAAGTTGGTCCAGTTGGTCAAAACAATCCACAAGTTAATAATCAGGGCTTCAATTTCTGAGTCTGTCATTTCCATTAAGCCCGCATTCACGAAAGCTTTATAGATTTTTTGCCCCTGCTGCATCACCTGTCCGGCAAAGCGTGGATACATTTTTCTAAAATCTTCATTATTTTCAACCAAATGATAGACATCACGATGCAAAAAGCGATAGGCCCAAAGCTGGCTGCTCAGCACCTGAAAATAACGAATTTTATCGTTGGCATCAAGCGGACGATCATCAGGCAATGCCAGCATCTCCAGAGTTTCGCCTTGATACTGCTCCATTAACTCTTTGATGATTTCGTTTTTATTGCGAAAATGGTAATACAAATTACCCGGGCTCATATTCAGTTCAGCTGCAATATGATTGGTTGTTACCGAACGCTCACCGCGTTCATTAAATAACTGTAAGCTGAGCTGTAAAATACGTTCTTTGGTTTTCACCGTTTTGGAGTGAGACATCCTAAAGTAACCATTCATTCAATAGGTTAGCGAACTAACACATAAAGTAACTTGACTATTTAGAGTTTTTACTCTAAAAATTAAATTAATCGCTTTTTATTCAATGGTAGCAGGTCATGAACAGTCAGACAAAAACAACTTCAATGACACCACATTCGTTTAATATTCAGCACTTACATGACGTACTAGAACAGCAAAAGCACGCTTACCTGCGTCATTCCTTTCCATCGGCAAAAGAGCGGATTGACCGTTTAGCACGCCTCAAGCGTATCTTAGTTAAATATCAAGATCAATTTGCTGAAGCAATTAATCAAGACTATGGTAACCGTTCTATTGGTGAAACCAAAATCGGTGAACTACTCACCTGCCTTGAACAGATCAGATATTATAGCAAGCATTTGACCGGCTGGATGAAACCTTCGAAGCGTCATGTTGGAATTATCCATCAGCCAGCAAAAGCATGGGTGCAATATCAACCCTTGGGTGTGATCGGGATTATTGCCCCATGGAACTACCCATTATTGTTGTCGGTTGGTCCGCTCATTTGTGCAATTGCCGCTGGTAACCATGCCATGATCAAGATTTCTAGTGCCTCCAGTCATTTTGGTCGTGCCTTGGAAAAAGCCTTGGGTGAAGCATTTCCGACCGAACTGGTTGCGGTGATTAATGGTGGCGGACCAGTTTCCGATGCTTTTAGCCATTTAGCCTTTGATAAAATTGTTTTTACCGGTTCAACCGAAATTGGTAAAACCGTAATGGCAGCAGCTGCAGAAAACCTGGTGCCGGTAATTTTAGAACTGGGCGGCAAATCACCGGTACTGGTTCATCCTTCTATTGATTTGCAAGATGTGGCACAGCGCCTGGCTGCAGGTAAACTGTGGAATTCAGGTCAAACCTGTGTGGCACCGGACTATATGTTCCTGCCTAAAGGTAAAACCGCCGAATTTGTTGAGCATTTTAAAGCCTGTGTGGAAGAGATGTATCCAAGTATTGAATACAATCAGGATTACACCTCGATTATTAATGACAAACAATACAACCGCCTGCAGGGCTATCTGGAAGATGCCCGTACCCATGGCGCTAAAATTATTGAATTAAATCCGGCACATGAAGATTTAAGCAAGGTTCGAAAAATTGCGCCAACCGTCGTGACCGGTGTCACAACGGAAATGCGGATTATGAAAGAAGAAATTTTTGGTCCGATCCTTCCTATTCTGGAATATGATCAAATTGACGATGTGATTGACTTTATTAATAGCCGTCCTCGTCCACTTGCATTATACTATTTCGACTTTGATCAGGCGCGTGCCGACTATGTCGCACAGCATACTCATTCAGGGCATTTCGGACAGAATATGGTATTAACCCATGTAGCACAGGATGACTTACCTTTTGGTGGGGTCGGTGCTTCAGGTATGGGTAAATATCATGGTCCAGAAGGTTTCTTCAGTTTGTCGCATGAACGGTCAGTAATGTCTAATCCAAAGCTGTATAGCTTAAAATTCATTCTCCCACCGTTTAACAAGCCGATTCACAAACTGATTTCCAAGACCCTTCTTCGATAACTGATCAAGGCATGATCTATCACACATGATCATGCCGCGTTTTTCTTAAATTCGCTTGTCTTTTAAGCGTATTTTTGGTATAAAACGCCCCTTGAATGATTTCATCCGTTTACTTTTAATGACTAGCCGCACAATCGGTGCTGTCTAGCAATGGAGTTCACCATGTCTAAGGTTTGCCAAGTTACCGGCAAGCGTCCAGTCGTTGGAAACAATGTCTCGCACGCCAATAACAAAACCAAACGCCGGTTCGAGCCGAACCTGCATCACCACCGTTTCTGGTTAGAAAGCGAAAAACGTTTCGTACGTATTCGTTTAACCACTAAGGGTATGCGTATTATCGACAAATTGGGCATTGAAAAGGTTGTTGCTGATCTTCGTGCTCAAGGTCAAAAGATCTAAGGAGTCAGTACAATGCGTGATAAAATTCGCCTAGTTTCTTCAGCTGGTACAGGTTATTTCTATACTACGACTAAGAACAAACGTACTATGCCGGAAAAAATGGAAATCAAAAAATTTGATCCAAAAATCCGTCAACACGTAATCTTCAAAGAAGCTAAAATTAAATAATTTTGACTTCTTGAAAAAAGCGGCCCTTCCGGGTCGTTTTTTTTTTGCATTTTTTTTACCCGACTTGTTACACTTCTAGGCATTCTTTTTTGGCATTTTTTGTGCTTATTCTTTTTTACCCTTAACTTTGGCTCAAGCTTAAGGAGTCTTTAGTGCCTCATGATATAGATCTGATTATATTACTTGCCGTTGGCTTTGGACTGGCACTCATTTTTGGCTATATTGCTGCACGTATTCGTCTTCCTCCCCTAATTGGCTATTTAGTTGCGGGTATTGTGATTAGCCCGAATACGCCAGGCATTGTGGGCGATATTCATCTTGCCAACCAGCTGGCTGAACTGGGGGTCATGTTCCTGATGTTCGGGGTTGGTATGCATTTTTCCTTAACCGACCTGATGCAGGTACGCCGTATTGCCTTACCAGGTGCAGTTCTGCAAATTGCTGTAGCAACCTTGCTTGGTATAGGCGTAACGATGATCTGGGGCTGGAGTTTTGGCTCTGCACTGGTGTTTGGTCTAAGCCTGTCCTGTGCCAGTACCGTGGTCCTCCTGAAAGCCTTGGGAGACCAAGGTCTCATCAACTCTGTAAATGGCAAGATTGCCGTGGGCTGGTTATTGGTTGAAGATCTGGTCATGGTGCTGGTACTTGTACTGCTCCCTGCCACTGCAGTTTTACTGGGTGGAACAGCAATTTCCGGCTCAGACCCAAATGCCAATATCTGGATGACTTTAGCTGTCACCCTATTGAAAGTAGCCGGCTTTATTGCCTTTATGCTGATTGTAGGTAAACGTCTGGTACCCTGGATTATGCAGATCGTTGCTCGTCTGGGATCGCGTGAACTGTTTACCTTGACCGTAGTAGCTGCTGCGGTTTCTATAGCCTTTGGTGCTTATAAGGTTTTTGGTGTATCGATGGCACTGGGTGCATTCTTCGCCGGGATGGTGGTCAAAGAGTCCGATTTCAGCCATCGTGCCGAAGAAGAAACTTTACCCTTACGTGAAATTTTCTCAATTTTATTCTTTGTGTCAGTAGGCATGCTGTTTGATCCCATGATTTTAGTGCAGCAGCCCTGGCATGTTCTTGCCGTGGTGGCCATTATTATGATTGGCAAGACTATCGCGGCAATGGCACTGGTGCTGTTCTTCCGTTATCCAATTAACACCGCTTTAACAGTGGGTGCCAGCCTTGCACAAATTGGCGAGTTTTCTTTCATTTTGGCGACCTTAGGCGTTTCACTAAATCTATTGTCTTTAGAAGGACAAAACCTGATTTTAGCCGGTGCACTTATCTCCATTACCTTAAATTCATTTGTGTTCTCTGCCATTGAACCGGTACAAAACTGGATTCGTGAACGCTCACATTTGGCCCGCTTGCTTGAACGTAGTGGTGACCCGCTGTCGATGTTGCCAGATGAAGTCTCACAAGAATACTTGCGTGATCAGGTGGTGATTGTTGGTCATGGTGAGGTGGGACGCCGCATTACCAAAGCCTTAATGCAGCAAGAAATTAAAGTGGTAATTGCCGAAGAAAACCGTGAGATCGTTGAAAGCCTACGTGACAAAGGCATTGCAGCGGTATCCGGACACGCGACCGAAGCCGGGGTACTCATTCAGGCGCATATCCAGCATGCACGCCTGCTGGTACTGTCTCCAATGGATATTCTGGATATCCATAAAATTGTCGACATTGCCAAAACCTTGAATCCACAAATTCAGGTGTTGGTATGTGCCGAAAGCAAGGAAGAAGCTGAGGTGATCCGTCGTGAAAATATCGGTCAGGTTTATTTTGCCAAAGAAGAAATGGCTATCAACATGACCAACCATATTTTAAACCAGATCCAGATTGCGCATCATCAAGCACCGACACACTAATCTTCAATTCATAAAAAAGCGCACCAAAGTGCGCTTTTTAGGTTTAAACAAGCTTAACTCAGATACTTCGGCTGTTCATCCATGATTTCAGCCTGCCACTCATTGACCTGCTTTTCCATCATGGCAAACAAAGCCGCCTGCATCATGTGCTGGGCAATTACCTGCGTTTGATCACCAAGTAACGCTTTGACCTGATCATTAAACTGAATCTTGACCAGCGGTTCTTTTTCAGAGCCTGCATTTCGCAATGCCAACTCACCACCTTCAAGTTGAACAAGTTCTAAAATCGCTTCTTGACTACCAAATAATTCTTTCAAATGTTCTATAGACATATATCCTCCATGTTCAACATGGTGGCAAAGGGCTGTTGCACTTTGCATTACTTAGACTATTTATATAAGGTCGATGACAGAAACTTCAAGAGTACCGGTGCTAAAGTTTAAAATTCAACCATCTCATTACGAAACCCGTCAATTAACTGGGTCAGGTCACGATGCCATTCACGCAGAATTTTGGTATCCGGCAACCAGGCTTGAGGGGTTTGGGTCACTTTAATAATCAGGTTGGAAGATGTTTCATCTTCAGGTTCTGGAGCACTCGGTTCTGGTGCATATTGACACATACGGTAGGCACGTTTTAGCTCGGCAATAAAACCCTGTTTCGCCAACTGCTGCATCACAGTCACTTCAGGCGAAATCTGCCCTTTTTCTGCCATATGTTCTTCAATCGATTTCAAGGTCGGAGCAAAGTCATTTAACCGGTAGTAACGAACCAGTTCCTGCAAAAATGCCAATACTGCACCATGCAAATGAAATACCGCCGCTTCACGATGTGCCTGAGCTTGCTGAATATGGTCGGTTTGTTCCGCTTGTTGACATGCAAGACGTGCAAAATACAGTTTCTGATTGGTACGATCGGCATGAAAGCGAGCAACACGAGACATGGTGATTTCCTAAGATTTGGCGTGATTACACCGTTAAGATTAAACGGTCTTTCAGAAAAATTACAATAAAAATTGTGGAAGATTCATTTCAATGAGTGAGATATAGAGTGTCACTTCAATGATCATGGATGATTTCAGCCAGAATAATTTACATCCTTCCAGATCAAAAGATGGGGATTCAATAGACCAATTCAACCTGATCAAAGCCTGGTTATTTCATCCATAAAAAAAGGAGCATCGCTCCTTTCATTCTTTATTCTGCTGCTGGCTTGTCTTCAGCCTGTTTCACACGAATCCCCGCTCCATGCAAACGCAGGGTATTTAAGCCTTTAATCGCTTTCACCGCTTCACGGCCATGTGGCATTTCCACAAAAGCAAAACCCTTTGATTTACCTGTTGCAGCATCTAAAACCAAGGTGCATGAATCTACCGTGCCATATTGCTTGAACAGTTCAAGCAATTCAGCTTCTGTCACTGTACGTTCTAAATTACGAACTAAAATTTTCATCTGATGACCTTTAAATAGGCTAAAAAAACCAAAAAGCACTCGCCTACTTACTTTTTGCACTTCAATATTGAGATAGTTTAATCGAGATCGATACCAAAATCTAAATTAATCGATTGCCGTTCAATTAAGGCACTTTTTACGGTTTGCTGACGCGGCTTGTAATGGGTCTCGGTCGTGCACAGGTTGCGGGTCAGGTCATTCAGGAAATAGCTTTCAATTTTTCGTCCCTGTTCATCGACCTGATCCCGCGCCCAAAGATTCAGGTTTTGCTTGGTTAAAATCAGTTCATCTTTGGCCCGGGTTAAAGCCACATAGAGCACCCGGCGTTCTTCTTCGACTTCGTCAAAATTGCCTTGTGCGCGTGCGTGCGGATACTGTCCGGCAGAAACATTGGCCACATAACAAATTTTCTGTTCTGTGCCTTTGGCCGAATGAATGGTAATCAGGGTCACCACATCATCTTCAGACTGGCGTTCAATTTCACTGATGGAAACCGGATCGAGTACATATTCTTCCAGAAATTCACTCAGCTGATCATGTTTGGTGGCCAGCTGCTTGACCAAATCAAAATCGCCCATCCGTTTCGACCAATCTTTTTTGGCATAGTTTTCTTCCAACTGTTCGACCAGTGCTTCTATCCCTAAGGCAACACAAGCCTGCACCTGATCTTTTAATACCGACATCTGCTTCATGATCAGCAGCGTTTTCTCGGGAATACGGCCAAATTTTTCCAGTTTGTCAAAAATCAGTTCTGGATTGTCCTGCTGCAATAATTGCTGCGCCAGTTTACTGGCCCCGACATCTCCCACGCCATTCCATAAGGTCAGAAAACGCATCCAGGCAATATCATCCAGCGGATTGGCAATCACCCGCAATAAACTAAGCAGGTCTTTGACATGTGCAGTTTCCAGCAGTTTCATACCACCAATAAAACGGTACGGCACATTGGCCTGAATAAACGCCGCCTCAATGTGACGTGCGGCAAAACTGGAACGTACCAACACCATATGGTCATGCCAAGGCGTGCCTTCCAGAAAATGCCGCTCTTTGATATCAATGGCAATCCATTTGGCTTCATCAAATTCATTCGGGAAAATATGCAGTTTGGGTTTAATGCCCTCGCCACGATGTGCATCTAGACGTTTGTCATATTTGATTGGACTCTGATCCAGCAACCAGTTAGACAAGTCCAAAATTTGCTGGGTAGAACGGTAATTCTGTTCCAGTTTAAAAATCTGTGCATCCGGTACGCGTTCTTTAAAATGGTGAATATTTTCAAAGTCTGCGCCACGAAAACCGTAAATCGACTGGGCATCATCCCCCACACAGAACAGACTGACTTTATCTTTTAAAGGTTCGAGTAGAGCCCATTGCAATGGATTGGTATCCTGCATTTCATCCACCAGCATATGCTGACAGATAGAAGCCACATAATCACTGAGACCTTCCGATTGAGCCAGTGCCGATGCCACCACTGCCAAAATATCATCATAATCCAGAAAGCTACGTGCACGTTTTCGTGCTTCATACTCTTTCATGATGTCCGCGATTTGATCTTTATATTCTAAAAATTCAGGATGCTGTTTCTCTAAAGAAATGCTGAGTTTTTGCCGGGTATTGCGTGCAAAGGAATACAGATCACACAGCTGCTGCGGCTTAGGCAAGGCATTGGGATTTTTTTTATCATCCTTACCGCGAATTAAGCGAAACATCATCAACTGATCATCACGGTCAATAATCGAAAACTGTTCCAGACCAAAAGCTTTGGGAATACGGCGCAGCAAATACATACAAAAAGTATGAAAGGTGGATGCGCGTAAACCTTTGGCCTGCTCGCCCAGAGCCAATTCTACCCGTGCCACAATTTCACTGGCAGCACGGCGGGTAAAAGTCAAAATTTGAATTTGATTGGCCGGCACACCTTGATCAATCAGATAGGCGGCACGTGCCACAATGGTTTTAGTTTTGCCACAGCCTGCCCCTGCAAGTACCAGACTATGCTTTGCCTCGGTGGTGGCAGCCTGTTTTTGTTGCGGGTTTAATTCATCAATCAGGGTGGCTAAACTCATGGTGTCTCATCGTGTTCGGTAGATGAATAGTTTAACAGAGGTTTTAGTAAAACCTGAGTAATGCGCCTTGATTCATTTTTTTATTCCTTAAGCATTTTTTCAAAAACTGAATACTGTGTTTACTCAATCAAATGCCCATCGTTATTCCCTCTCCTTTTTAAGGAGAGGGTTAGGGAGAGGTTACTATTTAAAACTCCCCTCATCCTAGCCTTCTCCCTGAGGGAGAAGGAACTTCACAAATTTGATGATGTCTTAATTATTTAAATAAGTTCATTAAAATTATAGTTTCTTACATATTGCTCAACTGCTTCTTCCAAATACATTGAAGCATGCACAATTGCATGTTCCATTGAAATTTCAGGAGGATTAATCCCGATAATTTGACTAAAACCTAAGTCATATAGTTCATCAATACCATCGCCAACTACACCCGCAAAAGCAATCACAGGCTTATTGAATTGCTTTGCGACCTGCGCCACCCCAAACGGCGTTTTGCCAAATTTTGTTTGAAAATCAATTTTTCCTTCACCCGTCAACACATAATCAGCCTGAGCAATTTTGTCTGCCAATTTGGTCTGTTCAATTACCAGCTCTACACCTGAGCGAATCTTGGCACCTGTAAACACCATCAAACCAAAGCCCAGACCGCCTGCTGCACCTGCACCCGCAATCTCCCGACAATCTATTCCAAGTTGCTGCTCAACAAGCTTAGCAAAATGACTTAAGTTGTTATCCAGAGTTTTCACTATTTCAGGCGTAGCCCCTTTCTGCGGACCAAAAACATAAGATGCACCATTTGCACCACACAAAGGATTATTCACATCGCTGGCAATGATGATTTCTGTTTGTGCTAAACGCGCATCCAAACCGGAAAGATCAATCTTTTTAATCTGGTCAAGCTGACCACCGCCTACCGCAGCATCGCAGCCTGTAGCATCGAGAAATTTTACACCCAAAGCCTGTGTCATACCCGCACCGGCATCATTGGTCACGCTGCCCCCCAAACCGATAATGATCTTGGATACGCCTAAATCCAGCGCTGCTTTAATCATTTCTCCTGTACCTAAGGTAGTCGTGAGTAAAGGATTGCGCTGGGCGGGTTCTAAAAGATGGATGCCATTGGCTTTTGCCATTTCGATAATGGCTGTTTTTCTCCCATCGACTAAACCGAAGTAGGTTTGGATTTTTTGCGAGGCTAATGGACCAGTCACTTCACACTCAATCTTTTGTCCACCTTGTGCAGCAATCAGGGCATCTACAGTACCTTCACCACCATCTGCCATGGGCACCGAAATACACACCGCATCTGGATATACATTTTGAATGCCACGCTGCATCGCCTGACAGGCCTGTTCGGCGGTCATACTTTCTTTAAAGGAATCGGGGGCAAGCACAAAGGTTTTAGGCATAATCAACAAAAAATGAAAGCAATAAATCTTTATACAATAAAAAAGAGCGCTCTATGCGCCCTTTTCTCCTACTTCACTGTTATACATCTGCCGAACTTTGCGGTACTTCACGTTTGATATAAGATGCTAAAGTCAAATAATTAATCCCCTGAAATAAAACATCTATCGCCAGAAACAGACCCAGTACCCAGAACGGAGCATCAGGTGATTTTAAAATCATAATCCCGGTCACCAAGGTTAACAGGCCCGAAAATAAGATCCAGCCCCAACCTTGATACACTTTAAAAATAATGGCACTAAAAATACGGATGATACCGGCCACGATCAATACAATTGCCAACAGATTGGTCAATACAATCGCGGTTTTTACCGGTGTGCTAAAAGCATAATAACCAGCGACCAGATACAGAACGCCAAACAGGGCCCATAGCCAGCGAGTCCCCCCTTCAAAAATTTTGAAAGCAGCAATAAAGTGCAGAATACCGCCAATCATCATCAGTATGCCAAACAGGAATACCACAGAAAGCGTAGCAAAAGGCAGTGAAGCAAGCAGTACAAGAGCAAACAAGGTCAGCACAATGCCCAGACCTAAATACCACTTTCGATTTTCATGCAGCTGATGTCGAACTAAATCATTTCCTACTGTTCTCATGTTTTTTCTCAAGTCTTTTGTTGAGGAATACCTGTAGTTTTAGCTGATTTTCGGTCAAAAGTCTGTTATTTCTCTGCATTTTAATCAACAGCCCGATACGTAACTGTGGATAAAAGCATCGTTATCCCCAAGGGTTATTTTTTCCAGCCCAATTCAATTGCGGTTATTTCATTAATCAAAGTCTGTTTCAATGAATCCGGCATCCTGCTTTTTTGTTGTGACAGTGGAATATGTCCGCCCATCAACTCTGCTTTGGCTTGAGGAAATAAAGGCTGCTGGTTTGGATAAGCATATCCAATCGGATAGGCAGGCTGTCCTGTGGACAAATCATACTTATCACTTGCGCCAAAGCTATGCAGTAATTCATGCACCAATACAATCTTGTTTTGTTCAGCCTGTTTTTTAGATGCAAATAAATTGACTGAACCTATGCGCCCTTTTTGCAAAGCAGTGGAATGTTTTAATTCTTTAATTGTTTGGGGATCATAATAATTTAAATATAAAGTCACGCTGGGTGAACCATCAGCACTGTCATGCTGTTTCCAGGCATAAAAACGGAATTTTAGGCTCCATAAAATGGTATCCAGCATGGTTGCCTGTTCAGGTACTTTAGGAGGAATTTGTTTAAGTTCACGGCCCAACTGGAAATAAATCGCAATCGGCTGCCCACGGTACTGTGCTGACATCTGTTGTAAATATTCTTGACTCTCTTTTAACTCGGAGAGATTCAGCGATTGAATATAATCTTGAGTCGCAGCCCGCCCATCTGCATTGATGGGATGCAGCATGACAATAATGGGTTTGGACCAGTCTTGATTCTGGTCACGGTAGGCATTAACTGCAACAATCAACAGAATGATGAGTAAACACAGTATGCGAATATTTTTCCACATTAATTTTTCTCGTTATTAAGCAATCAAATTTTAACAATCCATCCAAACATTGGATACACAAGAAATCATCCGTAACTGTCCAAGACAAACCTTTATAAAATATAGAATATTCCTGCTAAGAATGAAAAAGCTAACGGTAACTGGCGAGTTATGTGGATGACAATGCCTTTCTTGCGAAGCTTTACTTCTCATTTAGGCAAAGCCAAAGTCACAGATGAGCTTCTCCAATTTAATTTATTCACGATAAAGTTCCGTCGTGCTATTAGCATAAAAAATGCCGACTTCCGTCAGCATTTTTTGCATTTCTTAAAACTTAAGCTTCAACCCATTTTCCATCATTGAAAACCAGTGACCATTTGGTTTGCTTGCCTTCAGGCGTTTCCGAACCAATATATTGCGCCTGATTCTTACGACTGAATTTCACCAAGGTTGGGTTGCCTTCAGGGTCGACATCCGGTGCTTGTAAAATAAACTGATATTTGGGATCCAGCTGCTCGGCCACGGTACGGAGTTCAGCCACTTTCGGTGCGCGGGTTTCACGCACTTTCGGGAATTTGCTGGCTGCCAGGAACAGACCGGCTGCACCATCACGAAGGACAAAGAAGTCATCATGCTTGGTCGAACGCAGGTGTTCCATTTTAATTGGATCTACACGCGGAGGTGCAGGCTGACCATTCTTTAACACTTTACGGGTATTGTCACAACTGGTGCAGGCAAAGTAAGGTCCAAAACGACCGGTCTTGAGCTGCATCTCGCCATGACATTTATCACATGGAATGGTTGGACCATCATACCCCTTGATCTTGAACTCGCCTTCTTCCAGTTCAAAACCGGCACAGTCCGGATTGTTCCCGCATATATGCAGTTTACGGCCGCCATCAATTACATAGCTGTCCATGGCTGTACCACAAATCGGACAGCGTTTTTTCGACATCAAGTCAGCCGTTTCTGCTGCGTCGTCATCCGACAGCGCGGCCAGAGACTCAACCGGGGTTAAATTCAGCGTGCCTTTACAACGCTCTTTAGGCGGCAGGTTATAGCCTGAACATCCCAAAAATACGCCTGTGGTTCCAGTACGAATCTGCATTGGACGCGAACATTCAGGGCAATGTACCGCTTCCACTTCCACAGGCAGGTTACGGCGCATGCCGTGCTCGCCTTGTGCTGTGGTCAAGCGCTTCTTAAAGTCGCCGTAGAAATTATCCAGCAACTCTTTCCAGTTCCGCTGACCATCTGCCACTTTATCCAGCTGACCTTCAAGATCTGCGGTAAAGTCATAGTTCATCAGGTTATTGAAACTTTCATCCAGACGATCGGTCACAATTTCGCCCATCTTTTCGGCAAAAAGACGACGATTATCCAGCTTCACATAGCCACGATCCTGAATGGTGGAAATAATGGCGGCATAAGTCGAAGGACGACCAATCCCTTTTTTCTCTAATTCTTTTACCAGTGAGGCTTCAGTGAAACGTGCCGGCGGTTTGGTGAAGTGCTGTGATGGATCCAGTTTTTCCAGTTTCAGTATTTCACCCACTTTCACGGCAGGCAATAACACATCATCATCCGACTTGTTTTGTCCGCGCACTTTGGTGAAACCATCAAAGACCAGAGTACGGCCTTTGGCTTTCAGCCCCACACCGTTGGCATCGACTAAAATGGTCGAAGACAGATATTCTGCCGGAGTCATCTGACAGGCTACAAACTGGCGCCAGATCAGGTCATACAAACGCTGTGCATCACGTTCTACGCCTGCAAGGCTGTCGCCTTTCAACGCCACATTTGAAGGGCGAATGGCTTCATGGGCTTCTTGTGCACCCGCCTTGTTGCCATAACGGTTTGGCTTGGCAGGCAGATATTTTGCACCAAACTCAGATTCAATATGACCACGCACCATATTGACTGCATCATCGCTCAGGAAAGTGGAGTCGGTACGCATGTAGGTGATAAAACCTGCTTCATACAGACGCTGCGCCAGCATCATGGTTTTCTTTACAGAAAAACCTAAACGTGTGCTTGCAGCCTGTTGCAGGGTTGAGGTGATATATGGTGCGCTTGGGTTGACCTTGGTCGGTTTATCTTCACGACTGGCAACTTTATATTCAGCATCTTTGATCAGATTCAATAAGGCATCGGTTTCAGCCTTATTGTGCAGCTTGAGGATTTTACCGCCCTGCTTCACCGCTTCAAGGCGGATATCATCTTTTTGAGATTTGGTATCTGCAAAAACCTGCCAGTATTCTTCAGGAATGAAGGCACGAATTTCACGTTCGCGTTCCACTACCAGTTTGACGGCAACCGACTGTACACGACCTGCCGACAAACCGCGGGCAATTTTTTCCCATAACAGTGGCGAGATCATAAAGCCTACAACACGGTCGAGGAAACGGCGGGCTTGCTGCGCATTGACCTTATCGATATCCAGGCGTGCCGGCTGTTTAAAAGCTTCCTGAATGGCATTTTTAGTAATTTCGTTAAACACCACGCGCTGATAGCGTGAATCATCTCCGCCAATGACTTCTTTTAAATGCCAGGCAATGGCTTCCCCTTCACGGTCCAAATCCGTTGCAAGGTAGACTTCATCGACTTGCGATGCCAGTTTTTTCAGTTCCGCCACGACATTTTCTTTACCCGGAAGCACTTCATAATGCGCTTTCCAGCCATGCTCAGGGTCAACGCCCATACGGTTGACCAAAGCCTGTTGCGCTTTTTCCGCTTTTTGTTCATCGGTCAGTTTGGTACGGGTTGCCGGTTTTTTTTCTGCCGTTTTCGAACCACCCGTCGGCAAGTCACGGACATGGCCCACCGATGATTTTACGATGTAATTTGGACCCAAATATTTGTTGATTGTTTTCGCTTTTGCAGGCGACTCCACAATCACTAAGGCACGTTTGTTCGCAGCACTCGGTGATTTTGCTGTGGTGCTTTTGGATGTGGACCGAGGAGCGTTCGCCATAGTTAACCGTTAATCCTGTTTGATGGAGTTATAAATTAAAGTTCAGCCAAAGACGTTAAATAAGCTTTGATGTCATCTAACTGTGTTGCCCGAAGGTCTGATTCTTCATCCCAATAGAGTCCTACACAGTTTGCCTGCATATCAATAGCATAAATGCCCTTTAATGCAATGGGCAAATCGTTAAACTTTTCATCGCCCTGCACAACTTTGAGTTTTTGATCTTCGACCCGTGCACGCATCAATGGCAGTCGGGCATCTGGAATTAAGACGCTGTAATAGGCCACCATGCTGGCGCGTTTTTCCGTTGCCATGGGCACTTTGGTCCAATCGGGAGCGGCCACTAAACGCGGATGCAAAGCCATCTTGCGCGCTCTTTCACGCATCAGACCTAATGCTTTCTCTCTTGGGCTGACACGTAGCCCGAAAATTGAGCCGAGCACAAACAGCACGATGAAGACTGTAATCCAAATTCCAGTATTTTCCATAGTACAACCTTTTTATTCCTTTATTAGAGTTGCATAAGCTGAATATAAAACGCAAGTATCGACATACATTTAATTCGGTAACAGGATTGAACTATAGCTTATCTGACGCTTGCTATTTATTTGAATTAGATCATATTTCTTGAGTAAGCTAATAGCTTCATCCACATCTTGATCTGGAATACATTTCTTTAAAACGCTGGTGAATCCAGTTAAAGATTTGGGACGAGGATGATTTACTGTTGCTAGATAAGAGACTAATCTAATTTGAATCATAGTTAGTTTTTTTTCGATTTCTTCAGCAGTTTCAGCAGTTTCAGCAGTTTCAGCAGTTTCAGCAGTTTCAGCAGTTTCAGCAGTTTCAGCAGAAAAAACTTTAACTACTTTTAAAATAGAAGCAACATTATAACTAATTTTATTCGCATCAATTTTAATCACTTTTTTCTTTTTCAGCTCTTCAACTACAACTTTTGCTACCTCTTCTTCCACTTTTAAATTAGCTTTTAAAGAATTGATTAAACTTTCTAATTTTGCAGGTTTGCTAAAATTTTGTTTTTGTAAATTTTCACAATAAAGATAAACCATTTTATCTACATTAAACTCAGCTTTTAACTCCTGTACAATATGAGGAGCGACCAGCGGTTTTTCTTGAATAATAGTCACATCAAATTGTGCAATTTTAAGTAAATCAGCAATATAATCCATTGAATGATCATTCGACATTAGCTCAAAATTGAATTCTTTTGCACTGACTTGTGTTGATAATTGACCCGCAATAAATGCTAAACCAAAATCCGCAGCATCCTTACCAACTCTCGGCATTTTAAGCACTTTCAATTTACCATTCATCACATAGGGTGAGATTTTTACTAACCCATCTAAGCTGAAATTCACTGGAGATTTTGCATAAACCAAATAAATGGAGTGATATTGGGATAAATATCGCAATAAATCTTTTTCTGTTTTATGTAAATTCTCTATATCCAATAATAATATTTTTTTCATGCTTCCCCTCATGCGATGAAATTAATTCAGGAACAGCTCATGACTATACAGGACCTCACTGCCATTCCAGTAAATATATCCCTTTTCAATCAATTCCTTAAGCAACAATCGCACATCCGACTTCGGGAAAAGCTGCTCCAGCAAATCGCGCAAGGCATAAATGTCTTTGGGTTTGTCGGATTTTAATTCGCGTAGTTTTTGCGCCACAATCACCTGCACCGGATCAATCTTGGAAAAGTTTTTAAATAACTCTTTTTGCGCCTGATGCAAAGTTTTGGCCTGTCCGTCCTGCACTTCTTCTACGTCTTGTCGTGAAGATTCAGTAGATAACTCCGCAAAAGCAGCAGAAATATTTGGAGATTTTTCTACCGATGTTTTCTGCTCCAAGTCCAGCTGCATCCATTGCTTAATGACTTTTTTACGGAAACTGATTTGCTGGTCAAAACGTTTCACAATTTTTAGATTAATCAATAAGCCAGTGAGATGCTGAAGCTGATCATTTTCGACTTGCAAAATATTCGCCAGCGAGTTCTTCAATTTCTCCAGCGTATTCGGTTTGCCCTTCATTTTCCCTAAAGCATCACAATACTTTTTGACAAGCAATAAATCAGGCTTTTGCAGAATGGTCTCGACACTGGGAATTTTGTACTTTGTATTTAACTCCGGTTCTTCAGCCTGAACCTGGATCAGACTACAGTTCAGGTTGGAAGACTGCAGCATTTCGAGCAGCATTTCACTGCTTGGCATGGCAGATATGAGTTCAATAGAAGCATCGGCATCTAGCAGCGCAAGCAGTTGCCCAACCACAACCGCATACTCAAACTCTTTGTGCTCGACTTCTGCCGTTTCCAGAATGACCACTTGCCCACTGCTGACCCAACTTGAAAATTCCGTTAAATCTTGCAGAGAATATTCAAATTTTCCCTGACAATTAAACAGGTAAATTGCTGCATAATGCGGAATGATGTTACGCAACAATTGCGCAGTCGGCATATTATTTTCAAGATCAAGAAGAACGACTTTATGACTCATATCTTCGAATAAACAGTTCGGCTAGGCAGATGCGGTGCATTAGAACGGGAACCATGGCAAAGGTCAAATACTTTATGCTTCTGGTTTTTTACTCAGTGGCATGACTCGACCTAGTGCTTTAATTTTAGAAGGTTATTCAATAGCGAAGGAAAGGATAAGTTAAGTTCTTTTTCAAATAAAAAAGCCCTGATCAACACCAAGGCTTTAATACACGGACGGGTTCAGCTCAATAATGCGGTGGCCGGTTGGACATCGGATCAAAGGCAGCAATGCCTTCCGATAAATCGGCAGATTCCACACGCTGATAAAGCAACTGCATTTGCTTCTTTAAATCCATAATTTCAATATGTTGACGTGTTACCTGTTCATTCAACTGTTCAACTAAATCATCTAAAAATGTAATTCGGACTTGCAAATCTTCCAAGTGTGCGGAAAATGACGCCTGATCATTAAGATTTTTTTGTTTAGTCATTTTAAGTCCTCATTGGGGATTTCAGGAAACAGTATGGCCTATATTACTTTAAGGGATGTCCAACTTGCGTTTGGCGGACCGTCCCTGCTCGACGGCGCGAACTTTAATCTGGAACGCGGTGAACGAGTCTGTTTGATTGGCCGTAATGGTGAGGGTAAGTCTACCTTACTTAAACTCATCGAAGGAAGTTTGCTACCAGATCGTGGTGAAGTTTCTATACAAAATGGCATCACCATTTCCATGCTGGCCCAAGATGTACCGATGGATTCCGGCAAAGTCGCCGACATTGTAGCCGATGGTGCAGGTGAAGCTGCTGCTGTACTAAAAGCTTATCATGAAGCCAGTGATGCCTGCGTACTGGGAGATATGGAAGCCTGCGACCGCATGGGTAACTTACAGCACAAACTCGATCAAGTCGATGGCTGGGCTTTAGAGAACAAAGTAAATTCAATTTTAAGCAAAATGGGGTTAGACCCGGATGCCGATTTAGCCGATTTGTCCGGTGGTCGTAAACGTCGTGTTCTTTTAGCACGTGCCCTACTCACTCAACCCGATGTACTTTTACTCGACGAACCAACAAACCATCTGGACGTTGAAAGTATTGAATGGCTGGAAAAATTCCTGCTCGATCAAAATAATCTGACCCTGTTATTTATTTCGCATGACCGTTCATTTGTCGACAGCATTGCCACCCGTATTGTCGAGTTGGACCGTGGTCAATTGCGCAGTTTTGAAGGCAACTATTCACGTTACCTTGACCTTAAAGCTCAGCAAATGGAAGCAGAAGAAAAGCAAAATGCTTTATTCGACAAACGTTTAGCTGAAGAAGAAGTCTGGATTCGTCAAGGCATTAAAGCACGCCGTACCCGTAACGAAGGCCGTGTCCGTGCCTTAAAAGAATTGCGTGAAGAATCAAAAGCACGTCGCTCACAGCAAGGCAAAGTGAGCATGGCCACTCAGGACGCCAACCGCTCAGGCAAGGTCGTGTTTGAAATTGAGCATTTACGTGTGGCCTTTGGCAATCAGGAACCGATTATCAAAGATTTCTCTGCCTTGGTATTACGTGGCGACCGTATAGGTCTGGTCGGTGATAACGGTGTCGGTAAAACCACGCTGATCAAAGCTATTCTAGGCGAGATTGAACACGGTGGTTCGGTAAAAACCGGCACCCAGCTTGAAATTGCCTATTTTGACCAGCTACGTAATGCACTTGATTTAGAGAAATCGGTTAAAGACAACGTTTCTGAAGGTTCGGACTTTGTCGATGTCAATGGTGGCCGCCGTCATATCTATAGCTATTTACAGGACTTCCTGTTCTCACCTGAACGTGCGCGTACACCGGTTAAAGCGCTTTCTGGTGGTGAACGTAACCGTATTCTGCTCGCCAAACTATTGCTCAAACCATCCAACCTGATTGTGATGGATGAACCGACCAATGACCTGGATATGGTGACGCTTGAACTGCTAGAAGAAATGCTCGGCGATTATAAAGGTACCCTGTTACTGATCTCGCATGACCGTGCCTTTATGGACAACGTGGTGACATCCACCTGGGTATTTGACGGTAAAGGCAATATCGATGAATACATCGGCGGTTATCAGGATTACTTGCAACAACGTCCTGATCAGACTGTGGTGGATCAGAAAAGTGATGTCAAAAAAGCTATGGCCAAAGCAGAAGCCAAAGCGGCTGAACCTGCTCCGGCAAAGAAAGTGAAACTCAGCTATAAAGATCAGCGTGCTTTAGAGCAACTGCCTGCTGAAATGGAAGCGCTGGAAAAAGAGCAAGCTGAAATTAACGCTCAACTTGCCGATGGTTCCCTGTTTGTGAGCGATGCAGACAAAGCCATGAAACTTTCCAACCGCCTGACTGAAATTGATGACCTGTTACTGGAAAAATTAGAGCGTTGGGAAGAATTAGAAAATCTGGTCAACGGCAACTGATCTGATTCATTCTAGGGGCACCTGTAATTGGCGTTACAGGTGCTTTTTTATTAAAAAAATAACTTCATGTTACACTTGCACAAAACTTTTGTTCAAAATGGTCACTATGAGTAAAAAGCCAGATTACCAACCCGGAGAATTCCAATGGTCTTTCCTGCTGCCTCAATATTGGGGTATCTGGATTGGGATTGTCTTGCTGATGATTTTGGCAATTTTACCCTGGGCCATTCAGTACCGTTTAGCCACTTTTATTGGCAATCTGGCATTTGACAAGCTGAAATCGCGCCGCAAAACCACTGTCCGTAACCTGGAAGTCTGTTTTCCTGAATGGTCTGCACAGCAGGTTCAGGAGAATGCACGTCAGGTTTTTATCGACCAGATGATTGGTATTTTTGAAACCTTGAATGCCTGGTACTGCCCGCAATGGTTTAAAGACCGCGTCACGATTGAAGGTCTGGAACATATTCAAAATGCCCAAGCCGCAGGACAAGGGGTTTTACTGCTTGGTACGCATTCTACTTTGCTGGATGCCGGTGGCTACCTGTGTGCCCAGTATTTCGAACCGGATGTGGTTTATCGTCCGCAGAACAATCCTTTGCTCGATATGCTGATTTACCGCTGTCGTGCCACTATTTATGCCCACCAGATTGACCATGACGACATGCGTGGCCTGATCCGCAATCTGAAAGAAGGTCATGCCATCTGGTATAGCCCGGATCAGGATTTTGGTTTAAAACAGGGTGTGATGGCACCGTTTTTCGGTACTCCTGCTGCCACGGTAACGGCACATCGCCGTTTACTGAAAATATCCAAAGCCGTACCGATTCCTTTATATTTTTATCGTAGCGGGGATTTAAAAGATCCGCGTTATCATGTTCTAATTGAACCTGTGGTGGATAATCTGCCCAGTGAAGATGAAGTCGATGATGCCACACATGTCAATCAGATTATTGAACGTCAGCTGCGTATTGCCCCGACCCAATATATGTGGTTCCATCGTCGCTTTAAAACTCGTCCGGAAGGCTTTGAGAAAATCTATTAATAAGATAATTAAGATAACTAAGAAACCTCGCACAGAATCTACTATCGTGTAAAGGCGACAAGGATGTCGCCCGTTAGACTGCGATATCATGGATGTATCGTCAGTCCAACAGATGGTTTTGTTACTTTTGCCGAAACAAAAGTAAAGAATAAACTCCTAATATTGGATAAATGAACGGTAAAACTCCGCTTTGCGACAACCCTAAAGGCAAAAAACCATGAAAGTGATGCAACTTCTTCCTGAACTGAATAGCGGTGGCGTAGAACGCGGTACTTTAGAAATCGCCCGTGCCTTGGTTGCAGAAGGTCATGAATCTTTGGTGGTGTCGAATGGTGGCCGGCTAGTGGCCCAGCTTGAAGCGGAAGGTTCAACACATTTGATGCTAGCCATTCATAAAAAAGCCCTGTCGAGCTTATGGCAAATTCGTCCGCTACGTCAGCTGATTGAACAGCACCAACCAGATATCGTGCATATACGTTCCCGCGTGCCTGCATGGCTGACCCATTTTGCTTTAAAAGGCATTCCTGCTGCGCGTCGTCCACATTTAATCAGTACCGTGCATGGCTTCTATTCGATTAACCGTTATAGTCAAATCATGACCCAGGCTGAAAAAGTCATTGCCGTATCGGATAGCGTGGTGAAATACATCACCGACAACTACAAAAATTGTCCAGCGCAGGATATTGTCCGGATTTACCGTGGCATAGACCCTACCGCTTTCCCACATGGTTATCAGCCGTCTGTACAATGGCTGAATCAAACTTTTAAAGACTTTCCTGAACTGGAAAACAAGTTTTTACTCTGTCTTCCAGGACGGATTACCCGTTTAAAAGGTCATGAAACCCTGATTGGATTGGTCGAAAAATTACAGCAACAATACCCCAACTTGCATGCGGTAGTGGTGGGTGGAGCCGATCCGAAAAAAGCCGCTTATTTGAAAGAAATGCAGGACACAATTCAAGGCAAAGGCTTAACTGACAAAATCACTTTCGTTGGTCATCGCTCAGATATTCGTGAATGGCTGGCATTTAGCGATGTGGTGCTCTCCCTTTCCAATCAGGCAGAAACCTTTGGTCGTACTGCTTTAGAAGCACTATCGGTAGGCACTCCGGTGATTGGCTGGAACCGTGGCGGGGTTGCGGAGATCTTATCGCAGCTGTATCCACAAGGTTTAATTGCCGTGGATGATCACGCTGCACTGTTCAATGCAGTCAAGAATCATCTGGATGAACCGCAACAAGTAAAGCCAGTCACAACATTTAGCTTGAAAGAGATGTGTGATCAGACGCTTCACTTATATAAGCAAGTCTTGAAATAGACTTCATTGATTATATAAGCAAGTCTTGAAATAGACTTCATTGATGAGTCATTTTTCAATGGCGACAAGCTGTTAGTAATACCGAAATTAAAAGCAAATTTTCGTAAACATTGAATAATTGGATATATGAAGAGGATGACAGGCATTGATATTTCGAAAGCCATAACGTATTAAACCCTCCACACCCGAAATCGTACCATGAGCCAAATGAGCAGCGGCCAGAAAATGGTATTGATGATATCGTGCACACTGGCACCAATATGCCACAGCCCATAATTGATTAAATCATCACGGGCATCCAACAGCTCTGCAGCAATTGCAACAATAAGCACAGTCAAAATCGCCCACTTCGACTTCAACTGACGATGGTGGAAAAACGCCACGATAAAAAATAGCGTCAGCCCTGCATAAATATGTAAAGCATCACGTGATAGTTCAGTAAAATTTACGACATAAATTTTAAGTTCTTGAAATGTTGATAAATACATGGCTGAAATTTTATTTTCAAGAGGTTCTATAAAACCATAGACCCGAGTTCTGCATCCTGCAAAACTCGGGTACATGAGGTTGTGCTTTCAAATGTTATTTTTATTCTGTTATTGCTATCCATTGCTGCATCATATCCATGATGACTTTCTATCAGCCATGTGTTTAATCTTCCATAATGGGATTTTCCTTTCCCGGCTCCTTGGCTGATGAGTACAGATTAAGCTAGTTTATAAAAAAGAAACATTCGCAATTGACCTAAATCAATGTAAGCCATTTCGTACACTTTTCTATTATTTAATCTGCCTGCTTGATTGCATTTTTATAGCTCTGGGTAATTTCATCGGTGACTGGTTTTTCTTCTTTTTCAGCTTTTTCAATACCTTCTTTTATTGTTTCTTGTGCCTGCTGTTCATCAGCATCCGTTTGCTCCAGTTCTTCTTGCACCCGTTCAAAAACACGTCCTGTCTGTAAAACCACATAAACCGGAAAATGGTCTGAACCGACATGAGGCAACCGTTTCATGTGAACCAAAGCAAAATCGGTACTGTGAAAAATATGATCCAGTGACCAACGCAATAAGGGATAATCGGCATGGAAAGTATTCACAAAGTGACGCCCCACCCGTGGATCGAGCAAACCACTCATGCGCTGAAACAGTCGGGTCGTTCGTGACCAGGCCACATCATTCAAGTCTCCCATCACAATACAGCTTTCATCCAGATCCTTGATCTGGTCACCCACAATTAATAGTTCCGCATCCCGTAGCGTCGAATCTTTCGCTTCAGTAGGGCTCGGCGGTTTGGGATGCAGGCAATAAAGCTGGACCGGCTGACCTGAACGCAAAATGACTGTGGTATGAATGGAAGGAATCTCATCACTTAAAATGAACTTGACCTTGGTATCTTTCAGCTCTAAACGGCTATACAGATGCATGCCGTATAAATTATCCAGAGGTACAGGCACCCGATAGGGATAATCTTTTTCAATCGCGGAAAGTGCTTTTTGCCAGACCAGATCTGATTCTAGCGTTAACAGCAAATCTGGCTGATGCTTTTGAATCTGCTCAATCAATAACTGGTATTGGGTATTTGGCGTCAGTACATTAGAAATGATCAGGGAGATTTGCTTGTCCGGATTCAGCTGATGTTTGCGGACATGCTTGACCTGCTTTTTCCAAAGAAAGGTATAAGGCAGCACCATTTTGAGCTGGTACGCCAGTGCCGCAATCAGACCGATAAAAATAATTTCCCGTGTTAAATTCCAGGGTTGCTCCCAGACCAGCAGCAGAACCAAGGCAATCAGTCCTAAAACCAGAATTTGTAGCCGTGGAAAATCAGCACCTCGAATCCACCACTCATCCCGCGGAATCAGTGACCAGAATGTCAGCCATATCACTAAAACTGCAATTATTTCCACCCAAATCATCAGCTTTACTCTGTTTTATCTTGGTAATTCGATCTGCAGTTGAAAAACTTTATCAATTTTGTATGTAACATAAACAAGAGATTTCTCTCAATAATATTGATGTTTTCATTATGTAGTACTTGCAGTCACGTCCCTTTTTGATACACTCGAATCCCTTTTGATTTTTTTTAACGCACCGAGGCGAAGTGGCATGAAAGTAGGTCTGGTCGGTTGGCGCGGGATGGTAGGTTCCGTCCTTATGCAACGTATGGTTGAAGAGAATGATTTTGCTCATTTTGAGCCATTCTATTTTTCTACCAGTAATGCAGGTGGTGAAGCGCCTGTGTTTGGCGGTAAGACTGCCCCAGCACTTATGGATGCGACAGACATTAACAGTCTGAAGCAAATGGATGTCATTATTACCTGCCAGGGTGGTGATTACACCACTGACGTTTTCCCGAAACTGAAAGCTGAAGGCTGGAATGGTTACTGGATTGATGCAGCTTCTACCTTACGTATGGATGATGAAGCCATCATCGTGCTTGATCCGGTCAACATGAACGTGATTAAAGATGGTCTGGTGAATGGTACTAAAACATTCGTTGGTGGTAACTGTACCGTTTCCTTGATGCTGATGGGCTTAGGTGGTCTGTTCCAAAACAATTTAGTGGAATGGGCAACTTCGATGACTTATCAGGCCGCTTCTGGTGCGGGCGCGCAAAACATGCGTGAACTCATCAACGGTATGGGTTACTTGTATAACAATACCAAAGATTTGTTAGATGATCCTCGCTCTCCAATTTTAGAGATCGATTCTAAAATTGCGGCTTTACAACGCAGCGAAGGTTTCCCATCAGCAAACTTTGGCGTGCCTTTAGCAGGTTCTTTGATTCCGTATATCGACAAACAGCTTGAAAGCGGTCAGTCGAAAGAAGAATGGAAAGGCCAGGTTGAAACCAACAAGATTCTGGGTAACTCGCAGATTGTTCCTATTGATGGTCACTGTGTGCGTATTGGTGCAATGCGTTGCCATTCTCAAGCACTTACATTGAAATTGAAGAAAGATGTACCGCTTGATGAAATCGAAGACATTATCCGTAATGCAAACGATTGGGCAAAAGTCGTTCCCAATACCCGTGAAGCATCGATGACCGATCTGACGCCAGTGGCTGTTACAGGTACCCTGTCTGTTCCAGTGGGCCGTTTGCGTAAACTGAATATGGGTAAAGAATATCTTGGCGCATTCACTGTCGGCGATCAGCTGCTATGGGGTGCTGCAGAACCTTTACGCCGTATGTTACGTATCCTGATTGATTACAAAAATGCTTAAGTGCTAAATGAAAGAAAAGCCGGTCACAATTGATCGGCTTTTTTATGTATCCTTTATGTTAAATGTTTTACAATTCTGCAACACCTCGTTAATGTATAACTTTCGCAATACGATAAGAAACCGAGCTAAAGATTAAGATGACCGTATATAACAAATTAAAGATAGCCATTTTAGCCATTATTGCTTCGCAGAATATTCATGCGATTACTATTGATCCTATTCAAGTTCAATCTGCAGCAGGTGAATTATTGTATGCGGAAATGAATTTTCGCAATGCTGATCCTCATGCACAAATCCAGGCCAGCCTGGCTGATGCAGAAGATATCGCAACTTTAGGCGCTGTCTATCATGCTCCCGGACATCTCAATTTCTTTACCCGTCGCGATAGCTCGGGCAATGGTGTCATTACCATTACCTCATCACGCCCCTTAACGGATGCTGAATTGAACATTATTGTTAAAATTCAGGAAGGTAATGCGACACGTTTACAGCATATCAAGACCCCTCTGAAGCGCAGCCAGGTAAATACTCAGGCACGGGTCTCAGGCAATGAAAAACCTTTAATGCCTATCACCATTGTGAATGAAAAAGATATTGCCTTACAACTGCCTGAAAGTACGCAATTTCGGATTGAAAAACCACAAACGGCACTACCGCAATCATTTGAAGCACCATTAATGGTACATAAAGCGGCACCGCCGATTTTAAATAGTACCTCTGCTGCACCCGTCGTCATTGCAGCAATGGCGACACCATCTGCCCAGCCGGTTCAGACTCCACAAAATGCGCCACTCAAAACCAAGAGTTCCATTGCAGCACAACGTTTGACAAAAAATGAAGCGAAAATTTCAGCTAACTCAAACAACTCGAATAATAATGTCTCCACAGACCCGTTAGTCCGACTATATGCAGCATCTGCACATCAACATGTGGCTAAAGCAAAAGTAACGGCAGAACCTGTAGCAGCCGCTGCGCCAAAAGCCAAATCAGAAACAGCGCCTACACCATCACCTCAGCCTGCGGCTACAGCACCAGCCAACCAGCATGTAGTGCAATCGAATGAGTCACTGTGGGCAATTGCCTCACGTGTGGCCACTGAGCAAAATCGTCCGATTGGCGAAGTCATGAAACAAATCAAGGCCAATAATGAACATGCCTTTATTCAAGGTGATGTGAACCGTTTACGCCGTGGTGCCGCTTTGAATTTAAATACTGTGACCAGCCCTAAAGAAGAGCAAAAAGCAAAAGTTGCCCATTTAGCCCAAGCCCCTTCCAAACCGTCCAATCAGTCGGCTAAAGCCAAATATCGCTTGAATCAGGCAGAAATGAGCCTGGTTGCAGAGAAAGAACAAGATTCAGCCAGCGGTTCTGCCAAAAAGAACACAGAAAAAAGGCAAACTTCAAATGAATTATCATTAAAAGTTATGACATCGCGTGAAAAAACCGTTAAATTACAGAGAAACGTAACACAGTTAGAATTGGCATTGCGTAACAAGGATCACAGAATTCAATTATTAAATACTCGTCTTGCCCAATTGCAGCAACAATTGAAAGCACAACAAGTACAGAAAAAGCCAACGCACTAAGGGTGTTATACAATTTGATTTTTTAGGATGGGTTTCATGGATAAAAACTCAATCCTACAAGGGGTAACAACATGCTGCTTTATGTGATTCCGTTTATATTGTTATTAGTGATCGCAGTTGTATTAAAAAAGCGCGAGGCAAGTAAACAAACAGAACAAACACCAAAGACGAAAAGCAAAAAAGTCACTTCAACCAAAAAGTCACCGCAAAAAACTCAAATTGTGGAAAGCTCGGTTGTTGCAAAGAAAAAAACCACCCCTTTAGCTGCCGATGTCCGCAGTAAAATTGAAGCCCTGATTCACGAAAAGAACTTTTTCTCGGCCGAAGCACAGATTAATCAGGCTTTAAATAAGGACAATTCACAGCATGAGTTGTATTTGCTGTTGCTGGACATTCACATCTTGCAAAAAGATGAATTTGCCATCAGCCAGCTGATTAATCACCTGCGCTCATTAGAACTGGATGATTTTTTAGAACAGGCACTTGCTAAAAAAGCAGCACATGAAAAACAAACACTAGGTTCTAAAGATACCATTGAGTTTAAGCCATCATCAACTGTTGCTAAAGCAGCTGAACCAGCGGTTGTAGAAACAAAAAATACGGCTGCTTTTGATGCTTTAATGAGTGATGCTGCACCCGCTGCAACAAAAAATGATCTTGCCTTTGATCAGTTACAGCAGGAATCGCGTTCGGCTCAGCCGGAAGTCGTTAAGGAAATCAAACCTCTTGATTTCAATTCTGCATCTTTAAATACAGCAGAAATAACAGCTACTCCGGTGGAAGAAATCAAACCCCTTAATTTCAGCAGTCTATCTCTGGATTCAGCGGCAGAAGCAGCAACTGCACCAGCTGAAGAAATCAAGCCTTTAGATTTTACTAACTTTAAGCTTGATCCTGCACCTGTGGCAGAAACCAAGCCGGAAGCTGCCCCAGTTCAAGAAATTCAGCCTCTGGATTTCTCATTTAGTTTAGACACTGCAACAACCGGGCAAGCAGAAACAGAGAAAGCTGCTAGCATTGAACCTACTGTAGAAGAAAAACCTGAATTTAATTTTGATTTTTCCGTTGCAGAAACTCCAGTAGCTGAAACAAAAGTTGCAACTGAAGAAACTACGCCAAGCCTGGAACTGTACTTTAATTTAGAGCCTGCAAGCACGGTTGAAGAGCCAGCTGTAGAAGTAGCGCCAGCAAAAGCCGCAGGCCTAAACTTTGATATTAGCAATATCAGCTCATCTGCAGCCAAAGCAGATAAAAATGATCCATTGGTTCAGTCCTTCCCCGAACTGATTGAAGTCAATGAAATTAACCTGAATCTAGAACTGGCACAGCAATATATCCAGCTTGGTGCATTCGAATCAGCACGTGAATTACTGGCAGAGCAAGAAGCTGGCTATACACCTGAACAACGCCAACAGGCAGATCATTTACGCAATCAAATAGCATCTTAAGCAATTTCGATCTACTATAAAGCAGTCATCCTTGGCTGCTTTTTTTATGATGAAAAAAATAGCGTTAATCTATATGGGCGGTACATTTGGCTGTATTGGTGATCCACTCAGCCCTATGCCAGCTGAGCAATTTATTCCGAAACTGCAACATGTTCTCCCTCTCGATCAGCAGATCGAATGTTTTGTTGCACCAGTCATTCAGGACAGCAGTGCCTGCACAGCCACAGACTGGCTGAAACTGGTTCAATCTATTCAACAGCTTCAGTTACAGCAGTTTGAGCATTTTGTGGTTATTCACGGAACAGATACCTTGAGTTATGCCAGTGCCGTGCTGTCACGCTTTCTGGGTCAATCCGCGCATGTGGTCATGACCGGCAGCCAGTATCCCCTGTTAAATACTGCGGGAGACAATACCCGTGAATTTACCGATGCCATTGATAATTTAAACTTTGCTCTGGACTGTGTAGTTAAATACCCGGTGGGAGTTTATTTAGCCTTTCATCATCATTTAATACATGCACAGACAGCATTAAAAATCCATACCACAGAACTGGATGCCTTTAGCGGTAAAAACGCAGCGGAACCCATTTCCCACAGCTCCATCTATATAGTTCATGACAATGATCTCCACAAGGCAGCGAGGTTTAACTGTTTAAGCCTGATGATGCAGCCGCTGGATTTGGTCCAGCAAATTGCCAATCTGCAAACCATTTGCCAAGCACCGCCAAACTGCCTGATTCTGCAAGGTTTTGGTACAGGAAACCTGGCTGTGAATGACCAATTCATGGCTTGCATTCAAAAACTGCAACAAGCAGGCTGTGCCGTAATTCTCACCACTCAGGTGCCTTTTGGTGGTATTGATCAGCGTTATGCCATCAGCCAATGGATCCAGCAGACCCATATTCTTCTGAATGACTGTTTGGGACATGCAGATCTTTATGCAAAAGCGCTGAAAATGTATTTACAATACGATGCTGTAGACCAATGGCAGGCACATTGGCATGATCACATGTAATTTGAGGTAAATATGCAACGTTTTGCAGTCGGTATTGAGTTTTGTGGCATTCGATATAGAGGTTGGCAAACTCAACAGCCTGGCGTACCAAGCGTGCAGGAAACCATTGAAAAAGTACTGAGCAAAATTGCTGATGAACCGATCATTTTACATGGCGCAGGCCGTACCGATGCCGGTGTCCATGCCACCAATATGGTTGCCCATTTCGATACCCATGCTATCCGCCCGATTCGTGGCTGGCTAATGGGCGCAAACAGTCAGCTTCCTAAAGACATCGCCTTCCAGTGGATCAAGGAAATGGACAGCGATTTCCATGCTCGTTTTAAAGCTCAGGCACGCCGTTATCGCTATGTCGTCTATAACAATCCGCAGCGCCCTGCACTTCTGCATAAACAGGTCACCCATGTCTACTATCCGCTGGATGTGGAGAAGATGATTGCTGCGGCGAAAAAGTTTGAAGGCACGCATAATTTTGAAAGTTTCCGTGCTGCAGCCTGCCAGTCCAATCAGCCGGTTCGGCATGTCAAACATTGTCGCCTCATTCAACATGGCTGTTATCTGGTGTTAGATATTCAGGCAGATGGCTTCTTGCACCATATGGTACGCAACATTATGGGCTGTTTACTGGAAATCGGTCAGGGCATGTATGAAGTTGACCATATTGACCATATTTTTGCCGCTGAAGATCGCAAAGCAGCAGGAATCACCGCACCACCGGATGGCTTGTATTTTATCCACGCTGATTATCCGGAACAGTTTGATCTGCCGAAAATGCCATTAGGCCCGCATTGGCTGAATATGCCGGAGTGATTTCTTTTAAAAATTTTGACCTTCCCCTCACCCCCTATAAAAATACGGTAATGAAAAATCCCTCCGTTCAGGAGGGACTTAGGATGGTAGTTTAACGCTGCTTCCGCTTGCGATATTCCACTGGTGTTTCATTGGTCCAGCGCTTAAAGGCCCGATAAAAAGTGCTAGGTTCAGAAAAACCGGTGAGATAGACAATTCGCTCAACACTTTCTGCCGTATTCGCCAAAAGCTTTTTCGCCAATCGACAGCGATAATCGGAAAGAATTTGCTGGAAACTGGTATTGGCTTCACTCAGCTGGGTGCGTAAACGGCGCGGCGTGATATTTAGATGTGTGGCTACGGTTTCCAAAGTGGTTTCGCCACTTTCTAAAGTCGAACCAATCGCACGGCGTACTTCACCGACCAGATCATAACGCGCCAGCTCCTGCAGCTTTTCAATCGCCAGTTGCTCATGTAACTGCAATAGCTCTGGCTCTGCTTGCCATAACTGGTAATCTAAAATTGCAGAATCGAAATATAAACGGGTTTCTTTTTGCCCTAAGCTGACTGGACATTCATAGATCCGGAAATATTCATCATCAGGCGCGCCCTGACTGAAATTAAAATCGATATAGATGGGCTGAAAACGACCTTCAGTAATAAATTTGAAGAAACGCAGCACACCCGACATCGCACACTCAGAAAAATGCCGATTAACAATATTTTCGCCCCAAGGTTGCTCACCATTGGTCAAATAGCAACGGTCATCTTCAATCACCAGTTTGGCATGGAAAGCATCACTGATCAGGCGCTGATAAGCCAGTGCACGTTTGAGGCCTTCACCAAAGTTTTCACTGGAAATAAACAGGTGCTCAATCACCTGCCCCCGGTATAAAGGCAGGTGTTCGCCCAAATGCAAACCAATGTCGGGATCTTTACTGACCTCTTCCGCAGCCACCCAAAACGCATATTGAGCACTAAGCGGGGTACGGTCATTGGTTTCGACCTGATTTAAGGCCACACCAGCTTTCATTAAAATTTCTTCAGTTGGCAAACCTGCACGACGGATGGCTTGATAACCCAATCGTAAAACAACTGATGCATCAGTTAGCTGACCCACGCAAAGACCTTCCTTGTATGTTCTTCATTTATACTTAAAAAGATTGATTTTAGATTAACTGCGATTGACCAAACTGACAACATGACAATAGGCTTTTTTACAGAAAATCTGTATACGGAGGGTTCGCTTATTTAACTGACAGATGAACGAGCAAAGCCGCATTGCGCCTTGTTTTATGCAAAAAAATTGACTATAATTTGCGCCTTTCCAATTTATTCATTCAGGTAGGCTATGGCCAATAAAGAGGAACTCATCGAGTTCGAAGGCGTTGTCACCGAGACGCTTCCTAATACTATGTTCCGTGTACGTTTAGAAAACGGTCACGAAGTGATTGCCCACATCTCTGGTAAAATGCGTAAACACTATATTCGTATTTTAACCGGCGACAGTGTGAAAGTAGAAATGACACCTTACGATTTGACCAAGGGTCGTATTACTTACCGTGCACGCTAAGTTTTAGCGAAAGCATGAAAGCCACCTTTGAGTGGCTTTTTTATTACCTTCAGTTTTTATTATTCAATAAAACAATTTGATACAGTTTGATCATTTCACGACTATAATTTAATTAAAATTAAACAGATATGCTAAAAAAAATGAAAATAAAATATTTAAACCTATTTTCCTGCCTGATGCTCGCAGCATGTGAAACAGGTGGTTCTCATCGTCTTAACCAGTCTCTACAACAATATGTTGGTCAAACTGCAGCGCAAGTTCGTAGCCAGCTTGACCTGAATAAAATGGGATTTAAAACCACTCAAGAGCCTACTCAGACAGCAGAATTGCTCAGCTATACCATTGTTCGTGATATGAATATTCCAATAGGTACACCCAATATTAGTCACAGTATTTCGATAGGTGCACCGATGCCTACCCCTTCAAATGGTGGCTACAATATCAAGATGGAATGTCAGGTAGGATTTAACCTGAAAGACGAAATAGTTCAATCCATTCGCTATACTGGTAGAGCTTGCTAATTGCCAAGAGCATAGGTTAAGGGTCTATATCAGATTGAATAAGGGCTTAGCATCATGGCTACACCTCTCTGTACCGTGTATCAAATCACAACAGTATTCCTACCTGCAATTTGCTTAACTTAAACTGATTTTATTTGGTGTGAGGACAACTCATGAAATTCACACTGATTTTAGGATACTTTACGGTTTTTAGTTTACTCACTGCATGCACGACAACATCCACGACAACCACTATGCAGCGTGATGCCTATTTACAGCAATTCATCGGGCAGACCAGTCAAAGCATTCAAGCTAAGCTGGATTTGAACAGCATAGGTTACCAGCAGGTGTTAGCGCCTGTCGCGAATGATCAGACACTCACTTATACCGTCATTCGTCCCGTCACCATTCCGGTACCAATGGCACAAAATCCTGCCGATATTAATGCTGGTCATATCCCTATACAAGTTACACCCCGAGCACAAAGCTATGATGTCAACTTGCAATGTAAAATTATCTATCGCCTAGAACACAACATTGCCACATCGGTTCATTACACTGGCCATACCTGTTAAAACCCTCTGAAAAGCCATAAAAAAACGCAGCTCATGGCTGCGTTTTTGCTGTTTTGGAAACTTAGTTCAATGCAGTAACCACTGCTTGACCCATTTCCACGGTACCTACCTGAGTATTGCCTTCTGACATGATATCGCTAGTACGTAAACCCTGATCCAGTACATTACCGACCGCATCTTCAATGGCTTGCGCTGCGGCTTCTTCACGGAAGGTATAACGCAGCATCATTGCTACAGAAAGAATGGTCGCTAACGGATTGGCAATGTTTTGGCCTGCGATGTCTGGTGCTGAACCATGACATGGCTCATACATGCCTTTACCATTTTCATCCAGTGATGCAGATGGCAACATGCCAATAGAGCCCGTAAGCATCGCTGCTTCATCAGACAGGATGTCACCGAACAGGTTGCCGGTTACAATCACGTCAAACTGCTTAGGCGCACGCACCAGCTGCATTGCAGCATTGTCGACATACATGTGCGACAGGTTAATTTCTGGATATTGTTCAGCATGTAACTGGGTTACGGTTTGCTTCCACAATTCAGTCACTTCAAGGACGTTGGCCTTATCGACTGAGCAGACTTTAGCACCACGAAGTTTCGCCATTTCAAACGCCACTTTCGCAATACGTTTGATTTCTGACTCTGCATATACATCAGTGTTGAAACCCTGTTTTTCACCATTTTCTAGTTCACGGATACCACGTGGCTGACCGAAGTAGATCCCCCCGGTGAGTTCACGAACAATCAGGATATCCAGGCCTGATACGATTTCAGGTTTCAAGCTTGAAGCACCGGCAAGTTGCGGGTAAAGAATTGCTGGACGCAAGTTTGCGAATAAATTGAGTTCGCTACGTAATTTTAATAAGCCACGCTCTGGACGGATTGAACGTTCAATCGTATCCCATTTTGGACCTCCGACAGCACCCAATAAAATGGCATCGGCTTTTTTCGCCTGTTCAGAGGTTACTGCTGGGTACGGTTCGCCATGCGCATCAATCGCTGCACCACCCAATAAACCCTGTTCCCAAGTCAAACCCAGATTAAATTTTTCATTCACGCGTGCAAGCACCTGTTCAGCTGCTTTTACGATTTCAGGACCAATACCATCACCTGGTAAAATCAAAATATGTTTTGACATGAGTGTTTCCATTTATGAAGTCGATGCATTCCATCGACGGGATTTTAAATTTTCTTTTCCACAAACTCACCCAGACCGGTCAAGGCATTGTAGGGTCTGCAGAAACGTCGGATTGTCTTGTGTTCTTGCAGGAGATCTACACACAAGGGTTCAGGTGCAGATACATTCAGCAAGCTGCCCTGCTGTTTGTTGCGTTCACGGTACATTTTAAAAATGTAACGCTGCTTCGGCTTAAACTGGTGAAAAACATGAAGGGTTTCGGCACGATCCCTGGAAATCGGATAAAAGCGGATCACCACTTCATGTTGCCCCGGAGGGATTGAAAGATATAACGCATTCGGCTGACTTAAGGAGTTTGCCTGTAAACGTAAAATACCCGATTCAACCGCAGCACTATTTACACGGCGCTGGGCTGCATCAATAATTTGAATTTTATTTAAACGTTCAAATTCACAATTTGCAGTACCCGCACAGTAAATCAAGGCATTCGTTTTGCTACTTTCAGTTTCTTTTACATGTTTAATCCGTACTGTATCAATGCTTTGGCACGCACTTAAAGATGCGGCCACAAGACCCAGTACAGCAAGCTGACCATAAACTTTTGTCATTGTTCGAGCCCAACCCTCACCAATTAAAGCCAACTAAATATTTTTATGGATCCGATATTAGCAAGAGTTAGGCCTGGATACTACTAGCGCTGAAAATTCAAGTAATTAACCGTGAATTTCCTGAAATACCCAAGGACGTGACTGTTTGGTCTTTTCTTCATAGGCACGAATATCATCTGCAGCCTGTAAAGTTAAGCCAATATCATCCAGACCATTCAACAGGCAGTGTTTGCGGAATGGATCGACTTCAAATTTAAAGCTCTCACCCGATGGCGTACGTACTTCCTGCGCTTCCAGGTCGATGGTTAACTGGTAGCCTTCAGTTGCCGCACATTCTTTAAATAACTGATCGACGATTTCTTCAGACAAGATCACCGGCAACATGCCGTTTTTAAAGCTGTTATTAAAGAAAATGTCGGCATAGCTTGGTGCAATCACGGTACGGAAACCGTATTCGTTCAACGCCCATGGCGCATGCTCACGGCTTGAACCGCAACCGAAGTTGGCACGTGAAATTAAAACTGTCGCACCTTGATAACGCGGCTGGTTCAAGACGAAATCTGGATTCTTAGGACGTTTTGAGTTGTCCTGACCCGGATAGCCTTCATCCAGATAACGCAATTCATCAAATAAGTTTTCACCAAAACCGGTACGTTTGATCGATTTCAAAAACTGTTTTGGAATAATTAAATCTGTATCGACATTGGCACGGTCTAATGGTGCAACGATACCTTGTTCAACGGTATATTTTTTCATGTTTATTTCCCAATAAATCCGTAACCTCTCCCTAACCCTCTCCTACAAGGAGAGGGAACTCCTTCTCTTGCGCCATGATATGGCTCAGGAAGAAGGTTGGGATGAGGGCTTAAACTAGAACGTACGTACGTCAACGAAATGACCGGCAATCGCTGCAGCAGCTGCCATCGCAGGACTCACCAAGTGCGTACGACCGCCATTGCCCTGACGACCTTCGAAGTTACGGTTAGAAGTTGAGGCACAGTGCTCGCCCGGTTGCAATTTGTCAGCATTCATGGCCAAGCACATTGAACAGCCCGGTTCACGCCATTCAAAACCTGCATCCAAGAATACTTTATCCAAGCCTTCAGCTTCAGCCTGCTGTTTCACCAAACCAGAACCCGGAACAACCATGGCCTGTTTAATTGAAGCAGCCACTTTACGGCCTTTAATCACTTCAGCAGCAGCGCGAATATCTTCAATACGCGAGTTGGTGCAAGAACCGATAAATACGCGGTCTAACTGAATGTCTGCCAATGCCTGACCGGCATTTAAACCCATATATTGATAAGCACGGGTCCAGTCATTGCGTTGCACGTCATCTTTGGCCTGTTCCAAGGTTGGAACCGCTTGGGATACCGGAATCACCATTTCAGGCGAAGTACCCCAAGAAACTTGCGGTTCAATCTCTTCACCCTGCAACACCACCACAGTATCGAAATGCGCGCCTTCATCAGAATGCAAGGTATTCCAGTAGGCTACAGCGGCATCCCACTGCTCACCTTTCGGTGCATAGTTACGGCCTTTCACGTATTCAATGGTTTTGTCATCAACAGCGACCATACCGACACGGGCACCGGCTTCAATCGCCATGTTACATACGGTCATACGACCTTCGATAGACATGTCACGGAACACCTGACCGCCAAATTCAATCGCGTGACCGGTACCGCCTGCAGTGCCGATTTTACCGATAATCGCCAATACCACATCTTTTGGTGTAACGCCCTGGCCCAATTTACCGTCAACGCGTACCAACATGTTCTTCATTTTCTTTTGAACCAGGCACTGGGTTGCCAATACATGTTCAACTTCTGAAGTCCCGATACCGTGCGCCAAACAGCCAAATGCACCGTGAGTTGCCGTATGCGAGTCACCACACACCACAGTCATGCCCGGCAAAGTCAAACCTTGCTCAGGTCCAACCACGTGCGCGATCCCTTGGCGAATATCGTTAATATCAAATTCAACAATATTGAAGGTTTTACAGTTATCATCCAGGGTTTGCACCTGAATACGCGAAGTGTCATCTTCAATACCGGCAATACCCTGCTCACGCTCGGTTTTTGAGGTGGGTACGTTATGGTCTGGCGTGGCCACATTGGCACTTAAACGCCAAGGTTTACGACCTGCCAGCTGCAAACCTTCAAAAGCTTGGGGCGAAGTTACTTCATGTAATAAATGACGGTCGATATAAAGTAAGGCTGAGCCATCATCGCGTTGTTTTACTAAATGGTCATCCCACAATTTATCGTATAAAGTCTTTGCTTTTGGGGTATTGCCTGCCATGTCGACGCGCTCCATAGAACTGGGTAATGCTTTCATTAACTTCGATTATAACCACGTATTTACATAAATCTAATTTATCATTTTTATTAGTTTAAAAACTTTTTGGAATTAATTTTGACCGTATTTAAACCCTGCATTTTGGCAAAATTTCATCCTTTCAGTTTTTAAACCAGACGGCAATCTCCTTATGCTCATGCTCAACAAATTAAAGGCTTTAACGCTACCTGCAGGGAGTACCCATGCTGAATTTAACCCGACGGTTTTTGTTTCGCTTCTATCAGCTGTTCAATCGCCCGGATGAGTTCGGCTTTCGCTGCACCGCATTGGGCAGCCGCCTGATTTTCATCATCTTCATCATCGGCAATTTCATAGACCTGACTGCGCTTTTCTACCGCTTCTTCAAAAATATCAAGAAGGTATTTGATGTGTTTAATATCCATGATGTTCACCCTTCCAGAAAAGTATCTCTAGACATATCTCTCTAGGCGATACCGTTCCCCTGTTGTTGTATTGATTGTTCAGTTGAACCAGCTAAACAATTTATAAAACCGATTAAAAATATAAAAATGTTCGTTTTTACAAATTAAATAAGACTGATTATCATTTAGCCATATCCCGAGGCAAAGATTGAGGAACACCCCATGGCTCATATCCAAAAATTTGTGAATAACAACCAGCGTATGTTCAAGAAAACCTTTAGCTATTACATTATGCACATCACCATTGCCATGTTGGTCGGTTATTTCGTCACAGGAAGTATCTGGATGGCAGTGACCTTGAGCTTGCTTGAGCCGACCATTCAGGCAATCGCGTTCTTCTTCCATGAAAAAATCTGGGAAGCCAAACCGGCGAAAATGCAGAACAGCAACAACGCAGCCATCTAAATATTTCCGGGCTATAGAAATATCATGGGTTCCTGTTTTCCGCTTTCCAAGCATCACTTCATTGGCATGAGGTGATGTTTTATTTTTAGCTGTTAAGTTCACATCTGCATACATTTTTTCCGGTCTTTTTTAAGATGAAATGCCCCTTTGATATAAAAATATTTTATAATTATTTAATTTTCATATAACCAGATATCTCCTTATGAATCTTGCTGCCTTTGAAGCGTTCATTAAAGTCATGGAAACCGGTTCTATTTCTATGGCTGCCGATTTATTGTTTATTACCCAGCCTGCTGTGACCAAACGCATTCATAGCCTGGAAGAATATTTTGGCGTGAAACTGTTTGAGTCTGCCGGTCGTGGCGTTCAGGCGACGCATGCTGCACATTCTTTATTGCCGAAAGTGAAAAACTGGCTCAATGAACTGGGCGATATTCACCATACCCTCAGTCACGAACAGGAACAGGTGCAAGGCAAGCTGAAAATTGGCACCAGCCATCATATTGGCTTGCACCATCTACCGCAGCACCTGCGCAATTATGTGCAAAAATTTCCTGACGTCACTTTAGACGTGCATTTTGTTGACTCGGAACAGGCGCATGAACAGGTACTGGCGGGTGACCTGGAACTGGCCTTTTTAACCCTCCCGCCGAAAGGGGATGAACGCCTGAGTTATGTGACCATCTGGAATGATCCGCTGGTCTTTGTGGTGGCACCTTTTCATCCGCTGGCGCAAAAAAAGCATCTGAGTCTGGAAGATTTAATTCAATATCCAAGCCTATTGCCCGCCTCGCAAACCTATACCACGCAAATCACCTTGGCAGAATTTGAAAAGCAAGGCGTTAAACCGAAAATCACCATGAGCAACAATCCGCTGGAATCCATCCGCATGCTGGTTTCAATTGGTTTGGGATGGTCGGTATTACCGAAAACCCTGCTAAATCAGGACCTGCAAATGCTGGATATTAATGTGCAAATGCAGCGTCAACTGGGCATGGTCTGGCATCCAGGGCGCACCCAGTCACGTGCCGTACAGGAATTGGTGGCCATGATGCAAAACTCGCATCTCGGCTAAAACAGCTTGAGCGCTGCATCTGCCTGGATGCAGCATTTTGTTACCTTAATCCTCAGCATAGCGGCACAGCTTTCGGGTACTTTTAAATAAAACACATAGAACCCGATGGCTTAAATGTGCAAAAGAATTCGAAGGAGTATGGGGCTATGCTGAGGGATTCATCACCAACTCTATCTATAACCAATTCACCTGAAACAACCCAGGCTAAAACACACCCAGTCAAAGCAGATGTCGATGCTCCAGATCTATGGCAAAGCGCTAAAATTTCTTTGCTGCCTACGCCCGATTTAAACTTTGCTGATGAAGCCGCGGCACGGCACGGCTTGCGTGATTATTTTCTGAATACTTTTGACAGCTATGAACGGCTGTTTGACTGTCTGAAAAATGATGCAGCCTATTACCTTAAACCCATCTCTTTACGTCATCCGCTGATTTTTTATTTTGGTCATACGGCGACCTTTTTTATCAATAAACTGCTGCTCAGCAAACTGATTCACGCACGTTTGAACCCGCAGCTGGAAAGCATTTTTGCTGTCGGGGTCGATGAAATGAGCTGGGACGACCTGAATGAGCAGCATTATGACTGGCCAAGCATCGCTGAAGTACGGGCTTATCGTGATCAGGTACGAGCACTGGTCCTGAATCTAATTGAGCATGCCCCTCTGACGTTACCCTTGAACTGGAGCCATCCGTGGTGGTCGATCCTCATGGGCATTGAACATGAACGGATTCATCTTGAAACCTCCTCGGTCCTGATTCGCCAGCAGCAGCTGGACTATGTATACAATCATCCGCAGTGGCGTGCCGAGGTCATCACGGACATTGCACCCGAAAATACCCTGATTGCTGTTCCTGCAGGACAGGTCAATTTGAACAAGACTTTCGACAGTAACTTCTATGGCTGGGACAATGAATATGGCCGGCATCAGGCAGATGTGGCCGCTTTTCAGGCTTCACAATATCTGGTTTCCAATCAGGAATTCTTGAGTTTTGTGGAAGATGGCAGTTATGCAACTGATCGCTACTGGACAGCAGAAGGACAGGCCTGGCTGAAATTTTCTCAAGCCCAGCATCCCAGCTTTTGGCGAAAAACCCCTTCAGGCTGGTCACTGCGTTTGATGCTGGAAGAAATTTCCATGCCTTGGGACTGGCCGGTAGAAGTGAATTATCTTGAAGCCAAGGCCTTTTGTCACTGGAAAGCCGAGAAAACCGGTCAAAGCATTCGCTTGCCCACAGAAGATGAGTGGTACCGATTGTATGATGTAGCAGGTTTGGATGCCAATCTGCCCAGTCCTGAAGAGGCCAATATCGAACTGAAATACGGAACCAGTCCCTGCCCGGTGAATCATTTTCAGCAGGGTGATTTTTTTGATATTCAGGGCAATGTCTGGCAATGGACTGAAACCCCGATTTATCCTTTTGACGGTTTTCAGGTACATCCGATCTATGATGATTTCAGCACCCCAACCTTTGACGGGCAACACAATCTAATCAAAGGCAGTTCCTGGATTTCTGCCGGTAATGAGGCTTTGCACAGCTCACGTTATGCTTTTCGCCGACATTTTTTCCAGCATGCCGGATTCCGCTATGTCGCTGCCTCCCAAGAACTTCAACAGTTTCAATCGCAGTATGAAACTGATCAGATGATCTCGCAATATCTGGAATTTCAGTACGGTGCAGAATATTTTAACGTGCCCAATTTCGCCCAAAGCCTGATTAACCTTGCGCAACCCTATTTTAAGGATATTGCGACAGAGAAGGCACTGGATATCGGTTGTGCCACAGGTCGGGCTAGCTTTGAACTGGCAGCTTATTTTGATCAGGTCACAGGACTGGACTTTTCCGCGCGCTTTATTCAGCAAGCGGTACAGCTGGCACAAGGTGAAACGCTACGTTATACCCTGCCAATTGAAGGTGAACTGATGGAATATAAAGCCTGTAACTTAAAAGAGTTGGGTCTGGATACCCATGCAGATCGGGTCGAATTTTTCCAGGCCGATGCCTGCAATTTGAAACCTCATTTTACTGATTACAATTTTATTCTAGCTGCGAATTTAATTGACCGCTTACATCATCCCAAAGATTTCTTAGCCGAAATCCATCAGCGTTTAAAACTGGGTGGCATTTTAATGCTGGCTTCCCCCTATACTTGGCTAGAGGAACATACTGCACCTAGTGAATGGCTCGGTGGTTTTAAAAAAAATGGGGAAAACTTCAGTACGCTAGATGGCACGACTGAACTTTTAAAAGAACACTTTGAAATGCTCGATGAACCTCAGGATGTGGCATTTGTGATTCGGGAAACCGCACGTAAATATCAACATAGCCTGTCCCAAGTGACCTTATGGAAACGGGTGAGATGAAATCTTTATCAAAAAGGCCAATCTGAGGATTGGCTTTATTTCGCTTTGATCTTTATTGAATCACTGAATCTTCATGTAAGGATTCATTTAACTGGTCAACAATAATGGCCCATGAACCATCGGATTTAATTTTTTCTGCTGAAAACTGGCGCTGTGCTTCAGTCCAATATTCCGCTTCGGTAATTTTGGTCTGGGCATTGAGCTGATGCGTGGCAATAAACAGGGCAATCGCCTCTTCACTGGAATCTAATCCTAACTGCTCAAAAAGATTGGTCATTCTTGGACGTGTTTGGCTCATTCTTCTCTCCCATTCTTCTTCAATTTCAAACTATAAATTTTGTCTTTTACCCTTTTGCTTTCAGTCTACTATACGGTAAAGATTGGCCTATAGTAAGGGTCATTTTATAATCATGAGCAGCCCAGCCCAAAGTGGGAAATTTTCAATCACCTAACAACTTATTATGTTCCTAAAATGTTTTTACTTTTTAGCTGTTTTTATTTTTCTGGATCTTTTTCACGACCCATGAACTTCTTTTATAAATGCCTTTTATTTCTCCCGATGAGAGAAAAATAAAAAAAGGGGGCAGTCGTTATGAAAGACGCCTCATGGAGAACAGTGATCTTCAACACCCTCCTCCATCCGGCGACTGGGCATGTTAAATCGACCAGTCCTGAATTTCCCAGTTTTGCGCTTTGGCCAAAGCCTCTAGACGTTCATCCGGATTGACCACAATGGCATGATCGGCATATTCCAGCAAGAAACGGTCATTAAATGAATCCGAATAGGCCCATGACTCATCAATATCGCGCCCTTGCAGCCATTGTTCCAGACGGATCAATTTACCCTTTTGATAACATGCAGTATTGATGACTTTACCGGTATATTTGCCATCCACCACTTCTGCATTGGTGGCAATAATTTCAGTAATACCAAACTCGTGAAAAATCGGTGCCGTAATAAAATCGGAGGTTGCGGTAATCCCGACCAGCTCGTGTCCTGCATCACGGTGTTTTTGAATGGCAGCAAAACCTTCTGGGCGCATTTGTGGACGAATGACCTTTTTCATGAATAATTCATGTAATTCAGTCAAATAATCATTATCATGCTGGGTTAAAAATTCAAAGACGAATTCGTTATAGGCAATCGGGTCAAGTTGCCCTGCTTTATAGTCTTCATAAAACTTGTCATTCATTTGACGGTGTCGGATTGGATCGACTAAACCCTCGTTTACTAAAAACTCACCCCATGAATAATCTGAATCGGTATTTAATAAGGTGTGGTCGAGGTCAAATAAAGCCAATTTCATGAAAATACTCGTAAAAACTGAAATTTAAGAAAAAAATTGTAAATCTATCTCCGCTAGTCGATAGAAATTCGTTAAGATCATAGCAATTTTTAACATTTAAGCTGTGCTTTTTTTCGAGATGGATATAGAAATAACAATCCCCGAACAAAAAGCCATACATTACAGAAGATTTAGGTAGGCCAAATGATCGACTCAGAAGGTTTCCGACCGAATGTCGGGATCATTTTGGCAAACGACATTGGACAGGTTTTATGGGCAAAACGCATTGGACACAATGCTTGGCAATTTCCGCAAGGAGGAATCCAGTTTGGAGAATCCCCCGAACAGGCACTTTATCGTGAGCTGAGAGAAGAAGTTGGCTTATTGCCCGAACATGTTCAAATTGTAGCGCAAACAAAAGGTTGGCTGCGTTATCGTTTGCCGCAAAGATATATACGCCCGGATTCGGACCCGGTGTGTATTGGTCAAAAACAGAAGTGGTTTTTACTCAGGCTGACAGCGCCAGCAAAGCATATTCAGCTGGACCTATCAGACCCACCAGAGTTTGACCAGTGGCAATGGGTAAGTTACTGGTATCCATTAGGTCAGGTCGTGAATTTTAAACGCGATGTATACCGAAGGGCGATGGTGGAACTGTGTCAGCAGTTACCCTCGCTCTAGCTCGAAAAAATTGCATGAAAATGCAGATTTTTTAGTAGCATGTTGTTATAAATAAAAACAGTTTTAAACTTATTTTGGAGCAGATTTTATGTCGAATATGCAACTGGACACCTTAAGACGCATTGTGCAAGAAATCAATGCGTCCACCAGTTTGCATGAGTCACTCGACATCATGGTCAATCAGGTTGCTGAAGCCATGCACGTGGATGTCTGCTCCATTTATCTACTCGATGAGCGTAACCAGCGTTATCTGCTCATGGCCTCTAAAGGGTTAAATCCTGAAGCTGTGGGGCATGTTTCCTTACATACCAGCGAAGGTCTGGTGGGACTGGTGGGACAACGCGAAGAAATCGTCAATCTGGATAATGCACCGAAGCACGAACGCTTTATGTATCTGCCAGAAACCGGAGAGGAAATTTATAATTCCTTCTTGGGTGTTCCGGTGATGTACCGCCGTAAGGTTATGGGCGTATTGGTAGTGCAAAATAAGGAACCGCAAGATTTTAGCGAAGCAGCGGAATCGTTCCTGGTCACCCTGTGTGCCCAGCTGTCTGGTGTGATTGCCCATGCCCACGCCGTGGGTAATATCGATGTGTTCCGCAAGCCAAGCAATTTGCCTGCTTATAAAACCTTTCAGGGCGTTTCCGGTTCAGGCGGGATTGCTTTAGGGCGTGCGGTAATTCTCTACCCGCCTGCAGATCTGGCGGCTGTGCCTGATCGTGAAGCAGATGACATCAGTGAAGAACTGGAGCTTCTGGATGCCGCATTAAATGCAGTGCGTCAGGAAATTCAGGCACTGGATGAAAAAATGCAGGATGCCTTAATGGCTGAAGAACGGGCTTTATTTAGCGTGTTCTTGCGCATGCTGGATGAAAACTCCCTGCCTGCTGAAATTAAGGCTGAAATCCGCGATGGGAACTGGGCACAGGGTGCGGTTCGTATTGTAATTGATAATCACATTGCCCTGTTTGCGCAAATGGAAGATGACTATTTACGCGAACGTGTGTCCGACCTGAAAGATCTCGGTCGCCGTATTCTGGCATTTTTACAGGAAGCCGATGCCAGCCATCGTGAACTGACCGATGAAAGCATTCTGATCGGGGAGGACATTTCAACCGCGGCACTGGTTGAATTGCCGGTGGATAAAATTGCCGCAATTGTCACCACCGAAGGTGCCATGAACTCACATATGGTGATTGTGGCACGTGCACTGGGCATTCCAACTGTAGTCGGTGTGACTGAACTGCCAATCAATACCCTGGATGATGTCGAGATGATTGTCGATGCCCATCAGGGACGGGTGTTTATCAATCCGCCGCGCCGTTTACGTACCCGCTATAAAGAAATCCAGAAAGAAGAAGAACAGCTGGCGAAAGACTTAAAACAATACGAAACCAAAGATGCCATTACGCCTGATGGTGTTGCAGTCAAACTGTATGTGAATACCGGTTTAATGATTGATGTCGTTCGCGGCGTACAGCGTGGTGCCAAAGGCGTAGGTTTATACCGCTCTGAAATTCCGTTTATGCTGCGTGACCGCTTCCCTGGTGAAGAAGAACAGCGTGCCATTTACCGCCAGCAACTCAGCCACTTTGCCAATAAACCTGTGGTGATGCGTACCCTCGACATTGGTGCAGATAAGGATTTACCGTATTTTTCGATTGAAGAAGAAAACTCGGCGCTGGGCTGGCGCGGGATCCGCTTTACCCTGGATCATCCAGAAATTTTCTCTTCCCAGATTCGTGCCATGCTGAAAGCCAGTATTGGTCTGAATAACCTGCATATTTTGCTGCCCATGATCACCAGTGTCAGTGAAGTGGAAGAAGCCCTCTATCTGCTGGACCGTGACTGGACCGCAGTGCAGGAAGAAGAACAGGTCAAGATTACCAAGCCCAAAATCGGCATTATGGTTGAAGTACCGAGCGTGCTGTTACAGATTGAAGAATTTTCTGAGCTGGTGGATTTCTTCTCGGTCGGTTCAAATGACTTGACCCAGTATTTACTGGCAGTAGACCGTAATAATCCTCGGGTTGCCAATGTCTACTCGCATTTCCACCCTGCCGTCTTACGCGCTTTAAGCCGTTTGGTTCAGGAATGTCATAAATATGACAAACCGGTGAGCATTTGTGGAGAAATGGCTGGCGACCCATTGGCGGCTGTGCTGCTGATGGCGATGGGCTTTAATACCCTGTCGATGAGTTCAAGTAATATTTTGCGAGTACGTAAAGCGATTTGCCATGTCCCAATGACCGATGCACAGGAACAACTGGAACGTGTATTAAAAATGAGTAATCCACTGATGGTGAAAAGCTGGATGGAGTATTACTTCAAGACCCATGGTCTGGGCGATATGGTGAAATCTGCTACCCGTATTGTGGGTGCTTAATTCTATTTAGATATAAGAAAATACAGTGAAATAAAAAGGGAGATAGTCATTTGAGTATCTCCCTTTTTTGTGCTTGTCATAGCCACGTTTTGCATTTTTCTTGCGGTCTACAAAGACCTGGCTTTTGTTGACCTCATGCATGTGTTTTGCCACAAAGTTGTGAATCACTACTTCTGGCAGTGCTTTTTTCTTTGCCATTTTACTCACCTGTTTTCATTTACCATCCGGATGGGATAGCAAGCCGATATTACGCTTTTTTGTACAGAATTCAAGCTATTTCTTAAATTAGATAGACTTATTAAAAAACTATTAATTTTAAGCACTTAGTATTAATTTTAAGCACTTAACCCAACTCAGTATTAGAATTTCTACATATTTAAAAATTGCATGGCCAAATAGCCCAGAAAGAGCAGCCAGATTAAAATAATCACACCTGCCGCCCAACGGTTTACAGGCCGTTCTGCCAACAGCGAGGCACGAATTCTGCAATCGTCTATAATTTCTTGTGGCGTCAGCTTGATCACCAATAACAGTCCCAAGGGCACAATAATAAGATCATCCAGATAGCCCAGCACTGGAATAAAATCTGGAATCAGATCAATCGGCGATAGCGCATAGGCCGCAATCATCAGTGCCAGTATTTTGATCCAGGCAGGTGTGCGCTGGTCTTTAGCCACCAGCCAAACCACCAGAACGTCTTTTTTAATGGTCTTGGCCCATTGTTTAATTTTTTGATACATACTGGTACTGAAAATCAAAAATTTATAAATGACATGTTAAATAAGTTTTCTTAAATGAATATAAATTTTGCAGTTTCAACATTATTTTTATGTAAGTGGTAGAAAGACAACTTTCATTACAAATCACAATAAAAAATAAATTTATTAAAGAATTTTCATCATTTAGAAAATTCACAATATATTTTGAGTACGCAAAAGAGAGATTCTTAACCTTTAATTATTTAATTCTCCCTCCCTCTAGCTCCCTCCCATAGGGAGGGAGAATTTTGATTGTGAATTCCCTCTCATTCCAGGAGATGAATAGCACGGCTGCAAGGGAGAGGTATAAAAATTATTTCTCTTTAGCCAAAGCCCTTTCCAGCACTCGCTCTACATCTACCTGCTTCGCTGCAATCATACCCACCACTCGGCCATGAAATTCACTATAACGCGTTTGGATAAAAGCATCGGCCACATAGTCCGGTGCATAACGTTTTAATAAAACCGCTTGCACCAAAATCACCAGACGGCTGACCAGACTACGTCCCATAAATTGCAGCTCATCTGCAGGCTGCTGGAACAGTTTAAATAGTTCTTGCAGTTCCTTTTTTAGGGTTTCATCTTGCATTGCAGTTGAGGCTAAATCTTTAAACAATACGTCTATGGATTCAGGCTCACGTGCAATCGCGCGCAGTACATCCAGGCACATGACATTACCCGAACCTTCCCAAATAGTATTTACCGGGGCTTCTTTAAAAATACGCGCCATGATGCCGTTATCGACATAGCCATTGCCGCCAAACACCTCCATCATCTCGCCAGTCAATTCAACAGCACGCTTGCAGATCCAGAACTTGGAAGCCGGGGTCATGATGCGTTTCCATGCCAAAGACAGGACATCGTCAGTTTCATAACAATGTGCCAAATGGAAACTCAACTGCATCGCCGCTTCGGTTTCCAGTGCCAGATCAACCAGCACCGCTTGCATTAGCGGCTGTTCTGCTAGATGCTTGCCAAAGGCTTTGCGTTGACGGGTATAGGCAATGCATTGCACCAAAGCCTGACGCAGCATGGCGGTACTGCCGACGGAACAGGTCAGGCGGGTGTAATTGGCCATTTCAATAATGGTCGGAATGCCACGCCCTGCTTCACCCATCATGATGCCCCAGGCGTCTTTAAATTCGACTTCAGAACTGGAATTACTGCGGTTGCCGACTTTTTCTTTCAGGCGTTGTACATGAATATTATTTTTTGTGCCATCTTCCAGCCAGCGCGGCACAAAGAAACAGGCCAAGCCATCCTGCTCGGTTTTCGCCACGACCAGATGTGCATCGCACATCGGAGCTGAGAAAAACCATTTATGCCCAGTCAGCAAATAGGCCTGGCCCCGGCCTGATTCAGCGACAGGAATCGCAATCGTTTCATTAGCACGCACATCGGAACCGCCCTGCTTTTCGGTCATGCCCATGCCCAGCCAGATGGATTTCTTCTGGGCAATCGGCAGGTCACGCTCATCATATTCGGTGGATAATAATTTTTCGCCAATTTTGGCCCACAGTTCAGGTTCACGCTGCATTAAGGGAATGCTGCCAAGCGTCATCGATGTTGGACACAGACTGCCGCATTCGACCTGTCCGCTTAAGTAAAAACGTGCGGCCCATTCCACCCATTTCGAAGATGATGCCGCATGGTTAAATGGATGGGCATGGCTGTCGAACTTTCGGTTTAAAGCCATCCACTTGTGCCAGGCAGGATGAAACTCGATGTAATCTTTACGGCGGCCACGGGCATCAAAGGCATGCAGAATGGGCGTGTGCTTATTGGCTAAATCGGCATATTGATAATATTCGGCTGATCCCACCACTTTGCCCATATCACACAAGGTTGCTTGGTCATGGCTGCCATAACGCTTCAATATTTCATGTAAAACCGTATCGGATGAAAATAAATTGTAATCTTGCAGTTCATCAAACTGGTTGCTGATTTGATGGGTCATCCATGTCTGATTCGATGTATTCATCGTCTATATTTCCTGCTTGTTGTTCTGGGCTTTTCATTCCAGTATAGAGAAAAATTCGCCACAGCATGTTCGGCTTTATTGAGTCTAATTTTTTATGAAAAATCCACAGATACAGGTACGGCGTAAGCCACGCCAGTCACGGGCCAAGCTGACTCAGGAAGCCTTGCAGGACAGTTTTGTTCGGCTTTTGCATGAGCGCGCTGCACATGACATTACCATCCGTGAGATTACCGATTTGGCCGGTGTGGGTTTGGGTACGTTTTATGAATATTTTTCCAAAAAGGAAGATTTGATTGCGCTGACCATTCACAGACATGTGAAAAACAATGCTGAGGACTTAAAAACTTATGCACAAAGCCTGATCAAGTTATCCACAGATATGGCTCTGGATGATTATTTAAAACAGGTGATTCATTACCAGCTTGAGCAGATTCAGGCACAGCAGTTTTTATGGGCACAGACCTTTTTGCTGGAACGGCAGATTTCTAATATTGAGAGTTATCGCAAGAGCTACGACATGATGCTGCAGATGTGGCAAAACATTCTTGCACCTTTTATTCAGGATGCTGAACAGCTGAAACAGATGAGCTTAAATGTGCAGCGGGTGTGTTATGGCTTTGTGTCTCAGACTTTGTTGGTTAATCCCGAGTTTAGGGAATGGGATGAGTTGGAGGGGGATATGATTCAAACTTTAGCCAACTTCATTTTGAATAAAAATGTCTTTTTTTGAAGTTAAAGATCCGTTTTTAACTGTCAAAACATATCAAAGCTACTCATAAAAACCGACTTATTTCAAAGCCGGATTTTGTATACAGTATCAAATTTTTAAGTAATTTATATTAATATACTATTGCACTTTGTATAATCACCATTACGCTAAATACCAGTAATTATTCAGATTTTAATAAAAACATATTTTGATTACTAGTTACAGTATGAGAACATTTTGTTTTTTAAGTTATTAATTTAAATTCAGGGGAAAAGTTTGTTACTTATATATTTAGGACTTGCGATTTTTATTATTGGTGGAATAGGTTTTTTGATTGCAGCATTTAAAAATAGTATTTTATGGGGTTTAGGGTGTCTGATATTTTATCCAATTTCCATCATTTTTTTAATATTATATTGGCAAGAAGCGAAAAACCCTTTCTTTCTTCAACTTATTGGAGTTGGTGTTATCTTTGCTGGTTCTATGGTTATGCCTCCCCAATAAGAGGCATTTCTACTTGGGAATAACATCAAATCTAAAATCTGAGCTTTACTTTCCTATTTATTAATCTAGATATAAAACTAGATTCTTCTCTATTTTAATAAGCTTCTTCTTTTGTAAACTAGAAATTATTGATGATCGTTCTTCTTCTGAAATTGAACCTTTAAACTGAAACATAGCATCAATAAAATTTTCGAGGCTTTTTACTTTACTAGGACGACTTTTCAATAAACGCTCTGATACATAATCTAGATCTATAGAGTTTTCTTCTTTTACTTTCTCAACATATTGTTCCTCTTCTTCCTTTCTCCCAACTTGGATTAGGAGTTGAGCAAGTCAAAATTTATCTCGATAAGATAGCTGTAGAGTTAAATCTTTGATTTCTTCGTAAGTCATATTTTTGAATCAAGGTTTTTAAAATTACATTGATTATAGTTAGTAAGCGAAAAATATCTATTATTCTTATTGATAAATGCTTTTTAAAGATTTTCTAAAATCCATATAATACGTGCTATACGAAACCCCTTAAAAAGTTAAATAATTTCAAAAACTTAAACTCTATAAAAATTATGTACATAAAAAACCGCCCTTTCGAGCGGTTTTTTTACATCTCGATGCAAATTATTTCTTCACATCAAATCGGTCTGCATTCATCACTTTGGTCCAGGCGGCAACAAAGTCTTTCACGAATTTTTCTTTGTTGTCATCTTGTGCATATACTTCTGCATAAGAACGCAAAATCGAGTTCGAACCAAACACCAAGTCCACACGTGTTGCAGTCCATTTTTCTGCACCTGTTGCGCGCTCAACAATGCTGTATGAGTTCTTGCCTGTTGGCTTCCAGTTGTACGCCATATCAGTCAAGTTCACGAAGAAGTCGTTTGTTAATACGCCTTCCCGGTCTGTGAACACGCCTTCTTTCGCACCCGCGTAGTTGGTTCCCAGTACACGCATACCACCAATCAGTACCGTCATTTCCGGTGCAGTTAAACCCAGTAACTGAGCACGGTCTAACAGCAGTTCTTCAGGTTGAGCAGTGTAGTCTTCTTTCAACCAGTTACGGAAACCATCGTGTTTTGGCAACAAGTCTTCAAATGAATAGACATCGGTTTGCTCTTGGGTGGCATCCCCTCGTCCCGGCGTGAATGGAACTTTAATGTCTACACCCGCAGCCTGAGCCGCTTTTTCCACCGCAGCCGTACCACCCAGTACAATCAGGTCGGCAATGCTGACTTTCTTCTCAAGACCTACCTGAATTTCTTCAAGTTTCGCCAAGACTTTCGCCAGACGTTCAGGTTCGTTGCCGATCCAATCTTTTTGCGGTACCAGGCGGATACGCGCACCATTGGCACCGCCACGGTAGTCCGAACCACGGAAGGTACGCGCATTGTCCCAGGCTGTGTTGATTAACTCGGCTGTGCTTAAACCGCTGTTCAGCAATTTCGCTTTGAGTTCTTCAACTTCCGCTTCAGACAACACGTAGTTCACTGATGGAATCGGGTCTTGCCAGATTAGATCTTCAGCAGGAACATCGGCACCTAAATAACGCGATTTTGGTCCCATGTCACGGTGAGTCAGCTTGTACCATGCACGCGCAAACACTTCAGCAAAATAAGCTGGGTCTTTATAGAAACGCTCAGAGATTTTGCGATACTCAGGATCAATTTTCAGTGCCATATCGGCATCGGTCATCATCGGGTTACGGCGCACATTCGGGTTGTGTGCATCAACAGGTTTGTCTTCCTCTTTGATGTTGATCGGTTCCCATTGTTTCGCGCCTGCCGGGCTGAGGGTTTTTTCCCACTCATAGGTGAACAATAAATAGAAGAATTCATTGTCCCATTTGGTTGGATGCGTGGTCCAAGCCCCTTCCAGGCCACTGACCATGGTATTGGCACCGTTACCTGTACCTTCAGGGTTATGCCAGCCTAGGCCCTGGAATTCGACATCTGCACCTTCAACGTCTTTACCAAGCAATTCAGCCTTGCCGTTACCGTGTGCTTTACCAATGGTGTGACCACCTGCAGTCAAGGCCACAGTTTCTTCGTCATTCATGCCCATACGGTCGAAGGTGACACGCATATCCTGTGCAGTACGCAGCGGATCCTGTACACCATCTACCCCTTCAGGGTTGACATAAATGAGGCCCATCTGCACGGCAGCAAGCGAATTGTCTAATGACTTACGGTCCTGATCATTTTCATAACGATTTTTGGTGGCATCCAGCCATTTCTTTTCAGAACCCCAATTGACGTCTTTTTCAGGATGCCAGATGTCTTGACGACCGCCACCGAAACCAAAGGTTTTCAGACCGGCTTCTTCATACGCCACTGTACCGGCCAGGATGATCAGATCGCCCCAGGAGATTTTATTGCCATATTTACGCTTAATCGGCCAAAGCAGACGGCGGCCTTTATCGGTGTTAACGTTATCTGGCCAGCTGTTGAATGGCGCAAAACGCTGGTTACCGGTATTGGCACCGCCACGACCGTCCTGTTTACGGTAAGAACCTGCCAAATGCCAAGCAGTACGCACGAACATGCCAATATAGCTGCCGTAGTCCGATGGCCACCAGTCCTGGCTGCTGTTAATCAGTTCGCGCAAATCCTGTTTCACTGCTTCTAAATCCAGTGAATTGAATGCCTTGGCATAATCAAAATCCGGGTCCATCGGATTGGTTTTTTTATCGTGTTGAGCAAGAATGTCAAGATTTAGAGCATTCGGCCACCAAGCCGCATTTGAGCTGGCGGCATTGGTATTCGCACCTTCTTGGTGGAACGGGCATTTCCCTGCAGTTTTCGTATCATTATTCATATCTGAGCTCCAAATTAATCATAAAATGACGATTGTCATGAACCGTTAAAAATTTCTAACTCATCATCAAAATAGCTGTTTTTTATGACAATAGAAAGCAAGTTATACGAATGAAAACGATCGAAAAAGCCTATTCTAAAACGGGCTTAAAAACAGGATTTATCAACCCTCACAACAAGAGATCAAATTTTTAGAACTGCTTTATCAATTGGTGATAAAGACGATCAGGATTTGAGATTTTGGACAATATTTCTGATTAAAAATAATGTGCTATAGTGAAGTCGTAACAAGCAAGAATACCTCACATCATATCGATCAAGCATGATCGCTATTGCTGAGAACAGACCGTATTTTCTGGAACCTGCCATTCGTGAATCATCAGCCTCTATTGGAAAAACCGCTTCGGCTCATTCAGATCACGCTTGCTGCACTCTGGATTTATCAGGGGTTGGTTCCGAAAATTCTGTTTCAGTCAGCTGCAGAAATCGCCATTTGGCAAAGCATGGGTTTAGAACTCCCTCTGGCAAAAATGGCGGTTACCCTGTCAGGCATAATTGAAATGATGTTTGGCTGTACTTTCCTTATTTGGCAAAAAGCAGCCGTCATCCATCAGCTGAATATTTTAGGTTTAGCCGGATTATTAGTGCTGATTGCGCTCACCAGTCCCTTGCAACTCAGCTCCGCATTTAACCCGGTCGTGATGAATATGGCGATGATTTGCCTTTCAATACTTGCTATTCAACTGTTAAAGCTGAGCCAAGCGTCATCTTAAGAAATAAACATCTTAAACAAGATCAAACCACCAGACGCCGTCCTTCGCGAATGCAGTAAAAGGGGGTCATTAATTTGGAGGTATTTTTCATGGCCACTTTTAAGTCCAGTTCGGGCTGTTCCCGGCTTTCATCGGTCAGCTGAAAGGTTCGGTAATGAATCGCCAGCGAACATTTGGAATGTAAATCCTGATGCGCCTGAAAAGCCTCCTGCGGGTTCATATGCATATAGTTCATCAGCTCACGCGGCTGGTAGGAGCCAATCGGTAACAATGAAATACGCGGTGCCCCCAAACGGTTTTGAATCTCTTTAAAATGCGGTGAATAGCCGCTATCTCCGGCAAAGAAACAATGATCTTTTCCGGCTAACACTGAAAAACCACCCCACAGTGCCCGGTTGTGATCGCGCAAGCCGCGACCGGAAAAATGCTGTGCCGGGGTATAAATAATTTTTAAATCCTGCAATAAGGAAGATTGCCACCAGTCCATTTCCAGCACATGAAAAATTTTCGGCAAATACCACGCATTGCCCAGTCCGGTATAAATCGGCATGGCAAATTGATCATGCAGCCATTCCAGGCTGGCCAGATCCATATGGTCATAATGATTATGACTCAGCAGCACCGCATGAATGGTCGGTAATTCTTCCAGGGCAATTCCCGCCGGAATGACCCGCTTCGGACCTTTGCCCTGCTGGGGACTGACATGTTCACACCAGACCGGATCGGTGAGCAGATTATAGGGCCCGATTTGTAACAGTACCGTAGCATGCCCGACAAACCACACTTGCCAGTCGTCTATACTGGCGTTTGGACGGTTCTGGGGAATGGTGCGTTTGCTGGCATGGAATTCGGCTTGTTCTTTGTTTATATCGACATTCCAGGTCGATGACTTGCGGCTAAGCAGCCACTTGATCAGCTCGATCCGTCCACGCCCTGCAGGACTGGGCAAGGCATTGAAGAACCGTTCACCATCATGATGATTGGAATGCATAAACTGAAATGAAGGCTGCCGCCAGGTATGTGACCAGCATGCTTTGGTCGGGAGTTGAAAGTGTAATTGCTCAGGCTTCTGCTTCATGTAGATTCAATTTCTTAGTCTGACCTCAACATTCAAAATCCGGTATTCTGAATGCACTGACATATATATCACGTTTTATTCTAAACGTCCTTGCATACGTTCCAACCACACCTGTTTAGTTTGCGGTTTGATAAACAATGCCACAATTTCCGGATGAATCTGTTTGATTTTCGCTTCAATTCTATTGACGCAAGCTTCGATGTCATCCGAGCTTAAATTATCTTCAAACTCCAGGCTTAACGATGCCAGCACCTGATGCGCGCCCATCTGTTCGGTCAACACGCCATTGGCTGACTGTACTGCTTCATCTTCCTGGGCAATCAGCAAGATATCATTACGCAGTTGCGGATCGGCCGTTTCCCCCAACAATAAACCCTTGGTTTCACGCGCCAGTAAAATGGCAGAAACTGCCAGTACAAGACCAATCAAGATCGAGGCCATGCCATCCAGTTCAGGAATATTCAAGGCATGAGCCAGATAGATGCCGATCAGGGCAATCAACAGACCACATAACGCGGCAGTATCTTCAAACAGTACGGTAAAGGTAGTGGGATCTTTACTGTGCCGAAAAGCCTCGAAATAACCTTGCTTGCCTTTCACCTTACGGAATGCCTTTAAGGCCACCAACCACGAGGTGCCTTCACACAAGATGGCGATGCTTAACACAATATAGTTGATGGTGGGATTCAGCATTGCTTCAGGATGCAGCACATGTTGTATGCCCTGATAAATCGACACAATCGCACCCAGTGCAAAAACCATCAATGCCACAATAAAGGCCCAAAAATACAGCTCACGGCCATAACCAAAAGGATGCTTATAGTTGGCGGGCTGCTGGGATTTTTTCATGCCATACAGCAGCAAAATTTCGTTCAATGTGTCTACCACCGAGTGAATGGCTTCACTGAACATGGCCGAACTGTTGGTGATATAGGCGGCCACAAACTTGACCAGTGCAATCGCCAGATTACCTGCCAGTGCTGCATAGACCACAATCTTATTCGAATCAGACATTCAAATTTGTCCCAGGTGTTTTTTTGTCAAGCGTTGTTATTATCAAATAGATCTATTTGATTTTTATAGCTCTTTGCATAGTACTCAATGTGGTTGTTGTCGTGGTTTATTCTTTTGTTGTTTTTAGCGTAACTGTTGATTATTTCGCCAGTGCGTATATTGATGTTTCATGTGAAACGCTGTGATGAAATATGATGCATTTTCACAATTCACGCAGATTGCAAGCTCATAAAAAGGAAGCCTAAACTTCCTTTTTTATCCTGTTGTATTAACGCAGCTTAGAAAAATACTGCTGGCGCCATTCTTTCCAGAAGTACAGCACAATGCCGAACATCACCACCACAATGCCGAAAAAGGCATTTGGACTGATATGTTCGTTATTCAAGGTGGCACCTAGAACCAGGGCAATCACCGGGGTCATGACATTGCTTAGGGAAACCGTAGAGGCATTTAAACGGCGGATCAGCCAGAAGTAACACAGCATGGCCACAATGGAAGACATGATCATGGTAAAGATAAAACCAATCATGGCTCGTCCACTTGGCAGCACAGTTGGAAAATGCTGCCAGATAAACGGAATGATCAGTAGTGAACCCACTGCTGAGACCATCAGTGAACCGGTCGCTTGAGACATCGGTTTGAGTGGAGCATTAATCTGTTTGACCCAGAAAATCGAGCTGATATAAGACACCATGCTAATCAGCATCAACACCACACCAATTGGATTGACTTTACTGTCGGCAGAATCGGCAAAGACAAAGGTTAGACCGGAAACCGCAATCGCCATACCCAGCCATTGTAGCCAGATCAGTTTTTGCGTTTTTAAAATCACATGTCCGATCAGGCCTGCAATCAGCGGTGAAAAACCAAAGATCAGCGCCATTAACCCGGAAGTCAGATAATTGGCTGCAAGATAAATAAACAGCTGCGCACCAATTAAATTCAGACTACCCGCCACATAACTTTTTAACGAAGTCTGATCAAACGGCAGCGGGTCACGCATCAGCTTTAAAAGGAATAAGGCAATCAGCGATGCGCCGAAATAACGGATGATCAGCACCCACATCGGGTGAATTTCCTGCACACTCCACACAATCGCGAGCGGCGTCGTCGCCCAGATGAATACCAATAAAGCGTAAATACTTGCCGTGACCATCATGGAAGATGAATTTGAATTCATAAATTGCTCAATTTGATTTTGTAATAATGGATAAGACTGCCAATCGCCTATTTCCCATTATCGGCACGATGTCAAAGGCGACAGGGATGTCGCCCACTGATCTGGGGTATATGGACATACCCTCAGATCAGTAAAAGATTTTTGTTACTTTTCATCTTTGAAAAGTAAAAAACGCCTGCGCAAATGCATTTCAATTCATAATTTAATTTGAGGCTGTTACCTCAATCATATAACAGCCATAAAAAAACAGACCTATGCAAAACATAGGTCTGTCCAGAAATATCTCAATAAAACTTAAGCCACTTTGCGTAAATCCAGGCTTAAATCAAGATGTTTTTCTGCTTCAAAAGCGGTATTTTTGCTGATCATTTTTTTCAAATGACGCATTTCTTTTGCGGCATTGACCGTAATACCGGCAACGATTTGACCGTCAGTCACACCATACATCACAAATGAATTGTCTGCACCTTTGGCTGCATCCATTTCACCGCGAACATGCCATTCAGCTGCAGCCATATCGCCCACGAACTGGTAGTTAATGTCGAGTTGATCGGTCCAGAACCATGCCGGATTGGCTTTCGGATGCTCTACACCCATCACATGACGCGCGAAAATACCTGCCTGGAGGTTGGCATTTTCCCAGGTTTCGACACGGCGGTATTCACCATCTTCACGAAGCTGAGTCGCGACATCACCTGCTGCATAAATGTCAGCATTTGAAGTCTGGCAGTTTTCATTAACTTTAACCGCAAAATCAACATCCAGACCAGCCTCAACAGCCAGCTGTGCATTCGGCACGATACCAATACCGTAAATGACCGCATCGGCACGAAGCTCTTCACCACCCTCAAGGGTCACGACAACTTCTTCACCGTCTAACTTGCAGTCTGCAATCTTGGTTTCCAGACGTACATCCACACCGGCACGGCGTTGCTGCGCCAACAAGAATTCGCTCAGGATACGTGGCGATGAACGACCCATCACCATTGGCCCCTGTTCAATCACAGTCACTTCACATTCTTTGTAACGTGCAGATGATGCCAATTCAAGACCAATCACTCCACCACCAATCAACACAATACGTTGACCGGCTTGAAGCACAGGTACCAGTGCTTGTGAATCTTCAAGATTACGCAGGGTATACACATGTTTACCCAGCGCATCAAAGTTTGGCAAACGACGTGCTGCACCGCCTGTTGCAAGCAATAGCTTGTCATAAGCAACAACGTCACCGTTTTGAAGTTCAACTGTATGGGCCTCGGCATTGATTTTAGCCACGCCATTGCCACGAATAGTTGTTACACCAAGTTCAGCCAGTTTCTGTTCTGACAGAATTTCAATCTTGGTTTCTTCAGGTTTTAGAATCACATCCTTGGATAATGGTGGACGCTCATAAGGCAGATGCGTTTCATCACCAATCAAAATGATTTTGCCTTCGTACTTATTGCCACGAAGTTCTAAAATCGCACTTGCACCTGCCTGTCCAGCACCTACAATTACAATGGTTTCGATGTTGCTCATGTCATTAACCTTTTAACTCTGCAGATACGATGCCGAAACCAGCGATCCACTCACTGATGTCTTCGTAGCAATGTGTCGTCATGTCATATTCACCCATTTCATGCAGGGCAGCGAATGCAGCCATCCATGAACGGACTTCCTGACCACCACGGCCACCGTCACGGCGGATGTCAGCTTCAGTCATGGCTTCCAGTGCAGCGAAATCTGCATTCTTGAATTTCTCCAGTAATGCAATATCCCACTCCGGGCTTAATGGTACAGAAACTGAGGTATCCCCTGCAGCAAGCTTCTGTCCTACAGCAATCACTTTGGCCTGACGGGCATTACGTGCTTCAGGGCTTGGGTTACGACCCGCAATCAGGAATTCTTCCACTTCTGGTGGAACAGAACCCATTTGCGGAGTCGGTGGATCGTGTGACAAACCACCGGTACCCAGCACAAGAACACGTTCATTTTCAAGGTTTAAAGACTTGATAAACTGACCTACAGCACGACCTAAAGCGATGGTACGCTTGGTGGTTGGCATGGGTGCTGCAGCGCCATTAATAAAAACTGGAATCGTTGGATAACGATCAAGCTGACCTTCACACAGGAAATGTAAAGGCTGAGTCACACCATGATCCGCCTGCATACGGTATGAGTATGCAACGTCCACACCTTCGTCCAATACGCGGCGAACCAGCGCCAGCGCCTTGTCTTCAGGCACATCAATATGATCATTGTCCTTACCATAATCCCAGTCACCTGCCGCTTTGGCACGAATGCCCACACAGAAACTTGGCATCAGGTCATAGAAGAAACCATTGAAATGGTCTGGACCAAAGGTAATGATCAGGGTTGGGTCGTAAGCTTTGACTTCAGCAGACAATTTCTCAAAAGCAGCACGGACTTTCTGCTCTTTAGACTGATCTTGTGGTGAAGCAAATTCCATTAACGGACTGTGCGAAGCACAAATAAGTTTAACGGCCATGAGAGACTCCTTAAAAGGAAGGCAGCCAGAACAGGCTGCCGATAAGTCCATTTGATTTAGACTAGATTTTTATTCGTCAAAGAAACCGGCACGAGGCTGACGTAAGCCGCGAATTCCCAGACCACATTCTGCATTGATCAGAACACCAGTCAAAGGACGGTTATTTTGACGAGATGCCAACAGCACGTATGAACCCGTCATGTCTTCCGGTTCAGGCAAAAAGTTCAGTGGCATGCCACGTGCAATTTTCTCAGGATCACGCGCATCCAGCAGACCAAGATTTTCCTGACCTAATGATGCTGCCCCTTTGATATTGACATTCATACCTGACGGTGCAACGGCGTTCACTCGTACTTTAGGCGCAAGCTCGTAAGCCAGTTCTTTCATAATACCCACACCAGCATGCTTGGATGCCGTGTACACAGGGCCTCCGCCTGCCGAGTACAGTGCAGAGTTAGACAAAGTAAATATGATAGAACCTTCAGAAGCTATCAATGCATCCAGCGCAGCTTTGGCACCAAGAATTAAAGACTTGGTGTTAATACCCATGATTTCATCAAAGGCTTTTTCCAGTTGCTCACCCGATGTATTGACGATATCTGCATAATGATCCCAGATACCAGCATTGCCAACGAAACAGTCAAGCTTGCCGAAGCGCTCAACTGTTGCGTTTACGGCACGAACGTTGTCTTCATAGCTGGCTACATCACCGGCAATTGCTAATACTCGATCACCGAAATGGGCTTTCAATGCATCAACTTTTGCCTGTGAACGTTGAAGAACAGCAACTTGTGCACCCTCTTCCAGGAAACGTTCGACCAGTGCCCAGCCTAAACCTGAACCACCACCCGTAATAAGTGCAACTTCGCCTTGTAGCCAACCCATGATTACTCTCCTGACATCTCTACAAATAACTGACCATCTTCCACAATCACAGGGAAAGTCTGGATTGGATCAGTTGCTGGTAAGCATAATGCTTGACCAGTTTTCAAACAGAAACGTGCTGAATGAAGCGGGCACTCTACAGTACCGTCATCTTCAAGATAACCTTCCGACATAGAAGCGTTACCATGTGAACAACGGTCGTTCATTGCGAAGAACTCACCGCCATTGTTGAAGACTGCAAGCGCTTCGATACCGTTTACGCCGCAATCTACTTTCAACGCTTCGCCTTCGTCTAATTCGTCAACTTGGCAAACAAAAATCTTATTCATTAGAAGAACACACTCAGGTTATGTGAGTTATAAGTCACCTGATCAAGGGTAATCTTACGGTTGAAGATCTGGAAACCTTGAGCAGTATCGACTTTGCGGATCTTGTCGTGACGCTTGCCACAGTAGATGGTGACATCTTTCTCTTTCTGTGTACGGTACAACAAGTACGTTACGTAAACGTCGTATTCACCTTCAACTTCCGATGCCTCAACGATGATGTTAGACACCATGTGAGTGGTACGTGAAGGAGGTTCTTCAGCCCATGCCATACCTGTCTCAAGACGGGCAACACGGCGTTCCAGCAGGTCTTTGGTATCGTTAAATACCCAAGTTGTTGGTGGCTCGATCGAACGACGACGGTCACGAGTTTGAGCGTTCGGTGTGGTACGCAAGGTATAAGAAATATCTTCTGCCAATACGTCTAACCAATCGCGGAATTTCCAGTCGTCAAGCAGCTTTGCTTCACGATAAAGGAACTGACTAATTTGATGTTGAAGTTCTAAACTGATCTGACTCATTTCATAAGCTCCTTCTCGTATTCGTCAGCTGCTTTTTCCACGTCTTCCCATTTTTCATGGATCAATAAATCTGCCCAACGGCGGTACATGCCACGTGCTGCAGTTTCAGAGAAAATGTAGTTGGTAATACCCGGGATACCATCTTCACGAACTTTCTCGTTGCCCTTACCCATTTCCATGATCAAGGCATTCTTACGTGCTTTATAACCACGTAATACTTTTTGGATCTCGATCCAGTTCTCAGAGTCATCTTGCTCCAGGAAACCGGCAGGACCGAAGGCACGCGTTGCAGAACGTTCAAATGCTTCTTTCACTTCCTGAGACGCTTCAGCATCGGCAATACAGAATGCCCAAACTTCAGTTTTGTTTGGACCACGTGGGTGCCATACGCGAAGTGTTGCAGTACCGTTCAACCAAGACAATGTTGGGAACATGGTGTTGTGACCCGCAAGACGTAAAGCACGAACTTCGCCTAAACGCTCTTTCACTTCTTCGTAAGTTTCGCGGAAGTAGTTGGCAACTTCACCGTCAACCCATACGTTTGCATCTGGTTTTTCTGTGAAGAAGAAGCCTGAACCGTGACCACGTGAACCGTACTGGATCGCGTCTTTCGCAGTTTCCCATACAGGACGGGCTGTTTGCGCAGCACCTAATTTTTTAGATGATTCGTCATCAGGTTTTGCACCCAATACTTGAATCGCAGAGGCATGAGAGAACAATGCGTGATATTGGTCAGATGCGAACTGTTCAGCTGCAAATTTCCAGTTACATTCGATTTCCCACTTGTGTACACCACCGATGATTTCAGTACCACCCGGACGACGATCTAGAACACCATCCAGGTACCAAGCGATGTCACCCATGTATTCTTCCAGATCTGGGGTGGTTTCATCCCAGCATCCGAAGACTAAGCCTTTGTAAGACTTCACACGGTTTACTTCAACCAGACCCCACTGCTCTTTGCATGCGCCATGCGGGAAAGCACGCTCTTCAAGCGGGATGTCTTTTAAAGAACCATCAATACCGTAAGACCAGCCGTGGTATGGGCAAGTGAACGCACGGGTATTACCACAGTCTGCGAAGCTTACGCGCATAGCACGGTGACGACATTGGTTTAAGAATGCTTTAACTGAACCGTCTTTTTGGCGTGCCACAATAATCGGATCTTCACCCATGTAGGTGTTAAAAAAGTCACCGGCTTTAGGAATCTGGCTTTCATGGCAAAGGAATAACCATGTACGACCAAACACGCGTTCAAGTTCTAATTCGTATAAATCTGGATCTGTATAAATAGATGGAGTAATACGTCCATTTTGTGCATCGACTAAAGCGTCGATTTCGCGCACATCAATTTTTCCACTCATGAAAAGCTCTCCTGTGACCAGTAACGGCACAAAGTAAATAGACTCAACTTTTCAGCGATAATGGATTTTTAGCCAGTTTTGGGGAAATATTTTTTTTGTTTTAATTAAGATATTTTATGAATTATTTAAAATTTAGCTTTATATATTTAAACACTAATAAAAAATGCAAGATCATTTATTTTCTAAATGGCAGAATAATCTTCACCTAATAGTTGTTTATAGATTATACTGCTACAAAAATATAGTAAGACATTTTTTGGATTACTCTTTTGGACGAGTTATATGGAATTACGACACCTACGCTATTTTATCACCGTTGCAGAAGAACTTAACTTCAGTAAGGCTGCACTAAAGCTTTATACCGCTCAACCCTCTTTAAGCCAGCAAATTAAAGACCTGGAAGAAGATGTCGGGGTAAAACTGCTTTATCGTACCAAACGTAAGGTTGAGCTGACTGAAGAAGGTGCCGTATTTCTCGAACAGGCCCGCTTAACCCTGGCACAGGCAGATAAAGCTATTGCCATGGCACGTCAGGTTTCCCAAGCCAAACAGCAAATGCTGCGTATTGGCTTTGTTCCGGTGGCGGAAATGAAAATTTTCCCTTACGTGCTGCCCAATTTACGCGTGCAAAACCCTGATTTAAAAATTGATTTGCTCAGCTTAAACAACAGTGAACAAATGAAGTTGCTGAAAAAAGGGGAAC
>JAEAMG010000069.1_pt1 | contig 157724 bp, 141 predicted proteins | sample 8958741 | NCBI WGS metagenome assembly JAEAMG01 (sample SAMN16933256, study PRJNA681125) | bioreactor sludge metagenome | isolation source: anaerobic bioreactor treating anionic surfactant - SDBS | place: India: Bengaluru | collected 2019-02-28 | reverse complement strand
TACACATCTCAATGAGGAAACCTAAGCTCCGTTTTCCACGTATTCCTCCGCTACAGAACGCTTTTCTGCGGTGTGTCCCCTGACATTCGCTTTTCAGGGCGAGCTATGGGGGCCACTCAAGACGGCTATCTTTTGCCTGGCACCAATGAAAAGGCCCTCAATATTGAGGGCCTTAAATTCAATGCGGATCCGTCACGCGGGCATTTTTTGCAGCTGTCGAACTCGATCATGGACCACAAATTTAATGATTCCTTTGACATCGTTGGTGCAGTTTTCAAAGGCAAGGCGCGATACCACCTGGCGACCCTCCTTCAGAATCAGCGCCCCGATCAACTCGTCGACGAAGGACTGAGTGACATCGTTCCCAGCGAAATCTATGACAACGCTCTCACCACTGCTGAGCGAGCGTTCGATTTCGGTACGGTAGGGGATCGCTGAAGCTCGCATTCCGTACGTTCGGATAGAACTATCCCTACTTAATCGAATTTGAGTTTGCATGTCGTAACCCCTTGTATTGCATAATCCTTTTTTGCAGCCCGAGAGTTTCAGTTGACGCTGAATCTCCCATTTACCGCTCCTTGCATGATCGACTCTAGCCCTCGAGCTATCAAAAAGCCAGAGCTAGCGGAAATTCAGATCTAGGTCGAGATCGTCGTCAACCTGTCCTGCATCGTCCTTCGGCAGCAAGTCACTGATCGAAATGGTGGGCAGCAGCTCACGGGTACAGCTAAACGCGATCGATACACCATTCCACAGCGCATCATGCAGCTCCTGAGACTGCCGACGCTTTGTGTCATGTATGCCATTGCCGCTCACGATGATCAAACCACCGCCCGCCGCGTCTGCAATTTTTGCGGTAGTTGTTAACCCGATACCTTGGTTCTCGCTACCCAGGATCTGGGCCATCGCACCCCGGTTGCAGCTCACTCGCGGTTTGAGTGCCGCCTCGATCGCGTGCAAATGCGTGCGGTCATGAAGCTCAGGGTGATTCCTCAGTGTCGCGAGAAACCCACACCCATTATCGACGATGGCCATGCGTACAAGGTTCAATTTTGGATAAAACTGACAGGTCAGCCAAACGGCGGCGTCACCACGTCCCTCTCTGCGGGCGTGAGTAAGCGAGTTTTCCAATAGCTCCTTGAGCGAATACTCCAGAGGGCCCCGGTAGGAGTCAAACTCATTCCGTCCCGTGTGCTCGTCGACTGGGGCATCCGGGTCCGATTGAGTCAACCTTCCCGTAATAGCTCTAGCGAGGCGAGAGGCTGCAGCCTCTGCTTGATGGTGTTCGCTGATTTTGGTGATTTCCACCAACGAGGTGCTTCGGTCGTTTCGACGTCCTACCCCCGATAGATCTACACCCTCTACATCAATGTCCTTGAAAAAATCCATCCTGGCCAGGTAGGAGGTCAGGTCTCTGCTCAAAAACTGCATCGAAACTCGCTTCTGGACCAACTGGTTTTCAAACAACGCTCGCAGCGTGGCCATCCCTAACGGATCGATATACGAGAGGTTGCTAGCGTCTAAAACGATGTCACCAGGGCAGTTAATGATTTCTGCGCACACAGAAAACAGGTCATGGGGCGATCTTGAGCCAAGCCCCCAAGGAAGAACGATCGCGTTTTCAATATCGATGGCCTGCATGCAATTCCCTGGCAACGGAGCTAACCCTTTCGGATAGATATAGGGCTCGATAGTAGCCCATTGCCTGCCGGGTAAGCACTCACCTATTTTTTGACGAGTAGTGCCGGCATAGAATTGGCGCGCGGCAGTAGCGGCCTGTGGATGGTGGATCGCGCTCGCCTTGGGCTCAACACGCACGAAGAAAACACGGCCAACGCCCTGCCACGGGTCAGCCATTCAAGCAAAGATGGCCAGATCAAAGCCTTGTGCGAGAGCACTGGAGCAGGTTTGTGAGTCCGCCGAGCAGTTTCATCTCCGACGTCTGCTGTGGGCAAAGGCAAAGCTGGAAGGGGAACAGCGAAGAGTGACCCGATCAGCGCTGTACCGCACCGCATGTATCAGGTCTGGGGCTTGAGCTGTTAGATCGCATAAGGCTACCTTGGCCGGCAACTGGAGAACGAACTGCACCTCGTCTTCCAATGCGTTGGCGTGGAAGTAACTGAGGAAGTACTCGCTTTGACGGAACTGGTCAGAAGCGATCTCCTCCAGGCGTTACAGCCCACTGGGCAGGCCTTCCTGACAGGCCTGGTAGAAGGGGTCGAGCAAGTATAGGCCGTCCAGGCAGGAAAGCATGGACGGCGTTCCCCACCGGGAGCCGGCGTCGTACTCCTCCAGCGGCTTGGGCACTCCCTCGCCGGGGTACAAGGCAGCCAGCGCATTGTCGAAGGGCAACCACTGGTGCAGCAGCAGGATCAGCAACCTCCAGAAATGATCTATGCCATGACGCTACACCACAACAATAATCGACACGCTTACAGGAGCATTGATTGGCGTCACAGCTGTTCAAGGAGATGTTGTCTAGGCTGGACAATACGGCAGCGGCCGATATTTCCCACCCAGCTTGGGAGTTGATCATGACGGAGCCCATCGCCGTGGTACAGATCTGGCAATACCTTTTTGGCGGACTAAAGGCGGTATTGCACTGATCATGCTGGCCATATTTGGCCTGTTTTATGTGGCTCGTGCACTATGGCCACCTGTCACAGGCACTACAGTTATTTAATTTTGTTGCTCTGTCCGCTGACGCAACTCTTCGGGCACAACCATGGCGGGTATTCTCACCAGAAGGGTGAAAACTCGTCCAAACCGGACAACAAAGGGAACTACTTCATGCACACCGAATCGTGCCAGCATGACCATGACCATGACCATGACCATGACCATGACCACTCGCACCCGCATGAGCAACCGGATGGTAGTCAGCGCGATTTGGTATGCGGTATGACGGTGCCACCGGATAGTCGCTACTTCGAGCTATACGAGGGAAGGACATACCGCTTCTGCAGTGAAAAGTGCCTGACGAAATTCCGCGCAGCGCCTGTGCATTATCTTAGCCCTCCCCAGGACCAAGAACACGCGGGCCATCTCCACTCGGCTGCCCCGCAGCCAAGCAACGCGGCGGACGCCGAATACACTTGCCCGATGCATCCCCAAATCCGCCAGCGTGGGCCGGGCAGTTGCCCAATCTGTGGCATGGCCCTAGAGCCGGTAATACCGGAGCTTGAGGAAGACGAGAACCCGGAACTCAAGGACTTCTCCCGCCGCTTCTGGTGGACCTTGCCCCTGACGGTCATCGTGACCGTGTTGGCCATGACTGCCCACCAACTCCAATTGCTGCATGGTGCCACACAGAATTGGGTGGAGTTGATTCTGGCCACTCCCGTGACACTATGGGCTGGCTGGCCGTTTTTCGTGCGTGGGGTCGCATCGATTCGTAATCGCAGCCCGAATATGTGGACCCTGATAGGTTTGGGAACGGCTGCGGCGTACCTATACAGCGTTGCGGCCACAGTGTTCCCGCAGGTTTTCCCGACGACTTTCATGCAGGATGGCCGCATCGGTGTCTACTTCGAAGCGGCTGCAGTCATCATCTCATTAACGTTGCTCGGCCAAATGCTCGAGCTCAAGGCGCGCTCACAAACCTCCGCCGCCATCAAGTCGCTCCTGGGTCTTGCCCCCAAGACGGCCCGTCGCATCGGGGCCGATGGTCAGGAGGAAGATATTCCGCTCACCCACGTGCATACGGGCGACCACCTGCGCGTTCGCCCTGGCGAGAAGGTGCCGGTCGACGGGGTGGTCCTGGAAGGCGAAAGTGCTATCGATGAATCCATGCTGACAGGCGAGCCCGTGCCAGTGATGAAGAAAGCTGGGGATGCACTCATCGGTGCCACGCTGAATACCCACGGCAGCCTTGTGATGGCGGCGCAGAAGGTCGGCGCCGAGACAGTGCTCTCGCAAATCGTGCAGATGGTCGCGCGGGCTCAGCGCTCGAAAGCCCCGATGCAGCGGATGGCGGACACCGTGGCCGGCTATTTCGTCATGGGGGTGATTCTGGTCGCGCTGGTCACGCTCTTCGGCTGGGGGCTTTTCGGACCGGAGCCTGGCTGGGTCTTCGGCCTGATCAATGCGGTCGCGGTCCTGATCATTGCCTGCCCCTGCGCGCTCGGCCTAGCCACTCCCATGTCGATCATGGTCGCTACCGGGAAGGCTGCCAGCAGTGGCGTGCTCTTCCGAGACGCCAGTGCTATCGAGAACCTCTGCAAGATCGACACGCTGATCGTCGACAAGACCGGGACCCTCACCGAGGGCCGGCCAGTGTTTCATAGCGTGGTCGGTACCGGGCAGTTCATGCCACCCGAAGTCTTGCGCCTTGCCGCCAGCCTGGACCAAGGCAGCGAGCATCCGCTGGCACATGCGATTGTCGATCATGCGCGAGCGCATGGACACAGCTTGTCCAAGCCAGAGGCGTTTGAGTCGGGCTCTGGGATCGGTGTACGTGGCCAGGTGAACGGCAAACGGCTGCAGCTTGGCAACACGACCTTGATGGAAGAGGCTGGCCTCGACACCAGTCCGTTGCGAGACCGCGCCGAGCAGCTGCGTCTGGAAGGCATGAGTATCATGTACTTGGCCGTCGATGGCGTGCTCGCTGGCCTGCTAGCGGTGTCCGATCCGGTCAAACCCACCTCCAAGGAGGCGGTAACCCGGCTACAGGCAGAAGATGTGAAGGTCATCATGGCCACCGGCGACGGCCTGACTACGGCACGTGCGGTCGCGAAACAACTCGGCATCGAGGAAGTCCACGGAGAAGTGAAACCCGAGGACAAGGAGCAACTGGTGGCGCTCCTGCAGGGCGATAAGCGCCGGGTTGCCATGGCAGGAGATGGGATCAACGATGCCCCTGCGCTGGCCCGGGCTGATGTCGGGATCGCCATGGGAACTGGCACCGATGTTGCCATGAACAGCTCCCAGTTGACGCTGGTCAAGGGCGACCTGATGGGCATCCTGCGGGCCAGAACACTATCCGTGGCCACGGTGAAGAACATGCGTCAAAACTTGGGCTTCGCATTCTTCTACAACGCTATGGGCATACCGCTGGCGGCAGGTTTGTTCTACCCGCTTACCGGCCATCTATTGTCACCGATGATTGCGGCATTGGCCATGAGCGTAAGTTCGGCTTCCGTGGTATTCAACGCACTGCGGCTGAAGCGCGTAGTCACAGACTGAAATGGGCACACCGCAACCTATGAGAGGAAGTTCCGCCATCAGCGTTTCAACGCCTGATCCATATGACTGACTGTCTAGGGCTTTGGCCTTAGCGGGTATGTCCGCGAGTTCGGCGCCAATCTGGTCCTGATGGAGGACATCGGGCAACTGCGACGTCCGCCATCTTCTGCCAAGATCGTAAGGGACAATTGTGATGCAGCAGGGGCCGCCGCCAGAGGAGTTGGACAAGATTTCAGGGCGAAGATAAATCCTTTGACCGGGCCTTGACCTTGTCATCGTGTCAAGGTTGAAGCTGTAAATGCGGCGAGAAAAGCCGTACCAGCATGAGAGGCCCGCTATGTTCGTTTTGGAAGTTTCCGGTATGGGATGTGGCAGTTGTGTCAACAAGATCACCAAGGCCATCCAGGCTGCCGATGGCGACGCGAAGGTGATCGTTGATCGTGCTGCCGGTACAGTGAGTGTCCAAAGCAACATCGAGGCGGAACGCGTCGGTGCACTGGTCCAGGCGCTTGGTTACCCAACCAAAGTCAGTCGCTAAGTCTCGTTACCGCTCAGATGGCAAGCCGCCGTGCCATGTTTCATGGCGCGGTTTCTTCATATACAGCCTGATGTCGACTGACTCCGGGTCGGGATAGCCAGCAATACTCCCCAAGAAATGGACGGCCTTCGATCACCCAGTGCCGAGTCAAGCTGTGGACGTTGACGCTGATCAAGAAAATGCTTCGCGATTGGTGTTTATCTTGAGTAAATGTATAGGCCAGCCTGGCTCACATACCCCGGCCCCTCGTTGGAGCTCATTCACAATGATGACTGCCAAGCGGTTTAGTTCTATGGCCTTGGGGATATCCCTGCTCATCCCTCTGGGGCTGGTCATGGCAAACCCTACGGGTAACGTCTACACGGCCAATGAACGGTCCGCTTCCATTAGCCAGGTAAATCTTGCGACAGGTGATGTGAGCACGGTCGCCTTGCCGATCGCACCCCACAACCTACAGGTTTCGCCCGACGGCAGCTTGCTTCTGGTTGTTGGAGTGGCTGGACATGCGGGGCATTCGAGCGGTGAAAAGCCCGGTGGGCAGTTGCTGGTGTTCAGTACCAGCGCGCTGGACAGGCCACCGTTCAGCTTCCCGGCAGGCGATCACCCGGCTCATGTGGTCACCGACGTCACCGGGCTGCGAGCTTTTGTGACCGATTCCGCTGCCAACCAGGTGCGAGTATTTGACCTTGAGCAGCGAATCGAGTTGCCCGGTATTCCAACTGGGCGTTATCCCCATGGGCTGCGCTTGAGCCCTGATGGCCGGACACTCTATATCGCGAACATGAAGAGCGACAGCGTATCGCTTATCGATGTCGTCACACTCAAAGAAACCGCGCAGATTCCCGTGGGCAAAGGCCCTGTCCAGGTCGGCTTTGCCCCTGACGGTCGCCTGGCATTCGTCTCGCTCAGTGCGACAAATCAGCTTGGCATCATCGACACGGCCAGACGCAAGGTGATCAGCAAGGTTGATGTCGGCCGCACGCCAATCCAGATGATGGCCACCGTTGACGGTCGCCAGGTCTATGTCGCGAATCAGGGCAGTGGCCAGAATCCGGACGACCGAGTCTCCATCGTAGATCTCCAGACGCGTAGCAGCCTGGGCACCGTGACCACCGGCAAGGGTGCCCATGGTGTGGCCATCAGCAGCGACGGCGCTTATGTGTTTGTCAGCAATATTGAAGCGGGCACCGTATCTGTCATCGATACGAGCAGCCGAAAGGTCGTTGCTACCCATAAGGTTGGCGCCGGGCCAAACGGGATCAGCTTCGAGCCGCCGAGTGCCCAATAATAGCCCGTCGGTGTACAACCCGAGCACGACGCGAAAAATGAGCATTCACGCCGGCGCAGTAATTTGCTTGTCGTGCCAGGTGAGGCCTAGCGCCCAGACCAAGGCATCCGGCTTTAAAACAGTGCTAAGGAGATGATGATGAACAACGTTCGAAATTTACTGATCGGACTTTGTTTGGCCGCAGCGTCCGTGGGCGCCATGGCGCAAAACACCGATGAACACTCGACACATCACCCGGCCGATGCGCCAAGCGCGGCGGCTACCGAGAAGACGCCTTCTCAGCCAATGGACAAAGGGCAAATGGCGGCGATGGACCAGCAAATGAAGGCCATGCAAGCCATGCACGAAAAGATGGCTGCAGCCAAAACGCCGGAAGCCCGTCAGGCGTTGATGGCCGAGCATATGGCGCTGATGAAAAATGGCATGGCCATGATGAAGTCCATGGAGGGTGGCATGCCTGAAATGGGGGGCATGCATGGCGGCATGGGCGGGGATATGGCCGCCCGCCACCAGATGATGGAAAAGCGCATGGACATGATGGAGTCGATGATGCAGATGATGATGGACCGCATGCCATCTGCTGCATCGAAGTAACCCATCTCCTTTCCCAGGAGTCGCTATGAACCCTCACTTCGATGAAAACGGCTCACCACACAGTTTCTGGCGTTCACGCTATGCAATCGGCCTGGTGGTAATCGGTGGGATCGCCGTCTACTTCCTGCTCACCGAGCACCTTGCCCATGTCGTTGGAGCCCTGCCTTATCTGTTGTTGCTCGCCTGTCCGCTGATGCATGTCTTCATGCATCGAGGACATGGGGGACACCATCACCAGGGCCAGAGCAAACCGGCCCCCTCCGATAAGGCTGATATCCATAAGCCGGGAGATCCATCATGAATCATGGTGAAAGCGCGTATGGCCTCTGGTCGCTGGTTTTCATCAACTCCGCGATCTTCATCATGTTTGCCTTCAGTTTCTTCAAGCCGGCAACGGCGAGAGACTGGAGGAGCTTCGGTGCATTCTCGGCCTTCATCGTTGCCCTGTTTGTGGAAATGTATGGCTTCCCCCTGACGATCTATCTGTTGTCAGGCTGGTTGCAGGCCAGGTTCCCCAACCTCGATCTGCTTTCCCACGAATCCGGCCATCTGTGGTCGACGTTGCTCGGTGACCAGGGCAACCCACACTTCAGTGTTTTGCACATTGCCAGTTACCTATTCCTGGGTTTCGGCTTCTATTTGCTTTCTGCCGCCTGGAACGTGCTATATCACGCGCAACGCCGCCGTTCACTTGCAACGGTCGGGCCCTATGGCTGGATCAGACATCCGCAGTACGTGGCATTTGTGCTGATTCTTCTGGGCTTTCTCCTTCAGTGGCCGACGCTGCTGACGCTGGCAATGTTCCCGGTGTTGCTGGTGATGTACGGGCGTTTGGCGGTTTCCGAAGAGCGGGAAATGCACAAGCAGTTTGGCGCTGCCTACGAAGCTTATACCCGCGTTACGCCTAGGTTCGTTCCGCACCTGCGCGAAAGGTTGGGTGGGGGTCATAGAGGCTGAAGCGTAGGACGAAGGAGCTACATGCCAGGAGGGTTTCAGCGGCAGTGTTTCTAGCGGGAATAGGGTATCCAAAGTCTGTTTGCTCGGATAACACTCTGAGTTGTCGCGGGTTTTCTTGTCGACAAGCTCGGTGGAATCCTTGTTGGCGTTCGGATAACTCAGGCAGTTGGATGACTTTGCGATGCCCTGTCCGCTTTCGACCCATATAGATCGTGATGCACGAAGATCTCTGCTCAAACGTCAGCTACTACTCTGATCTGAATGCATCCCGGCTACAGAGCGCAAAGACCAACTAGCGTCCCGAGGCACAGAGCTGAAGGCGGCGCGGTCAGGAATTGCGGCAGCACTTTTTCCAAAGTTTGGCTAAATGACCCTGCCTATCAGCTCTAATAGGCAGGGTTAGAAGTCAATCCGTCACTGCTTGCGAATGCCTACGATCGTCGCTGTGCCCCCATTCATTCGGAAATCGAAGCTGACCTTGTCGCCTACCTTGAGTCCCTTGAGTTGCTGCTCGGTAGCGCTGAAGCCCATGGTCATTGCCGGCCATTTCAGGGCTGATACTGGTCCATGCGCCAAGGTAACTTTACCTGGTTCCAAAGCTTTGATGGTTCCCTCAGCCGATGCAGTCGGAGCCGCCTGGCTGCCTTGGGTCTCGTTGCCTTCCATGGGCATATTCTTCATATCCGTGCCATACATGTCTTGGGCCTGCACCGCCGCCGCAACGGCGAACACCAGGCCAGCGCTGATCAGTAGCTTCTTCATCGGGTTACTCCTGTTTGGGGGTTATCGTGTACAGCGAGTCCGCGGCGCCTGACGAGCCAGTAAGCCGCAGGGATTACAAATAGTGAGAGCAAAGGCGCGGTGAGCATGCCGCCGACCATGGGTACAGCGATCCGGCTCATGACTTCGCTGCCGGTACCGCTACTCCAGAGGATTGGCATCAAGCCTGCGACGATCACTGCTACGGTCATGGCTTTGGGGCGGATGCGCTGCACGGCCCCTTCGCGGATAGCATCCAGAAGCGCAGGTTGCCCCTGCGTACCGTTGCCGTTTCGTTCAGTCCAGGCATTGTTGAGGTAGATCAGCATGATGACTCCAAACTCTGCTGCGACCCCAGCCAAGGCGATAAAACCGACACCCGTGGCCACCGACAGGTTGTAGCCCATCATGTACAGCAGCCATACGCCGCCGGTTAGCGCAAATGGCAAGGTAGCCATGATCAGCAGCGCTTCACCGAGGCGGCCAAACGTGAGGTAGAGAAGGACGAAAATAATGGCCAGCGTCGCCGGTACTACCCATGCTAAGCGCGCATTGGCGCGCTCCAGGTATTCGAACTGCCCGGAATAGCTCAAGCTTATGCCAGGATCGAGCTTCACCTGCTGATCGACTAGCCGGCGCAGGTCGGCAACGACGGAGGACAGGTCCCGTCTCCGCACGTCGATATACACCCAGCCCGAGGGGCGCGCGTTTTCACTCTTGAGCATGGGTGGACCGTCCGCAATACGCACCCGTGCCACGGTTCCCAGTGTGATTCGCCCCCCTTGGCTGGTGTAAATCGGTAGCTGCCGCAGGGCATCAACAGAGTCACGCCACTCCCGTGGGTACCGAACACTGATGGGATATCGCGCCAGGCCTTCTACGGTTTCGCCGATGTTTTCGCCCCCAACGGCGCCGGCAACAATCGCTTGGACATCAGCAATGTTCAGGCCGTAACGCGCTGCGAATTGGCGGTCGATATCCAGATCGATGTAGCGTCCACCGGTTAATCGCTCGGCGAGGGCGGAAGTCACCCCTGGAACCGTTTTGGCCACCTTCTCGATAGCCAGAGTCACCCGGTCGATCTCATTCAAATTGCTGCCGGCAACCTTTACGCCGATCGGGCTTTTGATACCGGTTGCGAGCATGTCGATACGGTTTCGAATCGGTGGGATCCAGATATTGGTTAGCCCAGGTACCTGCACGGTACGGTCCAGCTCTTCGATCAGCTTCTCAGTGGTCATCCCTGCTCGCCACTGATCCTTCGGTTTAAGTCGGACAGTCGTCTCGAACATCTCCAGCGGGGCCGGGTCGGTCGCTGATTCAGCCCGGCCCGCTTTACCGAAGACACTGGCGACCTCCGGTACCGTTCGGATCAGCCGGTCCGTACGTTGCAAAAGCTCAGAGGCTTTCTGCGCCGAAAGACCTGGCAGGGCAGTCGGCATGTACAGCAAATCGCCTTCATCCAGTGGCGGCAAGAATTCGCCGCCGAGCTGGCTCAGGGGCCAGACACTGCTGAGCAAAATCAACAGTGCACCCGCCAACGTGAGCTTTGGCCGGCGTAGAACGATCTCCAATGCTGGGCGATAGAGCCGTATCAGGGTTCGATTGAGTGGGTTGCGCTCTTCTGCCGGTAAACGACCCCGAATCCAGTATCCCATCAGCACGGGTACCAGGGTAACCGAAAGGCCCGCTGCTGCTGCCATTGCATAAGTCTTGGTGAATGCGAGGGGCGCAAACAGCCTTCCCTCCTGAGCCTGCAAGGTGAATACCGGTATGAAGGACAGCGTAATGATCATGAGGCTGAAGAACAGCGCAGGCCCGACCTCGACTGCTGCCTCAGTCATCACTTTCCAATGATCTTCGCCACGCAACGACTTTCCAGGGTGCCACGTATGCCAAGCCTCAACCCGTTTGTGCGCGTTCTCAATCATCACCACAGCGGCGTCCACCATCGCACCGATTGCAATGGCTATGCCCCCAAGCGACATGATGTTGGCGTTGATGCCCTGGTGGCGCATGACGATCAGGGCAATGAGGACACCAACCGGAAGCGAGACGATGGCGACCAACGATGAGCGCAGATGCCAAAGAAATGCAGCGCACACCAGTGCGACCACGATGAACTCTTCAATCAGCTTCTGGCTCAGATTTTCCACAGCACGATCGATCAACTGGCTACGGTCGTAGGTAGTGACCAGCTCGACCCCGGCAGGCAGGCTTTTTTCCAGCGATTCAAGCTTGGATTTGACGTGAGCGATGGCATCTTTCGCATTCTTGCCACTGCGCAGAATTACTACGCCGCCCACCGCTTCGCCCTGTCCATCAAGCTCGCCGATGCCGCGACGTGCCTCAGGGCCCAGCTGTACAGTGGCTACATCGCCCAGTGTTACGGGTATACCCTTCGCAGCCAGGCGCAGGGGAATGGCTCGGAAATCATCGAGTGACTTCAGATAGCCGGAAGCCCTTACCATGAACTCAGCTTCGCCTTGTTCGAGCACGCCGCCACCGGTTTCCTGATTGGCCTTGGCGATGGCGTCCGAAACCTCAACTTGAGTGATTCCCAAGCTGGCCATGCGCAGCGGATCGAGCACTACCTGGTACTGCTTGACCATCCCGCCTATCGTCGCCACTTCGGCAACGTCCGGAAGAGTTTTCAACTCGAAGCGCAGGAACCAGTCCTGAAGGCTGCGCAGCTGTGCCAGGTCATGGGTACCACTGCGGTCCACCAGCGCATACTGGTAGATCCAGCCTACACCAGTGGCATCGGGTCCGAGCACTGGCTTAGCGGACGCCGGTAATCGAGACTGAACCTGGCTTAGGTATTCGAGCACCCTGGACCGCGCCCAATAGAGATCTGTGCCGTCCTCAAACAACACATATACGAAGCTGTCTCCAAATGCTGAAAAGCCCCGCACTGTCTTGGCTCCGGGTACGGAAAGCATTGTGGTGGTCAGGGGATATGTCACCTGATTTTCCACGATCTGCGGTGCCTGCCCTGGGTAGGAGGTGCGGATAATCACCTGCACATCTGACAGGTCAGGCAACGCGTCGATCGGCAAACTGCGCAGAGAGAAAACGCCCCAAGCTACGGCAAACAGTGTTGCCAGCAGGACCAGGACGCGGTTGCCAACCGACCAACGAATCAGGTTCGCGATCATGGCTGGTTCTCCTGCTGGGTTATTTGCTCGATGACCATGCCTTCATCGCGCTCGCGCACTCCAAACCGGATGCGTTCGCCAACCTTGAGTCCGGCAATCAAGCGGGGATCTGCCACAGGGAAAGTCATCGTCATACCAGGCATGCCCAGCGTCACGAACGGTCCATGAGCGATGGTCAGCTGATTACCTTCTATTTGAACGATGCGCCCATTGGCCTGATGTAGAGCCGGCTGTACAGGTTGCGCAAGTGGAGCATCGCCAGCAGTAACGGCCTCGATACCTTTCAAGCTCGCTTCGGAGTCCAGCAGAAACTGCCCGGACGCCACAACGCGCTGGCCCGCCTGAAGGCCTCGCAGCACGACCACCTGGCCAGCACTTTCCTGGCCGAGCACTACTTCCACCGGCCGGAATCGACCTCCGTCTTCTGACACCATTACGAGATCGCGTTTCCCCGTCCGAATGATCGCCTCGGCTGGCACCAGTAGGCTGTCATCCTGTTGCCCGGACGGATGGAGGGAAACCTGCGCGGTCATGCCTGGGCGCAACCGGCCGCCGGGGTTGGGCAGTTCTATACGAAGCCGCAAGGTGCGGCTTTGCAGATCCGCATCAGCCAGCAATGCGGTCAGCTTGCCGGGAACAGGTTCGCCTGGGAACGCTGCCAGATTCGCCTGCACTGCCTGTCCTTCCTGTAGGCCTTGGGCTTGCGCTTCAGGTACTGCGGCCTCAAGCCAGACGTTCGCGATACCATTGATCTTCGCCAACGTTGCACCCGGTGTCATTGTCATGCCTGGCCGCAATTCCAGAGCCTGAAGGACGCCTGCTGTTGGGGCCAAGAGCGTTACCGAATTCTGGACCCTTCCCGTACGGTCAATCCGGTTGATAAGATCGGCAGGCATACCCGCCAGCAGTAGTCGTTGCCGAGCTGCAGCGCGCAATTCATTGTCCCCAGATCGCTGAAGCGCCAGGTACTCTTCCTGCAAGCCCGCCCATTCAGGCGTCAACACATCTGCCAATGGGGCGCCCTTGGCAACCACGTCGCCTGTAGCGCGGCCATAGGTGCGTTCGACGTAGCCACCGGTACGAGCCTGCAGAACGCTAAAATCCCGCTCATCGAAGGTAAGCACGCCGCTCACCTGGAGGGTTCGAGCAAGCTGCCCTTTCGCTACGGTAGCCAGACGGACCCCCAGGTTTTGTTGGAGCCCCTGTGAAACTTGAACTGCGGGGCTCACCTCAGCAGCGGTGCTTTCCTGGTACTTCGGCACCAGTGGCATGTCCATGAAGGGCGACTTGCCCGGTGCTGGAAAGTGCTGCTGGGGGTACATCGGGTCATACCAATACAGCACCTTCTGTAGCGTTTCAGGGGAGGCAGTGGACACCTGCCCACGCTTTGCTAGCTGATAGCCAACGCCACCGCCGATAGCCAACGCGGCCAATACCACAAGGCTGATAGTTGAATTTCTCATGCGCGCACCTCTCCATACGCGAAGTGCAGCCGTGCAGCTGTCGCGGCCAACTGTCCTTGCAGATCGATGTCTTGCAGTCGTGTTTCAACCCGCTGACGTCGAGCGGTGAGAACCTCACTTAAGGGTGATTTACCGGCTCGATAGTCAGCAAGGGCGAGGCGGACTCGATCCTCCGCTAGCGGTAACAATGTTTCACGGCTGCGCTGCACTGCTCGCTGCAATCGCTGGTAATCCGCAAGATCTGTCTCCAGCTGCGCTTTATGCTCACGCAATGCCGCTTCCTGTTCGTCCTCCAGTTGCCGGACTTGTGCGCGACGTGCCGCGATCATCGGGTCCTGCCGTGAGCCAGCGAACAAGGGCAGTTGGAAACTTACCTGCAGGCTCACCATATTGCTGAATTCAGGCCCGCGCCGCTGGTAATCCACCTGCCACCCCCAGTCCGACTTCTTTTCTGCCAAGGCTTGGTGCACTTGAGCTTGTGCTTCCCGCGTAAGGGCGTTGTAGGTCGCCAATTCTGGATGTGCATGTATAGCGTGTAGATAGTCCGGCGCGCTCACTGGCCAGCGCGGAAATGCTTGAGCTTGCGGATCAGCATCCTCTCCAATCCATCGCTTGAGTGCAGCCCGTGCCTGAGCGGCCTGTGTGAGCAGAACATCTTTTTGCTCATCGAGTTGCGCAGCTTCCTGGTCAGGAGCAAGTGCGTCGGCCGTCGCGCCGGTACCGCCGGCCAGGCGTGCGCGGATTGCTGCGGCCAACAGACGGTTTTCTTTGTAGAAGTCCTCAAACTGCTGCAGTTTCCGTTGAACGGTGTACGCCGCGACCCAAGCTTGGGCTGTGGCAGCACGCACTTTTAAGCGCTCGAACACCGCCTCTGCATCGGCTCGCTCAACGCTCGCTCGTGCCGTCTCAACTCGTGCCTCCCGCTTGTCCCGGTTTGGTACTTCCTGGGAGAGGCCGACAACCTGCATCGTCATGAAATCGCGGTTCATGCTCCAACGATCACTGCCGTCAACAGGAAGGTTCTGCACTCCTAGGTTGAGACGTGGATCAGGCAGCTCGCCTGCTGGGATCACAGCGTGTCGAGCGGCCGTCATTTGCTCTTGCCTGGCCTGGAGGATGGGGGCATTGCGTTCGGCAAGTTGAAGCGCTTCCTCCAGAGACAACGGTGTAGCCTGAGCCGGTAACGTCGACAACAGGCTGATCAGAGCGGCCAGACATGCCATCCCTAATCGGTAACGTGGGGGAGTCATGGAAATGATTCCTCAAAAAATCAGCGCGCAAGCGCATGCCATCATCCGGCTGCAAAACAGGACGATGGGGTGAATTTAAGAGGTAATCAGGCGCGGGGTGGCCGCCAAGGGTCAGGAGGCGCCCTGTTTACGAGGCTCACCGCATAGGTATCTACTGGCCTAGGCGCAGAATAGGTGAGCGTGGGGTTAATTATTTCGACCTGAACTGTGCTCGCGGTTCTACACTCCTGGCCCACTTTGCAGGCTTTGGAGTGGTCGGCAGCTGATCCTGGATCAGTATCCTGGCAACAATCGTGATCCATCCCCGCCATCATCTCCATCCCCATGGTTTGCATGGGGCATGGTTCAATGGCTGAGTCGACTCCCGCCATGCCGTTGAGAGGAAGCGATGCGATTAGAAGCAGGATGGTGAACAGTCGTAGGAGCCGGTTCATGATGGCCGAGTATAGGTTACACGCATGAAATGAGCATTAAGCCGTTTGAGGCTTGGAAGTGGATTGTTTGGCGTGCGGCAGAGCGATGTGAAAACTCGTCACGCCGTCAGCGGAGGTACACCAAATTCGCCCACCATGAGCCTCGATGATCGAACGCGTTATGGCCAGACCCAAGCCGGCGTTGCTTGGGCTTCCTTCCCGCCTTGCAGGGTCAGCGCGATAGAACCGGTCGAAGATTTTGTTGATATGTTCCGGATCAATCGTGGCCCCATTGTTCTGGACGGACAGGTTCACTTGATCAGCCGCCTCGACAATCCGGACGGCGATATCGTGGCCTTCGGGGGTATAGCGCAAAGCGTTGGATAGAATGTTGGAAACCGCCCGGTCAATCATTAGCCGGTCACCACGGATCGTACCTTCGCCTTGAAGGGCAAGCCGAATGCTTCGGTCTTCGGCTGCAAGCTGGTAGTACTCAATCAGTCTGGACACTAGCCCGACCAGATCGATATCAACCTGCTCGGGGATGATCAAGCCGTTATCAGCTTTTGCCAGGAACAGCATGTCATCGATCATGCGCGACATGCGCTTGAGGTCTTCAAGATTGGAGTAGAGGTTGTCTTCGTAGGCATCGAGGTCGCGTTTTTTGGTCAGAACGACTTCGGTATGCGTCAGAAGATTACTTACCGGAGTCCGCAGCTCATGTGCGATGTCGGCTGAGAAGTTTGATAGCCGGACGAACGCGTCTTCCAGGCGTGCAAGCATTCCGTTGAAGGAGAGGATCAGCTCCTGCAATTCAAGCGGCACGGGCTCCAATGGAATTCGCTCGCGAAGGGACCGGGCAGACATGGATGTCGCCACCTTGGTGATCTGCCCAACCGGCCGAAGACCGCTCTTGGCCACGATCCACCCCAATCCTGCACTAACCAGAGCGCTGATGACCAAGCCAATGCCGAACCACCATTGCAGCGTCTTGAAAAAGTGGGCATGGCTGGTGACATCCAGCATCAACATGACTGTTACCGGCGCCTGCGCCTGCGCTATAGCCAGTTGAGAGGTAATCCCCCGGAAGTTCCGCGAGTCGATTTGCCAGTCCCAAACGGCGCCAGAAGAGGCCTGCTTAAAGCGCTCAGGGATGCGGGATGCCTTGGAGTCCGAGAACAGGACAGTACCGTCAGCATCAAGAATCTCCGCAGAAAGGTCCTGATGAGCCCCCAACAAAGCACGCAGTTGAGGCTCCTGATCCTCAAGTTCATCACGTGCTGCTGAAAGTGAAAGGATGTGCCGGGTGGATTCGAGTTTCTCGGCCAGGGCTTGCTCATCCAGCATCTGGAAATGGTGCTGACTGAGCATGTAGAAGCTCACGCCGGCAACGACCAATACGGCGATGACCGCGAACATGAACATGAGGGTAAGGCGTTTAACGAGCGACGATTGGGCGCGCATTACTCGGGAACATCCATCAGATAGCCCATGCCACGAACTGTATGTATGAGCTTGGGGGCGAAATCGTCATCAATCTTGGCCCGCAACCTACGAACAGCAACCTCGATCACGTTAGTGTCGCTGTCGAAGTTCATATCCCACACCTGCGATGCGATCAGGGACTTCGGCAGTACCTCGCCGCGTCGGCGCATGAGTAGTTCCAGTAAGGAGAACTCCTTGGCTGTGAGGTCGATCCGCTTGCCATTTCGGGTGGCCCGGCGCTTAAGCAGGTCTACCTCCAGGTCAGCCATCTTCATAGTGGTCTGAGCATAGCCACTGCTGCCTCTTCGCAGCAAAGTGCGCACACGCGCTAGCAGTTCCGAGAATGCAAAGGGTTTGACCAGGTAATCGTCAGCCCCGAGTTCTAACCCTTTCACGCGATCGTCCACGCCATCACGGGCCGTCAAAAACAAGACTGGGACCTCTTTCCCTGCCGCACGTACCATCCGCAGCACCTCCCAGCCGTCTAGCCCCGGCATCATTACATCAAGAATCAGCAGGTCATACGCCTCGCTCAAAGCGTATTGCAGCGCGTCGGTCCCTGTGACCACACGATCGACGGTAAAGCCTGCCTCCGTCAGCCCTTGCTGCAGGTAGGCCCCGATTTTTGGCTCATCTTCGGCTACGAGTAATTTCATCTGCTGCGCCCCCTTGGATGCCCTTCAGTGTGCAGCAAAAAAGGCACCCAACCAGAAGCTGACGGAAAAGTAATGTCGGGCTCAGCTTGCTGACAGTGCCGGGTAGCTAGCTTGAGCACTGTGAACGGCGCCAATCAGGCGAAACTGACCCTTAGAGGAAACGCAAATGAACATGATCAAAGCGATTGTGATGGTAGTCACCTTCGGCATGGCGAGCCTCGCCCTGGCTGAAGGCGGCGCGGATCGCACCTTCGCCAGGATGGAAGCTGCACGTGCATCTTCCATGCAGGCTTACCAGGTTGCTCAGGAGAAAAAAGCAGAGGCTCCTGTTACCGCCCAAAGCCAAAAGCACCCCGGCCACGAGAGCTGCTGAGCTTAGCTTACAGAAATGTAATCACCCCGGAATCTGAACTATGTCAGCTTTCGGGGTATTGCCTCCCGCAATCCTTGTGCTTTGGCGAAAGTCTACGAGGCTTGGGGGAGCTCAATTGAAACCAGATGGCTGCGGATCCCGCAGTCTGGATATCAGCGATCTACCTGATTGGACGCAACGGCATGCAAAGCAAAACCACGAGACGTTCATTCGTCAAAGGCCTGGCTGCTACCGGACTACTGGGTGGGCTGGGCATGTGGCGCGCGCCGGTCTGGGCCGTAACCAGCCCTGGCCAGCCTAACGTACTGACCGGCACCGATTTTGACCTGTACATCGGGGAGCTCCCGGTGAACATTACCGGGGCAGCTCGAACGGCGATGGCCATCAACGGTTCGCTGCCAGGACCAATACTCCGTTGGCGCGAAGGCGACACGGTCACGCTACGGGTTCGCAACCGCTTGAAGCAGGACACGTCCATCCACTGGCACGGCATCATCCTGCCGGCGAATATGGACGGCGTGCCGGGTCTAAGCTTCCATGGCATCGCTCCCGACGGCATGTACGAGTACAAGTTCAAGGTCCACCAGAACGGCACCTACTGGTACCACAGCCATTCGGGCTTCCAGGAGCAGGTCGGTGTTTACGGTGCGCTGGTGATTGATGCCAAGGATCCAGAGCCTTTCACCTACGATCGTGACTATGTCGTCATGCTGAGTGATTGGACCGACGAAGACCCGGCGCGGGTTATGTCCAAGCTCAAAAAACAGTCGGACTATTACAACTTCCACAAGCGCACCGTTGGCGACTTCGTCGACGACGTGAGCGAGAAAGGTTGGTCTGCTGCTGTGGCCGATCGAAAGATGTGGGCCGAGATGAAGATGAGCCCAACCGATCTCGCTGACGTGAGCGGGCACACCTACACCTACCTCATGAACGGCCAGGCGCCAAATGGGAACTGGACGGGAATCTTCAAGCCAGGGGAGAAAATCCGGCTTCGCTTTATCAATGGCTCGGCGATGACCTATTTCGACGTGCGGATCCCCGGCTTGAAAATGACGGTTGTCGCAGCCGACGGTCAGTACGTTAAGCCAGTGTCGATCGATGAATTCCGGATTGCCGTTGCTGAAACCTACGATGTCATTGTCGAGCCTGAAAACGAGCAGGCTTACACCATCTTTGCTCAATCCATGGATCGCACCGGCTATTCAAGGGGTACCTTGGCTGTCCGTGAGGGCCTGCAGGCACCGGTGCCGGCTGTAGATCCAAGGCCTCTCATCTCCATGAGTGATATGGGGATGGACCACGGCAGCATGGGTGGCATGGATCACGGCAGCATGGCCGGTATGGACCACAGCAAGATGGCTGGCATGGACCACGGCAGCATGGCCGGTATGGACCATAGCAAGATGGCTGGCATGGACCACGGCAGCATGGCCGGTATGGACCATAGCAAGAAGCAAGATGGCTGGCATGGACCACGGCAGCATGGCCGGTATGGACCATAGCAAGATGGCTGGCATGGACCACGGCAACATGACCGGTATGGACCAAAGCAATATGGCCGCCAGCGGTGCCATGCAGAACCATCCCGCCTCCGAAACAAACAACCCTCTGGTCGATATGCAGACCATGACCCCTACGCCAAAGCTGAGCGATCCGGGGATCGGGCTTCGCGATAACGGGCGTCGGGTTCTCACGTATTCGGATTTGCGTAGCACCTTCATCGACCCTGACGGCCGGGAACCTGGCCGGACAATCGAACTGCACCTTACCGGGCATATGGAAAAGTTCGCTTGGTCCTTCGATGGGATCAAGTTTTCTGACGCAGAGCCGCTGCGGCTCAAGTACGGCGAGCGCCTGCGTATTACCTTGGTCAACGACACCATGATGACTCACCCCATCCATCTGCACGGCATGTGGAGTGACCTGGAGGATGAGGACGGCAATTTCATGGTGCGAAAACACACGATCGATATGCCGCCTGGCTCGAAACGAAGCTATCGCGTAACCGCAGATGCACTCGGGCGCTGGGCCTATCACTGTCACCTCATGTACCACATGGAGATGGGCATGTTCCGAGAAGTCCGCGTGGACGAATGAACTGGAGATACGAGATGAGCAAACCAATGAAACGAAGCGCCTTTTTCCTCTCTGCCGCGATGGTTGGCCTGCTCGCGGTGTACGCCCCGTCTTCCTGGTCCAGTGACAACCATGATCAGCACTCTCAAAAGTCGTCCAACGCGGCGCAATCGAACGGCTCGAAGAGCAAGCAAGCCCAGGGCATGAACCATGAAGGCATGGATCACGGCTCCATGAAAGGCATGGATCATGGCTCTATGGAGGGCATGGATCATGGTTCCATGGAAGGAATGGATCACAGCAAAATGATGGAATCGCATGGCAGCGACAAAGCTAAGGCAGGGAAAAATGGCCAATAGCGTTGCACGACCATCGCTGCTGGCATTCGCCGTTTCTTTAGGTGTGCTGGGCGTTTCGCCCAGCTTCGCCGCTGAAATGGATCATTCCGGAATGGACCACTCGGCAATGGGCCACGGTGCCATGCAGATGGACCACGCCTCATCACAGGCTGCGATGCCGGGCATGGACCACAGCCAGATGGGCGCGAGCAAGCAACCCACGCAACCTGCACCCGTTGATCACAGCAAAATGGGCCATGGCCAGCCCAAAGCGAAACCCGCCTCGATGGACCACAGCAAGATGGACCATGGAAGCATGAAAGGCATGGATCACGGGTCCATGGAAGGCATGGATCATGGCGCGATGGGTCATTCCACGATGGGAAACGGGAACGCTGATTCGCCGACCCCGACCAGCCGTACGCCAATCCCGGTGCTGACTGATGCCGACCGGCAGGCTGCCTTCCCCCCGCTTGACGGGCACAAAATGGATGACAGCGGGTTCAACAGCTTTTTCTTGCTAGACCAACTGGAATACCAAGATGCCGATGAAGGTAGCACGCTTGCTTGGGATGCATCCGGCTGGGTGGGCGGCGATATCAATAGGCTCTGGATTCGCTCGGAAGGTGAACGAACCAATGGTGTGACTGAAGATGCTGAGCTGCAGCTCCTCTATGGCCGCTCGGTAAGCCCGTGGTGGGATGTTGTCGCCGGCGTCCGGCAGGATTTCAAACCGGAGGATCCGCAGACCTGGGCTGCGTTCGGTATTCAGGGCCTGGCCCTGTATGACTTCGAAGCTGAAGCCACCGCCTTTATCGGCGAGAACGGTCAAACCGCTGCCCGTCTGGAGGGCGAGTACGACATCTTGCTAACCAATCGTTTAATTCTTCAGCCAACCGCTGAGGCCAACTTTTATGGCAAGAACGACCCGGAACGCGGCGTCGGCTCTGGCCTGGCAAACACCGAAGTCGGGCTGCGGTTACGGTACGAGATTGTTCGCCAGTTCGCGCCATACATAGGTGTCACCTGGAGCCGTTCCTACGGCAAAACCGCCGATTTCATTCGGGATGAAGGCGGGGACGTGGACGAAGCTCGTTTTGTGGCCGGTATTCGGATGTGGTTTTGAGAACTCAACATGAAAAAAACAATTACAACGCTGGTGGCGGCAGGTGCTGTTACTAGCGCAGCAGTGCTAGGTGCTGCTTACTTCGGTCTCGTGAACGTTGGTGCGGACGACCCACACTTCCCCGCTGTGCATGCGTTTTTGGCCATGGCGCGGGATCGCTCGATTGAAGTCCGAGCAAGCGACATTGAGGTGCCAAACCTTAAAGATCCTGCTCTCATCCAAGCAGGGGCAGGCAACTACAACGCCATGTGTATCGGTTGCCACCTCGCGCCAGGGGTGGAGAAAACTGAACTCAGCCAAGCCCTATACCCATCCCCACCAAACCTCACCGAGATAGGTGTAAGCGGTGACCCTGCTGCTGCGTTTTGGACCATCAAGCACGGTATCAAAGCGACAGGCATGCCAGCCTGGGGTAAGAGCATGGACGACCAGTACATCTGGGGAATCGTCGCGTTCCTGGACCAGCTACCGCAACTCAATGCTGAGCAGTACCAGATGATGGTCGCTTCCAGTGGTGGTCACCAACATGGCGGTGGCGAAAGCGATATGCATAACCATGAAGGCCAACACGGTGGTGCGAAATCAGGTCATGGAAATCATGATGATTCCGCAGCAAACGGCGTGGCTGAGGAAAGTCATGATCATGGCAGTTCGCATTCGGAGTCTTCATCAGTAGCGGAGCACCACGGTGAACACGAGTCCGGCGAGGCGCACTCGGACCACCACACAGGTTCTACTCCCAAAACCCATGTGCACAAAGACGGGAAGGAGCACACTCATGACAAGTAAGCGCCGCTTCCTCGGTTTAAGTACCGCAGCGTCACTTCTAATCGCCTCAGCCGCCTTTGCTGCGGAGCCCCTGACTATCGATGTGCACCGGGACGCTAATTGCGGTTGCTGTAAGAAATGGATAGCGCACTTGGAGGCAAACGGCTTCAAGGTCGTCGACCACGTTGAAACGGACATGAGGGCGGTGAAGCAAGAGCTAGGAGTAGCTCCGAGGCTGGCTTCGTGTCACACCGCGGTTATCGATGGCAAGTTTGTGGAAGGTCACGTCCCCGCAGCCCAGGTGCAGGAGCTCATAAAGCGCAACGACCTGGCAGGCGTCGCGGTACCTGGCATGCCCGCTGGCTCACCAGGTATGGAGGTTGATGGCATGAAACACGCCTATCAAGTCATCGGCCTCACCAAGAGTGGGGACGATCAAGTAGTTGCCAGTTATCCTGACACGTAATGCAAGATGCCCCGGGGGAAGGGCTTCTGCCGGCCAGCCGACCAGCTGCAGCGCTGGTCGTGGTCAGCTTACTCCAAGACTTACCCTGTCCCTTCGGTCAGTTTTGACCTCTACAGTTAATTCCAGCAGAGCGATATTCGAGGATTTTCAACTCACCTGTTGAGTCCTCGTAATTCATCTGTGTCGGCATCACGTCGCAGCTACCTTTGAGCGAAGTCATACTGAAAACTCTCGCCACATCCAGTTTCATTCCGTAGCGATAATGGATCACTTCAGGTGGTTTTTTTCCATTGGCAGCGGCGTAGGCACGCATTGCTTGCTCATTTGCCTGAATCATCTTTCCGTGTAAGCGATCAGATCCTCCTTCAGCTAAAGCGGATGAGGAGGCGATTACGAGCATGAGGGCGGCAATGCTTTTAGCGGTGTTCATTTCTGTTACTCCATGAAGACATGAGTGAAGCTTACCGACTGGGAGCTGTCATCCACGTGATCCAGGAATTACATGTTTGTAAGCAGGCTATCGATAATGATGGCTCTGAATACACGTGAAAGCCGCGTCGTTTCAGGCTGCGACAGTTTTAATTCTCTAGCGAATCAGTCTGAACCGGCGTTTTGGGTGATTGCGACAGTTTTGCGTTTCCTCTCCAAATGGCTGCAGGCCGCGAAAGACGGGACCCTCTAGCGACAGTTTTAATTCTCTAAATCCACCACCCGCAGAAAATTTCGTCACGCCCCAGAATGGGAATTTGCATTCGGGGCGCACCACGATTCATCTCGTGCCAGAAGCCGCCTGCAGTGCAATCAATTGGCGAGCCAAGACTCGACTACCTCAGCGCCATACTCGTTTTTCCAGGCCTTAAGCGTACGCTGATTACCACCCTTGGTCTCAACAACCTCTCCGCTGTGTGGATTCTTGTAGACCTTCACTTCGCGTGGTTTCCGAGAGGTTTTTGGGGCCATATCAGTGGAAGCCACCGCTTGCGGATCGAGGATCAGCACCACTTGGCGCAGGCCGTAGCCATACTCGTTGAGCAAACTGCGCAGCTTCGTTTCAAATTCCATTTCCTGCTTCAGGGCAGAGTCATTTTTCAGCGCTTCCAGCTCCGCCAGTTGGGCTGCGAGCTGTTGTTCGAGCAGGCGGAATTCAGCGAGACGGGACATAAGATTCTCCAAAATGGGTTCGATGATTTTAGCAATCAAGAAAGAAAGCGTGCTAACTATCTTGATCCCACATGCCTGAATCGGCAATCACGAGGCTGAGCGATCGGTGTGGATAAAAACGTGATGGCTTCAGGATCGTCGATCTGGGCGGCTTCACTTGCGAGGTAATCGATCAGCTTTTTGCTTCTTACCCAAACGTACTGCCGGCAAGCCGCGTTTGGAATGGATGGCCCCGCAACGGGGCGAAACCTGGCCTCCCAAAGGTGCTTGAACGCCTCCCTGGTCGACTTCCCCAAATACACCGCAATCTCCGGTCCCAAGATATAGCCACGCCTGAATCTGTCGATGGCTTGAGGCTTAACCATCAATTGCGTACGCCGGCCTCGTTCGACAGCAGTGCTCCATAGCAGACCCAGTCGAACGAACGCGTATGCGCATTGTTCTTTGACGCCTAACAGCGCAGCAGCCTTGACTACCGACAGGCCGGGAAAGACCGGACTCTTGTTCTCAGCTCGGGCTTGTTGCCACGCTGCAAAATCTTGCGGCTTGAGTAACCACGCCCCTACCGCAACCGAGCCATTCTCAGCTGGGCCGTAAGCGCGAAGTTCACCTGCACGTATTGCCTGAACCAACTCGACCAACCCACCCCCCTTGGGCAGAGAATGCTTGGCCAAGTAGTTGATCGACACCAGGCTCTGGTCAGAGCTGGTAGGCAGCTTCTCATCAATCAATTCGTTGATCGAGCGGCAGTCAATCAGCCACCTTTCGCCTGGGCGCGGTTCTCCACCAAAGAACTGGAGGGTACCACCAGCTAGCAGCTGCCTAACCCGATTGCGACAGAGGCTTAGCAAAGTCGAGGTTTCTTTCATATCAGCCACGCCCTGGAGATGCTGCGAGATTGCCTTCAAATGATCCAGGTCCACGACCGTAAAGACTCGATCTTCATGGACCTTCTCCCGATAGGCGATTTGTCCCTCCTGATGAAGGCGTTTTATGACTGATACCCCGAGACCACAAGCTTCAGCAGCAGAATCGAACGACACCCAACGATGTCTCTCAATCGTCTCCTCACTCAAATTGCGATTTCGCTTCGCTAACGGTGCTTCCCACGCATGCTGCAGAAATGATTCGAACTCTCGACGAAGAAAGTCAAAACAAGAGTCATCCAGATCACGGTGGATGTCGTGGTATATCGGGCCGAACGATCTGCTGAGCGTCCAATGTTCGTTATCGGAATGGACTGCCTTGAGGCCACTCAGCAGTTCTCTGAATGCGAGAGGCCAGTTCATGAGAACCACGCCCGCCGCGTTTGCCATAAGCCGCGATATCTCTAGCGAACCCGAATCAGCAACCTTCAGCGGCTGGGTTCTTTCCGTAGGCAAACTTCTGACAGCGAGACGCGATGACAACTCGTGAAACTGTTCGTAGGTGAGGGCCGCCAATCCCGCGTCAGCTGGCAACGAGTCGGCGTAAAACCTATCTTCAAAGCCAGAGGTGAGCCAGGCGGCCGTATCACTCGCCGGCGCGATCTCAAAATTGGTCCCACTCAATGAGGTGCCACACGCTTGGCAACTATTCGCACTCATTGCGCTTGGATCGGTTTCCTTCAGACAGTTGGGGCACCGCCCGTGGAGTTCAGTGCCGTGGACAGAACACGTCGTAACCAGGGTCAAGCCCCAGCTTTCTCTCCAATAACCGGCTTCGCCCAAACAGATCGGACAGTAACGAGCGTGATGAGTCGTCCATAACTTGACCCCCTTGGGCCTTGGATCACGAAACTCAGCAGATACCGCAGGCCAGCTCAGTGGTCCTTCCATCATCTGCAGCCAGTCCGCAACATCGGTCTCGTCGGCTCGTGCAAAGGCGGTGAGCAGTTCCTTTCTGGGTAATCCGTTGGCTTTCGCCAGGCGCTGCAGGTACCCCAAAAGACTTTCGTCTTGGTGTGGTCGTGGGTTGATTAAAAGACCAAACATTCCTACACATCCATGAAATCGAAGACATAAAAATCAGGGGAGTAGAGCCGGGCCGATAAGCCCGGCCCTTGGCCGTCAGGTACTGCTCTCTTCGAACGTCTCAAACGGCTCCCGCTTCCCGAACAGAGGCTGGAAATTGAAGCTCGCACTGAAGGGGTTTCGATCCTCGGTGGCGTAGCTCCAAACCTCGTCTTCAAAAGCCTGGGCCAGCACAGGAAGTTCAATCCCGACAAGGTCCTGGACTTGAACCAGCCAAACAGCCCTGTCCACAATCTTGATGAGGTAGTCGATCAATCCATAGGAAGCCAGGTAGAAGCGTTTAATCATCGCTGGCTCTACAAAACTGATGGTTTGAACAGGCAGTTCGCCCTCGATTGCCTGCAACAACATCACGAAATGAAGAGACGTATTAGCGGAGAAGGTGAAGCGATCGTATGCCACCGTGGCCGAAAACCTGCGTCGCAGTTGCTCGTTTGCTAGCAGGAGATTTTCGGTGCGCTTCAGCCCAATCAGAACAAACGCGATACTGGTTTCATTCATCAGACTCTTGATCCAGTCTGCTGCCTCATACGCACCATTACGACGATAATCGACCAGGTGCTGCGCCTCATCGAGGACCAACATCTCCACGCCAAGGTTCTTCAGCAGCAGGACTACTCGCGCAAATTTAACCTCTGCCGAATGTCCTCGTGCCTCTGCGAAGGGATCCTTCAGCTCTGCCAAAATGGCTGCTGCCAGGTTCTTTTTGGTTGGAGACGAAGGCATCTCGACGAACAGAACTGTCCGCTTCTGTGGGTCATGGCTCTCCAATTCCTCCAATGACCGAATGTACTCCTTGACCAATGTGCTCTTGCCCACTCCGCTTGGACCTTGGATCAGCAACCCTTTACTTGCTCTGGTACGCCGACTATCGCCGTGGATATCGCCTAGTCGCGTCAACGCTCGCTCGACTTGAGGGCTGTGAATAAAACGATCGCGGAGCGTAAAGCTGTATTCACCATGCTCGTAGCATTCGTACAGATTGATGGCGTTCATGGCTTAGAACTCCCAGCAGGGCGACGAACCGAGACCTTGAAGGCTGCTGGCGGAATGTTAGGAATAGAGTCACCGGTCCATTCCACTTCAGCGAGTACCTTGGGTGGAGGCGTGCTTTCGGTCACTCGACCCTCCTTGTCGATTTTCGCTATGGCAGCTGCGCGTCGTTTTCTGAGCGTCTGCGAACGGCGGGCCTCGTCTGCATCTTCCATAATTTCCTGGTAGCACCTGTGCGTAGCCTCGAAGCTAGGCTGCTCATTATATTTTTCTCGCAGCGCTTTCTCGGCAGCCTTCCACACCTCCCTGCTCTTACCGGCCATTCGCTCATCTTTGGCGGGCACTTTGAAGAACAAGTTTCTGAAGCGGTCGTGAACCCAAACGTGCCCGGCTTCGTCTCGATAGCGGACGTTTACCTTTTCTCCGTCTGCCAAACGCATACGGAGCTCAGCAAGTTCCGTAGAGTGGTAGCCCACTTTGGCAACCTCGATGCCGTAATGGTGAACCTTCACCGAGGCCCGCTTGGCCAGAATGCACTCCAACGAGTCCAGGTCGACGGGAAGGCTGATGACATGGTTCGCCTCGCTAGTCCCCCAGACTTGAGCCGGTGTTCTGTTGTCCAGCCCCCGATGAGGAGTCTGGTGGTAACCATCGACGATCCATTTCACTACCACCGCCTCCAATTGAGGGAGCGTGAAACATGCATTCTTCTCCGAGTCGTAATCGCCACGCTGCTGGATATTCGAGAAGGTGGTACCCGGGAGGTTGTGGATAAGCCCCAGGTTCTGTGTGCTGAAAAAGCGTTCGACGGCACCTTTCCTTTGAGGGGCCCTTGAAGCGGGATACATGATCTCGATACCCAACTCGTTGAATCCCATGATGAGATCGCCCGCGTGAAATTCCGCTGCGTTGTCTGGGACTATTCGAGCCGGCAGCCCACGTGCCCACCATTCATTTCTCACTTTCGGAAAGCGCTTCAGCAATTCGGCTTTTGGACGGATTGAGCGTTCGATCACACGAAGCACGGTTTCCGTATTTGGCGCCGACAGGTGGAGCAAATATCCCATCACCATTCGAGAGAAGCGGTCGAGGACGATCGTCAGATAGGGGCGCCCAATGCACAGCCCCGAGGTTTCATCCACAAGCTGGACGTCCAACAAGGTGTGATCAATTTCCCAACGTTCCAAAATCTCATGGACACGTAGGACACCCGCCGCAACACGGTGCTTCTTGTCTGCTGCGTGTTTTCCGAGCCTCTCCTTATCCACAAGGTACGGATCCAGCTTGGCGATGTACCTTCGGACAGTCATTCCGCTTGGGATCTTGAGCTGATCCGAAGGCAAACGACTTTTGTTCCTCTCTTTTATCTGATCCTCGAATTCTGAAACGACCACGCTGACCGCTGGAATCGTATCCTGCAGGTAGGTTTTATTAATCACCCCTTCAAGAATAACTTCGAGCTCTCCCTGTATCGCGGCAGCCCGACCCTTTTTGGCATGCTGAGGGATAAGCTTTACTACGTTCTGGCCAATGTATTTGGCTGCCCAACGTCGAATAGTGGAAACCGAGGGTGCGCACGCATCCCCAATCTTTTTGGCGATATCTCTAAGCTTCTTGATCATGTCTTCGTCACCCGGTAGCTTGTATTTACCGCGCTTAGTTAGGTCGTCCAGATACTTGCGTCGACGCAATGCCTCATCTCCATGTTTTTTGGGGAAGCATGAAATATCTGGAGGGACGTTCCGCACATACGGAACCCTCCCAAGGTATGGCTGATCAGCGGAGATCTCGATCTCGCGCTTCTCGTAGGCCTCATAGAACTCCTTCTCGGATAGCTTCGTGGGCTCACCAAGCTCATCGAAAAAGAGCAGCTTCCGGTCAATAAGCCTCTTCTCAAGCACCATCAGTACGCCACGAACGATGACGACCAATTTCACCCTAAGGGAAAAGGTTTGCATGACGGTGCCCCCCTTGCAGGAAGACCGGGGAGTCAGTGTCAATTGACCTATCAAGGTCAATGCCCACCACCCCAAGGCCTAACAAGCGCCAGGCTTTCCCCTCACCAACCACGTAGAGCAGATCTGCAACGGTCATAGGCGGCCATTCGTTGAAGGTCGCCATTACCTCCTCCAACGCCTGATGCGAAAGCTCTGGACCGCGCCGGTGATACATCAGCCTTCTAAGATTGGTAGCCAGGGGTTCAGCTTCAATTAACTTTTCAGTGATCACCGAAAAGTTACGGGCAGTGGCGTTGAAGTAGCGCTCAGCGGCATCCAGTCGCTGCCTGACGCTGGCAATCTTCAGTCGGTCGTGAGGCTTCACTTCAAACCACCACTCGCGCCCATCCGCGAGGAAAACCTGTACGTCTGGGTAATATTTGAAGTAGCCCTGGAGCGATGGAACACGTTCCTCACTGGGCTGCGGGACGTAGCCGATGACCGCAGGAGACAGCTCAAGAAGCCGAAAAAGAGCGCCTTCGAGCTGGGACTCCCAGGGCACAGGCTTTTTATTTTTGAGCGATGGGAAGTAGCCGCGGTAATGGTTGGACCGCCGCGTGACCACCTTTCGTACTGTCATGAAACACCTCCGAAAATCTCGAAACGAGCGCCGACGCTGCGCCAAAAAATCAAGGCGCAGGGCGGGCGAAGTGAGGCCTTTCGACAGGCAACACTGTGCCGTCGAGTAACCTCGCTAAGGTCGAAAAAATGGGAGAGGATTGACAGTCGCTTCGAAAAAGCAGACATTGCGGGTTCTGAGGACGCAAGTCTGCTTCGCTAAGCGCGGTCAGTCCTCTCGGGATTGATCGCGTTTTTCTACATTTTCAGGTCTCCTTTTCTCTCATTGGTCATGACTCTCATGACTGATCAGAATCTAAAGCAATCGGCTTGCTCTCTTTATTTCTAAACGGCCACTTCGTGATCGCTGGAGCAATTTGGATCAGGTCTGAAGCTCTCGCTTCAAACAGCTGATTTGGCTGAAAATCTTCAGTGCAAAGCGGAAAAGTTGGTCATAGATCTTATTCCAACATCCCTTCGAAATCTACAAAAAATCCAAAATGGCAACTTCCACCAAATTCCATTTCCATACTAAATTGTTCAAATTAATACTTAACACGTACGCTTAATTAACTATTAAGGTGTTCAAATATTAGTTTTAAAGTCCTCTCAATCTCTCTGCTGCTCAGATCCGCCCGCCGACCCTCTCAGCACTTCCAGCGCCCCATCAAATCACTTCCTCAAATCCCCCCATCTGCATCATTTTCCAATGAGCGGAGTAGGGCGCCCCGGCAGGAATTCCAGGCAAAAAAAAGCCCGCGAAGGCGGGCTTGATGGTGACCGACAGGGGCCATGGTTGAAGCCCGGCCGGTCATCTATTTGTGAAAGCGTGCAGCTTTTCTGTGAACCTACACCGGCCGGTCAGAAGTCCAGGTTAGAAACCGACAGGGCATTGCTCTCGATGAAGTCACGGCGTGGTTCGACCGCATCACCCATCAGGGTGTTGAAGATCTGGTCGGCAGCGATGGCATCTTCGATGGTGACCTTGAGCATCCGGCGCACGGTTGGGTCCATGGTGGTTTCCCACAGTTGCTCAGGGTTCATCTCACCCAGCCCTTTGTATCGCTGGATAGTATGCCGCTTGGTGCTTTCGTTCATCAGCCAGTCCAGTGCTTCCTTGAACTCGCTGACCGCCTTGCGGCGCTCGCCGCGCTGCACATAAGCACCTTCGCCCAGCAGGGTAGAAAGGTTGGCCCCCAGCTTCACGACCGTACGGTAGTCGTTGCTGCCAAAGAAGTCGCGGTTGAACGTGACGTAGCTGGCCAGGCCGTGGGAGGTCACTTCCACTTCCGGCAGCCACACATTGCGCTCTTTGTCTTCGCGCAGGCTAGCCTGATAACCAAGGCCGGACTTCTGGCTGTTGCTCAGGCGCGCCTGGAACTTCACCAGCCAGGCTTGCATCGCAGCATGATCGCCCAATTGCTCGACGGTCACTTCCGGCAGGTAGATGAAATGCTCGGTGATGTCTTCTGGGTACAAGCGCGACAGACGCTTGAGCGTTTTCATCACGCCGCGGAATTCGTTGACCAGGTTTTCCAGTTGTACACCGGCAACCGCTGGCGCCGACTCGTCCAAGTGCAGGCTGGCATCTTCCAGGGCCGACTGGGTCATGTACTCTTCCATGGCCTCGTCGTCTTTGATGTACTGCTCCTGCTTACCTCGCTTGACCTTGTACAGCGGCGGCTGGGCAATGTAGATGTAGCCGCGCTCGACAAGCTCCGGCAATTGGCGGAAGAAGAAGGTCAGCAATAAGGTACGGATGTGCGAACCGTCAACGTCAGCATCGGTCATGATGATGATGTTGTGATAACGCAATTTATCGATGTTGTACTCTTCGCGGCCAATGCCACACCCCAGCGCCGTGATCAGCGTGCCTACTTCCTGGGACGAGATCATCTTGTCGAAGCGCGCCTTCTCGACGTTGAGGATCTTCCCCTTCAGCGGCAGGATCGCCTGGGTACGGCGGTTACGGCCCTGTTTGGCGGAGCCACCTGCGGAGTCACCCTCCACCAGGTACAGCTCAGAAAGGGCAGGGTCCTTTTCCTGGCAGTCCGCCAATTTGCCCGGCAAGCCGGCAATGTCCAACGCGCCCTTGCGACGGGTCATTTCACGGGCTTTGCGGGCCGCTTCCCGAGCACGCGCAGCGTCGATCATCTTGCCAACGACGGCCTTGGCCTCGTTGGGGTTCTCCAGCAGGAAGTCGGCAAAGTACTTGTTCATTTCCTGCTCAACGGCGGTTTTCACCTCCGAGGAAACCAACTTGTCTTTAGTCTGTGAGCTGAATTTAGGGTCCGGGACCTTCACCGAAATGATCGCGGTCAGGCCTTCACGGGCATCGTCGCCAGTGGTGGCTACCTTGTTCTTCTTCGCCAGACCTTCCTGCTCGATGTAGTTGTTAAGGCTACGGGTCAGCGAGGAACGGAAGCCCACCAGGTGGGTACCACCATCACGCTGCGGAATGTTGTTGGTAAAGCACAGCAGGTTTTCGTTGAAGCTGTCGTTCCATTGCAGGGCAACTTCAACACCTACGCCATCCTCGCGCTGCACATTGAAGTGGAACACCTGGTTGTTGACCGGCGTCTTGTTGGTGTTCAGGTACTCAACGAACGCTCGCAGGCCACCTTCGTATTTGAAGAACTCTTCCTTACCACTGCGCTCATCTTTCAGCAGAATGCCGACGCCCGAGTTGAGGAACGACAGTTCGCGAATCCGCTTGGCCAGGATATCCCAGCTGAAATGGATGTTCTTGAAGGTTTCAGCCGAAGGCTTGAAATGGATATGGGTGCCCGTGGTTTCGCTGTCACCCACAACCGCCATCGGCGCTTGTGGAACACCGTGAACGTAGGTCTGTTCCCAGATCTTGCCGCTGCGGCGAACGGTCAATACCAGCTTCTCGGAGAGGGCGTTTACGACCGAAACCCCAACACCGTGCAAACCGCCGGAGACTTTGTAGGAGTTATCGTCAAACTTACCGCCGGCGTGCAGGACGGTCATGATGACCTCAGCGGCGGAAACACCTTCTTCTTTATGCACATCGACCGGAATGCCGCGACCGTTGTCGCGGACACTGATGGATTCGTCCGGGTGAATAATGACAGTGATGTCATCGCAGTGACCGGCGAGGGCTTCGTCGATCGAGTTGTCGACCACTTCGAAGACCATGTGGTGCAGGCCGCTACCATCATCGGTGTCGCCAATGTACATGCCGGGACGCTTGCGTACGGCATCCAAACCTTTCAGCACCTTGATGCTGGAGGAGTCGTACGTTTGATTTTCGCTCATGCCTTCACTCCCGATGGTCGTGGGTCTGGGTGATACGGCCTTGTTCCACGTGGAACAAAGCAACTGGCGTTTCCGTCTGCCAGCCTTCCCTCAGTAATTCGTGATCTACACAGGTGATGAACACCTGGCAGCGTAATTCTTCAAGCAAGCGGCACAGAGCGCGGCGGTGCTGGTCGTCGAGTTCGGACGGCAAGTCATCCACGAGATAAATACAGTGACCGCGGCGAGCCTGGCTGACGAGGTGGCCTTGGGCAATGCGCAGTGCGCACACCACCAGCTTTTGCTGACCACGCGACAAAATGTCGGCTGCATTATTGGCAGCTAGGCGAAGACGCAGATCAGCGCGCTGCGGACCGGCTTGGGTATGGCCCATTTGCTGATCGCGAAGGAGAGAGGAGGCGAGTACTTCTTGCAGTTCCCGGTCCTTGTCCCAGCCTCGATAGTAGCTCAGGGTCAACCCGTCCAGTTCGACCAGTTCGCTCAGGGTTCGCTCGAAGACGGGCTTCAAGGCCTTGATATAATTGCGACGGTATTCATCTATTTCCGCACTGGCCAGGCACAGTTCCCGGTCCCAGGCGGCTTGCGAAGCTGGGTCAAGTGTACCATGCCGCAACCATGAGTTCCGCTGCCGCAGCGCCTTCTGCAGCCGTTGCCAAGCGGGTAGGAAGCGAGGTTCCACGTGGAACACTCCCCAATCCAGGAACTGGCGACGAATTTTTGGTGCGCCCTCCAGTAGCCGAAAGCTGTCCGGATTGATGAGCTGCAACGGCAGCAGCTCTGCCAACTGCGCAGCGCTACGAGCGTTCTGCCCATCGATGCGAATGGTAAAGTCCCCTTGGCGCTCGCGGGACACACCGAGGTTACAGGTGCCGCCCTCCGTCAATTGCACCTCACCAAACACGGTACAGGCAGCCTGTTCGTACTGTATGACCGGGTTCAAACGGGTGCTGCGGAATGAGCGCGCTAATCCAAGCAAGTGCACGGCTTCCAGCACACTGGTCTTGCCACTGCCGTTGGCGCCGTAAAGGATATTGATGCGGGGGGAGGGTGAGAGCGTCACCGGGTGCAGGTTGCGCACCGCGGTGACCATGATACGTCGAAGGGACATGTCGCCTGCTACAGGTTACAGGCGCATCGGCATGACAACGTAGGAAGAATCATCATTCCCGGCTTCCTGCAGCAGCGCACTGCTGTTGGAGTCAGACAGGATCAGACGAACTTGCTCAGTGGTCATCACGCCCAGCACATCCAGCAGATAGCTGACGTTGAAGCCGATTTCCAGCGAGCTACCATCGTAGTCCACACTGATTTCTTCTTCCGCCTCTTCCTGCTCGGGGTTATTGGCCTGAATCTTCAATTGGCCAGCAGCCAGCTGCAGGCGAATACCGCGGTACTTCTCGTTGGAAAGAATCGCGGTACGGCTGAATGCCTCACGCAACGCCTGACGATCGCCAACCACCACCTTGTCGCCGCCTTTGGGCAATACGCGCTCATAGTCGGGGAATTTGCCGTCTACCAGCTTGGAGGTAAAGGTGAACTCGCCAGTGGTCGCACGAATGTGGTGCTGGCCGAGCACGATGCTGACCATGCCTTCTGGGTCGGTCAGCAAGCGCGCCAACTCCAGGATACCTTTGCGGGGCACGATGACCTGGTGACGGTCGTCTTGCTCGATGGGCGCCGTCATGGAGCACAGGGCCAGGCGGTGACCGTCGGTAGACACTGCACGCAGGGTGTTGCGGGAAACCTCAAGCAGCATGCCGTTGAGGTAGTAGCGCACATCCTGCTGAGCCATGGCGAAGCTGGTGCGCTCGATCAAGCGGCGCAGCTTGCTCTGTTCCAGGTTGCAGGTCAGCGAACCTGGGCCTTCTTCCACTGTGGGGAAGTCGTTTGCAGGCAGGGTGGACAAGGTGAAACGGCTACGGCCGGCCTTGAGCAACAGTTTCTGCTCGTCGACTTTGATATCGATCAGGGCGTCATTGGGCAGGCTTTTGCAGATGTCCATCAGCTTGCGCGCCGGGACAGTGATCTCGCCAGGCTCAGCCGGCTCTTCCAGTTGCACGCGGCCTACCAGTTCGACTTCCAGGTCGGTACCGGTCAACGACAGTTGCTGGCCTTGCACGACCAGCAACACGTTGGACAGGACCGGCAAGGTCTGACGGCGCTCGACGACACCGGCGACCAGTTGCAGGGGTTTCAACAGGGCTTCGCGTTGAATGGTGAAATGCATGGTCTAGTCCCTTGCCTTCAATTAGCTGCGCACACGGCCATCAGGTCGTCAGCGTTCGCAGCAGGTTCTTGTAGTCCTCGCGGATATCCGCGTCGGATTCCTTCAATTCGTTGATCTTGCGACAGGCGTGCAGCACGGTCGTATGGTCGCGCCCGCCAAACATGTCGCCGATTTCCGGCAAGCTGTGGTTGGTCAGCTCTTTGGACAGCGCCATGGCCACCTGGCGAGGGCGCGCCACGGAACGCGACCGTCGCTTGGACAGCAAATCGGAGATCTTGATCTTGTAGTATTCGGCGACGGTACGCTGAATGTTATCCACACTGACCAGCTTGTCCTGCAGGGCCAGAAGGTCCTTCAGCGATTCGCGGATCAGCTCGATGGTGATATCGCGCCCCATGAAATGCGAGTGAGCGATCACCCGCTTCAGCGCACCTTCCAGTTCGCGAACGTTGGAACGGATACGCTGGGCGATGAAGAACGCTGCATCATGCGGCAGTTCGACCTTGGCCTGGTCAGCCTTCTTCATGAGGATGGCTACACGCGTCTCCAGCTCTGGCGGCTCTACGGCAACCGTGAGGCCCCAGCCAAAGCGCGACTTCAAGCGCTCTTCCAGGCCTTCGATCTCTTTGGGGTAGCGGTCGGAGGTCAGGATGACCTGCTGGCCACCCTCAAGCAGCGCGTTGAAGGTGTGGAAGAATTCTTCCTGGGAGCGCTCCTTGCGGGCAAAGAACTGGATATCGTCAATCAGCAGCGCATCTACCGAACGGTAGAAACGCTTGAATTCGTTGATGGCATTGAGCTGCAGCGCCTTGACCATGTCTGCGACGAAGCGCTCCGAATGCAGGTACACAACCTTGGCGTTCGGGTTCTTCTTCAGCAGGTGGTTACCCACAGCATGCATAAGGTGGGTTTTACCCAGACCCACTCCGCCATAAAGGAACAACGGGTTGTAGCCATGCTTGGGGTTGTCTGCGACCTGCCAGGCCGCTGCGCGCGCCAGCTGGTTCGACTTACCCTCGACAAAGGTATCGAAGGTGAAGGTTCGGTTCAGATAGCTGGTGTGCTTGAGCGCACCTTCAACCTGTACGGTGCGCTGTTCGGCCCTGCCACTGGTGGCTGGCGCAGCGGCCGGCTCAGCCATGGCATCGAAGCTGTCGCGCGAAGACGGCTCGGCCATTTCATCCATCGGAACAGATTCGGTAACCGTTACTGCTGCAGGTTCGAGGGTAGCCGCAGCAGGCGCAGCCTTGAGGGTCTGGCTTTTAGCCTGGGTCTGCGCCTGTGAAGCGGCGACCGCAGCACTGACCGGCGCGTTGGGCGCGGCGCGCGGGGCCGAGCTGCGGCGGCTGCCTATTAATAAGGAAAGGGCAGGTGCTATGCCGCTGCCGTTCTCGCCCAACAATTCGAGCAAGCGGCCCAGGTACTTTTCATTGACCCAATCGAGAACGAAACGGTTAGGCGCATAGACGCGCAACTCGTCGCCTTCGGCTTCGACCTGTAGCGGACGGATCCAGGTGTTGAATTGCTGGGCAGGCAGTTCATCGCGCAGAAGCTCCACGCACTGCTGCCAAAGTTCCACTGACACGGATATCCCCTGAGTTTGAAAGCCGGATGAGGCAAAAACAAACCGCCATTGTACCGGTCGAGCGTCCAGTTATCCACATGTGGACACATGAGTAACCATGACAAATCAGCCATTTATCGACCAGATTGGCATGAAGGCGGTGTTGATAAGCTCTGTGGATAACCCGCCATGAGGGCTATGCACAACCCTGAGTTGTAGCCTGTGGATAATTCACATGTGCATAACAGGCTATTTAATCCACAGGTTGCGACCACCTACGAAACAAGTGCAGCACGGCTTCACAACATACTTATGAAACGCTGTACATCCCATTAACCGTGGCCTTGAGTAGGTTATCCACAGAAAGTTATCCACCTAAGCTTTATAGGTTTATCAGAAAAGCTTTTTATATCTCTCTTCTTTTTTTCATGTTGTCCCCAAGGCGTACCTTCGATCAAGCACCCTGGGGGTCATGGCCGAGCAGTTGCCGTCCATCACATGCTCTATAGGGAAAGACTGGTTGGAAATTGACCTACGGGCTTGCTTTCTCTAGAATCGCCGGTCTCGTAAAAAGGGGGCCATCCCGGCCCGTCGTCGACAAACCAGGTAACACGCCATGAAACGTACTTTCCAACCAAGCACCATCAAGCGCGCGCGCACTCACGGTTTCCGTGCCCGTATGGCTACCAAGAACGGCCGCGCTGTTCTGTCGCGTCGTCGTGCCAAAGGCCGTAAGCGTCTGGCCATTTGATTTTTCGGCACAGGTGGTGAGTCAGGACTTCAGTCGGGAAAAGCGACTGCTTACACCCCGGCATTTCAAAGCGGTCTTCGACTCCCCAACCGGCAAGGTTCCAGGGAAAAACCTGCTTATCCTTGCTCGCGAGAACGGCCTCGATCACCCACGGCTGGGCCTGGTGATCGGCAAGAAAAGCGTCAAACTCGCCGTTCAACGCAATCGCCTCAAGCGCTTGATGCGCGATTCCTTTCGTCTGAACCAGCAGTTACTCGCCGGCCTGGACATCGTGATCGTCGCGCGCAAGGGATTGGGTGAAGTAGAAAACCCGGAATTGCACCAACACTTTGGCAAACTCTGGAAACGCCTGGCGCGCTCCCGCCCAGCACCAGTAGTCACCGCCAATTGCGCAGGGGTAGACAGCCAAGATGCGTAAACTGGCGCTCGTTCCGATCCAGTTTTACCGTTACGCCATTAGTCCTCTGATGGCCAGCCACTGTCGTTTCTTCCCCAGCTGCTCCTGTTACGCCTACGAAGCCATCGAAAATCATGGCTTGTGGCGTGGTGGGTGGCTGGCTGTTCGTCGCCTGGGGCGTTGTCATCCGTGGAATGCAGGCGGTTTCGACCCCGTTCCACCCGCTCCTTCCTCCCGAACTTCTTCGATAGCCGAGTAATCATGGATATTAAACGCACGATCCTGATCGCCGCGCTGGCAGTCGTGTCCTACGTCATGGTCCTGAAGTGGAACGATGACTACGGCCAAGCTGCCTTGCCGACTCAGAATACTGCTGCCAGCACTGTTGCGCCGGGCTTGCCCGATGGCGTGCCGGCCGGTAACAACGGTGCCAGCGCCGATGTACCGAGCGCCAACGCCGACTCCAGCCCTGCCGAACTGGCACCGGTCGCACTCAGCAAGGACCTGATCCGCGTCAAGACCGACGTCCTTGAGCTGGCTATCGACCCGGTTGGTGGTGACATCGTCCAGCTGAACCTGCCGAAATACCCCCGCCGCCAGGACCACCCGGACATCCCGTTCCAGTTGTTCGACAATGGTGGTGAGCGTGTCTACCTGGCACAAAGTGGCCTGACTGGCGCCAACGGCCCGGATGCCCGCGCCAGCGGCCGCCCACTGTATGCCGCCGAGCAGAAAAGCTACCAACTGGCTGACGGCCAGCAGCAACTGGTGGTCGACCTCAAGTTCAGCGACAACGGCGTCAACTACATCAAGCGCTTCAGCTTCAAGCGCGGTGAGTACGACCTGAATGTCAGCTACCTGATCGACAACCAGAGCAGCCAGCCGTGGAGCGGCAACATGTTTGCCCAGCTCAAGCGTGACGCCAGCGGCGATCCGTCTTCGAGCACTGCGACCGGCACCGCCACCTACCTGGGTGCAGCCCTGTGGACAGCTTCCGAGCCTTACAAAAAGGTCTCGATGAAGGACATGGACAAGGGCAATTTGAAAGAAAATGTGTCTGGTGGCTGGGTAGCCTGGCTGCAGCACTACTTCGTGACCGCGTGGATCCCGGCCAAGTCGGACAACAACGTTGTTCAGACGCGCAAGGACAGCCAAGGCAACTACATCATCGGCTACACCGGCCCGGCACTGAACGTACCTGCCGGTGGCAAGGTTGAAACCAGCGCCATGCTGTATGCCGGTCCGAAGATCCAGTCCAAGCTCAAGGAATTGTCCCCAGGCCTGGAACTGACCGTCGACTACGGCTTCCTGTGGTTCATCGCCCAGCCGATCTTCTGGCTGCTGCAACATATCCACAGCCTGCTGGGCAACTGGGGCTGGTCGATCATCGTGCTGACCATGCTGATCAAAGGCCTGTTCTTCCCGTTGTCGGCTGCCAGCTACCGTTCCATGGCGCGCATGCGTGCCGTTGCACCGAAACTCGCCGCGTTGAAAGAGCGCTTCGGTGATGATCGCCAGAAGATGTCCCAGGCGATGATGGAGCTGTACAAGAAAGAGAAGATCAACCCGTTGGGCGGCTGCCTGCCGATCCTGGTGCAGATGCCGGTGTTCCTGGCCCTGTACTGGGTGCTGCTGGAAAGCGTTGAAATGCGCCAGGCGCCATGGATGCTGTGGATTACCGACCTGTCGATCAAGGATCCGTTCTTCATCCTGCCGATCATCATGGGCGCCACCATGTTCATCCAGCAACGCCTTAACCCAACGCCGCCGGATCCGATGCAGGCCAAGGTGATGAAAATGATGCCGATCATCTTCACCTTCTTCTTCCTGTGGTTCCCAGCGGGTCTGGTGCTGTACTGGGTTGTGAACAACTGCTTGTCGATCTCGCAGCAGTGGTACATCACACGTCGCATCGAAGCAGCCACGAAAAAAGCTGCTGCCTGACGGGCTGCTACGCTAGCCTGTGAATAAAAACGCCCCCTAGTGGGGCGTTTTTGCTATCTGTCGTTGTTGTCGTAGAGGCTTTCGAGCATGAACATTGTGCGTGAAACCATCGCAGCCATCGCCACCGCCCAGGGCCGCGGCGGGGTGGGGATTGTCAGGTTGTCCGGGCCCCTGGCCGCCAAGGCTGGGCAATTGATCACCGGCCGTACGCTTACCCCGCGCCACGCCCATTACGGCCCCTTCCGCGATGAGGAAGGGCTGGTACTGGACGAAGGGATCGCGTTGTTCTTCCCCGGGCCCAATTCGTTCACCGGCGAGGACGTGCTTGAGCTGCAGGGCCACGGTGGCCCGGTGGTGCTGGATATGCTGCTGCAGCGCTGTGTACAAGTTGGCTGTCGGCTGGCCCGCCCAGGTGAGTTCAGCGAGCGCGCATTCCTCAACGACAAGCTCGACCTGGCGCAGGCCGAAGCTATTGCCGACCTGATCGAGGCCAGCTCCAGCCAGGCGGCCCGCAACGCCCTGCGCTCGCTGCAGGGCGAGTTCTCCAAGCGTGTGCATGGTTTGACCGAGGCGTTGATCGCATTGCGCATCTACGTCGAGGCAGCGATCGACTTCCCTGAAGAAGAGATCGACTTCCTCGCCGACGGGCACGTGCTGTCGATGCTCGATACCGTACGCCGAGAGTTATCCACCGTGCAGCGCGAGGCCGGGCAGGGTGCATTGCTGCGCGACGGCATGACGGTGGTTATCGCCGGCAGGCCCAATGCCGGTAAATCCAGCCTGCTGAACCAGCTGGCCGGGCGCGAAGCGGCGATCGTCACCGACATTGCCGGCACCACACGGGATATTTTGCGCGAACATATCCACATTGATGGCATGCCGCTGCATGTGGTGGACACCGCCGGGTTGCGGGCCACCGATGACCATGTGGAAAAGATTGGTGTGGAACGGGCGCTGAAGGCCATTGGCGAGGCTGACCGGGTATTGCTGGTGGTCGACTCCACAGCGCCGGAAGCCAGCGACCCGTTTGCCCTGTGGCCAGAGTTTCTCGACCAGCGGCCAAACCCGGCGAAGGTTACGCTGATCCGTAACAAGGCAGACCTGAGTGGCGAGCGGGTAGGGCTGGAACAATGTGATGATGGCCACGTCACGATCACCCTCAGCGCCAAGGGCAATGACGCAGGCCTGCAGCTGCTACGCGACCACCTGAAGGCCTGCATGGGTTATGAACAGACTGCCGAGAGCGGTTTCAGCGCCCGCAGGCGCCACCTGGATGCGTTGCGCCAGGCCAGTGAGCACTTGGAGCATGGCCGCGCACAACTGACCCTGGCGGGCGCGGGAGAGCTGTTGGCGGAAGACCTGCGTCAGGCCCAGCATGCGTTGGGCGAGATCACCGGGGCATTCAGTTCGGATGATTTGCTGGGGCGGATCTTCTCCAGCTTCTGTATCGGCAAATAATCCACAGCCGGGCACTGCCAAGGGCCGCTTCTTCGGGAGCGGCTTTTTTTTTGCCTGGAATTCACGCATCTGCCGTGCGGGCGCCATCGCCGGCCTGCCAGCACCCACAAGCTTCCTGCTTGCCATGCTTGTTCCGCCCTCCTGTGGGAACGGGTTTACCTGCGAGAAGGCCAGTACAGGCTCACAATTTTTCATACACAAGCTTGGAAATGCGCTCAGGAGCCCTGTGGAAAACCCGCCTTCAGCTCCGTTGATAAGCATGCTTTTTTTCTGAGGACAAAACCCCCTGTGGGTAAACAGGCATTTAATCCACAGGCTAAATTACGTTATCCATACCCCTCAGGCCACTTCAACCACAGGCTTTAATTTCTCTGTACATGACGTAATTCAACGCCTGCAAAGGTTTATCCACAGATAGGGCTGTGCATAAGAATAAACATAAAAACAAAGCTTTTATAAATTTCTCTTCTTTGATTTCTGTTGTGTGCCACTCATCCACAGACTGGTCAAAATTTGCTCAGACGGTTTCTTTAAGGGGGGGTAAGTCCCTATACTTGTCGGCTTACCTTCTCTATTCGCAAAAACAGGCACGAGGTGCGTGGTGGATTTCCCTTCCCGTTTTGAAGTGATCGTCATCGGCGGCGGCCATGCCGGTACCGAGGCTGCGCTTGCGTCAGCACGCATGGGTGTGAAAACCCTGCTGTTGACCCATAACGTGGAAACCCTCGGTCACATGAGCTGCAACCCCGCTATCGGCGGTATCGGCAAAAGCCATCTGGTCAAAGAGATCGATGCCCTTGGCGGCGCCATGGCATTGGCTACCGACAAGAGCGGCATCCAGTTCCGCGTTCTGAACAACCGCAAAGGTCCAGCTGTACGGGCAACCCGTGCCCAGGCCGACCGCGCCATCTACAAGGCGGTGGTTCGTGAAATCCTGGAGAACCAGCCAAACCTGTGGATATTCCAGCAGTCCTGCGATGACCTGATCGTCGAGCAGGATCAGGTCAAAGGCGTGGTGACCCAGATGGGTCTGCGTTTCTTTGCCGAATCGGTGGTACTGACCACCGGTACCTTCCTTGGCGGTCTGATCCACATCGGCTTGCAAAACCATTCAGGTGGTCGTGCCGGTGATCCGCCTTCGATCGCGCTGGCACACCGTATGCGCGAGCTACCACTGCGCGTGGGCCGATTGAAAACGGGTACGCCACCACGTATCGACGGTCGTTCGGTGGATTTTTCGGTCATGACCGAGCAACCAGGCGATACGCCCATACCGGTGATGTCGTTCATGGGCAATGCCGAAATGCACCCGCGCCAGGTCAGTTGCTGGATTACCCATACCAACGCGCGTACCCACGAGATCATTGCCTCGAACCTCGACCGCTCGCCGATGTATTCGGGCGTGATCGAAGGTGTGGGCCCGCGCTACTGCCCATCGATCGAAGACAAGATCCACCGGTTCGCCGACAAGGAAAGCCACCAGGTGTTCATCGAGCCCGAGGGCTTGACCACCCATGAGCTGTACCCGAACGGTATTTCCACGTCGCTGCCGTTCGACGTGCAGCTGGAACTGGTCCGTTCGATCCGTGGCATGGAAAACGCCCACATCGTGCGCCCTGGCTATGCCATCGAGTACGACTACTTCGACCCGCGTGACCTCAAGTACAGCCTCGAGACCAAAGTCATCGGCGGCTTGTTCTTCGCCGGCCAGATCAATGGCACCACCGGTTACGAAGAAGCCGGCGCCCAGGGCCTGCTGGCCGGGACCAACGCCGCGTTGCGGGCACAAGGCCGTGACAGCTGGTGCCCTCGCCGTGACGAGGCCTACATCGGCGTACTGGTCGACGACCTGATTACCTTGGGCACCCAGGAGCCGTACCGTATGTTTACGTCGCGTGCCGAGTACCGGCTGATTCTGCGCGAAGACAACGCCGACCTGCGTCTGACTGAAAAGGGCCGTGAACTGGGCCTGATCGATGACCAGCGCTGGGCGGCCTTCTGCGCCAAGCGCGACGGTATCGAACGCGAGGAGCAGCGCCTGAAGTCGACTTGGGTACGACCCAATACCGAACAAGGCCAAGCCATTGTGGATAAGTTCGGCACGCCGCTCAGCCACGAGTACAGCTTGCTCAACCTTCTGGCCCGCCCGGAAATCGACTACGCCGGCCTGATCGAGGCCACCGGCGGTGAGGCAATCGATCCACAGGTCGCCGAACAGGTCGAGATTCGCACCAAGTACGCCGGTTACATCGACCGCCAGCAGGATGAGATCGCTCGCCTGCGTGCCAGCGAGGACACCCGGTTGCCTGTGGATATCGATTACACGACCATTTCCGGCCTGTCGAAGGAGATCCAGGGCAAGCTGGGCCAGACCCGCCCGGAAACCCTGGGCCAGGCATCGCGCATTCCAGGCGTGACCCCGGCGGCGATTTCCCTGTTGCTGATTCACTTGAAAAAACGCGGCGCTGGCCGCGAATTGGAGCAAAGCGCTTGAGTGCCCTGGTTACCCCGCAACATGCTGAAGAGTTGTCCACAGGTGCGCGGCAGCTTGGTGTAGAACTGAGTGCCGAGCAGCATGAAAAACTGCTCGGCTACCTGGCCTTGTTGATCAAATGGAACAAAGCCTACAACCTGACCGCCGTGCGCGACCCGGACGAGATGGTTTCGCGGCATCTGCTCGACAGTCTGAGCGTCATGGCGTTTATCCACAGCGCGCGGGACAACTGGCTGGATGTCGGCAGTGGTGGTGGCATGCCTGGTATTCCTTTGGCTATCCTGCATCCGCACAAGCGGGTGACCGTGCTCGATGCCAATGGCAAGAAAACCCGCTTCCTGACCCAGGTGAAAATGGAACTCAAGCTGGACAACCTCATGGTTATCCACAGCCGGGTCGAGGCGTTCCAACCTGCACAACCGTTCGATGGGATCATCTCCCGTGCTTTCAGCAGCATGGAGAACTTCACCAACTGGACCCGCCACCTGGGCGACACCGGGACGCAATGGCTTGCAATGAAGGGGCTGCATCCTGCCGATGAACTGGTAGCATTGCCCGCAGACTTCACAGTGGAAAGCGAACAGGCCCTGACCGTTCCAGGTTGCCAGGGCCAGCGCCATCTGCTGATACTGCGCCGCAAGGCATGACTGGGAACACGCGCATCAATGGCTAAGGTATTCGCAATCGCGAACCAGAAAGGTGGTGTAGGCAAGACCACCACCTGTATCAATCTCGCCGCCTCGCTGGCCGCAACCAAGCGTCGTGTGCTGCTGATCGACCTCGATCCGCAGGGCAACGCAACCATGGGCAGCGGTGTGGACAAACACGAACTCGAGCACTCGGTCTACGACCTGCTGATCGGGGAGTGCGACCTGGCCCAGGCCATGCATTACTCCGAGCACGGTGGTTTTCAGTTGCTGCCGGCCAACCGCGACCTGACCGCCGCCGAAGTGGTGCTGCTGGAAATGCAGGTCAAGGAAAGCCGCCTGCGCAACGCGCTGGCGCCCATCCGTGACAACTACGACTACATCCTGATCGATTGCCCGCCGTCGCTGTCGATGCTGACGCTCAACGCCCTGGTCGCAGCCGATGGCGTGATCATCCCCATGCAGTGCGAGTACTACGCACTGGAGGGTCTCAGTGACCTTGTGGATAACATCAAGCGCATCGCTGCCAGGCTGAACCCGGAGCTGAAGATCGAGGGCTTGCTGCGGACCATGTACGATCCTCGCCTGAGCCTGAACAACGATGTGTCGGCCCAGCTCAAGGAGCACTTCGGGCCCCAGCTTTACGACACGGTCATTCCGCGCAACATTCGCCTGGCCGAGGCCCCCAGCTTCGGCATGCCGGCCCTGGCCTACGACAAGCAATCCCGTGGCGCCCTGGCTTATCTGGCGCTGGCTGGGGAACTGGTTCGCCGGCAACGCCGTCAGTCGCGCACTGCACAGACAACTTAAGGAATCCGTATGGCCGTCAAGAAACGGGGTCTCGGACGTGGGTTGGATGCACTGCTCAGTGGTCCTACCGTGAGCGCGCTCGAAGAGCAGGCTGTGAAGATCGACCAGAAGGAGCTTCAGCACCTGCCGGTCGAACTGATCCAGCGTGGCAAATATCAGCCACGCCGGGACATGGACCCACAGGCGCTGGAAGAACTTGCCCACTCGATTCGCAACCATGGGGTGATGCAACCGATCGTGGTGCGCCCGATCGGCGATAACCGTTACGAGATCATTGCCGGTGAGCGCCGTTGGCGTGCCACCCAGCAGGCCGGCCTGGACACCATCCCGGCCATGGTCCGCGAAGTGGCCGACGAGGCCGCCATCGCCATGGCACTGATCGAGAACATCCAGCGTGAAGACCTCAACCCGCTGGAAGAGGCGCTGGCCCTGCAGCGGCTGCAGCAGGAGTTCGAACTGACTCAGCAACAGGTGGCCGATGCGGTCGGCAAGTCGCGGGTCACCGTGGCCAACCTGCTGCGCCTGATTACCTTGCCAGAGGCGATCAAGACCATGCTCGCCCACGGCGACCTGGAAATGGGTCATGCCCGCGCATTGCTCGGGTTGGATGAGAATCGCCAGGAAGAGGGGGCGCGTCATGTTGTCGCACGTGGTCTCACCGTGCGCCAAACTGAAGCACTGGTTCGCCAGTGGCTCAGCGACAAACCTGAACCGGTCGAAACGGGCAAACCTGATCCGGATATCACGCGCCTTGAACAGCGGCTCGCAGAGCGCCTGGGCTCGGCTGTGCAGATTCGCCACGGCAACAAGGGCAAAGGCCAATTGGTTATTCGCTACAACTCGCTTGACGAGTTGCAAGGTGTGCTTGCACACATCCGCTGAAACAATTGCTGTTGTAGCGGGCAGTCGGAAATCACTACCGAAGAGTTGAATAGGGGTTAAACCACCCCTATACTCTGCGCGCATTTTGTCGGCACAAATTATGCCAAGTCATCACTGACTTGTTGGTCGACTTCCGAGGAGCAGTTGTGATGGAAATCCGCACGCCAAACCGCCTGCCTTTCCATCGCTGGGCGGTTTTTCCGGTACTGCTGGCTCAATTTGTCGTATTCCTGCTGGCGACCCTGGTGTTGTGGCAGTGGAAAGGGGCGGTCAGTGGATATTCAGGCCTTTGCGGAGGTTTGATTGCCTGGCTGCCCAACGTGTATTTCGCCTGGAAGGCTTTTCGCTTTAGCGGAGCTCGGGCGGCACAAGCCATCGTCAAGTCGTTCTACGCTGGCGAGGCAGGCAAGATGATTTTGACGGCAGTGCTTTTTGCACTGACCTTCGCAGGAGTGAAGCCACTGGCGCCGCTAGCAGTATTCGGCGTCTTCGTGTTGACCCTTTTGGTCAGCTGGTTCGCGCCCCTGCTGATGAATAAAAGACTTTCGAGACCTTAGGGCGTTTGAGGCAACCATGGCAGCAGAAACCGCTTCGGGCTATATCCAGCACCACTTGCAGAACCTGACCTACGGTCAACTACCAGACGGCAGCTGGGGCTTTGCCCATTCGGCTGCAGAAGCCAAGGCAATGGGCTTCTGGGCGTTCCACCTGGACACCCTGGGTTGGTCCGTCGCGCTGGGTCTGATCTTCCTGTTCATCTTCCGCATGGCGGCCAAGAAGGCCACCTCCGGCCAGCCTGGCGGCCTGCAGAACTTCGTGGAAGTGATGGTCGACTTCGTCAACGGCAGCGTGAAGGACTCCTTCCACGGCCGTAGCCCGGTCATCGCACCGCTGGCGCTGACCATCTTCGTCTGGGTATTCCTGATGAACGCCGTCGACCTGGTACCGGTCGACTGGATTCCTCAGCTGGCCATCCTGATCTCCGGCGATCCGCACATTCCGTTCCGCGCCGTGTCGACCACCGACCCGAACGCGACCCTGGCCATGGCGTTCTGCGTATTCGCGCTGATCATCTTCTACAGCATCAAGGTCAAGGGCCTGGGCGGCTTCATCGGTGAGCTGACCCTGCACCCGTTCGGCAGCAAGAACATCTTCGTGCAGATCCTGCTGATTCCGGTCAACTTCCTGCTCGAATTCGTCACCCTGATCGCCAAGCCGATCTCGCTGGCACTGCGTCTGTTCGGCAACATGTATGCCGGCGAACTGGTGTTCATCCTGATCGCGGTCATGTTCGGTTCCGGCCTGCTGTGGCTGAGCGGCCTGGGTGTCGTGCTGCAATGGGCGTGGGCGGTGTTCCACATCCTGATCATCACCCTGCAAGCTTTCATCTTCATGATGCTCACCATCGTCTACCTGTCGATGGCGCACGAAGATAACCATTAAGACCGCCTGGCGTGTCTGATAGCCTTCCCCGCTCGTTTGGGGGGAGGGCTTAAAAAGTCCGCAAGGGCATGCTGTACCAAACGATTTGTTTTACCGCTTCAACTTAAAAACCTAACCAATACGACGTAAAAGTCGGGAGGAAAGATGGAAACTGTAGTTGGTCTGACCGCTATCGCTGTTGCTCTGCTGATCGGCCTGGGTGCTCTGGGTACCGCCATTGGTTTCGGCCTGCTGGGCGGCAAATTCCTGGAAGGCGCTGCTCGCCAGCCAGAAATGGTTCCAATGCTGCAGGTTAAAATGTTCATCGTTGCCGGTCTGCTCGACGCCGTAACCATGATCGGTGTTGGTATCGCTCTGTTCTTCACCTTCGCGAATCCGTTCGTTGGTCAAATCGCCGGCTAATCACTCGTAACCACGAGTTGATAGCTGTGATGAACCAAAGACCGAGCGAGGTGTTGGCGTGAATATTAATGCAACCCTGATTGGCCAATCCGTTGCCTTCTTGATTTTTGTACTCTTCTGCATGAAGTACGTATGGCCTCCGGTCATCACTGCTCTGCAAGAGCGCCAAAAGAAGATTGCCGACGGCTTGGACGCTGCCAACCGCGCAGCTCGCGACCTGGAGCTGGCCCAAGAAAAAGCGGGTCAGCAACTGCGTGAAGCTAAGGCACAGGCAGCCGAAATCATTGAGCAAAGCAAGAAACGCGCTGCTCAGCTTGTCGAGGAAGCCCGTGAACAGGCCCGCGTCGAAGCTGACCGTGTGAAGGCTCAGGCTCTGGCCGAGATCGAACAGGAACTGAACAGTGCTAAAGACGCCCTGCGTGCCCAAGTGGGTGCCCTGGCCGTTGGCGGTGCTGAAAAGATCCTTGGCGCCACAATCGATCAAAACGCGCATGCGGAGCTGGTTAACAAACTGGCCGCTGAAATTTAAGCGAGGGCGATCATGGCAGAACTGACCACGTTGGCCCGACCTTACGCTAAGGCTGCCTTTGAGCACGCCCAGGCCCATCAGCAACTGGCCAATTGGTCAGCCATGCTCGGCCTGGCTGCTGCGGTGTCGCAAGACGACACCATGCAGCGCCTGCTCAAGGCCCCGCGACTGACGAGCGCAGAAAAGGCCGCCACGTTCATTGACGTGTGCGGTGACAAGTTCAATGCACAGGCACAGAATTTCATTCATGTTGCCGCGGAAAACGACCGTCTCCTGCTTCTGCCGGAGATTGCCGCCCTGTTCGACCTGTACAAGGCCGAGCAAGAGAAATCCGTGGACGTGGAAGTCACCAGTGCCTTCGCGTTGAACCAAGAACAGCAAGACAAACTCGCCAAGGTTCTCAGTGCACGGTTAGGCCAGGAAGTGCGCCTGCACGCGTCGGAGGATGCCAGCCTGATTGGCGGCGTCGTCATCCGCGCAGGTGACCTGGTAATCGATGGCTCTGTTCGCGGCAAAATCGCGAAACTGGCCGAAGCATTGAAATCTTGAGTTTGAAGGGGCAGCAGAGCAATGCAGCAACTCAATCCTTCCGAAATTAGTGAAATCATCAAGGGCCGCATCGACAACCTCGATGTGAGCTCCCAAGCCCGTAACGAAGGTACCGTTGTTTCGGTATCCGACGGTATCGTGCGGATCCACGGTCTGGCCGACGTCATGTACGGCGAAATGATCGAGTTCCCTGGCAGCGTCTACGGTATGGCCCTGAACCTGGAGCAAGACTCCGTAGGTGCAGTGATCCTGGGTGCCTATGACACCCTCGCCGAAGGCATGAGCGCCAAGTGCACCGGCCGCATCCTGGAGGTTCCTGTTGGTAAGGAACTGCTGGGTCGCGTCGTTGACGCACTGGGCAACCCGATCGATGGCAAAGGTCCGCTGGGCAACACCCAGACCGACGCGGTCGAGAAAGTGGCTCCAGGCGTGATCTGGCGTAAGTCGGTAGACCAGCCTGTACAGACTGGCTACAAGTCCGTCGACGCCATGATCCCTGTCGGCCGCGGCCAGCGCGAGCTGATCATTGGCGACCGTCAGATCGGTAAGACCGCCATGGCCATCGACGCCATCATCAACCAGAAAGACTCCGGTATTTTCTGTGTTTATGTTGCTGTCGGCCAGAAGCGCTCCACCGTTGCCAACATCGTTCGCAAGCTGGAAGAAACCGGCGCCCTGGCCAACACCATCGTGGTTGTTGCCAGTGCTTCGGAATCCGCCGCACTGCAGTTCCTGGCGCCATACGCCGGCTGCACCATGGGCGAGTTCTTCCGTGACCGCGGTGAAGACGCACTGATCGTTTACGATGACCTGTCCAAGCAGGCCGTTGCCTACCGTCAGATCTCCCTGCTGCTGCGCCGTCCACCAGGACGTGAAGCGTACCCAGGCGACGTGTTCTATCTCCACTCCCGTCTGCTGGAGCGTGCATCGCGCGTTTCGGAAGAATACGTCGAGAAGTTCACCAACGGTGCAGTCACTGGCAAGACCGGTTCCCTGACCGCCCTGCCGATCATCGAAACCCAGGCTGGCGACGTTTCCGCGTTCGTTCCGACCAACGTGATTTCCATCACCGACGGTCAGATCTTCCTGGAATCGGCCATGTTCAACTCGGGCATCCGCCCTGCAGTGAACGCCGGTGTTTCGGTATCCCGCGTAGGTGGTGCCGCTCAGACCAAGATCATCAAGAAGCTGTCCGGTGGTATTCGTACCGCTCTGGCTCAGTACCGTGAACTGGCTGCATTCGCCCAGTTCGCTTCCGATCTGGACGAAGCGACCCGCAAGCAGCTGGAGCATGGTCAGCGCGTAACCGAGCTGATGAAGCAGAAACAGTACGCGCCGATGTCCATCGCGGACATGGCTCTGTCGCTGTACGCCGCTGAGCGTGGTTTCCTGACTGACGTGGAAGTCTCCAAGGTCGGTAGCTTCGAGCAAGCACTGATCGCCTTCTTCAACCGTGATCACGCCGAACTGATGGCGAAGATCAACGTGAAGGGTGACTTCAACGACGAAATCGACGCAGGCCTGAAAGCCGGTATCGAGAAGTTCAAGGCCACCCAGACCTGGTAAGCCGCAGCGGGGGCTCCGGCCCCCGCTTGCTAACCTGATAGGTGATACATGGCAGGCGCAAAAGAGATTCGCAGTAAGATTGCGAGCATCAAAAGCACGCAAAAAATTACCAGCGCCATGGAGAAAGTGGCGGTCAGCAAGATGCGCAAGGCACAAATGCGCATGGCTGCTAGCCGTCCTTACGCGGAGCGTATCCGCCAGGTGATCGGTCATCTGGCCAACGCCAACCCGGAATACCGCCACCCGTTCATGATCGAGCGCCCTGTAAAGCGCGCCGGTTATATCGTGGTGAGCAGTGACCGTGGCTTGTGCGGTGGCTTGAACACCAACCTGTTCAAGGCCCTGGTCAAGGACATGAGCGAAAACCGCGAACAGGGCGTGGAAATCGACCTGTGCGTGATCGGCAGCAAGGGTGCGACTTTCTTCCGCATCTTTGGCGGCAACGTTGTAGCCGCGATCAGCCACCTGGGCGAAGAGCCGTCGATCAATGATCTGATCGGCTCCGTCAAAGTGATGCTGGACGCCTACATGGACGGCCGTATCGATCGCCTCTCGGTGGTTTCGAACAAGTTCATCAACACCATGACCCAAAAACCGACGGTCGAGCAATTGGTACCGTTGGTGGCAACCCCGGATCAGGAACTCAAGCACCACTGGGACTACCTGTACGAACCCGACGCAAAAGAGCTGCTGGACGGCTTGATGGTGCGTTACGTGGAGTCGCAGGTCTACCAGGCGGTGGTCGAGAACAACGCTGCTGAACAAGCAGCCCGGATGATCGCCATGAAAAACGCCACAGACAACGCCGGTGATTTGATCAAAGAGCTGCAATTGATCTACAACAAGGCGCGTCAGGCTGCGATCACCCAGGAGATCTCGGAAATCGTCGGCGGCGCTGCCGCGGTTTAACGGTTCAAAAAATCAGAGGATCCAGCTATGAGTAGCGGACGTATCGTTCAAATCATCGGCGCCGTCATCGACGTGGAATTCCCACGTGACGTCGTGCCGAGTGTTTACAACGCGCTGAAAGTACAAGGCGCGGAAACCACCCTGGAAGTTCAGCAGCAGCTGGGCGACGGCGTGGTTCGTACCATTGCGATGGGCTCGACCGAAGGCCTGAAGCGCGGTCTGGATGTCGTCGACACCGGCGCTGCCATCTCCGTTCCTGTTGGTAAGGCCACCCTGGGCCGCATCATGGACGTACTGGGCAACCCGATCGACGAAGCCGGCCCGATCGGCGAAGAAGAGCGTCGCGGTATCCACCAGCCAGCGCCTTCGTTCGCTGACCAGGCAGGCGGCAACGACCTGCTGGAAACCGGCATCAAGGTTATCGACCTGGTTTGCCCGTTCGCCAAGGGCGGTAAAGTCGGTCTGTTCGGTGGTGCCGGTGTAGGCAAGACCGTAAACATGATGGAACTGATCCGTAACATCGCCATGGAGCACAGCGGTTATTCCGTGTTCGCCGGTGTGGGTGAGCGTACTCGTGAGGGTAACGACTTCTACCACGAGATGAAGGACTCCAACGTTCTCGACAAGGTAGCGCTGGTCTACGGTCAGATGAACGAGCCACCAGGAAACCGTCTGCGCGTAGCGCTGACCGGCCTGACCATGGCTGAGAAGTTCCGTGACGAAGGTAACGACGTTCTGCTGTTCGTCGACAACATCTATCGTTACACCCTGGCCGGTACCGAAGTATCCGCACTGCTGGGCCGTATGCCTTCTGCAGTAGGTTACCAGCCGACCCTGGCTGAAGAGATGGGCGTTCTGCAAGAGCGCATCACCTCCACCAAGGAAGGTTCGATCACCTCCGTTCAGGCCGTATACGTACCTGCGGACGACTTGACCGACCCGTCGCCAGCGACCACCTTCGCCCACTTGGACGCCACCGTCGTTCTGTCCCGTGACATCGCCTCCCTGGGTATCTACCCAGCGGTCGACCCACTGGACTCGACTTCGCGTCAGCTGGACCCGAACGTGATCGGCAACGAGCACTACGAGACCGCTCGTGGCGTTCAGTATGTTCTGCAGCGCTACAAAGAGCTGAAGGACATCATCGCGATCCTGGGTATGGACGAACTGTCCGAAAGCGACAAGCAACTGGTAGCCCGCGCTCGTAAGATCCAGCGCTTCCTGTCGCAGCCGTTCTTCGTGGCCGAAGTCTTCACCGGTTCGCCAGGCAAGTACGTTTCCCTGAAAGACACCATCGCTGGCTTCAGCGGCATCCTCAAAGGTGACTACGACCACCTGCCAGAACAAGCGTTCTACATGGTCGGCAGCATCGACGAAGCGATCGAGAAAGCCAAGAAACTGTAATCCCGGCGCCCCGCAAGGGGCGCTAATCAGGTTGAGGCAAGCAGATGGCTATGACAGTCCATTGCGACATCGTCAGCGCGGAAGGAGAAATCTTCTCCGGCCTGGTCGAGATGGTAGTAGCGCACGGCAACCTGGGCGATCTGGGTATCGCTCCAGGCCACGCGCCGCTGATCACCAATCTCAAGCCAGGTCCGATCACGCTGACCAAGCAGGGTGGCACTCAAGAGGTGTTCTACATCTCCGGTGGCTTCCTCGAAGTGCAGCCGAACATGGTGAAGGTTCTTGCCGACACCGTGCAACGTGCTGCCGACCTGGACGAAGCTCAGGCTCAGGAAGCCCTCAAGGCTGCCGAGAACGCGCTGAACACTAAAGGCTCGGACTTCGACTACGGCGCTGCAGCCGCACGTCTGGCCGAGGCGGCTGCTCAGCTGCGTACTGTCCAGCAAATGCGCAGAGGCAAGTAATCCGGCCCAGGCCGCTTACTGCCAGTGCGATTGAGTTAAAGGGTAGCCTCGGCTACCCTTTTTCTTTTTCCGAATTTCTATTCTGGTCACGCAGCTGACCGCCCAGGATTGGTAGCCAGTAATGTCCCTCGATATCGTTATTCTCGCCGCAGGCCAAGGTACGCGCATGCGTTCGGCGCTCCCCAAAGTGCTGCATCCGGTCGCCGGCAACTCCATGCTCGGCCATGTTATCCACAGCGCGCGCCAGCTGCAGCCGCAAGGTATTCATGTGGTCATTGGCCATGGTGCCGAACTGGTCCGCGAGCGCCTGGCCGCCGATGACCTGAATTTCGTCATGCAGGATAAACAGCTGGGTACCGGCCACGCCGTTGCACAGGCACTGCCAGCGCTGACTGCCGACACTGTGCTGGTACTGTACGGCGACGTGCCGCTGATCGAAGTGGAGACCCTGCAGCGGCTGCTGGCCAAGGCCAATGACCAGCAACTGGGCCTGCTCACGGTCACCCTCGACGACCCGACCGGCTATGGTCGCATCGTTCGCGATCAGCAAGGCAATGTCACCGCCATCGTTGAGCACAAGGATGCCAGCGAAGCGCAGAAAGCGATCAACGAAGGCAACACGGGCATTCTGGCGCTGCCAGCGGCGCGCCTGGCTGGCTGGATGGGTCGTCTGTCGAACAACAACGCCCAGGGTGAGTATTACCTGACCGACGTCATCGCCATGGCGGTGGCCGATGGTTTGGTGGTGGCTACCGAGCAGCCCCACGATCCAATGGAAGTGCAGGGGGCCAACGACCGTCGCCAGCTTTCCGAGCTGGAGCGCCACTACCAGTTGCGTGAAGGGCGTCGCCTGATGGCCCAGGGTGTAACCCTGCGTGACCCGGCGCGCTTTGATGTGCGCGGTGACGTTACCGTCGGTCGTGACGTGCTGATCGACATCAACGTTGTACTCGAGGGCAAAGTGGTCATCGAGGACGATGTGCAGATCGGTCCCAACTGTGTAATCAAGAACACGACCCTGCGCAAAGGGGCTGTGGTCAAGGCCAACAGTCACCTGGACGGTGCGGTGATGGGCGAGGGCAGCGATGCCGGCCCGTTTGCTCGGCTGCGCCCTGGCAGCGTACTGGATGCCAAAGCCCATGTGGGTAACTTTGTAGAACTGAAAAACGCTCACCTTGGAGAGGGTGCCAAGGCTGGCCACCTGACTTACCTGGGGGATGCCGAAATCGGCGCACGTACCAACATTGGCGCAGGTACCATCACCTGCAACTACGACGGTGCCAACAAGTTCAAGACAGTGATGGGTGAGGATGTATTCATCGGTTCGAACAACTCGCTGGTAGCGCCTGTGGAAATCCAGGCCGGCGCCACTACCGCCGCTGGTTCTACCATTACGCAGGCTGTTGAAGCAGGTGATCTGGCAGTGGCCCGGGCACGCCAGCGCAACATCCCAGGTTGGAAGCGGCCGGAGAAGATCAAGAAGAGCTGATTTATCCACAGCTGCTTTCCTCGAAGCCGACCTATGTGAGTAAGTCGGCTTTTTTGTGCGCTATGCAACCCGATGTGTGGGCGCGGCCAGTGTGGGAGCGGGCAAGCCCGCGAACACCGGCAAAGCCGGTGCTATACATCGCGGTGCCGGCGTTGCGGACAAGCCAAAGAAAAATTGCCGCCAGTAAAGTTATGCACAGCTTGACGAATCGCTCATCTTAGGTTTTGATTGCAATCATTATCTTTCGAAACGAAATTTAACCGATCATGTCGAAACGAAACACCCCTCAACGCCGCCACAACATCCTGGCCCTGCTCAGCGAGCTGGGCGAAGTGAGTGTGGATGCCTTGGCTAAGCGTTTCGAAACCTCGGAAGTGACCATTCGTAAGGACCTTGCCGCGCTGGAGGCGAACGGCCTGCTGCTGCGCCGTTACGGCGGTGCAGTACCGGTACCGCAGGAAATGCTCAGCGAACCCGCGCACCCGGTCTCTGCCTACAAAAAAGCTATCGCCCGTGCAGCGGTGGGTCGTATACGCGAGCATGCTCGGATCATCATCGATAGCGGTAGCACGACCGCCGCTATGATTCCGGAACTGGGCCGCCAGCCCGGCCTGGTGGTGATGACCAATTCGTTGAATGTGGCTCGCGCCATCAGCGAGGTCGAGCACGAACCGGTACTGCTTATGACCGGCGGAACCTGGGACCCGCACTCCGAATCGTTCCAAGGGCAGGTCGCCGAGCAGGTCCTGCGGTCTTACGATTTCGACCAGTTGTTCATCGGTGCCGATGGCATCGACCTCGCGCGGGGCACCACCACCTTCAACGAGTTGCTTGGCCTGAGCCGGGTAATGGCTGAGGTCGCCCGCGAAGTGATCGTGATGGTCGAGTCGGACAAGGTGGGGCGCAAGATCCCCAACCTCGAGCTGCCCTGGGGCAGCGTGCATACCCTTATTACAGATGAACGCCTGCCCGCAGCGGCACGCGAACACATTCAAGCCCGCGGCATCAACCTGATCTGTGCCGCGATCAGCCAGGAGCAATAATTCATGTGTGGAATCGTTGGTGCCGTCGCCGAACGTAATATCACCGCCATCCTGATCGAAGGCCTCAAGCGGCTTGAGTACCGTGGCTACGACAGCGCCGGCCTGGCCGTGCTCACCCAGGAAGGCCAGCTGCAGCGTCGCCGCCGTATCGGCAAGGTCAGCGAGCTGGAAGCGGCCGTTGCTGCCCAGCCGCTGAGTGGTCGGCTGGGTATCGCCCACACCCGCTGGGCGACGCATGGTGCACCCACCGAAGGCAATGCCCACCCGCACTTCTCTGATAATGAAGTAGCGGTAGTGCACAACGGCATCATCGAGAACCACGAAGAGCTGCGCGAAGAACTGAAGGGCCTGGGCTATGTCTTCGCCTCGCAGACCGATACCGAAGTCATCGTGCACCTGATTCACCATACCCTGAAAAGCGTGCCGAACCTGGCAGATGCGCTGAAGGCGGCCGTGAAACGCCTGCACGGTGCCTACGGCCTGGCGCTGGTCAGCATCCACCAGCCTGATCGCCTGCTCGCCGCACGCAGCGGCAGCCCGCTGGTCATCGGCCTGGGCCTGGGCGAGAACTTCCTGGCATCCGACCAACTGGCCCTGCGCCAGGTGACCGACCGCTTCATGTACCTGGAAGAAGGCGATATCGCCGAGATCCGTCGCGATCAGGTCACCATCTGGGACCAGGCCGGGCACGAAGTCCAGCGCGAAACCGTGCAGTACCATGAAGGCGCCGAGGCCGCCGACAAGGGTAACTACCGCCACTTCATGCTCAAGGAAATCCACGAGCAGCCAACCGTGGTTCAGCGCACGCTGGAAGGGCGCTTGGGTAAAGATCACGTTCTGGTCCAGGCCTTCGGCCCTCAGGCTGCAGAGTTGTTTGCCAAAGTGCGCAATGTGCAGATCGTTGCCTGCGGTACCAGCTACCACGCAGGCATGGTCGCCCGTTACTGGCTCGAAGGCCTGGCTGGCATCCCCTGCCAGGTGGAAGTGGCCAGTGAATTCCGCTACCGCAAGGTGGTTGTGCAGCCAGACACCCTCTTTGTGTCCATTTCGCAATCTGGTGAAACCGCTGACACCCTCGCTGCTCTGCGCAACGCCAAGGAGCTGGGCTTCCTCGGCAGCCTGGCAATCTGCAACGTGGGTATCAGCTCGCTGGTCCGTGAGTCGGACCTGACCCTGCTGACCCTCGCTGGCCCGGAAATCGGCGTGGCCTCGACCAAGGCCTTCACCACCCAGCTGGTGTCGCTGATGCTGCTGACGCTGGCGCTCGGCCAAGTCCGCGGCACCTTGCCGGCCGGTGTCGAGGCCGACCTGGTCGAAGAGCTGCGCCGCCTGCCGACGCGCCTTGGCGAAGCCTTGGCCATGGACGCCACCGTCGAGAAAATCGCCGAGCTGTTCGCCGACAAGCACCACACCCTGTTCCTCGGCCGTGGCGCCCAGTACCCGGTGGCGATGGAGGGCGCACTCAAACTCAAGGAAATCTCCTACATTCACGCAGAAGCCTACCCAGCTGGCGAACTGAAGCATGGCCCATTGGCACTGGTGGACAACGATATGCCGGTGGTGACCGTTGCGCCGAACAACGAACTGCTGGAGAAACTGAAGTCCAACCTGCAGGAAGTACGGGCCCGAGGTGGTGAATTGGTGGTGTTCGCGGACGAACATGCGGGCATGACCAATGGCGAGGGCACCCACGTGATCCAGGTGCCGCACATCGCCGATGCCCTGGCGCCGATCCTGTACACCATTCCGCTGCAGTTGCTGTCTTACTACGTGGCTGTGCTGAAAGGCACCGATGTGGACCAGCCGCGTAACTTGGCCAAGTCGGTTACGGTTGAGTAACGGATGGGCGCGGGAGCTTGGGCTTCCAGTCCGACGAATCGCTTGCCTCTTATGTGCAACGAGCAACGAGCTCGGAGACCATTGGGCGCCGCTGTCTGATGGGGCCGAGCTGGAGGTCAGGCCTTCATCAGTCTACCTAGAGGCACGCCGCGTGGAGAGAGCTCACTCTGCGTCAGGAAAGGTCACGCCAGATCACGGCGGTTAATCAAATTTGATTGACATGCCTGTCATCTGTCCATATATTTCCCCTCAACGCATGAGGGGCTACTCTCGTGCCTACCTTCCGAGACCCGCCTAGCGAAAGCAGCGGGTTTTCGTGTTTCTGGGGCAAGGGATCCGGCAGATATGACGCATTACGTCGCTTACCTGGACGAATTCGGACACGTCGGCCAATACGTCTCGCGCAACCACCCGCAGTACAAAACACACCCCGCCTTTGGGTTCGCTGGCTTGATACTCCCGGCTACCGAAATCCGCGAGTTTGCTATTTTTTTCTTCAAGCTGAAATGCCAGCTTCTGAAGTACGACCTCGACAACGACAACCCTCGAGGCCTGCCGGCGTACCAGTGGGAAAAGAAGGGGTCCCAGCTCTACGCCCTGCGCAACGTTGTCAAATACCCGGAGCTACGCCGGGCTACGTTCCGGATCTTGAACCACATCAAGAAGGTCGGCGGCTACGTCTTCTACACAGGCGTGCACAAGGTCATCGATCCTGATGCACACAACTCAACCGAGACGTTCAAGCGGCAGCTCCTGCAGTCGGTGCGCAAAATTGACCGTTTTTGTGCCCAGGCCGACTCCACTTTCATGCTTATGCTCGATGAGCAGCGCGCCGGCAACGAGTGGCGGGAAAAAAACGTCGAAGTCTGCACGCTGGCCATGTTTGAGGACGCCTCCGAGAAGTGCCGGACGCTGATTGAGCCGCCCATCCAGGCAGAAAGCCACCTGTTCCAGACGATCCAGGCAGCAGACTGGATCTGCGGCCTTATCGGGCGCCTGATTGCCCTGATGGTAGCGCCGGAGGAGTACCAGGAGCTCGAGCCGTTCGACAAGTTTTTCTCGGCACGCCTCGCGGAGGTTCTACTAGACAGCAGCGGACTGGAGCACCAGAAGACCACCGAGGTCCCAGCCGAACAGGCCGACGAGGCCATTCCAGATGCCGAAGGCGAGCTAGTTGGCGAGTAAACCCAACATGCAAAGGCTAATGAGCAAACCAAGGGGTTTTGCTGTTCCCTGGTGAGATCCGTGCTGACGCGCATGTCACCGCTTACCGCAGGTGCTGGTAGCGAAGACCCGAACAAGGTGCAGAAGAGCTACCTGGTACAGAAGGGGCCGCAACTGTTCGCCAGCACCTACGAAAGGGTCGGCGGCGGCACCATGTGGCACTGGATGGGCACAGCTCTGCGCCTGCTGCCCAACGATTTTCGGATGCGCACTGCCTACAACGTCGGCGTCGACTGGCCGATCAGCTACGATGGCCTGCAAACGGCCTACCGCCGTGCTGAAGAGGAAATGGGCGTGTCCGCCGACGTTGCCTCGCAGAGCTACCTTGGCGTGACCTTCCCCAATGGTTACGCATACAGCATGCACGGTATCCCGCCGTCACTGGTCGATCAGGGCCTGGGCCAGCATGTCACGGGTACGGTGTACCAAAGTCCGGAAAAGGCCACCGACGGCAAGCCATACCCAGGTGTCACTCTCAACGTCAGGCAGACACCGGCCGGGCGCAACTCGCAGAACGACAACGGCCGGCGAGTGTGTGCTGGCAATACCAGCTGCACACCCATTTGCCCGATTCAGGCCAAGTACGACGCGACTGTGACCATGGCCAAGGCCCTGGACACCGGCAATGTGCGCATTCTCTACCAAACCGTGGCGAGCCGGGTGCAGGTCGATGCCCAGGGCGTCACGGGTATCGATTTCATCCAGTATCAAAACGACGGCACGCGCCAGAACGGCTCGGCCCAAGGCAAACGTTACGTGATCGCTGCTCACGCCCTCGAGACGCCCAAGCTGCTGCTCAACTCGGTCAGCCCGAACAGTCCGAAGGGGGTCGCCAACAGCAGCGGTCAGGTCGGCCAGGCGTTGGCCGATCACCCCGTTTACCTGGCTTGGGGGCTGATGCCTGAAGGCAAGCCGCTGTTTCCGTTCCGCGGGCCGTTGTCCACTTCGGGGATCGAGGACATGCGCGATGGGCCGTTCCGCAGCCAGCGTGCGGCCTGGCTTATCGAGATTGGCAACGAGGGCTGGAACTGGTCGGTCGGCGACCCTTACACCTCGGTTTGCGATTTTATCGACGGCACCAACAACGGTGGCGCCAACCCTGGCAAGTTGGCCTTGTCTGGCCAGGCGTTGGTGCAGCAGCTCAACAGCTTGATGACCCGGCAGTTTCGGCTGGGCTTTCTGATCGAGCAAGTGGAGAAAGACCCCAATAATGCGCAGTGTCGGGTGCAGAGCTCGCCGGAGCTCACCGACGGGTTGGGTCTGCCGCGACCACAGATCAGCTACGAACTGTCCGACTACACCAAGGAGGGCTTCAAGCAGGCGCGCCTGGCCGCCACGCATATCATCACTGAGCTGATGGGCGCCACCGAGCTGACCGACCTGAACTCAAGCCCGGCTCCCAAACGGTGTTCCAGTACGACGGCCAGAACTACGCGTTCTTCGGCGCTGGCCACCTGATGGGCACCTACCGCATGGGCTCGGACCGCAGCAATTCGGTAGTGGACAAAGACCAGCGCAGCTGGGACCACCCCAACCTGTTCCTGGTGGGTGATGGTGTCTTCCCCACCACGGGCACGGCGAACCCGACCCTGACCATCACCGCACTGACCTTCCAGGCTGCTGACGTGGTCGCCAGCGACCTGCTCAAGCGTACTGTCCAGGTCCAGGCAAACCAGGCCTGGCAAGGCACGGGTATGCAGGTCAATGGGCACAGTTGGCAATTGGCGGTCTGCACGGGCGGGCAGTGGACAGCCAACCCGGCCACCGGCATGGTTGTGGCGCAGGGCCATTCAGGGTTGATCGCCAAGCCGGGTTACACGCTGCCCGGGCAGAACGAAGGGGCGTTGATCGGCCGTATCGGCAGCAATGGTGTGCCATTCCTAGTGGGTAACCAGGCGCAGTTACCAAGAGGCCAGCAGGGTGAGCTGCAGTTGTGCATCAATGACGATCTGACCGGGCGCTACGGCGCAGGCCTTGGCGATAACCAGGGAAGCCTGTCGGTGGAGGTACGCTTCGGCGCGTTGTAGGCCCGTGATGCCAACCCCACGATGTGCCGGTAATGCGGCAGCATCGTGGGATCGTGCGCTCAACCTTGGTGGATAGCCTGCCAGCCTTCGGCGTAGTCGCTGTGTAGGGGCACCTGGTCAGGGGCGTTTTCCCCTCGAAGAACAATAAAACCTCGCGTTAAACCTGCATGGCCATGCCATCCACATTCATCGCTGCCTGGCGCAACGCTTCGGAGCGGGTGGGGTGGGGGTGGCAGGTGAGGGCGATATCTTCGGCCGAAGCCGAGAACTCCATGGCCACGCAGAATTCACCGATCATTTCGCTGACGCTCGGGCCCACCAGGTGCACACCCAGCACTTCGTCGGTTTTGGCATCGGCAAGCACCTTGGCGAAGCCTTCGGTCTCGTGGTTGATCTTGGCGCGGCTGTTGGCCGTGAAGGGGAATTTGCCCACTTTGTAGTCACGCCCTTCGGCCTGGAGCTGCTCTTCGGTCTTGCCCACGCTGGCCAGCTCCGGCCGGGTATAGATCACGCCAGGGATGAGGTTGTAGTTGACCTCATGCGGTTTGCCGGCGATGCGCTCGATGCAGGCCACTGCTTCGTCTTCTGCCTTGTGCGCCAGCATCGGCCCGGAAGTGACGTCGCCGATTACCCACAGCCCGGGCACTGAAGTGCGGTGGTGTTCGTTGCCGAGCATGCCGCGCTTGTCGGTTTCCAGGCCTGCGCTTTCCAGGTTCAGGCCTTTGGTATAGGGGCGGCGACCGATCGCCACCAATACATAATCGGCTTGCAGTGTTTCTGCCGCGCCACCCGCTGCGGGCTCCAAGGTCAAGGCCACGCCGTCGGCGCTGGCGGTCGCCTGGGTCACTTTGCTGCCCAGCTTGAACGCCATACCTTGCTTGGCCAATGCCTTCTGCAGGGTCTTGGCGGTTTCGCTGTCGGTGCCAGGGCAGATGCGATCGAGGTATTCGATGACCGTGACCTGGCTACCCAGCCGGCGCCACACCGACCCCAATTCGAGGCCGATCACCCCGGCACCGATGACGACCAGGTGCTTGGGCACCTGCGGCAACGACAGCGCGCCGGTCGAGTCGATGATGCGCTGGTTGTCGATGGTCACGCCTGGCAGCGGCGTCGGCTCGGAACCGGTGGCGATGACGATGTCTTTGGCCTGCAGCGTGGTTTCGCTGCCGTCCTGCGCCTTCACGACCACTTTGCCGACGCCATCCAGGCGGCCCCAGCCCTTGACCCAGTCGACCTTGTTCTTGCGGAACAGGTACTCGATGCCTTTGGTCAGGCCGGCCACGCTCTCGTCCTTCTGCTTCATCATCTGGGCGAGATTCAGCGTAGGTTTGACTTCGATGCCGAGGTGGGCGAACGCCTCACCGCTGGCGGCTTCGTAGAGTTCGGAAGCATGCAGCAGTGCCTTGGACGGCATGCAGCCGACGTTCAGGCAAGTGCCGCCCAAGGTCGAGCGGCCCTCCACGCAGGCGACACTTAGCCCAAGTTGGCCAGCGCGAATGGCTGCGTTGTAGCCGCCAGGGCCGCCGCCGATGATCACCACGTCATAGGTCTTCATGGTTCAACTCCAGGGATGTAGAAACGCGACAGGGGCATTAGGTTAGGCTGAGCCTTTAGAATTGTATACAATTTGCTGCGCATACCAGCGCGGCAGGGGCTAGACCCTGGTCTGATCGGGAGGAAACATCCCATGGATGAACTACTCTGATTCGACGACGTTCGAAATTTCGGGCGTCGTGGCCAATTACGGATAGGAGGGTCGTTCATGCTTGCGCAACTTCCACCGGCACTGCAGAGCTTGCATCTACCGCTGCGGCTGAAACTCTGGGACGGCAACCACTTCGATCTCGGGCCCAGCCCGCAGGTCACCATACTGGTCAGGGAACCCCAGTTGATCAGCCAGCTGACCCACCCGAGCATGGACCAGTTGGGCACGGCATTCGTCGAAGGCAAGTTGGAGCTGGAAGGCGATATCGGTGAGGCCATACGCGTTTGCGATGAGCTGAGTGAGGCACTGCTTACCGACGAAGACGACACGCCGCCCCAGCGCCTGGCGCATGACAAGACCACCGACGCCCAGGCCATTTCCTATCACTACGACGTTTCCAATGAGTTCTACCAGCTGTGGCTGGACCAGGACATGGTGTACTCGTGCGCTTATTTTCGCGAGCCGGACAATACCCTCGATCAGGCGCAGCAGGATAAGTTTGAGCACCTGTGCCGCAAGCTGCGGCTCGATGCGGGCGACTATCTGCTCGATGTGGGCTGTGGCTGGGGAGGGCTGGCGCGTTTCGCTGCCCGTGAGTATGGCGCCAAGGTATTCGGCATCACCCTCAGCAAAGAACAGTTGAAGCTCGGCCGGCAGCGGGTCAAGGCAGAGGGTCTGAGCGACAAGGTCGATTTACAGATACTCGATTACCGCGACCTGCCGCAAGACGGCCGCTTCGACAAGGTTGTCAGCGTGGGCATGTTCGAGCATGTCGGCCATGCCAACCTGGCGTTGTATTGCCAGAAGCTGTTCGGTGCGGTGAGGGAAGGGGGGCTGGTGATGAACCACGGCATCACCGCCAAGCATGTGGATGGTCGGCCGGTGGGGCGAGGTGCAGGCGAGTTCATCGATCGCTACGTGTTCCCACATGGTGAGCTGCCCCACCTGTCGATGATCAGTGCCAGCATCTGCGAAGCAGGGCTGGAGGTGGTGGACGTGGAGAGCTTGCGCCTGCACTACGCCAAGACCCTGCACCACTGGAGCGAGAATCTGGAGAACCAGTTGCACAAGGCGGCGGCACTGGTACCCGAGAAAACCCTGCGCATCTGGCGTTTGTACCTGGCCGGGTGTGCCTATGCGTTCCAGAAGGGCTGGATCAACCTGCACCAGATTCTGGCAGTGAAGCCCTATGCCGACGGGCATCACGACCTGCCCTGGACACGCGAGGATCTGTACCGCTGACAGCTACCTCTGGCCGGCGGCACCGGTTACAGGATTGGGGATATCAGGCGTGCAATGCGCATCCCCAATTGCTGTAGCCGGTGGGTGTCGCGGCTGTCCTCAACGGTTATCTCGCGCGCCTGCTCGAAGTCTTCATTCAACATACGTTCCACCTGGTCGGCAAAGCCACGGTCGACCGTCAGCAGGGTGATCTCGAAGTTCAGGCGGAATGAACGGTTGTCCAGGTTGGCACTGCCGATTGCGCTGACCTCGTCATCTACCAGTACCACCTTCTGGTGCAGGAAACCCGGCTGGTAGCGGAACATGCGTACGCCTGCGCGTACCGCTTCGAAGGCAAACAGGCTGGAGGCGGCATAGACAACCCGGTGGTCGGGGCGTGCCGGGATCAATACGCGCACATCCACCCCACGCAGTGCTGCCAGGCGCAATGCCGCGAACACCGCTTCGTCAGGGATGAAGTAGGGGGTGGCTATCCACACCCTGCGCGTGGCGGAGTGGATGGCTTCAAGGAAGAACAGTGCGCAGGTTTCCTGTGGGTCCGCCGGCCCACTGGCCAAGGCCTGGCAGAGCACGCCGTCGTCCGGGTAGGCATCTGGCAGAATCAGCGGCGGCAGCTGGCGCGAGGCCCAGTACCAGTCTTCGGCGAACGACTCTTGCAGGCAGGCCAGCACTGGCCCGCCGATCTGCACATGAGTATCGCGCCACGGTGAAAGCTGCGGGTCTTCACCCAGGTACTCGTCACCTACGTTATGCCCGCCGATGAAACCGACCAAGCCATCCACCACCACGATCTTGCGATGGTTGCGGAAGTTGACCTGAAAGCGGTTGAACCAACCACGCCGGGTGGCGAAAGCGTGAACCTGTACGCCGCCATCACGCAGCGCCTGGCTATAGCTGGCTGGCAAGGCATGGCTACCGACACGGTCGTACAACACAAAAACCTGAACCCCTTCAGCCGCCTTGCGCAGCAGCAGGTGCTGTAACGCCTTGCCGAGTTTGTCGTCATGGATGATGAAGAACTGCACCAGCACCACATCCCGGGCTTTTTCGATGGCCGCGAAAATGGCATCGAAGGTGGCCTTGCCATTGATCAGCAGCTTCACCTGGTTGTTCGCCAGGCAAGGCATGCGCCCCAGTTTTGGCATGGCGCGTAGCGCGGCGTAGCTTTCCGACTCGCGGGCGGTCAGGGCTTCTTCAACCCATGGTCGCCAGTTGAGGTTGGCCATTGCAACGTGCATTTCCTGGTTGGCTTGGCGCCGCGCCTTGATATACGCATTGAACGAACGGGCGCCGAACACCAGGTACGGTATAAGGGTGAAATAAGGAATGAAGAACAACGGCATCGCCCAGGCAATTGCGCCTTGGGCCGTGCGCACCGTGAACAACGCATGCAGTGCGGCTACGATACCCAGTAGATGAATCAGGCCAATTACATAACCAAAGAAATAGGGGCTGTGGTAATCCATATGCATCCTGCTCACCGAGTACTGTTGGCTAACAGAACACGTTCCCGGTGCACCTTGCAACCTGCGGATGGTTTTGGCGTCTAAGGCTCAGCCCGGCCCGCTTGGCCGGCTTTTTTCAGGAGTGTTCACCCATGAAGATTCGTCTGCCACTGTTGGCCCTTGTCCTCGGTATGAGCAGCCCGCTGGTGCATGCCCAGATGCTTCAACCGGGTTTGTGGGAGCTGACCACCAGCAACATGCAGGTCGATGGCAAGCCGTTACCTGACATGGGGTTCATGCTGGGGCAGCTCAAGAACCTGCCGCCGGAGCAGCGCGCGATGATGGAAGGCGTGCTGGCCAAACAAGGGGTGACGGTGGCTGGTAATGGCGTGCGTTCCTGCCTGACCGCCGAACAGGTGGCGACCAACGACATCCCGCTGCAGGATCCCAAATCCGGTTGCACGCAGAAAATCACTGACCGTACCGGCAACGTGTGGAAGTTCGAGTTCAGTTGCCCGAAGGCACAGGGCAGTGGCCAGGCGACGTTCCTCAGTGATCGGGAGTTCACCACCCAGGTCAGCGGCACCTTCAACGCGTCGGGTGTTCAGCAGCAAGGCAGCATGAACACCCGTGCGGTGTGGCTGGGCAGTGATTGCGGCACGGTCAAACCGCGCAGTTGAGGTCCCACTGCCACTGGCTGGTGGCAACAGCGTCGTGGGCATGCAGGCTTTCTGCATGTTCCACCCGCAGCCTGAAAGCAGCACTCCACTCCAATTGTCGCAGCGCCTGGTGCAGGCGCCGGGCAGCATCTTCACAGAACATCAGGTTTTGCCCGTTGGCTAAAGCGAAGGCCTGTTCGTCTGCACGCTTGACCGCAGTCTGTACCGCTGTGCCCAAGCGCATTTCGATGCAATCAATCAGCTCGGTAATCGGCAGATCACGCTGGCTGCTGCGCAGCCGTACCTGAATTTTCGCGCTACTGCGTTGGCTATGTGGGGTAGCGACGATGCCTTCGGCAGTGCCCAGCCAGTTCATTACCGCCGCGGTGTCGACCTGCGACCCGGGGAATTGCTGTTGGAACTGCTGTTGTATCAGTTGCCTGGCAAGCGCCGCCGAACATGGACAGGTGGACGAATAGGGCACGCAAACGGATAGTTCCACGTGGAACATTTCATTCTCGATGCGTGCATCGATGGTCACGGGATAGCTCTTCCAGCCTGCCAATGGGCTGATCAAGGCTGGTCTTTTAAGCAGGTGATCAAAGCCCAGGCGCAGATAAGCAGCGGAAGACAGCCTTTCGTGGCTGGTCAAAAAATCCGCCAAAAGCTGCCGAATTGCCAGCGGCGTAAGGGGCTGGTTTTCCAGGGCCTCCAATGCAAGGTAGAGCCGCGACATGTGGATGCCACGTGAATGGCCGTCTATCAGACTGACGCCTGCGTCGACGGTGGCAGCAGCGGGGCGCCCTTCGAACTGCACGGGCAAGGCTATGCCACACATGCCCACCCAGTTCAGTGGCAAGGCGAACGCATGAGTCTGTGAGGCGATATCGGGGAGCGTGTGCTGGTTCATTGGGGTTTCCACAGAAAAAGGTGTCAGCGGCAGCCGCCGATCATGCTGCAATGCAAATTGAAACGTTGCCCGCTGGAACTGGACACCCGGTTCAACGTGGTCCAGCCTACGCGGCGGCTGTAACCCACCCAGGCTTCGCCATCACTGGCCAGGCCGGTGAAGAAGGTCAACGAACCGTAACGGCTGTTGGTTTGAGCCCATAGCCGCCGCGTGACCGAGTCGAAACCGCGCAGGTAAAGTTCATTGCCGTGCGTGCGTACGCTGTAGTAACTCCCTTTGCCGTCCTGGCAGGAGAGCAGCGTGGCGCTGCGGGTACACAACGCCAGTGCAGTGCTCTGCGGCATGGCAACCAGTGAGGTGGGCATGGCGAACAACACCAATGCCATGGCGCGTGACAGTTTCATGTTTTGTCCCTGGTGAGCATTCGTCCGTCGAGAACGACTTGGCGAAATTGTATTGTTACTTTATAACATTGTGCAATGCATCGTTTCGAATGCGCTCGCCTGAAAGGGTTTCGCCATGTCCAATCGTCTTCCCGTTACTGTGCTGTCCGGCTTTCTGGGTGCCGGCAAAAGCACGTTGCTCAACCATGTATTGCGTAACCGTGACAACCTGCGGGTTGCCGTCATCGTCAACGACATGAGCGAAATCAACATCGATGCCAGCGAGGTGCAGCGCAACGTCAGCCTCAACCGCGCTGAAGAAAAGCTCGTCGAGATGAGCAACGGCTGCATCTGCTGCACCCTGCGTGAGGACCTGCTGGAAGAGGTAGCGCGGTTAGCCGCAGAAGGGCGCTTTGACTACCTGCTGATCGAGTCCACGGGCATTTCAGAGCCACTGCCGGTAGCAGAGACTTTCACCTTTCGCGACGAACAAGGCCGCAGCTTGTCCGACATGGCCCGGCTGGACACCATGGTCACGGTGGTCGATGGCCTGAACTTCCTGCGCGATTACCAGGCTGCAGATAGCCTGGCCAGCCGTGGCGAAACATTGGGCGAGGACGATGAGCGCTCGATCAGCGACCTGCTGATCGAACAGGTGGAATTTGCCGATGTACTGCTGCTGAGCAAGATCGACCTGATCAGCCAGCATGAGCGCGAAGAGCTCGTGGCCATTTTGCGCAGCCTCAATGCTCGGGCAGAGATCGTGCCGATGGTCATGGGCCAGGTGCCACTTGAGCGCATTCTCGATACGGGCCTGTTCGACTTCGACCAGGCGGCCCAGGCGCCAGGCTGGTTGCAGGAGCTACGCGGCGAGCACGTACCGGAAACCGATGAGTACGGGATTGCAGCCATGACCTGGCAAGCGCGGCGCCCGCTGCATCCCCAACGGTTCTACGACTTTATCCACACGCACTGGACCAACGGCCGCTTGCTCCGTTCCAAAGGTTTTTTCTGGTTGGCCAGCAAGTACCAGGAAGCCGGTAGCTGGTCGCAAGCGGGCGGGATGATGCGCCATGGGCTGGCGGGGCGCTGGTGGCGCTTCGTACCGCGCGACCAGTGGCCTGAGGATGTGGATAACACCAGTGCAATCCTTAAACACTGGACCGCTGAAACCGGCGATTGCCGGCAGGAATTGGTGTTCATCGGGCAGAACATCGACTTTGCCAAGTTATCCACAGCCCTTGACGCGTGCCTGTTGACCGACCAGGAAATGCAGCTTGGGCATATGGGCTGGTTGCGGCTGCCCGATCCGTTCGGACCGTGGCATGCGGAGTCCGCAGCATGAGCCTGGCATTCAGGCCTGTGGATATCTTTCAGGTGTTTGGCGAAACGCCGCAAACATTGGCTGAGGTCCTGCAGGATGGTGTCAACCTGGCCGTGTGGCGGCGGCGGCTGCCGGCGCAGTTGCAGGACTTTGCCGAACTGGTACTCAGCCTTGGCCAGCCTTTGACCGACCAACGGGTAATCGAGGTGCACGAGCAGCACGCGCCGGTCCTGCCGGACCTGCTGCGCGAAGCCGCTGACCTGCATGGCTATGAGTCATTTGTAGCCGATGTGACCTGGCTGGTCGCGGCCTACACCTGCCTGGTGGGTGCGCGCCGTGTGGGTTTACGCCTGCGCGTGCTGGATGGCCCCATGTGTCCGCGCTTCCATGTGGATAACGTGCCATTGCGCTTGCTCACATCCTACGTGGGGCCGGGCAGTGAATGGTTGCCTGAGGCAATCAGCCCCCGGCGAGAGTTACACACAGCACAGCCCCCTGTGGATAAAATTCAAACCCTTCAAGCCGGTGATGTCGCGCTGCTCAAGGGCGAGAAATGGCAAGGCAACGAAGGCGCAGGTCTGGTTCACCGCTCGCCTTCGGGCCAGCAGGGGCGTCTGCTGCTGAGCCTTGACTGGTTGGCCTGACGGCGCATAGTTAGGCTTTGCCACTGTTTGAACCAGGCCATGCTGCAGAACATACCTACCCACGTGATTGCCGGCCCGCTCGGCGCCGGTAAAACCACCCTGATCCGCCATTTGCTGGCGCAGCGGCCGCCCAATGAGCGCTGGGCGGTGCTGATCAATGAATTCGGCCTGGTTGGCCTGGATGCGGCGTTGCTCAGCCGGGATGAAGACGGTGTTGCCATTGGTGAAGTGGCCGGTGGTTGCCTGTGCTGCGTGAACGGTATGCCGTTCCAGGTCGGGCTAGGGCGTCTATTGCGCAAATCACGCCCTGACCGTTTGTTCATCGAGCCTTCAGGTTTGGGTCACCCGTTGCAATTGCAGGCACAGCTGCAGGCAGCGCCATGGGCTGGAGTGCTGACAATTCAGCCACTTGTCATGGTTTTGGATGCTCAAGCGGTGGTTCGCAACCAGCGGCTTTCCGATGCGCAACAGCAGGCGCTGAACGCCTGCGAATGTGTGATTCTGAATAAGTCAGAGGCTGTGGATGAATCATCTAAGTTGTTGATAAGTAATAAATTTAGCGACAGGAGGGTGCTGTGGTCGGTGCAGGGTGAAGTAGCGTTTCGTGGCCTACCCCAGGCACCTTCACAGATTGTTGACAGCCCGCTTTCCGCCGTCAGGATTGTCGACAATCTGGAAATAACCCCAGGTACGGTCTGGGCCGACCCCACCCAGCCGGTCTGCCTGGCCCAGCAAGGTGAGGGTGGTTGGAGTATTGGCTGGCGCTGGCACCCCAGCCAGCAGTTTTATCCACAGCGGCTAAGCACGTTCTTGCAGAATTTACCCTGGCGGCGCGCCAAGGGGGTTATCCACAGCCCGGAGGGGTGGCAGGCTTTCAATGGGCTGAATGGGAGTCTGCCCGCCTCGCAGCCCAGCGAGTGGCGCAGGGACAGCCGCATCGAGCTGATTTTCGATCAGCCACAGTCGCAACCGGCGCTGCAGGCCGGCTTGCGCGAGTGCCGCATCAGCTGATCAGTTTCGCCAGCGGTTGTGTTCCTGGCGCCACTGCTGCATCTCGATAACGTTGTCGGTGCGCGGCGGGGTCTTGATCTCGAACGGGTAGGGTGCCAGTTCTATCTGCACGCTGTGCGCACCGAACTGTGTCACGCTACCGGGGTGGCGCTGCTCGCCAGTGACGGTGAACTCGAAGGCATAGATGCGGGCCAGGCGCTTGCGGCCATTGGCATCGCGCACAAAGCCGATGCGCTTGAGCGCCACGGCGTCGTCAAGCAACTCGAGGTCCATTTTGGCGCAATGCTGTTTGACCCGTTCCAGGGCTTTCTCGCGCAACCCATGGTTGTGCCACAACCAGGCGCCTGCCGTGGCTACCAGCATCAGGACGAAGAGGTTCTCCAGGGTCAACATTTGCTTATGCTCCAAACAGGTAGATCCAGCTTAACTGCGTCCCTGGCCTGTCGTACAGGTGACAATCGAGTTCATACTGCGTCGCGCACCATTCTTTGAAACAGCTTTGGAAAACACCCGCATGAAACGTACTCCGCACCTGCTCGCCATTCAGTCCCATGTGGTGTTCGGCCACGCCGGCAACAGCGCCGCGGTGTTCCCCATGCAGCGGATCGGGGTCAACGTGTGGCCGCTCAATACCGTGCAGTTCTCCAACCACACACAGTATGGCCAGTGGGCGGGCGATGTGCTTGCTCCAGCGCAAATTCCTGCGTTGGTCGAAGGTATTTCCAACATCGGTGAACTGGGGCACTGCGATGCGGTGCTTTCCGGTTACCTGGGCAGTGCCGAACAAGGGCGGGCGATTCTGGCCGGGGTACAGCGGATCAAAACGGTGAACCCCAAGGCGTTGTACCTCTGTGACCCGGTCATGGGGCACGCCGAGAAGGGTTGCATCGTACCGCCAGAGGTCAGCCAGTTCCTGCTCGACGAAGCGGTGGCCAAGGCCGACATCCTGTGCCCCAACCAGCTGGAGCTGGACAGCTTCTGTGGGCGCCGCGCGCAGTCGCTGGAGGATTGCGTGCACATGGCGCGCAGCTTGCTGCAGCGCGGGCCGCAGGTGGTCGTGGTCAAGCACCTGGCCTACCCCGGGCGGTGCGAGGACCAGTTCGAAATGCTGCTGGTGACGGCCCAGCACTGCTGGCACCTGCGGCGCCCGCTGCTGGCGTTTCCGCGTCAGCCAGTGGGGGTCGGCGACCTGACTTCCGGGCTGTTCCTGGCCAGGGTATTGCTGGGCGACAGCTGGGTGCAGGCATTCGAGTTCACTGCCGCCGCGGTGCATGAAGTGCTGTTGGAAACCCAGGCCTGTGCCAGCTACGAACTGCAGCTGGTACGGGCCCAGGATCGCATCGCCCACCCGCGTGTGCGCTTCGAAGCGCAGTCGCTGGCGTTTTAAATAGCGTCGGTTTTCAGGTCCTGGTAGCGCTTTTCAAGTTCCTGGCGGATCTGGCGGCGCTGCTGCCCCTGCAGGAAGCGGCGCTTTTCTTCACTGCTTTGCGGCTGACGCGGCGGTACCGGCACAGGGCGGCGATTGTCGTCCACCGCTACCATGGTGAAGAAGCAGCTGTTGGAGTGGCGCACCGAGCGCTCGCGAATGTTCTCGGTCACCACTTTGATGCCCACTTCCATCGAGGTATTGCCGGTATAGTTGACGGACGCCAGGAACGTCACCAGCTCGCCCACGTGTACCGGCTCGCGGAAGATCACCTGGTCCACCGACAATGTCACCACATAGCTGCCTGCATAACGGCTGGCGCATGCATAGGCCACTTCGTCGAGGTATTTGAGCAGGGTGCCGCCATGTACGTTGCCAGAAAAGTTGGCCATGTCCGGGGTCATCAGGACGGTCATGCTCAGCTGGGCGTTTCCAGGTTCCATAAGGTGCTCACGGTTAGGTTGCGCTGAATCGGGCGAATGGAGGGGGTGATCTGCTGACACGGGTTTTCCCTCTTGTGAATTTGCCTCGTTGCTACGGGACGTTGCCGGGGGCGTAGCGGTCACGCTGATCATGCCATCAGCGGCGCTTTTCCAGCCGATCTGTTTCTGCATATTGCGCCGGCTTTTTGCAGCCGATCGCGATGTTAACCTGAGTACGCCCATGCACCATGGGCGTTCCTGCATTCAATACAGTATGTACTTGCTGCTCGCTCAGGTTTGCCCCGGCAGAGGAGCGGTTTGCCCAGGCATTCATAAAAGACGAGAAAAGGAGTATCACGCCATGCATGCCATCAGCTTCATCCAGGACCTGGCAGTCATCATGCTGGTCGCTGGCGTGGTCACCATCCTGTTTCACCGCCTCAAACAGCCGGTCGTGCTTGGTTATATTGTCGCCGGCTTCATCATCGGCCCGCACACCCCGCCATTCGGCCTTATCCACGACGAAGACACCATCAAGACCCTCGCCGAGCTGGGGGTTATCTTCCTGATGTTCTGCCTGGGGCTTGAGTTCAGCCTGCGCAAGTTGTTCAGGGTGGGCGCCACGGCATTCATCGCGGCGTTCCTCGAAATTGTGCTGATGATCTGGATCGGCTTCGAGATCGGCCGCTGGTTTGGCTGGAACACCATGGACTCGCTGTTCCTGGGTGCCATCCTGGCCATTTCCTCGACCACCATCATCGTCAAGGCGCTCAACGACCTGAAGATGAAGAACGAGCGCTTTGCCCAGCTGATCTTTGGCGTGCTCATCGTCGAGGACATTCTTGGCATTGGCATCATTGCCCTGCTCTCAGGTATCGCCGTCAGCGGCACGGTCAGCTCGGGGGAGGTATTCTCCACTGTCGGCAAGCTGTCGTTGTTCATGATCGTTGCCTTGGTCATCGGTATCCTGTTGGTGCCGAGGCTGCTGGCCTACGTGGCCCGGTTCGAGAGCAACGAGATGTTGCTGATTACCGTGCTGGGGCTGTGCTTCGGCTTCTGCCTGCTGGTCGTCAAGCTCGAATACAGCATGGTCCTGGGCGCCTTCCTGATTGGCGCGATCATGGCCGAGTCACGCCAGTTGCTGAAGATCGAGCGCCTGATCGAACCCGTACGCGACCTGTTCAGCGCCATTTTCTTCGTCGCCATCGGCTTGATGATCGACCCGCAGGTGCTGGTCGAATACGCTTGGCCGATTGTGGTCATTACCCTGGCGGTGGTATTGGGCAAGATGGTGTCCTGCGGCATGGGCGCGTTCATTGCCGGTAACGATGGGCGTACCTCGCTGCGCGTGGGCATGGGGCTTTCGCAGATTGGCGAATTCTCCTTCATCATTGCCGCACTGGGCATGACCCTGCAGGTAACCAGCGACTTCCTGTACCCCGTGGCGGTCGCCGTATCGGCTATCACGACCCTGCTTACGCCCTACCTGATCCGCGCAGCCGACCCGCTTTCGCAAAAACTGGGCAATGTCGTGCCCGGGCGCCTGGCGCGGGTGCTGTCGTTGTATGGCGAGTGGTTGCGCAACATTCAACCGCAGGGCGAGGGTGCCATGCTCGCGGCAATGATCCGGCGCATCCTCCTGCAGGTTGGGGTGAACCTGGCGCTGGTGATCGCGATCTTCTTCAGCGGCGGCTATTTTGCCGGGCGCATCGGTAACTGGCTCAGCGAATGGGTCAGCGACATCAGCCAGCAGAAGGCGATGATCTGGGGCGCGGCGTTATTGCTGTCGCTGCCGTTCCTGATCGCGGCCTACCGCAAGCTCAAGGCGCTGTCGATGCTGCTGGCCGAGATGGGCGTGAAGCCGGAAATGGCCGGGCGGCATACCCAGCGGGTGCGGCGGGTGATTGCCGAAGTGATTCCGCTGTTGTCGTTACTGGTGATTTTCCTGCTGCTGTCGGCATTGTCAGCGAGCATCTTGCCGACCAACGAATTGCTGTTGGTGATTGCCGTGGTCGCTGCGGTGGTGGTGGCCTTGCTGTGGCGCTGGCTCATTCGCGTGCACACGCGCATGCAGATCGCCTTGCTGGAAACGCTGGAGAACAGCCGCGAGAACTCGCACTGAGTGCCACCCGGCCGCAGCGACAGCGGCGCCTACCGGTTCACCACACGCTTGGCCGTTGTGGGTACCTGTAGGCGCCGCTGCACCGGAATTGGTGGGGAAGATCAGCTTTCCAGCCACACATCCCGTGCCCAGTGCCATACCGATTCCCAGCTGTCCTCACCGACCAGCTCTTCCTCGGCATCCCACAGCACCACGGTGCCATCTTCCTCTACGCAGTAGTAGTTGGCGCCGTCCTGGCACAACGGGATCAGCTCACGCGGTACGCCCGCATCCCAGGCGTTGGCTGCCACCTCGGGCAGGTAGGTGTGCGACTGTGGATCGGTACAAGTTACAGGCTCCAGTGAGCCGTACACCACATCGCTCACAGTCAGCAAAAACTCTTTGAACACGTATGGAATGTTGATGAACAGCTGCTCTTCTATCTCTACCAGCTGGTCCTCATCGGGAAGCTCCAAAGGTACCGGCACCGGCTCGTTGGCTTCACGGAGTTGTTCGATCACTTCTTCCACGGTTCACTTCCTCTGACCTAGATGACAACTTTGCGCGTTATACCCTAGTAGGCCACTCTGACAAAAGCAAAAACCCCGGGGCAAGCCCGGGGTTCTTGGTACGGCGCGCAGCGGTTAGCTGTTTTGACGGATACCGGCTACCAGCCAAGGCTGGTTCTCACCTGGGGCACGCACCATGTGCCAGCTTTCGCTGAACAGTTCGCCCTGGTCGAAGCGCGAGTTTTTCGACACGCCGCGGAAGGTCAGGGTGGCGTCGGTGCGGTCTGGGCGGTCATCGACGCCGTCCAGTTGCACTTCGAGGTTATCGATGTAGGTGGACTGGAAGCCATCACCCAACTCGGCGCGCTCACGCTTGAGGAACTCAAGCATCTGCGGCGTGACGAACTCGGCGATCTTGTCCATCTCGTTGGCATCCCAGTGCTGCTGCAGCGACTGGAAGTGGTTGCGAGCGGCAGCCAGGAAGCTCTGTTCGTTGAACCAGGCAGGTGCGTTGATCACCGGGGCGGCGGCAGGCGCGGCCGAACCACCGAACACCGACGGCTGTGCAGGCTGGCCGTGGGCTTCACGCTGCATCGGCGCGTGGCCTGGCATGGCCATTTGCGGTTGTTGCTGGCGACGACGCGCGGCAATGAAGCGGAACACCAGGAAGGCGATGAGCGCCACGATCAGGAAGTCCATGATCTGGAAGCCCTCGAAACCGTCGCCCATGAACATGGACGCCAGCAGGCCGCCGGCGGCCAGGCCAGCGAGTGGGCCCAACCAGCGCGAAGCACCGCTGGCGGCCGGGGCGGCACGACCAGGTGCGGTCGGCGCGGCGGCTGGCGCGGTTGGTGTGGCCTGGCGGGTCTGGTGAATAGGCGCGGAGCCCGAGCTCTTGCCGCCGCCGAAACGCTTGGCGTTGGCGTCCAGGCTCAGCGTCAGGCCGACGCAAAGCGCCAGTGCGATGCTAAGAAAACGTTGCATAATTGGGATATCCCCTGTTGTGGATTGCACGCGCGTCATGGTGCACAGGTTCCCGGGCACATGACCAGCGACATAATGTTTCCAGCTTTTGCCTGAATGTTACAACGCCGGCACCACCGCCCTTGAGCGCGCCCCCAAAAAGGCAGCCACTGCAAGGAACGGTACTGGCACAGGCGTCAGATCGCCTCGAGTTTGGCATACCCCAGCATCAGCCATTTGCTGCCTTCGGCAAAATTCACCTGCACCCGTGCCTGGGCGCCGGAGCCCTCGAAGTTGAGGATCACACCTTCGCCAAACACCGCGTGCTGCACCCGCTGGCCGAGGTTGAAGGCGGTTTGCGGGATGTTGGCATTGTCGAACAGGTGGCTGTTGGTGGCTGTCTTGGGGGCGCCGAACGGGCGGCTGACGCTGTTGGAAAGGCGTACTTCCTGAACCAGCCCCGGTGGAATTTCGCGAACGAAGCGCGACACCTTGTTGTAGGTTTCGCTGCCATACAGGCGGCGTGTCTCGGCATATGTCATGACCAGTTGGCGCATCGCACGGGTGATGCCGACATAGGCCAGGCGACGTTCCTCTTCCAGGCGGCCAGGTTCCTCGAGGCTCATCTTGTGCGGGAACAGCCCTTCTTCCATGCCGACCAGGAATACGTAGGGGAACTCCAGGCCCTTGGCGCTGTGCAAGGTCATCAGCTGGATGCTGTCCTCATGTTCGTCCGCCTGGCTGTCGCCGGCTTCCAGCGAAGCATGGCCGAGGAAAGCCGAGAGCGGAGAGAGGTCGGCATCTTCTTCGGTGGATTCGAAGTTGCGCGCTGCGCTGACCAGTTCCTCAAGGTTTTCTACCCGTGCCTGGCCCTTTTCACCCTTTTCTTCCTGGTGATAGCTAATCAGCCCGGACTGCTCGATGGTGGTCTGGGTCATGGTATGCAGCGGCATGTCCGCAACCTTGGCAGCCAGCCCTTCGATCAGTTCGATGAAGGCCCCCAGAGCACTGGCGGCGCGGCCTTTCAACGCCTTGGCGGCGATCAGCTGGCACATGGCCCCCCACATGGAAAGCTGGCTGTGGCGGGCGTGCTCGCGGATGGCTTCGACGGTTTTTTCGCCAATGCCGCGTGGGGGTACGTTGATTACCCGCTCCAGTGCGGCATCGTTGCCACGCCCTTCGATCAAGCGCAGGTAGGCCATGGCGTTCTTGATTTCGGCGCGCTCGAAGAAGCGTTGGCCGCCATAGATGCGGTACGGCACGCGTTCGCGCAGCAAGGCTTCTTCCAGCACCCGTGACTGGGCGTTGGAGCGGTACAGGATGGCGATGTCGTTGCGCGCGTTACCCTGCTTGATCAGGCCTTCGATGGTTTCCACCACGTAGCGCGCTTCGTCGTGCTCGTTGTAGGCCGCGTACAGGGTCAGGGGTTCGCCTTCACCCAGGTCGGTCCACAGCTCTTTGCCCAAGCGCCCGCTGTTGTTGGCAATCAGCGCGTTGGCAGCCTTGAGGATGCCGCCGGTGGAGCGGTAGTTCTGCTCCAGGCGGATCATTTCGGCGTCGGGGAAGTCGGCGGTGTACTGGTGGATGTTCTCGATCTTGGCACCGCGCCAGCCGTAGATCGACTGGTCGTCATCGCCCACCGCCATCAGGCTGGCGCCACCGCGCGCCAACAGGCGCAGCCAGGCGTACTGCACGGCGTTGGTGTCCTGGAACTCGTCGACCAGCACGTGCTGGAAGCGCCGCTGGTAATGCTCCAGCAGGCTGGGGTGGTCACGCCACAGGTCCAGTGCGCGCAACAGCAGCTCGGAAAAGTCGATCACCCCGGCGCGTTCGCAGGCCTGCTCGTAGGCGGTATACACCTCGCGCATGGTGGCCAGGAACAGATCGCCACCGGCCTGGATATGTTGCGGGCGCAGCCCCTCGTCCTTCTGGCCGTTGATGAACCACTGGGCCTGGCGGGCCGGCCACTTCTGTTCATCCAGGCCCAGCTCGCGCATCACCCGCTTGATGAGGCGCTGTTGGTCGTCGCTGTCGAGGATCTGGAAGTTCTGCACCAGCCGCGCTTCCTGCCAGTGTGCCCGCAGCAGGCGATGGGCCAGGCCGTGGAAGGTGCCGACCCACATGCCAGCTGGGTTGATGCCCAGCAATTGCTCGATCCGCTGGCGCATTTCCGCGGCGGCCTTGTTGGTGAACGTCACCGACAGGATCGAGTGCGGCGAGGCCTGCTCTACCTGGATCAGCCAGGCGATACGGTGCACCAGCACGCGGGTTTTACCGGAACCGGCGCCGGCAAGCACCAGTTGACGCCCAAGCGCGGCCGCTACGGCCTGGCGTTGGGCATCGTTGAGGGAGTTCAGCAGGAGGGAGAGGTCGTCTGTGTGCATCCGGCCATTCTAGGGCGCGGCAGAGAAGGGGTAAATGGTACTGTATAAATACTCACCTGCCCAAGCGCCGAACGGTGCATGCGCAAGGCCGCCGCGCCGGGCGTGCAAGCCGACGTGGCGGTTGTCAGCGAAATCAAGCAGTGATCAGGATTTCGTCGATCTCGGCAAGCAGCGTGCCTTCGTGGAAAATTTCCACGCTGGCGATGGCTTCAGTGCCGGTTGGCATCTCGAAATGCACCTCCTTGTCACACAACACCTGGATGAAGCTGCCGCCTTCCGATTTCAATTCCAGGTCCAGGGCCAGGGTACCCGGTTGCCCGTCGCGCTTGACCAGCACGGGGTCGACGCCAGGGTTGGCGACGGTGACGGTACCTGCAACCCGCACCCGCGCCCCTGGGGGCATCCTGTCATGTTGGGCTTTCCAGTTCTTGCTGTTGATCATGTCTGCAGCTCCATTAGTACGAAGGGCGAAATGCGCCTTCCGACCAGAGCGTGCAACAAGCCCCAGCCCAGCCACAGCATGAAACTTTTCAGCTATGCCAGACCCTGCCATGGCGTGCCAGCAGGCTGGTAGCCTGCTCTGGCCCGTTGCTGCCAGCCGAATACGGGCGTGGGGCCTGGAAGTGTTCTTCACAGCCCTTGATCACGGGGTCGATCCAGGCCCAGGCGGCTTCTACTTCATCACGGCGCATGAACAGCGTGGAGTCGCCCTCCAGCACATCCAGTAACAGGCGCTCGTAAGCCTCCCAGCGGCGGGTCTGGCTGAAAACCTGGGCCAGGTTCAGGTCGAGGTCGACCGGCTCAAGGCGCATGCCCTTGCCTGGGCTTTTGGTCATCATGCGCAGGCTGATGCGTTCCTCTGGTTGCAACTGGATCAGCAGCTGGTTCACCTGGCCACCGTTGAACAGCTCATGGGGCACCGGTTTGAACTGAATGACGATTTGCGACGAGCGCCGTGCCATGCGCTTGCCCGTGCGCAGGTAAAACGGCACGCCAGCCCAGCGCCAGTTGTCGATGTGTGCCTCGATGGCGATGAACGTTTCGGTGTCGCTGTCATTGTCGACGTCTTTTTCGAAGTAATAGGCCGGCACTTCCTGGCCGCCGATGCGGCCCGGGCCGTATTGGCCACGGACCGTCTTGTCCTGCACGTCCTGGCCAGTGATCGGCTTGAGCGCGCGCAGTATTTTCACTTTTTCATCGCGTACCGCTTCGGCCTCGAACTGCGCGGGCGGCTCCATCGCCACCAGGCACAGCAACTGCAGTAAGTGATTTTGCAGCATGTCGCGGATCGCGCCAGCCTTGTCGTAATAGCCGCCCCGGTTCTCTACACCCAGGGTTTCGCACACGCTGATCTGCACGTGATCGACCTGGTTGTTGCGCCACACCGGCTCCAGCAGGGCGTTGGCAAAGCGCAGCGCCATCAGGTTTTGCACGGTTTCCTTGCCCAGGTAGTGGTCGATACGGAATACCTGGGTTTCTTCGAACACCGCGCCAATCGCTTCGTTGATGGCGGTGGCCGACTCCAGCGAGTGGCCGATCGGCTTCTCCAGCACGATGCGTGCTTCGCCGTCGGCCAGGCCGGCGGTGTGCAGGTGGTTGGCAATGGGGACGAACAGCTTGGGTGCGGTGGCCAGGTAGAAGATGCGCGTGAGCCCGCCGGGTTCACCCAGGTAGCGCGCCAGGCGGCCGAAGTCGGCGCTCTGTGACGCGTCCATGGGGAAGTAGTCGAGGCGTGCGGAAAAACGCTGCCACACTTCTTCGTCAAAGTCGGTAAGGGCAACCTGTGCCCGGCAGTGGCGCTCGGCGAGCTTCAGGTAGTCATTGCGTGGCAGGTTGCGGCGGGCCAGTGCGATGACGCGTACTGCAGGGTTGAGGCGGGCCTCGCGGAACAGGTGGTAGAGCGCCGGAAGCAGTTTGTGCAGGGCCAGATCGCCGGTGCCGCCGAATACCAGAATGTCGCAAGGAATAGTCAAACCACCACTCTCCACGTTCGTTTAACTGGGCGGGTTGGCGTCCATGTAGTATAACTACAAGAAAGCTACAACCCGGCCAGCCGATCATAACCGAGTCCAGCCCGTGAATCTGTTGCAACATATCGCCCAATCGCGCCACCTGCTGCGCAAATCGGAACTGAAAGTGGCCGACCACGTGCTGCTCGACCCGGCTGCCGTCATGCACAGCTCCATGGCCGACCTGGCGCACAGCGTAGGTATCAGCGAACCCACCATCGTGCGTTTCTGCAGGGCCATCGGTTGCACGGGCTTTCAGGACCTCAAGCTGAAGCTGGCGCAGAGCCTGGCCGCCGGGGCCAGCTTCGGCCAGTTCGCCATCCACGAAGACGACTCGGTCGCCGACTACAGCCTGAAAATCTTCGACACCACCCTGCACACCCTGATGGAGGTGCGCGAGCACCTCGACCCGCTGGCGCTGCAGCAGGCGGTGAGCGCCATGGCGCAGGCCCAGCGTGTGGAGTTCTACGGCTTTGGTGCCTCGGGGGCTGTAGCGGCAGATGCCCAGCACAAGTTCTTTCGCCTGCTGCTGAGCGCGGCGGCGTATTCCGACCCGCACATGCAGGCCATGTCGGCGGTGACCTTGAAGCCGGGCGATGTGGCCGTGTGTATCTCCCAGTCCGGCCGCTCCAAGGACCTGTTGATCACCGCCAACCTGGTACGCGAGAGCGGGGCCAACCTGATTACCCTGTGCCCTAGCCAGACACCGCTGGCCGAGTTGTCGACGGTCAACCTGGCGATCGACGTGCATGAAGACACCGAAATCTATACCCCGTTGACCTCGCGCATTGCCCACCTGGTGGTGATCGACGTACTGGCCATGGGTGTGGCCATGGCGCGTGGGCCGAGCCTGGTCAACCACCTGAAAAGCGTGAAACGCAGTTTGCGCAGCCTGCGTTTGTCGCCCAAGTCGATCAAGGCTACAGACGACTGAATTCAGTCTGTGCCGGCCCCTTCGCGGGCTTGCCCGCGAAAGGGGCCGGCACCGGCAAAGCAGATTTCACTGTTTTGTCACCATTTCACCGCTAAACCGTAAACCTGCCAGGCCAGTCTGAAGCTCCCGCATCCTATCTGGGAGACAGGCAATGGCTCGTGACTTCGACGGTACGTATCAACCCAGCGCCAAGGCTCGCAAGCAGCAGGAAAAGGATCAGCGCCGCATGGAATACCGGCGGGCGATCGAAAGCTATTGCGACCAGCGTCAATTGCTCCGCGAGCTGGCGGACTACCCAGACCTGCAAGCGCTCACGGTGTGGCAGGCGTCTGCGGCAGCCTCCCCGAAAAACGTTCAACAAGCCCGCTGATCAGCGCACGTTCGCCGCGGATGAACGCCAGAAACGCCAAGGCCACCGGCGACTGGCGCTTGGCCTTGGCCTGCACCACGCACCAGCTGCGGTACAGGGGCAGCTCTTCCACCGGCAGTTCGGTCAGCACGCCGGTGGCCAGTTCCAGGTTCACCGCGTGGCGGGTCAGCAACGCCACCCCGAGACCTGCGATCACGCATTCGCGTTGGGCATCGGCCGACGCCACTTCCAGGGTCTGGGTGAAATGCACACGCTTGTCCTTGAAGTACTCCTCGCACGCCTTGCGCGTCCCTGAGCCTTGCTCGCGGACCAGCAGGGTATGCGGTTCCAGATCCTGCAGGCGCAGCTGCTCCAGCTTGCACAGCGGATGCTGTGGCGGCGCCACGGCCACGATCGGGTTGTTGAGGAAAGGCAGAAACTCCAGGCCCATGTCCTGGGGCACCATGGACATGATGATCAGGTCATCGCGGTTGTCGGAAAGCCGCCGAATGGCCTGGGCACGGTTGACCACCGTCAAGGTCAGGTTGACCTCCGGGTGACGTTGCTTGAAGGCCGCGAACAAGTGCGGAACGAAGTACTTGGCACTGGACTCGACCGCCAGCTTCAACTGACCTTGCAATGAGCCCTGCATGTCCGACAGCTGCATGTCCAGGCTCTCCAGCCGGCCGAAGATATCTCGGCTGGCACGCTGCAGGGCCTCGGCTGCTTCGGTCAGGTAGAGTTTCTTGCCAACGTACTCGAACAGTGGCTGGCCTATCAGCTCTTCGAGCTGCCGGATCTGTAGACTAACGGCGGGTTGTGTGAGCGCCATTTCTTCCGCAGCGCGGCTGTACGAACGCAAATCACACACTTCGTTGAAGATCTGCAATTGTCGTAAAGTCATACGCATCAAGGACTTACGCATAGTTGTCGGCTCATCGGCAATACCTTGTTACCCAACTATAAGCTTTTGCTAATACAGCCCCTAACAAATATTGATTTTTGTTTATCAACCCATGGCGCTAGGGTGAATACGCGACTGGCCAGCAACGTCTGGTCACGCGCCGACCGGTAGAACCGGCTCGACTGTTCCTACGGCTTTGGGAAGACTCCAGTGATAAAAAAAATCCTGATCGCCAACCGAGGTGAAATCGCAGTTCGGATCGTGCGTGCATGCGCCGAGATGGGCATTCGCTCGGTTGCGATCTATTCCGACGCCGACCGCCACGCCCTGCACGTCAAGCGTGCTGACGAGGCGCACAGCATTGGTGCCGAGCCGCTGGCCGGGTACCTGAACCCGCGCAAACTGGTGAACCTGGCGGTGGAAACCGGTTGCGATGCCCTGCACCCGGGCTATGGCTTCCTGTCGGAAAATGCCGAGCTGGCAGAGATTTGCGCCGAACGCGGGATCAAGTTCATTGGCCCGGCCGCCGACGTGATTCGCCGCATGGGCGACAAGACCGAAGCACGCCGTACCATGATCGCCGCCGGTGTGCCGGTAACCCCGGGCACCGAAGGTAACGTTGCCGATATCCACGAAGCCCTGAGCGAAGGTGACCGCATCGGTTACCCGGTCATGCTCAAGGCCACTTCGGGTGGCGGTGGCCGTGGTATCCGCCGTTGCAACAGCCGTGAAGAACTGGAGCAGAACTTCCCGCGGGTCATTTCCGAAGCAACCAAGGCATTTGGCTCGGCCGAAGTCTTCCTGGAAAAGTGCATCGTCAACCCCAAGCACATCGAGGCGCAGATTCTCGGTGACAGCTTCGGCAATGTAGTGCACCTGTTCGAGCGCGACTGCTCGATCCAGCGCCGCAACCAGAAGCTCATCGAAATCGCCCCAAGCCCACAGCTCACCCCTGAGCAGCGCGCCTATATCGGCGACCTGGCGGTGCGCGCTGCCAAGGCAGTGGACTACGAAAACGCCGGCACCGTGGAGTTCCTGCTCGCCGATGGCGAGGTGTACTTCATGGAAATGAACACCCGGGTGCAGGTGGAGCACACCATCACCGAGGAAATCACCGGCATCGACATCGTCCGTGAACAGATCCGTATTGCTTCAGGCTTGCCGTTGTCGGTGAAGCAGGAAGACATCCACCACCGCGGCTACGCGTTGCAGTTCCGTATCAACGCCGAAGACCCGAAGAACAACTTCCTGCCCAGCTTCGGCAAGATCACCCGGTACTACGCCCCTGGCGGCCCGGGCGTGCGCACCGACACGGCGATTTATACCGGCTACACCATTCCACCGTTCTACGACTCCATGTGCCTGAAACTGGTGGTCTGGGCGCTGACCTGGGAAGAAGCCATGGACCGCGGCCTGCGGGCCCTGGATGACATGCGTGTACAAGGGGTGAAGACCACCGCTGCGTACTACCAGGAAATTTTGCGTAACCCGGAATTCCGTAGCGGCCAGTTCAACACCAGCTTCGTCGAAAGCCACCCTGAACTGACCAACTACTCGATCAAGCGCAAACCCGAAGAGCTGGCCCTGGCCATCGCCGCTGCCATCGCCGCCCACGCAGGCCTATGAATGCAGCAGCAAGCTGTAAGCGGCAAGCTGCAAGTAGAAGCAGATCAGCTTTTTCTAGCAGCTTGTAGCTTCAAGCTTGCCGCTACGAGGAGATAACAATGTCCAAGAAAATTCACGTAACCGACACGATCCTGCGCGACGCCCACCAGTCCTTGCTGGCCACCCGCATGCGTACCGAAGACATGCTGCCGATCTGCGAAAAGCTCGACAAGGTCGGCTACTGGTCGCTGGAAGTGTGGGGCGGTGCCACGTTCGACGCCTGCGTGCGCTTCCTCAAGGAAGACCCGTGGGAGCGCCTGCGCAAGCTGCGCGCCGCGCTGCCCAACACCCGCCTGCAAATGCTCCTGCGCGGCCAGAACCTGCTGGGCTACCGCCACTACAGCGACGACGTGGTCAGGGCCTTCGTGGCCAAGGCGGCAGTCAACGGCATCGATGTATTCCGTATTTTCGACGCCATGAACGATGTGCGTAACCTGCGCGTGGCCATCGAGGCGGTCAAGGCCGCTGGCAAGCACGCCCAGGGCACCATTGCCTACACCGTCAGCCCGGTGCACACCATCGAAGCCTTCGTGAACCAGGCCAAGCAGATGGAGGCCATGGGTTGCGACTCGATCGCGATCAAGGACATGGCCGGCTTGCTGACGCCGTTCGCCACCGGTGAACTGGTCAAGGCCCTGAAGGCCGAGCAGTCGCTGCCGGTGTTCATCCACTCCCACGACACGGCTGGCCTGGCTGCCATGTGCCAGCTCAAGGCAGTGGAAAACGGCGCCGATCACATCGACACCGCCATTTCCAGCTTCGCCTGGGGCACCAGCCACCCAGGTACCGAATCGATGGTCGCTGCGCTCAAGGGCAGTGAGTTCGACACCGGCCTGGACTTGGAGCTGTTGCAGGAAATCGGCCTGTACTTCTACGCGGTGCGCAAGAAATACCACCAGTTCGAAAGCGAATTCACCGCGGTGGATACTCGCGTGCAGGTCAACCAGGTTCCCGGCGGGATGATTTCCAACCTGGCCAACCAGCTCAAGGAGCAGGGCGCCCTCAACCGCATGAACGAGGTGCTGGCCGAGATTCCGCGGGTCCGCGAAGACCTTGGCTTCCCGCCGCTGGTCACCCCGACCTCGCAGATTGTCGGTACCCAGGCGTTCTTCAACGTGCTGGCCGGCGAGCGTTACAAGACCATCACCAACGAGGTGAAGCTTTACCTGCAGGGCGGCTACGGCAAGGCCCCGGGCGTAGTCAACGAGCAGTTGCGCCGCCAGGCCATCGGCAGCGAAGAGGTGATCGACGTGCGCCCGGCCGATCTGCTCAAGCCGGAGATGACCAAGCTGCGTGGCGATATCGGTGCCTTGGCCCGGTGCGAAGAAGACGTGCTGACCTTCGCCATGTTCCCGGATATCGGGCGCAAATTCCTCGAAGAGCGCGAAGCCGGCACCCTGACCCCGGAAGCCCTGCTGCCGATTCCGGAAGCCGGTGTGGCTGCCGCCCCAGGCGGTGAAGGCGTACCGACCGAGTTCGTCATCGATGTGCACGGTGAAACCTACCGCGTCGACATCACCGGTGTGGGTGTGAAGGCCGAAGGCAAACGCCACTTCTACCTGTCGATCGATGGCATGCCGGAAGAGGTGGTGTTCGAGCCGCTCAACGAGTTTGTCGGCGGCGGCAGCAGCAAGCGCAAGCAGGCCAGCGCCCCAGGCCACGTCAGCACCACCATGCCCGGCAACATCGTCGATGTGCTGGTCAAGGAAGGTGACATGGTCAAGGCAGGCCAGGCGGTGCTGATCACCGAAGCCATGAAGATGGAGACCGAAGTGCAGGCGGCCATCGCCGGCAAGGTCGTGGCCATCCACGTGGCCAAGGGCGATCGCGTTACACCGGGCGAGATCCTGATCGAGATCGAGGGCTGATACAGGCCCTCATCTACAAGCGGTTTACCTCTGGGGAGCGGATGCTCCCCTTTTTTTTGAGCTTGAATATGCATCTTAATGCAGGAATAGCGTGAATCTTGGTCCATATCTGCATTAAATTGCAGAATTTACACTGAAACATCAGGGAATCTGCACTATGATGCAGATTCATCAACCGAGTCGGTTGTCCGCATGCGGTAAATTGCAGGTGAACAATGTACAGACTCACGCTTCAACTCCATGATCAGGCGCAGTGGCATGATGCTGTTGCCATCGCCTTTGTCGAGCCTGAAAAGGGCCTCTCCAGCCCCTGCGAGTTCGGCTATACCTCCGAGTACGTCAAAACCCATCTGGAGGCATACGACAGCCTGTTCTGCCAGGCGGCAAGCGCGAGGCTGCCGGTGGATTTTGGTTCTCATCGTCTGCAGCATGCTCCCGCGTTCCTTTACGACATCGCACCCGCTGGTGCCGCCAACCGCTTCCTGCTCCGGCATATCGGCTGTGAGAAACCAGAAGGCATGGGGGATGACCTGTTTCTCCTGGGGCGGTCCACTCCGGCGCCAATCGGCACCCTGCGCATCAAGGAGTCGGCTGAGCTACTGGATTATGCCGACCCCATCGGGTTTGCCCATCAGGATGTGATCACCCGCGATCAACGGTTTCTCGAATACGCCTATGAGCGAGGTGCGGCCATCGGTGGCGCGATAGGCGCCGGTGGGGAGGCGCCAAAGCTGTTGATGACCGAGGCAGAAAACGGCCTGTTGTATCCGGACGCGGTGCTGGCGGATGAACGTGCCCGGCGTCACTGGTTCATCAAGTTCGCCAGGAACCAGGCACTGGCTGATGATCAGCAGATACTGCGGGCCGAGTAGCTCTACTACAAGGCGTTGCAGCAGCTTGGCATCGAAACGGTGGCCACTGAATACATGGCGCTGGAAGAAGGCTCCAAGCCCAGCCTGTGGCTGGAACGCTTCGACCGGCAGGTTTGCGCGCAGGGTGTGCAACGCTTTGCCGTGGAGTCGATGTACTCCCTGTGTGGCGTGACCGAGCCTGGCAGCCGATTGGGGCACCTGGAGGCGATCGAGGCGCTTGCCGCGGTGTGGAAACTGGCCGGGCAGGGGAGGCAGCTGCCTGACCTGGTTGCCGATTATCTGCGGCGCGACCTGATCAACAAGATCCTGGGTAATGCCGATAACCACGGGCATAACACTGCGATCATCCGTACCCGTGACACCGTGCGCCTCGCACCGATCTACGACCTTGCACCGATGGTGATGGATCAGGAAGGGATAACGCGAACGACGAAGTGGCCAGCCTCGATAGAGCGGGCTGGCGATATCGACTGGCAGGCTGCCTGTGCTGCACTGGCCGAATTTGTCGACCCGGGCGAAGCTTTTGAGCGTCTGCGGCTGGATGCCCGGCACCTGTTGGCATTGCCGGATATCTTGTCCGCCCTGGGGCTGCCTGATGCGGTGATGAATCACCCGGCAATTGCGCTGGGCAGGCTTGAGCGCCGGATGGTTGAATGGGGGTTGGCATGACGGTTTCCATCGATGCCCGTGGGCTGCTGATCGACGGAGTACGCGAAGGTATCTCCAACGGCAGTCTTGAGCTGGGTGCTGCCGTGCGGCGGCTGCGTGTGGGGGTGGCGAAGATGCAGCAGACTCAGTTTGCACGCATGTGCAAGATTTCCGTGCGTACGCTGATCCAGATCGAGCAGGGCGGTGGTAACCCCACGCTGAACTCGTTGAACGCCGTGTTCAAGCCATTTGGCTTGCAGATGGGGGTTGTCAGGCGCGCGAGTCTGATCAGGTAAGCCACTGCACCGATCATAGGCCCGTGAGCCCGTGACCGGTGGTGCAGGTCAGTTCCTGCGGCAGGCTTCAAGCGTTCGTGCCTGCCCTTGCGGGCGCTGGTTCTCGGTACTCAACCACCGCTCGAAGCCAGCCGCCACCTGCGGCCACTCATCATCGGTAATCGAGTACCACGCCGTATCACGGTTGTGGTCCTTCACCACCAGGTGCTTGCGGAACACCCCTTCGAAGACGAACCCGAACCGCTGCGCTGCACGCTTGGAGCGGGCATTGGCGTTATTGCACTTCCATTCCAGGCGGCGGTTCCCGAGATCGAAGCTCAGCTTGGCCAGCAGGTAGACGGCCTCGGTACTCCTGGGTGTGCGCTGCATGGGCGCGCCGAAGGCGATGTGGCCGATCTCGGTGCGGCCATGGTCAGGCACGATCGACATCAGGCTGAGGATGCCCTGAGCCTTGCCGCTGGCGCGGTCGATCACGGTGAAATACAGCGGGTCGTGGCCGGCGGCGTTACCTTGCAGCCAGCGGTCGAAGGCAGCGCGTTCGGTAAACGGGCCGTAGGGCAGGTAGTCCCACAGTACCGGGTCGGCGCCCGGGCCTTGCAGGGCAGCCCAAAGGTCGTCGCCGTGGCGCACCGGGTCGAGTTTTTCCAGGCGGATGAAGCGCCCGTCGATGGGCTCGGCCTTGGGTGATGCGGCGGGTTTCCAGTGCAGTGCGTCAGTCATGTGGCCTACAACCCTTTGCGGAATTGGATGAAGCCCGGGCGCTCGGCAACCTGCTCGTACAGGCTGATGGCGGTGGCGTTGGTTTCGTGGGTCAGCCAGTGCACCTTGTTGCAGTTGTCGGCCTTGGCTGCAGCATAGACATGTTCGATCAGCTGGCGGCCGATGCCCAGGCCCCGCTGTGCGCTGTGCACGTAAAGGTCCTGCAGGTAGCAGGCATTTTCGATGCTCCAGTTGGAGCGGTGGTAGATGAAGTTGACCATGCCCACGGCCGTGCCATCTACCCAGGCCAGGGCCGAATGGGTTGGCTCGTTGGGGTCGAGCAGGCGCTGCCAGGTACTGAGGCTGACGTCATCGGCCAGTTCGGTTTCGTAGAAGTGCAGGTAGGCCTGCCACAAGGCATGCCAGGCGGCGTGATCTTGAGCGGTGACAGGGCACAGGGTAACGCTGGGCATTGGGCTACTCCTTCACAGAAGGCGCATGTGCGCGGCAAGTTGGTTGTCCAGGTGATCGGGGCTGGCGCTCAGGCTTTCGCGCACGCCGGCAATGTCCTGCTCAGCGCGGTTCTGGCTCAGCTTGCGCGCGCCTTGCAACCGCTGGATCGGCAGGCGAATGCCAACAATGGCGCGGAGCATGCCGTCGATGTAGTCGGCGGGCGCATCGCTCACCTGCCATGGCTCACTGCGGCCGTGCTCATGGCGGTCGGTGAGCCGGCTGACAATCGCCAGCAATGGCTCGGCGTCGTGGATCACGTCGGCTACCCCATAGGCGTGCACGGCCAGGTAATTCCAGGTTGGCACCACCTTGGGGTTATCAGCCTTGCTTGGGTAGTAACCGGGGCTGACATAGGCATCGGCCCCGGGAAACACCAGCAGCGCTTCGGCCCCCTGCGCCAAGTCCTGCCACTGCCGGTTGGCCCTGGCCAAGTGGGCGTATACGGTGCCGAACTCGCCTTCTGCGGGGTCGAGCAGCACCGGCAAGTGGCTTGCCAGCAGGCCCTGCTCGCCATGGCTGACCAGCACGGCCAGACGCGTGTCGAGCATGTGCCGCTGCAGCCGGGCGAGGTCGTGTTCCTGGTGAGGCTTACTGTTGTACATGGCCTGAGTCCTTGTCGAATGGTCCCATCCTAGGCAGGCTAATGGTTCTGGGTAAGAGCCATTACTGCCTGTTTTCATAGGTCCAATGCCATGCACGAAAAGCCCCTCATCCTGCCTTTCGACCCGGCCGGGATTTCGCTGGATCGCCGCCGCGGGTTGAGCCAGCAGCTTTACCAGGCGCTACGCGAGCGGGTGCTGGACGGGCGGCTGTGCAGCGGCACACGGCTGCCTGCCACCCGCGACCTGGCAGCCGTGCTGGGGCTGTCGCGCAACAGCGTGGTGCGCGCGTATGACCAGTTGTACGCGGAGGGCTATATCGAAAGCCGAGTCGGTGACGGCACCTACGTAACCCGGCTGCCGAAACTATCCACACAACTGTCCACAGGGTTATACCGGGGGTTATCAACAGGTTTATCCACATTTGGCCACGAAAATACTGAGGATTTATCCAGCCCGCGCAGCTGGAGCGAGCCTTTGCAGCGCTTGAAAAATCACCATCTGCCGCCCCCCAAACAGGGCGCGCCGCGGGCTTTTCGTTTGGGTATACCTGCCTTCGATCTGTTCCCGTTCGACGTTTGGGCCAAGCTGCAAGCGGGTTTCTGGCGTAACGCTGCGCCTGCACAGCTGGGTTATGGCGACCCGGCGGGTGAACCGGCACTGCGCGAGTTGATCGCTGCCTACTTGCGCGGCTGGCGGGGGCTGACCTGTACCGCTGAGCAAATAGTGATCACCAGTGGCGCGCAGCAGGCCATAAGCCTTTGTGCACAGTTGCTGTTGCAGCCTGGCGACCGGGTGGCTGTGGAAAACCCCGGCTACCGGGCGGCGGCGCACGCCTTTTCAGTGGCGGGTGCTGAGGTCGCCGGCGTGCCGGTGGATGAAGAGGGTATGGATTGCGCACGGTTAGGCCAGTTGCCGGGTTGCCGGTTGGCCTATGTCACGCCCGCCCATCAGTACCCGACCGGGGTAACCATGAGCCTGGCCCGGCGCCTGGCGTTGCTGGGCTGGGCAGAACGCAACGATGGCTGGATCATCGAGGACGACTACGATGGCGAGTACCGTTACAGTGGCGCGCCCCTGGCCCCGCTGGCTGCACTCGACCGGGCCGGCCGTGTGTTGTACGTGGGCACCTTCGGCAAGATCGCCTTCCCGGCGCTGCGCTTGGGTTACCTGGTATTGCCGGCGCAGTTGGCACAGGCCTTCAGCCAGGGTAAGGCGTTGGCAGTACGGCATTCGGAGGTCAGCAGCCAGTGTGTGATGGCCGAGTTCATGGCCCGTGGGCATTTCCAGCGGCATATTCGCCGCATGCGCAAAGCGGCGTTGAGCCGGCGCAATGTGCTCAAGGCCGGCTGGCCTGTGGATATTGCCGGGCTGGGCAGCATGCCCGAAGTGGCTGCTGGGCTGCACGTGAAGGTGTCTGTGGATAACTTTGCGCGTGAGCAGGCGCTGGTGGCCAAGGCAGAGGCGGTCGGCGTTGAAGTGGCAGCATTGAGCAATTTCTGGCTGGCCGACAGCGAAGTGCCTGTGGATAAGCGTGCAGGTCTGGTGCTGGGGTTTGCCGCGGTCCCGGAGGGTGAGATTGCCGCGGCATTGATGAAATTGCGCAAGGCGTGGCGCAAGGGTTGAGGCTGCCTGCCTCTTCGCGGGTAAACCCGCCCCCACAGGTATGGCCGGGTGGTCTCAGGTGCGGCGCATATCCTGTAGGAGCGGGTTCATCCGCGAAGGGCTGCAAGGCAGCCCCAACTGCGTCAGGTCCCCGACTTGATCCGCGTCCAGGCCCGGGTTCGCGCCCGCTCCGCATCGCGCTGCAACGGCTTGAGCGTGTAAAGCTTGGCCATCGCCTCCGCCGTCGGGTACAGGTTGGGGTTGTTGCGAATCGCAGGGCTCACCTTGTCGGTGGCATCCTTGTTGGGGTTCGGGTAGCCGACAAAATCGCTGATCGGCGCAATCACCTCGGGCCGCAGCAGGTAGTTGATGAATGCATGGGCGTCTGCCGGGTTGGCGGCATTCTTCGGAATCGCCAGCATGTCGAACCAGATCGGCGCGCCTTCCTTCGGCAGGCGCATGTCGACCGTCACACCATTTTTCGCTTCGCGGGCGCGGTTGGCAGCCTGCGAGAAGCTGCCGCTGTAACCCACCGCCACGCAGATATCCCCATTGGCCATGTCAGCCATGTACTTCGAGGAGTGGAAGTAGGTGATGTACGGGCGAATCTTCAGCATCAGCGCTTCGGCCTTCTTGTAGTCGGCCGGCTTATCGCTGTTCGGTGGCAGGCCGAGGTACTGCAGGGCCAGCGGCAGGATCTCCGACGGCGAGTCGAGCAGCGCTACCCCGCACTGCTTGAGCTTGGCGATGTTCTCTTCCTTGAAGATCAGGTCCCAGCTGTCCACCGGCGCGTTATCGCCGAGCGCGGCCTTGACCTTGGCCGGGTTGAAGCCGATCAGCACGGTGCCATACATGTAGGGCACGGCAAACTTGTTGCCTGGGTCGTTGGCCTCGATCAGCTTCATCAGCGCAGGGTCCAGGTGTTGCCAGTTCGGCAGCTTGCTGCGATCCAGCGGCTGGAACACCCCGGCCTCGATCTGCTTGGCGAGGAATACGTTGGACGGCACCACCACGTCATAGCCGGAGTTGCCGGTGAGCAACTTGGCCTCCAGCGCTTCGTTGGTGTCGAAGATGTCGTAGATCAGTTTGACGCCGCTGTCCTTCTGGAAATCGGTCAAGGTCTGCGGTGTGATGTAGTCGAACCAGTTATACACACGCAGGGTGCGCTGCTCGGCGTGCGCCTGCAGGGCACCGGTGAACAGGGTGGCAGCGATGAACGGGGCGAGCAGACGCCTGAGTCGGACCATTACCGGGCTCCTGGCTGGGCGCGCTGGAAACCTTCCAGCACATTGACTGCGTTGATACCAATTTCTTCCACAGCGTAGCCGCCTTCCATCACGAACAGGGTCGGCTTGCCAAGCTGGCCGATACGCTTGCCCATTTCCAGGTAGTCGGGGCTGTCCAGCTTGAATTGCGAGATCGGGTCATCCTTGAAGGTGTCCACACCCAGGGAGACCACCAGTACGTCGGCGTCATAGCTGGCGATGCGCTGGCAAGCCTCTTCCAGGGCAGCGCTCCAGGCAGACCAGTCGCTGCCGGCGGGCAGCGGATAGTTGATATTGCAGCCCTCGCCGGCGCCTTCGCCGGTTTCGTCGGCATAGCCGAGAAAGAACGGGAATTCGTCTTGCGGGTCGCCGTGGATCGAAGCGAAGAACACATCGTTGCGGCAGTAGAAGATGTCCTGGGTGCCATTGCCGTGGTGGTAGTCGACATCGAGGATGGCAACCTTGCGCCGACCCTGGTCGAGGAATGCCTGGGCGGCGATGGCGGCGTTGTTCAGGTAGCAGTAGCCACCCATCACTTCGCCGGCGGCGTGGTGCCCTGGTGGGCGGCACAGGGCAAAGGCGCTGTGCGCGCCTTGCTGGATCGCTGCCTGGGCGGTGAGGGCAACCTGGGCGGCACTGTAGGCCGCCTGCCAGGTGCCGGCGGTGATCGGCGCACCGGCATCGAAGCTGTAATAGCCCAACTCGCCGTGCAGGCCGGTGGGTTTTACCTGGCGCAAGGTGCGTGCAGGCCAGGTGAACGGCAGCAGGTCGCCTTCCTGGCCCAGCGCCGCCCAGCGCGCCCAGGCGCCTTCGAAAAAGTCCAGGTAGTCGGCGCTGTGGATGCGCAGCAAGGGCGCGCGGCCGAAGTCGGTAGGGCCCTGGATGTCACCGAGGTTGCGTTTTTTGACCTGGTCGAGCACATGGTCAGCGCGCGAGGGCATTTCGAAACACGGCATCAGCTTGCCGTCGATCAGCTCGCAGCGGCCATGGTGCAGGCGGTGATCATCGGAATAGATCGTCAGCATTGTTGTTCTCCGGTGGGGACTGGCGTGGGGCCATTTTCAGCGGTGGGCCAGTGGCGGAGAACGACGCAACTGGCCAAAAGGGGATCGATGTGGCCAAGCTCTATGGCCGGGTTTTCCTGTGCTGGCTGCTTCGCGGGCGAGCCCGCGAAGCAGCCAGCACAGGTCAGCCGCGGAAATGGCTGGGCGCTACACCACTCCAACGCTGAAAGGCATGCCGGAAACTGGCCGTTTCGCTGAACCCCAGGGTTTCGGCAATGCGGTAGATTGGCATCTGCTCATCGGCCAGCAACTGCTTGGCCCGCTCGAACCGCAGTTCGTCCAGCAACTGCTGGTAACTGCTACCCAGCGCCTGCAAATGCCGGCGCAACGTGCGCGACGAGCAGTTCATCTGCCGTGCCAGCCCGTCCAGCCCTGGCGCGGCGTCCAGTTGTTGCGTAAGCAACTGGCGAATCCGCCCCAGCCAGGCCTGGCGACCCGTGAATTCCAGGTTCAGGCGCCGGCAGCGTTCACTCATGGCTTTGTGGGTGATCGGGTCAGCCAACGGCAGCGGCGTATCCAGCCAGCGCCGCTCGAAGGCAAAGGCATTGTCTTGCGCCGCAAACACCACTGGGCACTGGAACGCACCGGCATAGCGTGCATGGTAGTCAGGCCGAGGGTGCTCGAAGCGTGCCTCCAGCAGCGGCAATGGGCGGCCAAGCAGGTCGTCACAGATGACTTTCAGCGAAACCAGGCAGAACTCGGCATTGAAAGCGCTCAATGCCGGGTTGTCGTGGTACTCGCTGGCGCTGAACCAGATGCGTTGGCCATCGTCGCGCAAGCGCAGCGAGAAGACTGTTCCCAGCAGTGCCGGATACTGAAGCGCCAGGCGCAGGGCGTCACCCAAAGTGGCACTGGAGAGCAGGGCGTAACCGAGCATGCCATAGCACGACACATGCATGCGCTGGCCCAGCTCCAGGCCGATGTCTTCCCGCCGGGCCACGGCGTTGGCACACACTTGCAGTTCCTGCTGTGTGGTGATGCGCGCGTCGGCGTGCCCCAGGTCTGCCGGGCCAATGCCGCTACCGGCGAGCAGCGCCGAAGCCTCAGCACCGTCTGCCTGGAAGACGTTGAGTATCAGCGAAACCGCGTTGAGGGTGGTCAGGTGGCTGTGCAGCATGCTGGGTAATCCCGTGGGCCTGGAACACATTATGGAGCAAGTTGTGTGCCGATATTCAAAGGCGGCTGTGCAGCCCCTTTGCGGCGCCAGGCCGCTCCCACGCCTACCGGTGTAGGCAGGGCACGCGCCTGCGCAAGCCAGCAGGCAAAAAAAAGCCCGGTGCATAAGCCCGGGCTTGGAAAGGTTGAGAGGTGTCTAGTCCCTTAACCTGGTGAGACAGTGTGCAGCAGCCGGTTACGCCTTCAGCGGAACCAGGCGTGGCGCGATCATGTTTTCCGGACGCAGGATGTCGTTGAGCATCGCTTCGTCCAGCAGCTTCTCTTCACGCACCAGTTCCAGCACGCCGCGGCCGGTTTCCAGGGCAACGCGGGCGATACGGGTGGCGTTTTCGTAGCCGATGTATGGGTTCAGGGCGGTGACCAGGCCGATCGAGTGTTCGACCAGCTCACGGCAGCGCTGCTCGTTGGCGGTGATGCCGACGATGCAGTGCTCGCGCAGCATGTCCATGGCGCGTTGCAGCAGGCGGATCGAGTCGAAGATCTTGTAGGCGATCAGCGGCTCCATGACGTTCAGCTGCAGCTGGCCACCTTCGGCAGCAACGGTCAGGGCCAGGTCGTTGCCCATGATGGCGAAGGCGACTTGGTTGACGGCTTCCGGGATAACCGGGTTGACCTTGCCTGGCATGATCGAACTGCCTGGCTGACGCGCTGGCAGGTTGATTTCGTTGATGCCGGTGCGTGGGCCGCTGGACAGCAGGCGCAGGTCGTTGCAGATCTTCGACAGCTTGACCGCGGTGCGCTTGAGCATGCCGGAGAACAGTACGAAGGCACCCATGTCGGAGGTGGCTTCGATCAGGTCGGCAGCCGGTACCAGCGGCTGGCCGCTGATGATTGCCAGGCGTTGTACGGCCAGGGCCTGGTAGCCAGGGTCGGCGTTGATGCCGGTGCCGATGGCGGTACCGCCCAAGTTGATTTCCGTCAGCAGCTCCGGCGCCAGCGAGCGCAGGCGCTGCAGGTCTTCGGTCATGGTGGTGGCGAAGGCACGGAATTCCTGGCCCAGGGTCATCGGCACGGCGTCCTGCAGCTGGGTCCGGCCCATCTTCAGTACGTGGTCGAATTCCTTGCCTTTGGCGGCGAATGCCTGGATCAGGCTTTCGAGGCTGGCCAGCAGGGCATCGTGACCCAGCAGCAGGCCCAGGCGAATGGCCGTCGGGTAGGCGTCGTTGGTCGACTGCGCCATGTTCACATCGTTGTTCGGGTGCAGGTACTGGTACTCACCCTTCTGGTGGCCCATGGCCTCCAGCGCGATGTTGGCGATGACTTCGTTCGCGTTCATGTTGGTGGACGTACCGGCGCCACCCTGGATCATGTCGACCACGAACTGCTCGTGGTAGTCGCCCTTGATCAGGCGGCCGCAGGCGGCGCTGATGGCAGCATGCTTGGCATCGCTCAGGTGCCCCAGCTCACGGTTGGCGTCGGCAGCAGCCTGCTTGACCATCGCCAGGCCCACTACCAGTTTCGGGTAGTGCGACAGCGGAACACCGGAGAGGTGGAAGTTGTTGGCAGCGCGCAGGGTCTGGATGCCGTAGTAAGCATCGGCAGGTACTTCCAGGGTGCCCAACAGATCTTTTTCGACGCGGAACGATGCAGCAGCGGACATGATGTATATCATCTCGATGTTGACCCGGCACATGCCGGAATGGCGCCAATCCTAGGCCTTAAGGGGATTTTGCGGCCAATGCTGTTGCACGCTAACCTATGCACAAACGGCATAGTGATTCATGTGACGCCAATCGAAATTCGAGCGTGTTCCATTTTGGTGCACGACGGGAGATGTGCTTCGTGAACCTTGAAAGCAAATGGCTGGAAGATTTCAGTGCGCTGGCCGCCACCCGCAGTTTTTCCCAGGCGGCAGAGCGGCGCTTCGTCACCCAACCGGCCTTCAGCCGGCGTATCCGCAGCCTTGAGGCAGCGTTGGGCCTGCAACTGGTCAACCGTTCCCGCACGCCGATAGAGCTGACCGAGGCCGGGCAGCTGTTTCTGGTTACGGCGCGCACGGTTGTCGACCAGTTGGGCGAAATTCTCCGCCATTTGCATCACCTTGAGGGTGGCCAGGGGGAGGTCATTCAGGTGGCTGCAGCGCACTCGTTGGCGTCGGGCTTTTTCCCGCGTTGGGTGGCACAGCTGCGTAATGACGGCCTGAATATCGCCACCCGCCTGGTTGCGACTAACGTAGGGGATGCCGTGCATGCACTGCGCGAGGGCGGCTGCGACCTGATGCTGGCGTTCTACGACCCGGACGCCGCCTTGCAGATGGATGCCGAGATTTTCCCGTCGCTGCACATGGGCAATACCGAAATGGTGCCGGTATGCGCGGTGGGCGCCGACGGCAGACCCATGTTCGACCTGGAAGGTGAAAGTAGCGTGCCACTGCTGGCTTATACTGCCGGGGCCTTCCTCGGGCGGTCGGTCAACCTGCTGCTGCGCCAGCGCAATGTGCGTTATACCACCGTTTATGAAACCGCCATGGCGGACAGCCTCAAAAGCATGGCGCTGGAAGGCATGGGCATCGCCTGGGTGCCCCGGCTTTCGATGCGGGGCGAGCTGGAACGCGGTGAGTTGGCGATCTGCGGAGGCAGCCAGTGGCATGTACCACTGGAAATCCGCCTGTACCGCTGCGCCTTGGTGCGTAAGGCCAACGTGCGGTTACTCTGGCGCAAGCTGGAAAATACGCCTGCGCCAGAGTGAGCCTCTTCAGTTACGAAGCGCGTGATCAAGGTGATTGGCGATGGCCGCTCTGTTCTGGTCGCTGTAGCGGTAGCAATTGGCCCGAAGCGAGAAGCGGGCCGGATAGACAAAGGTCTCGCATGGCCATGGGTTGTAGCGTAGCTCTGCTGCCTCGTGAGTGGCGTTCATCAAGTGACCCAGTTCATGCCCCAGGGTGCCATAGCTGGTCATTGAGGCGATCGCGTGGGCATAGCCCAATTTGGCCAGGCCAAGGTGTTCTGCGCCTTCGCTATTGAGGCCGAAACTATCGCGCGTCAGCAAAATCGATTTCTGCCACCTGAACTGTGGATGCGCTGCAGCGCTGAAGACCCTGTGGGTATCTTCTGGAGGCATCTGGCGATAAGGAATATCGGTAATGCCTGCAACATCACGCTTGAAGATGACCTCAATTGAGTGATTGCTGATTCTGCGCATTTCTTCCAGCCACGGCTGCACGTAGTCTTTATCGATCTGTTTGTCGCTCACATCGGCTAGTTCATCGTGCGGATAGATAGTAACCACCAAGGTTCTCGCAGCCCATGTGGGGGAGGCCTGAAGGGCCATCGTCATGCAAAACAGCAGTGAGGTGAAAAATGGTCTGGCCATCTTTTTCTCCAAGAAGTTTGAACAGGGGTGTTCAATCCTCTTGCAACTGCCGTTACGCGTCGCAGCCGGAAAAAGTTGTCCCGCGAGACAGCTTGCCCTTTTATCTGTCATGTGCTTGCAGGGGTGGGCGGCCCGCCTGCAAGTACGCTACAATCCCGCGCCTTCGGCCACCGGGCCGATTAGAATCCGTATGACAAGCCACGCCGGCCTACCCGCGTGGCTTGTTGCTTTATAGCGCGCCAGAAGGCGCTTGCAGGAGAGGCTCGACGATGAGTGCACTGGTTGGCGTGATCATGGGCTCCAAGTCCGATTGGTCCACCCTTAGCCACACCGCCGATATGCTGGAAAAACTCGGCATTCCCTACGAAGTGAAGGTGGTGTCCGCCCACCGCACCCCGGATCTGCTGTTCCAGTACGCCGAAGAGGCCGAGGGCCGTGGCATCGAGGTGATCATCGCGGGTGCTGGTGGCGCTGCCCACCTGCCGGGCATGTGCGCCGCCAAGACCCACCTGCCGGTGCTGGGCGTGCCGGTGCAGTCGTCGATGCTCTCGGGCGTCGACTCGCTGCTGTCGATCGTGCAGATGCCAGCCGGCGTACCGGTTGCCACCCTGGCCATCGGCCGTGCCGGTGCAGTGAATGCGGCGCTGTTGTCGGCCAGCATCCTGGGTGCCAAATACCCGCAATTCCACGCTGCGCTGAAGCAATTCCGCACGGAACAGACCGACACCGTGCTGGACAACCCAGACCCGCGCCAGGCTTGAGGCTCAACCCATGAAGATCGGTGTAATCGGTGGCGGCCAGCTGGGCCGCATGCTGGCCCTGGCGGGTACCCCGCTGGGCATGAATTTCGCTTTCCTCGACCCGGCGCCGGATGCTTGCGCTGCGCCTCTGGGCGAGCACCTGCGGGCCGATTACGGCGATCAGGAGCACCTGCGCCAGTTGGCTGACGAAGTTGACCTGGTGACCTTCGAGTTCGAGAGTGTCCCGGCCGAAACCGTGGCCTTCCTCTCGCAGTTCGTACCGGTCTACCCCAGCGCCGAAGCGCTGCGCATCTCCCGTGACCGCTTGTTCGAGAAGAGCATGTTCCGCGACCTGGGTATTCCTACCCCGGCTTTCGCCGACATCCTCTCGCAAGCCGACCTGGACGCCGCAGTCGCCAGCATCGGCCTGCCAGCCGTGCTGAAAACCCGTACCCTGGGTTACGACGGCAAGGGCCAGAAGGTGCTGCGCACGCCTGAAGACGTGGTTGATACCTTCGCCGAGCTGGGCAGCGTGCCCTGCCTGCTGGAAGGCTTTGTACCCTTTACCGGCGAAGTCTCGCTGGTGGCCGTACGGGCCCGTGATGGCGAAACCCGCTTCTACCCGCTGGTGCACAACACCCACGAGAGCGGCATCCTGCGCCTGTCGGTGGCCAGCCAGGCACACCCGCTGCAGGCTTTGGCTGAAGACTATGTAGGCCGTGTACTGCAAAAGCTGGAGTACGTGGGCGTGATGGCGTTCGAGTTCTTCGAAGTCGACGGTGGCCTGAAGGCCAACGAAATCGCCCCGCGCGTGCACAACTCCGGGCACTGGACCATCGAAGGTGCCGAATGCAGCCAGTTCGAGAACCACCTGCGCGCGGTGGCCGGCCTGCCGCTGGGCTCCACCGCCAAGGTGGGCGAGAGTGCGATGCTCAACTTCATCGGTGAAGTGCCTGCCGTGGACAAGGTGATCGCCATCGATGGCTGCCACCTGCACCACTACGGCAAGGCTTTCAAGGCCGGCCGCAAGGTTGGCCACGCCACCCTGCGCTGCCACGACATGGCTACCCTCGAGCGCAAAATTGCCGAGGTAGAGGCCCTGATCAGCAACTGATCGAACTTCTACCAGCGGCTTGCCCTCTGAAATGGCAACAAGTCGAAGCGCTGTCTAGGCTTTGGCTTGTTCCATTTTCACTGCAGAGGGATTGCCATGGGCATCATCGGAACCATCTTCATCGGCCTCATCGTCGGCCTACTGGCCCGCTTCATCAAACCAGGCGACGACAGCATGGGCTGGATCATGACCATCCTGCTGGGTATTGCCGGTTCGCTGTTGGCCACCTATGGCGGCCAGGCGCTGGGCATTTACCAGGCTGGGCAGGCAGCGGGCTTCTTCGGCGCGCTGGTCGGTGCCATTGTCCTTCTGGTGATCTACGGGTTCATCAAGAAACGCTGAATACCGGTTAGAATGCTCGGCAATTCCATCGAGTTGCCGAGCATTGTCATGCGTGCCTTTTTTCTCCTGCCCCTGCTGTTGGCCAGTACCCTGGCCCATGCCGAACTGCCTGAAACCGACTGGCTGGAGCTGATGCCCAAGTCGGACCAGAAGGCGCTCGAGCAGATGCCCGAAATCGACCATAACTCGCCGGAAGCCATGGGTACCTTCACCGACAAGGGCGGCCTCAAGCAGAGCAAGGGCCTGCCGGCGGTGATGTATTCCACCAAGACCGTGCCAGCCATGAATGGCAAGGACATCCGCCTGGGCGGTTACCCGGTACCGCTGGAAAGCGATGCCAAGGGTAACAGCACGTTGTTCTTCCTGGTGCCGTACCCGGGCGCGTGCATCCACGTACCGCCTCCGCCGCCCAATCAGCTGGTGCTGGTGCGCTACCCGAAAGGCCTGAAGATCGATGACATCTACACCCCACTGTGGGTCACCGGCAAATTAAAGGTGGAGAAGGTCAGCAATGATCTGGCCGATGCCGCCTATGCGCTGGATGCCGGAAAGGTGAGGGTGGTGGAAGACGCCGACCTCTGAGCCCTCGCCACACAAGGCCGCACCTGCAACGGCACGCGATCGCCAGTAGGAGCAACTGTCTTTCCCAAAATTTGAAAAGCCTGCGCGATTCATTGTGGGAGCGGGCTTGCCCGCGAAGCAGGCGACGCGGTGTCTGGCACCGGCTGCGCCGGTGTTCGCGGGCACGCCCGCTCCCACAAGTGGAACGGTGAATGACAGCTTCTGCTCCTGCTCGTGCTCTAGGCACCTGCGGCATTCAGCTTGTCATTCACCGCTCTCACTGCAGATTCTAATCCCCTCTCAAGACACAAGCGGCCTTGTGTCGCGAAAGGACCGCGCAGCGGTCCCGGGTACTCAAAGCGCTTCGCTAGCCAGCACCACGCCCAGCGAATGACTGACCCCAGGCTTCAACTCCACCAGGTCATCCCACACATTCGCCGTCTCGATGCATAGCATCCGTTGCCAACCCTCATCGGCCATGTCCGGCAGCTCCCTGGCCCGTTCGGTCCAGGGGTTCCAGATAACCGCCGAACGCGAGCCACTGCTGGTCAGGGTTATCCGCCGGTTCCAGTGCGGGTCGACAATGCTCAGCGTTTGCGGGGCGCCGAGGTAGATCCGGTCAGTCTCCCCGGTGAACGTGAGCGGCCCCTGCTGCTGGCGCTGTTGCCAGTCAGCCAAGGTTTCGATGTAACTCAGCCCCTCCACCCCTTCGACCTGGGCCTGGCGCACGTCACTGACCGCAAAGTAGCTGTGCAGGGCTTGGCTGATGGTGACGGGTGCAGTGCCCACGTTGCGACTGGTGAGGTTCAGTTTCAGGTCCGCGCCAAGCGCTACCATCAGTTTCAGTTCGACTGAATGCGGCCAGTCGGGCAGTTGACCCTGCGCTTCTGGCAGCGCGAATTCGATCTGCAGTTGCTGGCCGACTTCCTCGATACCCAGCAATTGCCAGTCTCGAGCGCGCGCAAGGCCGTGGGCAGGCGCCTGCGCTCCGTTGTACATGGCCTGCACAGCCTGGGGGTTACGCTGCAGGTTGCCGAACCACGGCCAGCACACGGGTACCCCGGCGCGCACCGACTTGCCCTTGCCGAAGATGGCCTGGTCGCTCAGCCACAGCAGTGGCGGCTCGCCCACCCGCTGGTAGCTGAGGATCTGTGCGCCCTGCTGGGCGATCAGGAGTTCGGCGTGGTTGCTGCTGATACGCCAGCAGTTCAGTTCGCCATGTTGCTCGGTTACGACCTGGAAGGTTGCCATTGCACTTGTCTCATTGATTGCCAGTGGGCCTTGGACCCGGGCACCTGCAATGAGTTTACCGCCGGCAAGGCTCAGCGACGAGGCACCGAGCGCGTGCGGCCGCTGCCGTCGATGGCGACGAAGACGAATACCGCCTCGGTGACCTTGCGCCATTCGCTGGACAGCGGGTCGTCGCTCCACACTTCGACCATCATCTGGATCGAGCTACGGCCGATTTCCAGGGTCTGGGTATAGAACGACAGCTGCGCGCCCACGGCGACCGGCACGAGGAACGCCATGCGGTCGATGGCCACGGTGGCTACCCGGCCACCGGCGACACGGCTGGCCATGGCAGTGCCGGCCAGGTCCATCTGGGCGACAAGCCAGCCGCCGAAGATGTCGCCAAACCCATTGGTCTCGCGCGGGAGTGCAGTGATCTGCAAGGCCAGGTCGCCCTGCGGGATAGGATCTTCTTGTTCGAGCTCAATCATGCGATGGGGCCTCTGACCCGTGACGCTTTCGTTGGTGTGGCGCGAGGGCCGGGTAAACGATTCAGCTTGAAACATACTACGCCGATTTCGTTTCACTGGGCGGCCGTAGGGAAACTCTGCGAAACCGCCTGACAATAAAGACCGGCGTTTTCGCACAACATCCCACGTTAGGCGCAACCTTTTCCTACGAGTTGCCAGTATATAGAGCATAACGGCCAGCGACGACCGCACATTCGTGAATATCTGTAGGGTTTTTGTAGCGCTATCAGCACGCCTCGGCAATTTGCTATCTTCGCTGGTCTCCCAATCCAGAAGCCGCGCGCCCAGCGGCCTGCATGCCCTATAAAGAGAACAACCAGCGATGACTTCCGTGCCGAGCAGTATCGAGCAGCCCTCGCGGCCGCTGACCCGCAGTGACTACAAGACCCTCTCACTGTCCGCACTGGGCGGGGCGCTGGAGTTCTACGACTTCATCATCTTCGTGTTCTTCGCCACGGTGGTCGGCAAGCTGTTCTTCCCGGCCGACATGCCCGAGTGGCTGCGCCTGATGCAAACCTTCGGCATCTTCGCGGCCGGATACCTGGCGCGGCCGCTGGGCGGCATCATCATGGCCCACTTTGGCGACCTGCTCGGGCGCAAGAAGATGTTCACCCTGAGCATTTTCATGATGGCCCTGCCGACGCTGATCATGGGTCTGCTGCCAACGTATGCCCAGATCGGCATGTGGGCACCGATCCTGCTGCTGCTGATGCGGGTTATCCAGGGCGCTGCGATCGGAGGGGAAGTGCCGGGCGCCTGGGTGTTCGTTTCCGAGCACGTACCGGCGCGTAACACCGGTTACGCCTGCGGCACCCTCACGGCCGGCCTGACCTCGGGCATTCTGCTGGGGTCGCTGGTCGCCACGCTGATCAACACGGTCTACAGCCCTGCAGAAGTCGCGGATTACGCCTGGCGCATCCCCTTCCTGCTGGGTGGCGTGTTCGGCCTGTTCTCGGTCTACCTGCGCCGCTGGCTGCACGAAACGCCGGTATTCGCCGAGATGCAGCAGCGCAAGGCCCTGGCAGAAGAGCTACCGCTGCGTGCGGTGCTGCGCGACCATCGTGGCGCGATCATCTTGTCGATGCTGCTGACCTGGATGCTGTCGGCGGCCATCGTCGTGCTCATCCTGATGACCCCGGCGCTGTTGCAGAGCATCTACCACATCAGCCCCACCGACTCGCTCAAGGCCAACAGCCTGGCCATCGTACTGCTCAGCTTCGGCTGCATCAGCGCTGGCAGCCTGGCGGACCGATTTGGCGCGGGCCGAGTGTTCGTGATTGGCAGCCTGTTGCTGCTGATAACCTCCTGGAGCTTCTACCATAGCTTGCCAACCCGGCCCGAGTTGCTGTTCCCGCTGTATGCGGTAACCGGCCTGTGCGTGGGAGTGATCGGCGCGGTGCCTTATGTGATGGTCAAGGCGTTCCCGGCGGTGGTGCGCTTCAGTGGGTTGTCGTTCTCGTACAACGTGGCCTACGCGATCTTTGGCGGGCTGACGCCGATGGTGGTGACGGCGCTGCTCAAGATCAGCCCCATGGCGCCGGCCTACTATGTGGCGGGGTTGTGTGCCGTCGGGCTGGGCGTAGGGGTTTATCTGCTCGCCAACAAACGCTGAGCTGCGCTGGCGGTTGGCGCGGCCCTCAAATGATGGCCTTTAATCCATTTGTCACAATTAGGTCATATCGTGTTCATGCGGCCTGCCGATACTGGGGCCCGTTCCATCCAGCACCCCAATATTCCTGCTAGGAGCAAGGCATGAAACTGAAGCGTTTGATGGCGGCCCTCACGTTCGCCGCCGCTGGCGTTGCAACCGCCAACGCGGTGGCCGCTGTCGATCCTGCGATCCCGACGTACACCAAGACCACCGGTGTTTCGGGCAACCTCTCCAGCGTCGGCTCCGACACCTTGGCCAACCTGATGACGCTGTGGGCCGAGGCCTACAAGAAGGAATATCCGAACGTAAACATCCAGATCCAGGCGGCGGGTTCCTCCACCGCGCCACCTGCGTTGACCGAAGGCACTGCCAACCTCGGCCCGATGAGCCGCAAGATGAAGGACGTCGAGCTGCAAGCCTTCGAGCAGAAGTACGGCTACAAACCGACCGCTATTCCCGTTGCCGTCGACGCCCTGGCCGTGTTCGTGCACAAGGACAACCCGATCAAGGGCCTGACCATGGCGCAGGTCGATGCCATCTTCTCCTCGACCCGCTTGTGTGGGGGCAAGGCCGAGGTCAAGACCTGGGGTGATGTAGGTGTGACCGGCGACCTGGCCAACAAGCCGATCCAGCTGTTCGGCCGCAACTCGGTTTCCGGCACCTATGGCTACTTCAAAGAAGAGGCCCTGTGCAAAGGCGACTTCAAGCCTAACGTCAACGAACAACCCGGTTCGGCTTCGGTCGTGCAGTCGATCAGCTCTTCGCTCAACGGCATCGGTTACTCGGGCATCGGCTACAAGACAGCCAGCGTCAAGACCGTAGCCCTGGCCAAGAAAGAAGGCAGCGCGTTCGTTGAAGACAACGAAGCCAACGCCCTGAACGGCACCTACCCACTGTCGCGCTTCCTGTACGTGTACGTGAACAAGGCGCCGAACAAGCCACTGGCGCCGCTGGAAGCCGAGTTCGTCAAGCTGGTGCTGTCGCAGGCTGGGCAGCAGGTGGTGGTCAAGGACGGCTACATCCCGCTGCCGGCCAAGGTCGTCGACAAGACCCTGGCAGATTTGGGCCTGTCCCATGCCGGTAGCGTTGCCAAGCAGTAAGTGATTGCAGGGGAGGCCGGTGCCACCGCCCGGCCTCTCCCCCGAATTCCCGGCCCGAAGCCAGGTAACCTGTGCGGCGGGCTTTCGCGCGTCACCATTTTGTAATGTTTTTGTCACACGGGACCGCTAGGGTGTGCGCATGAATGATCTGGCCAACTCCAACATGACCCAAAAACCCCAGCCCGTGCGCATTGATTTCAATACGCCCGAGTTGCAACGCAAGCGCCGCTTGCGCGCGCTCAAGGACCGCCTGACCCGCTGGTATGTGCTGGTGGGCGGCCTTGCCGTTTTGGCCGCCATTACGTTGATCTTCTTCTACCTGGCTTATGTAGTGCTGCCGCTGTTCCAGGGCGCCGAGCTGACGCGCAAGCAAGCCCTGCAGCCAACCTGGCTGCAGCAGGATGCCGGCAAGCCGCTGATGATCGCGCTGGAAGAGCAGAACCTGGTGGGCATGCGGGTTTCGGACAAAGGCCAGGCGTTGTTCTTCGATGCCAAGACCGGCCAAGCGCTCAAGCGCATCGACCTGCCGGTACCCGCCGGTACCCAGGTCACTTCGATCGGGGCCGACCAGCCGGGCAGCCCGCTGGTGGTGCTGGGCCTGTCCAACGGTCAGGCGCTGGTGTTCCACCACGCCTACAAGATCACCTACCCGGACAACAAAAAGGCGATTACCGCCAGCATCGACTACCCCTACGGCGAGCAGCCATTCGTGCTCGACGAGCAGGGCCGTGCGTTGGAGCACGTGAGCGTCAATGCCAACGGTGACACCCTGGTGCTGGCCGGCTCCACCGGTGCGCAACTGCAGGTGCTGGAGTTGACCCGTAGCGAGAACATGCTGACCGAAGAAGTCACCACGGAGCAGAACCGCATCGTCCTGCCGCAGATGACCGAGGTGGTGAAGAACATTTTCATCGATCCGCGCCAGCACTGGCTGTACGTGATCAACGGCCGGGCCACGGCCGACGTGTTCAGCCTGCGCGACAGGAGCCTCAACGGCCGCTATAAACTGGCCGACAGTGCCGACACCGAAGTGACCGCCACGGGGCAACTGGTGGGTGGTATTTCGCTGATCGTCGGTGACTCCAGGGGCGGCCTGGCCCAGTGGTTCATGGCCCGCGACCCGGATGGCGAATCGCGCCTCAAGCAGATCCGTACCTTCCAGCTGGGCAAGGCACCGATCGTGCAGATCGACGCCGAAGAGCGCCGCAAGGGCTTCATCGCGCTGGACGCGAACGGCCAGCTTGGAGTGTTCCACAGTACGGCGCACCGTACGCTGCTGGTCGAACCCGTCGCCGAAGGCCCGGGCATCCTGGCCCTGTCGCCGCGTGCCAACCGTATCATCATCGAACAAGGCGGCAAGCTGCTGCCGCTGAGCCTGCGCAACCCGCACCCGGAAATTTCCTTCAGCGCGTTGTGGGGCAAGGTCTGGTACGAGAACTACGACGAGCCTAAGTACGTCTGGCAGTCGACCGCTTCCAACACCGACTTCGAGCCCAAGCTCAGCCTGTCGCCGCTGACCTTCGGTACCCTCAAGGCCGCGTTCTACGCCATGATCCTGGCAGCCCCGCTGGCGGTCGCCGCCGCCATCTATACCGCTTACTTCATGGCCCCGGGCATGCGGCGCAAGGTCAAGCCGGTGATCGAACTGATGGAGGCGATGCCGACGGTGATCCTCGGTTTCTTCGCCGGCCTGTTCCTTGCCCCCTACCTGGAAGGTCACCTGCCGGGGGTCTTCAGCCTGTTCCTGCTGATGCCGTTCGGCATTCTGCTGGTGGGCTTCGCCTGGACCCGCCTGCCAGAGGCGATACGCCTGCGTGTACCTGACGGCTGGGAAGCGGCGATTCTGATTCCGGTGATCCTGCTGATCGGCTGGTTCGCCCTGGCCATGAGCCCGTACCTGGAAAACTGGTTCTTTGCTGGCGACATGCGCCTGTGGATCACCAACGATCTGGGCATCACCTACGACCAGCGCAATGCCCTGGTGGTCGGCATCGCCATGGGCTTCGCGGTCATCCCCAATATCTACTCCATCGCCGAAGACGCCGTGTTCAGCGTGCCGCGTAGCCTCACCCTGGGCTCGCTGGCGCTGGGCGCCACCCCCTGGCAGACCCTGACCCGTGTGGTCATCCTCACCGCCAGCCCGGGCATCTTCTCGGCGCTGATGATCGGCATGGGCCGCGCAGTGGGCGAAACCATGATCGTGCTGATGGCCACCGGCAATACGCCGGTGATGGAAATGAACCTGTTCGAGGGCATGCGCACCCTGGCCGCCAACGTGGCCGTGGAAATGCCCGAATCGGAAGTCGGCGGCAGCCACTACCGCGTGCTGTTCCTGGCCGCGCTGGTACTGCTGATGTTCACCTTCGTCATGAACACCTTGGCCGAGCTGATTCGCCAGCGTCTGCGCAAGAAATACTCGTCGCTTTGATAGAAAGGTAGCGATCCGTGAAAAAGGATTCCCTCAAAGGCTGGTTCAAGAGCGGCGCCCCCGGTGTGTGGATGAGCGGCGGCGCAGTGGCCATGGCGGTGATCATGACCGTTGGCCTGCTGGCGGTCATCGCCGTGCGCGGCCTGGGCCACTTCTGGCCGGCCGACCTGGTGCAGGCCACCTACCAGGTGCCGGGCCAGGCTGGCCAAGTGGTGATTGGCGAAGTGGTGCAGCAGGAGGACGTGCCGCGTGCCCGCCTCAAAGGTGCCGGCTTGCCGGTACCGGACCAGGGCCCGGAGTTCATGAGCCGTGAACTGATCAAGGTCGGTAACCGCGACCTCTATGGCAGCGATTTCACCTGGGTGGTCGGCGATTGGCTGGTCGACGAGCAGCGCCCGGCCGACCTGATGGCCCTGGAGCGCCGCGAGTGGGGCAACTTCTATGGCTACCTGGTCAGCGTCAAGGAACAGGGCCGGGTGGTTGCCGAAGGCCCGGCTGCCTGGAGCGAGTTGCAAGCGCGGCTCAAGCGTGCCAGCCAGCTCAACGGTGAATTGCAGCAACTGGAGAAGAAAGACATCGGGGCCATCAACCATGGCCTGGAGCGCCTGCGGCTGCATGCCCGCAAGCTGGAGCTGGACGGCAAGCTGGACGCTACCGCCCAGGCGGACATGGACGCCGAGCGCGCCGAACTGAACAGCCGCTACCAGGCTATCGAAGCGCGCCTCGGCGGCCTGCACCAGGCTCTCGCGCGTGACAGCCTGGTGGCCCGCGATGGCAACGGCCGTGAAGTGGAAATCAGCCTGAACAAGGTGGTGCACGCCCTCCAGCCAAACGGCATGTCTGCTTTTACCAAGCTGCGCACCTACTTTGCCAAGGTATGGGAATTCCTGAGCGACGACCCGCGTGAAGCCAACACCGAGGGCGGCATCTTCCCGGCCATCTTCGGTACCGTGATGATGACCCTGATCATGGCCGTGATCGTCACCCCGTTCGGCGTGCTTGCGGCAGTCTACTTGCGTGAATACGCAAGGCAGGGGCCGGTAACCCGGCTGATCCGCATTGCCGTGAACAACCTGGCGGGGGTGCCGGCGATCGTCTACGGCGTATTTGGTTTGGGTTTCTTCGTGTATGTGCTGGGTGGCTCGATCGACCGCCTGTTCTTCCCCGAAGCGCTGCCCGCGCCAACCCTGGGTACACCAGGCTTGCTGTGGGCGTCGCTGACCCTGGCGCTGCTGGCAGTGCCTGTGGTGATCGTGGCCACCGAAGAAGGCCTGGCGCGCATTCCGCGTACGGTGCGTGAAGGCTCGCTGGCGCTGGGTGCGACCAAGGCCGAAACGCTGTGGCGGATTGTGTTGCCCATGGCCAGCCCAGCGATGATGACCGGCATGATCCTCGCCGTGGCCCGCGCTGCGGGCGAGGTGGCGCCGCTGATGCTGGTGGGTGTGGTGAAGCTGGCGCCGTCGTTGCCGGTTGACGGTAACTACCCGTACCTGCACCTGGACCAGAAGATCATGCACCTGGGCTTCCACATCTATGACGTCGGCTTCCAGAGCCCCAACGTAGAAGCCGCGCGGCCGCTGGTCTACGCCACGGCGCTGTTGCTGGTGCTGGTGATCGCGGCCCTGAACCTGTCGGCGGTATGGATCCGCAACCACCTGCGCGAAAAGTACAAGGCGCTGGACAGCTGATTGAAGCTTTAAGCCACAAGCGGCAAGCTCCAAGCAGATTGCCGCTTTGCCCAAACTTGCAGCTTGCAGCTCGAAGCTTGCAGCTACAAACGGAGTCAACCATGCAGAACGAATCCCACACCCACGGCATCGACATGTCTGCCCTGGGCCGCAGCAAGCAGGGCCTGCGCCTGGCCGAAGAAACCGTGGCCATCGAGGTACCGGGGCTAAGCCTGTTCTACGGCGACAAGCAGGCCTTGTTCGATGTCAGCATGAACATCCCCAAGCAGCGTGTGACCGCGTTCATCGGCCCCTCCGGCTGCGGCAAGTCGACCTTGTTGCGCACGTTCAACCGCATGAACGACCTGGTTGACGGTTGCCGCGTACAGGGTGCCGTGAACTTGTATGGCAACAACATCTACCGCAAGGGCGAAGATGTCGCGGAGCTGCGCCGCCGTGTGGGCATGGTGTTCCAGAAGCCCAACCCCTTTCCCAAGACCATTTACGAAAACGTGGTCTATGGCCTGCGCATTCAGGGCATCAACAAGAAGCGCGTGCTCGACGAGGCCGTCGAGTGGGCGTTGAAGGCCGCGGCGCTGTGGGACGAGGTCAAGGACCGCCTGCACGAGTCGGCCCTGGGCCTGTCTGGTGGCCAGCAACAACGCCTGGTCATCGCCCGCACCATCGCCGTGGAGCCTGAGGTGCTGCTGCTGGATGAGCCGTGCTCGGCGCTGGACCCGATCTCGACCCTCAAGGTCGAGGAACTGATCTACGAACTCAAAGCCAAGTACACCATCGTCATCGTGACCCACAACATGCAGCAGGCTGCCCGTGTTTCGGACTACACCGCGTTCATGTACATGGGCAAGCTGGTCGAGTTTGGCGACACCGATACCCTGTTCACCAACCCGGCGAAGAAGCAGACCGAAGACTACATCACTGGTCGCTACGGCTAAGAGCGCCTTTGGCGCAGCTGCAAGCTTCGAGCTGCAAGCTGCAAGATGAAGCGGTTAGCGCGGAGCCAGGGAACGACACGAACCACTTGAAGCTTGCAGCTAGCGGCTAGCAACTTCGCGGAGCGACAGCATGATCAACAAAGAAAGCCTTACCCACCACATTTCCCAGCAGTTCAATGCCGAGCTGGAAGAGGTGCGCAGCCACCTGCTGGCCATGGGCGGGCTGGTTGAAAAACAGGTCAACGACGCGGTCACCGCGCTGATCGAAGCCGATTCGGGCCTGGCCCAGCAAGTGCGCGAGGTTGACGAGCAGATCAACCAGATGGAGCGCAATATCGACGAGGAATGCCTGCGTATCCTCGCCCGTCGGCAGCCGGCGGCCTCCGACTTGCGCCTGATCATCAGTATCTCCAAGTCGGTGATCGACCTGGAGCGCATTGGTGACGAATCGACCAAGATCGCCCGCCGGGCCATCCAGCTGTGTGAAGAAGGCGAGTCGCCACGGGGCTATGTGGAAGTGCGCCACATCGGTGACCAGGTGCGCAACATGGTCCGCGATGCGCTGGACGCTTTTGCCCGCTTCGACGCCGACCTGGCACTGTCCGTGGCTCAGTACGACAAGACCATCGACCGGGAGTACAAGACCGCCCTGCGTGAACTGGTGACCTACATGATGGAAGACCCGCGCTCGATTTCGCGGGTACTGAGCGTGATCTGGGTGCTGCGCTCGCTGGAACGTATTGGCGACCATGCACGCAATATCTCCGAGTTGGTGATCTACCTGGTCCGCGGTACCGATGTGCGTCACATGGGCCTCAAGCGAATGACTGCAGAAGTGCAGGGCACCGCGCCCGCCGATGGCGAAAAGGCTAATGTTCCTGGTGAATCTGACGATAAGTAAGGTTGCCCCCGAGCAGCGACGCCCGGCCTTGGCCGGGCGTTTTCGTTTACGGCCGAGAGCCGGCAGGCACCCGCGAACGATCGGATGAACGCCCGGCGTTACCAGGTGGTAGCAAGTAGCCAGTATTTGGCAGTAGGCTAGTCGGGTTCAGAAGGAGTTTCGATGAGTAAAGTGAATGTGCTGGTCGTGGATGACGCCCCGTTTATCCGCGACCTGGTCCGCAAGTGCCTGCGCAGTGCCTTCCCGGGGATGGCGATCGACGATGCCGTCAATGGTCGCAAGGCCATGGCCATGCTGGCCAAGGAGGCGTTCGACCTGGTGCTGTGCGACTGGGAAATGCCCGAGATGTCGGGCCTGGAACTGCTCACCTGGTGCCGCCAGCAGCCTGCGTTGAAGCACCTGCAGTTCATCATGGTGACCAGCCGTGGCGACAAGGAAAACGTCATCCAGGCGATCCAGGCCGGTGTTTCCGATTTTGTCGGCAAGCCATTCACCAACGAGCAGTTGCTGACCAAGGTGAAAAAGGCCCTGACCAAGATCGGCAAGCTCGACAGCCTGACGGCCATCGCCCCGGCGCGCGCCAACCCGGCGTTCGCCAACGATTCCTTGAGTGCGCTGACCGTCGGCAAGCCGGAGGCGGTAAAGGTTGCAGCGCCGGCACTGGCACCGGCTGCTGCCAGGCCAGCGGCCAAGGCGCCCACGCCGGCCGCGGCCACCCCGACCGGTCGGGGGCAAGGGCAACTGCGCCTGGCCGATGGCATGCAGCCGTGCGTGATCAAGGCGTTAAGCCTGAAAGAGGCTCTGCTGGTGGTACGCCGCGGCGATGTGCTGCCACAGGTGCTGGAAGGTGCAGTGTTGGACCTGGAGCAAGGCGAAAGTGCCGAAGTCGCCCGCCTGAACGGCTATCTGCACGCCGTCGCGGCGCTGGAGCCCAAGCCGGACAGCGACTGGCTGCAACTGACCTTCAAGTTCGTCGACCAGGATGCGCAGAAGCTCGATTACCTGTCGCGGCTGATTGCCCGTGGCACCGCGCAGAAGCATTTCACCCCAGGGGCCTGAGCCATCCGACCAACTGCAACACTTGCCGTTAAACCTGCTGCTAGTCTTCGACAGACCTCAACTGTCAAAAAGCCACTATCATGCCCGGGCGCCTGCTGCTGTTCTGTGCACTTTTCATGGCCTCGGCGTCGAGCCTGGGTGTGACCCTTTACAAGAGCACCGACGAGTCCGGTGTCATTTCCTATTCCGACCGCCCCGGCCCTGGCGCCAGGCCGTTGAATTTGCTTGAGCCCATGGTCGAAACGCTCGAAGGCCAAGTGTTCCTGAACGCGAAAGTGTTCAACGGCGGTGTGAGCTTTTCGGCACGCAACCAACTGCATGTTCCGGTCGAGGTCGAGCTGCGCCTGGACAACCTAGTGAACGCCCAGGGCGGTGATGCCCCGCGTATCGTGCGCCGGCTGCTGCCACCGGGCACCACGCAAATGCTCAGCGTGCTGAGGGGGCGGCCCGGTTTGTTGCTGAATTACCGCTCGACCCTGCTGCAGGCCATGGGTGACCCGGGCAAGCGGCCGCAGGGCTTCCGCTACGGGTTCGCGTGGCTTGGCGGGCCATTCCGCGTGACCCAGGGCCCCAATGGCCGTGTCAGCCATTTCGGGCCTAAGGGGCGCTATGCCATGGATATCGCCATGCCCGAAGGCACCACCATTATCGCGGCGCGCGAAGGGGTGGTGGTGAAAACGCAGAATAGCCAGAGCGGGCGCGAGCCCAACCCGTCGGGCAACTTTGTCAGGGTGCTGCACTCGGACGGCACCATGGGCGTCTACCTGCACCTGATGCGCGACTCGGTGGTGGTGAAGGAGGGGCAGCGGGTGCGCCAGGGGCAGATGCTGGCCAAGTCGGGCAATACCGGCAACAGCACCGGGCCACACCTGCATTTCGTGGTACAGCGCAACGTAGGCTTGGCGCTGGAGTCGATCCCTTACCGGTTCGACAGGCCGCTCAGCGGCTTGCCGGACTTTACTGCGGGTAACCCTTGAGAGCGTCGGGCCTGCTTGGCAGGCCATCGCTACACAAGGCCGCGCCTACAGGTATACGCAAATCCAGAGGGGCTGCGCGGCAGCCCCATGGCCATCAATCCAGCTTGAGCACTTTGGCCAGCACGATCTTCGGCCCTTTCATCTTCTTGATGATGATCCGCAGCCCTTCGACTTCCAGCACCTCTTCTTCTTCAGGCACGCGCTTTAGCGTCTCGTAGACCAGGCCAGCCAGGGTTTCCGCCTCGATGTGGTCAAGGTCGACCCCAAGCAGGCGCTCCACCTTGAACAGCGGCGTGTCGCCACGGACCAGCAACTTGCCCGGCTGGTAGGCGAGGATGCCGCGTTCGGTCTTGCGGTGCTCGTCCTGGATATCGCCGACCAGCACTTCCAGCACGTCTTCCATGGTGAGGTAGCCGATCACCTTGCCATCGGCTTCTTCGACCAGCACAAAGTGCGCACCACCCTTGCGGAACTGCTCCAGCAACTGGGCCAGTGGCATGTGGCGCGATACGCGCTCAAGCGGCCGGGCGAGGTCGTCCAGGTCGATGGCTTCGGGCAAGTGCTCCAGCTCCGCCAGCTCCAGCAGCAGGTCCTTGATGTGCAGCAGGCCGGTGAATTCCTCGCGCTCGGCGTCGTACACCGGGTAGCGGCTGAACTTGTGGCGGCGCACCAGGGCCAGGATCTGCTTCAGCGGCGCATGGGCGTCGATGGTGACCATGTCTTCGCGCGAGTTGGCCCAGTCGACCACTTCCAGCTCGCCCATTTCCACGGCCGAAGCCAGCACGCGCATGCCCTGGTCGCTTGGGTCCTGGCCACGGCTGGAGTGCAGGATCAGTTTCAGTTCTTCACGGCTGTAGTGGTGCTCGTGGTGCGGCCCCGGCTCGCCCTGGCCGGCGATGCGCAGGATGGTGTTGGCGCTGGCGTTGAGCAGGTAGATGGCCGGGTACATGGCCCAGTAGAACAGGTACAGCGGTACGGCAGTCCACAGCGACAGCAGCTCCGGTTTGCGGATGGCCCAGGATTTGGGTGCCAGCTCACCGACAACGATGTGCAGGTACGAAATGACGAAGAAGGCGACGAAGAACGACACGCCTTTGATCAGTTCCGGTGAGTCGACGCCGAAATACGCCAGCAGTGGTTCCAGCAGGTGGGCAAACGCCGGCTCACCGACCCAGCCCAGGCCCAGCGAGGCCAGGGTGATACCCAGTTGGCAGGCTGACAGGTAAGCGTCCAGCTGGTTGTGCACTTTACGCAGAATGTTGCCGCGCCAGCCATGCTCTTCGGCAATGGCCTCCACCCGGGTGGCGCGCAGCTTGACCATGGCGAACTCTGCAGCAACGAAGAAGCCGTTGAGCAGCACCAGCAGGAAGGCAAAGATGATCATGCCGAAATCGGCGAATAACGAACTGAGGCTGATACCAGGGGAAGGGTCCATGATGGAGTTTTTACGGGGTCCGTCTTAGAAATGGAGAGAAAAAAAGTGCCAGCTCTTGCTGGCACAGGGGATCCAATGTAGCGGCTGGGGCTGCAAAAGCAAAGGGCCCTGAGTTGCTCAGACCTTGCTGTTGACCAATTGTGCCGGGGCAAAATGACAGATGAAGGTACTGCCATGCCCCGGGACGCTGCTGATTTCCAGCTTGCCGCGGTGGCGCATCAGCACATGCTTGACGATGGCCAGCCCCAGCCCGGTGCCGCCTGTATTCGAGGCCCGGCTGGAATCCACCCGGTAGAAGCGCTCGGTGAGGCGTGGCAGGTGTTTGGCATCGATGCCCACGCCAGAGTCCTGCACCGACAAATGCGCGCCCTGGGCATCGGCCCACCAGCGGATGCGGATATCGCCTTCATCCTGGGTGTATTTGACGGCGTTGAACACCAGGTTGGAAAAGGCGCTGCGCAGCTCCGACTCGCTCCCCTTGAGCTGCACGCCGGGGGTTGCTTCCAGCGTAATGCGCTGGTTGCGCGGCCCAGACAACGCCTGGGCGTCGTTCTTGATGGCGGCCAGCAGGGCATCGACCGGCACTGGCTGGTTGTCCGACGGATAATCGGTGGCCTCCAGCTTGGCCAGCAGCAACAGGTCGTTGAGCAGCGTCTGCATGCGCGAGCCTTGCTGGCTCATCTGCTGCAAGGCCCGGCGCCAGCGCGGGTTCACGTCCTCGACGTTGTCCAGCAGGGTTTCCAGGTAGCCGGTGATGACGGTCAGCGGTGTGCGCAATTCGTGCGACACGTTGGCGACGAAGTCTTTGCGCATCTGTTCCAGCTGGTGAATGCGGGTGACGTCGCGCACCAGCATCAAGTGCTCGTTGTTGCCGTAGCGGGTGATGTGCAACTGCAGCCGCATGCGGTCGTTGATCGGTGAGGGGATTTCCAGCGGTTCGAGGTAGTTTTCTGCCTCGAAGTACTCCTTGAAGCGCGGGTGGCGAACCAGGTTGGTGACTTGCTGGCCGCCGTCCTGTGGAGTTTTGAAGCCCAGCAGGGTCTCGGCGGCGCGGTTCCACCACTCCAGGTTGCCGTCGCTGTCGAGCATGATCACCGCATCCCGCAGCGCAGCGGTGGACTCCTGAACGCGGTCGATCACCGCTTGCAGGCGGCCCCGCACACGTTGGTCCCGGCGCTGCAGGTGGTAGATGCTGTCGAACACCTCGCCCCACAGGCCATAGCCGTCGGGCGGCGCCTCGTCGGGCTGATGGTTGCGGAGCCAGTCATGCAGGCGCAGCAGTTGCTTGAGGGTCCAAGCCAGGTACAGTGCCAGGCCAATGGCCAGGCTCCAGCCATAGTAGCCGCTGATCAGCCCGCCGATCAGGCAGATGCTGATCAGCAACAGCAGGTGGCGAATCAGTGTCGCGTGCCAGTTCTGGTTCAATTGATGGGTCCTTCGGATCCGGCTGCAAGTTGCAAGTTGCAAGTTGCAAGCTGCAAGATGAAGCGGATCAGTGGTGCTGATAGTCCTTTTTGAGCCTGATGCTACATGCTCTTTCTTGCAGCTTGCAGCTTGCAGCTTGCAGCTTGCAGCTAGCTCTTGGTCGAGAAGCGGTAGCCGGTGCCGCGCACGGTTTGTACCAGATTCTCGTAGGCCTCACCCAGCGCTTTGCGCAGGCGGCGGATGTGCACGTCGACCGTGCGTTCTTCGACATAGACGTTGCCGCCCCACACCTGGTCCAGCAGTTGGCCACGGGTGTAGGCGCGTTCCTGGTGGGTCATGAAGAACTGCAGCAGGCGGTATTCGGTGGGGCCCATTTCAGCCGGCTTGCCGTCGATGGTCACGCGGTGGCTGATCGGATCGAGCAGCAGGCCGCCGACCTCGATCGGTGCCTCGCTGTCGCTTGGGCCGGTGCGGCGCAGCACGGCTTTGAGCCGCGCAACCAGCTCGCGCGGTGAGAACGGTTTGGTGATGTAGTCGTCGGCACCCACTTCCAGGCCCTGGATCTTGTTGTCCTCTTCACCTTTGGCAGTGAGCATGATGATCGGAATGTCGCCGGTCAGTTCATCGCGCTTCAGGCGGCGGGCCAACTCGATGCCGGAGGTACCCGGCAGCATCCAGTCGAGCAGGATCAGGTCCGGCTTGCGGTCGACGATGATCGCGTGGGCCTGTTGGGAGTTTTCCGCTTCCAGGCAGTCATAGCCGGCCATTTCCAGGGCAACGGCGATCATCTCGCGAATCGGCGCTTCGTCGTCGACGATCAGAATGTTCCTGCCTACCATGCTCAAAACCTCTCCTGGATTCAGTGTCTTGGCCCGCATTAGATAACGGAATTATTGCAGCTGTGTGACAGGGCGTTGGCCGTTCTGGCGACATTGCGTGACTGAACTAGGCTACAGAGGGCCGCGGTTCTGGCAACCCGAACCCATTACCCCCCGAAACGATGGTGAATCCAATGACACGACATACGCTGAGCTGGATGGCCCTTTTCACTGCGCTGGCACTTCCGGGGGTGGCCTCGGCACAACCTGCAATGGAAAAGGATGGCATGTGGGTCGATCATGCCGGCATGACCCTGTACACCTTTGACAAAGATACCGGCGGCAAGTCGATGTGCAATGGCGAATGCGCCAAGAACTGGCCGCCTTTGATGACCAGTGGCGGCGAAAAAGCCGAGGGCAAGTGGACGCAGATCAAGCGGGACGACGGCAAGATGCAGTGGGCCTACGACGGCAAGCCGCTGTATACCTTCGTCAAGGACAAGAAGGCTGGCGACATGACCGGTGACGGCATGAAAGACGTTTGGCACGTCGCCAAGCCGTAAGGGCTTTCAGTAGGCCTGTGGGGGCGGGGTAAGCCCGTTCCCACAAGGTGGGGTGCTCACGCTGTCAGCGCAGCGCGTAGTCCAGAACCACCCCCACGAACACCAGCAACCCCGCCCAGTGATTGTGCAGGAACGCCTTGAAGCACGACTCGCGGTTCAGCTTGCGTGTAGACCAGTACTCCCAGGCAAAGCACGCCAGCGCCCCCAGCAGCCCCAGGTGGAACCAGCCGCCGAGGTCAAAGCGGCTACCGGCCAGCAACAGGCAGCCCAGCGACAACAACTGCAAGGTCAGGATGATGCTGCGGTCGGCCTCACCGAACAGGATGGCCGTGGATTTCACGCCGATCTTCAGGTCGTCGTCCCGGTCGACCATGGCGTAATAGGTGTCGTAGCCCACCGTCCACAGCAGGTTGGCGATGTACAGCAGCCAGGCACTGGCCGGCAGTTCGCCGCCAGCGGCCGTGAACGCCATCGGAATGCCCCACGAGTACGCTGCCCCCAGCACCACTTGCGGGTAGTAGGTGTAGCGCTTCATGAACGGGTAGCAGAACGCCAACGCCACCGCGCCGAACGACAGCCACACGGTGCGGCTATTGGTGCACAGCACCAGCAGGAAACTGACCCCGACAAGCATGGCGAACAGGGCCAGCGCCTCGCGCGGGCGCACGCGCCCACTGGCCAGGGGCCGGTCGGCGGTACGCTTGACGTGGCCATCCACCTTGCGGTCGGCAAAATCGTTGATGCAGCAGCCGGCGGCGCGCATCAGTACCACGCCAAGGCCGAAGATCAGCACGTTGGCCAGGGTTGGCGAGCCGTTGCCGGCAATCCATACCGCCGACAGCGTGGGCCACAGCAGCAAGTAGATACCGATCGGGCGGTCCATGCGGCTGAGCTGGACAAAGTCCCAGGCACGCGGGTGCAGGCGGTTCAGCGACTTGAGCAGTTGCAGGTACATCAGCTGTTTTCCTCCTGGGCCGCTTGCCACAGCGCCGGCAGAAACACCTCGGCTACCAGCAGGTCCAGCCCGTCACGTTCAAACCGCGAGCGGCGGGCCCATAGCGCTGGCCGGGCGGCATCTGCCGGCAACCACGCCTGTGGGTAACTGCACACTTCGATTGGGTGGCGGATGAACGCCTGGTCGCAGAACAGCAACTCGCCCAACGAACGGCTGCCGAGGCGTTCCAGGTCCAACCCGCCGCGCGCCAGGGCACTGCGGCTGGCCACGCTGCGGGCGAACACCCACGGCTGGCCATGGCCGCGCAGGTACACCTCGCGCACCCAGCCTTCAGCGCCAACAGCGATGCCCAGTGCCTGGCATTCGTCGGCGCGCAGCGGCTGCCAGCCCTCGAACAAAGGGGTGACGCAGAAGTCATCGTGGGCCAGGCGCGTCAGGCGGCGGGTCAGTGAGCCTTCGTCGAACAGCCAGTCAAGGGTGGGCTGGTCGATGTCGGTCGCCAGCCGTGAATACGGCAGCCACGCGACAGCGGCTGCTTGCGGGGATTCGTACGACACGTCGGTCTGCTTGTTACAACCTGAGAGGCGGCGAGCTTAGCATGATTGCCCCGACTGCTTGCATACTGCGGGCAGGGCCGCTACAAAGCCCCCAAGCATTGCGCGTTGGTCCCTGTTGCAGCGGGTTCACCCGCCATAGGGCCGTCGGCAGCAACACAAAGCCCCAGTCTGACCCGAGGAAAACAACCTGATGAAAAAGTGGCAATGTATCGTCTGTGGCCTGATCTACGACGAAGCCGAAGGCTGGCCCGACGACGGCATCGCCCCTGGCACCCGTTGGGAGGACGTGCCGGAAGACTGGCTATGCCCTGACTGCGGTGTTGGCAAAAGCGACTTTGAAATGATCTCCATCGGCTAAGCGAGGCAAGCACGACATGACGTCCCCTGTGGTAATCATCGGCACCGGCCTGGCGGGCTACAACCTGGCCCGCGAATTTCGCAAGCTCGATGCGCATACGCCGTTGCTGCTGATCACCGCCGATGACGGTCGTTCCTACTCCAAGCCCATGCTTTCCATGGGCTATGCCAAGCACAAGGGCGCCGCTGACCTGTGCATGGCCGAAGCCGGTGCCATGGCCGAGCAGCTGAACGCCGAAATCCGCACCCATACCCGCATCAGCGGCATCGACCCTGGGCACAAACGCCTGTGGATCGGCGAAGAGGCCGTGGCATACCGCGACCTGGTGCTGGCGTGGGGTGCGCAGACCGTGCAGGTGCCGGTTGAAGGCGATGCCAGCCACCTGGTGTTCCCCATCAACGACCTGGAGGACTACGCACGCTTTCGTGCTGCCGCCGCCGGCAAGCAACGCGTGCTGATTCTCGGCGCTGGCCTGATCGGCTGCGAGTTTGCCAACGACATGAGCCTGGGGGGCTTTCAGGTAGACGTGGTAGCGCCATGCGAGCAGGTCATGCCGACCCTGTTGCATCCGGCCGCTGCCGGCGCGGTACAACGTGGGTTGCAAGACCTGGGCGTACGCTTTCACCTTGGGCCTGTTCTGACCCGCTTGCAGCAGGCGCCCCACGGCCTGGAGGCGCACCTGTCGGATGGCAGCGTGGTTGGCTGTGACCTGGTCGTTTCGGCCATTGGCCTGCGCCCGCGTACCGACCTGGCTGCCGCGGCCGGGTTGCAGGTCAACCGTGGCGTCAGCGTGGACCGTGTGCTGCGAACCTCCCACGCCAATATCTTCGCCCTCGGGGATTGCGCCGAGGTAGACGGCATCAACCTGTTGTACGTGATGCCACTGATGAGTTGTGCACGGGCACTGGCCCAAACCCTGGCCGGCAAGCCCACGGCAGTTGCCTACGGGCCAATGCCGATCACGGTGAAAACCCCGGCCTGCCCGCTGGTGGTTTCGCCACCGCCACAGGGGCGAGAAGGCACTTGGCAGGTCGAAGGGCAGGGCAATGACCTGAAGGTGCTGTGCATCGATGCGGGTGGCGGGCTGCTGGGTTACGCCCTGACCGGGGCTGCGGTCACGGAAAAGCTGGCGCTGAACCGCCAGCTACCTGCAGTTATGGCGTAATTGCCCGGCGTTCTGTCTGGTTTGTCCTGTTGTTGCCTGCACAATGGCCGCTCAGATACTGGCGCGGCCCCGAACCACGTGCCATTCTCACTCCCGTCTGCCGCAGGTTAGAGCCTGCGGTGCCTTGAGCGCTGCTCCTGAAGGCAGCACGGCATAACAACAAGAATTCCGTCAAAGAGGCTTTACTATGCGCAAACCAGAACTCGCCGCCGTCATCGCTGAAAAAGCTGACCTGACCAAAGAAAAGGCTAATCAAGTGCTGAACGCGATTCTCGACAGCATCACGGGCGCCCTGGACAAGGACACCGTGACCCTGGTTGGTTTCGGCACTTTCGAAAAACGCCACCGCGGCGCGCGTACCGGCAAAAACCCGCAAACCGGCCAGCCGGTCAAGATCAAAGCCAGCAATACCGTAGCTTTCAAGCCCGGCAAGAACCTCAGGGACAGCGTCAATACGCCGGCCGCGCCGAGCAAGGCCAGCAAGAAAAAGTAACTGTGCACTGAGGATGCGTTGATCCCGAACGGGCGCCAGATGGCGCCCGTTGTGCTTTACACCCGGTAATTGCTGCGAACTTGCATAAAAAGGTCATTAGGAGGATAAACTGCGCAACTTAGTCACTTTTCCATCGAGGCGTGTCGATGAAGTTCCGCTTTCTTCTGTGGGCCATGGGGCTGCTGATGGCCCGGGCCAGCCGCAATAATCCGGCATTCCAGCAGCAGCTCAAAGGCAAGGACCTGGTGTTCCAGATGCAGACCCTGGACGGCAAGGTCGCCCGGCACTTTATCGTCAGCAACGAGCGGGTCAGCAGCAAAAGCGGGTCGTACTCACAGCCGGCCTTTGCCATTGCCTTCAAGGATGCCGCCTATGGCTTTGCCACCTTGCAGGCAAGCAACAAGCAGTTGGCGTTCATGCAGGGCATTCAGGACAAGAACATCCAGATCAAGGGCAATCCGGCGTTGGTGATGTGGTTTCAGGGGTTGATGAAGTACCTGAAGCCGAAGAAGAAGCAGGGCTGAAATGTTTGGGGCCGCCAAGCGGCCCCGGGCTTCAATGCGGTGCGTTGAACTGCGAAGCCAGCTCCCGCAGCAAGCTCTCGGCCTCCAGCACTTTGTTCACCACATCTTCGGCCTTTTCCCGGGCAATGCCCAAACGCTCCAGCAGTTCTTCAGGAATCTCCTCCAGCGGCCCCGAACCAATCCCCCGCGAGCGCAGCAGGCGTGTGGCCAGGCATACCAGGTTGGGGAATGCCGAAAACTCGCCATCGTAGGCTGGGTCGTGCTGGAAACGCAGCGCGGCCGAGAGCTCTACCGGCATGTCCCACAGTTTCATCAACCAGGCACCAATCTGCTCGCGGCTGATGCCCAGCAGGTGTTGTTCCACATAGGTGTGGTTCAGATGAGGGTTGACCTCCAGGTGGCGACAAATCAGCGAGAAGTGCGGCGGGAAAACGTGTGCCAGCAGCAGGTAACCGAAGTTGTGCAACAGCCCGGCCAGGTAGGTCAGGCCTGCTTCAGGGCGCTCTGCCCGCGGCATGGCTCGGGTAAGGCCTTCGATGATGGCGGCGGTGTAGATCGACTGCTGCCAGTACGGGGTGGCCTGCTGAGGGTTGTCCTTGGGCAGGCTCAGGGTCTTGCCCAGGGCCAGGCCGAGGGCGAGGTTGATCACCAGGTCGAAGCCCAGCACGCGCACGATGGCGTCTTCCACCGAGCGGATCTTGCCCGGCGAGGCGTAGTAGGGTGATGCCGCCCAGCTGACCACCTGGGCGGCCAGGGCCGGGTCGGTTTCTACCACCCCAGTGATATCGTCGATGCTGGCGTTGGGGTCTACCCGCAGTTTGATGATTTTCTGCGCAGTATCGGCCAGCGGCGGGATTTCGATGGTTTCTTCCAGGCGCTTCTGGATGCGCCGGGCAGTGAAGGCTTGCACGGCATTGGTGATTTCGCGGGTATCGTCGTTAGGGCGGTCGAGGTTGGGGCTGATCGCCCCGACTTCCTGGCCAAAGCTGCTGGCGCTGGCCTTGAGCAACATGCGCTTGAAGTGCGCGCGCTCTATTTCCAGCAACAGGCCGGCTTCACCCGAATTGATGTACACCAGGTCGACGTCCAGCAGGCTTTTTTCGTACTGGCACGGTGAGCTGGTGAGCGCCGGGATGCCCGGCAGCGCCTTGAGCTGGTGTTTGTCGAGCATTTGCTTGAGGCGTGGCACCGACACGGCGGTGAGCTTGCGCCCGGTCAGTTCGGCCAGGCGGTTCAGGTCCAGCAGCTGGCTCTGCGGGAACAGCACCATCATGGCGCCCACCTCGTCGTCCAGCAGCACGGCCTGTACCCGCGAGGCTGCGGGCAGGTGCGGATGTTCGACCACCTCGCGGTAGGCTACGCCGAGTTTCTCGAGCAGCAGCCTGATGACGGAAGGCGTGTGTGGGGTTGCGGTGTCCAGGGCAACTTCAGTCATGGTCCGTATCCACTGATTCTTTTAAACGCGAAGTATAACCACCCTGGGCGCAAATCTGGATCCATTATGGGACAGGCGTCACACCTGACCATATTGCTGGCCATGACGCAGCCAACGGTCCAGCAGCGGGCTGACGTGCTCCGGCCAGCGTGCGATCAGGGCCTGGGCGGCATCGCGTACCGCTGGCAACAGGTCGGCGTCGCGCATCAGGTCGGCGACCTTGAATTGCAGCAGGCCGGTCTGGCGGGTACCCAGCATTTCGCCCGGGCCGCGTAGCGCAAGGTCTTTTTCGGCGATGATGAAGCCGTCGTTGGTTTCGCGCATGATGCCCAGGCGCTCGCGGCCGATCTGCGACAGCGGCGGGTGGTACAGCAGCACGCAATGGCTGACGGCGCTGCCGCGGCCCACCCGGCCACGCAACTGGTGCAGCTGGGCCAGGCCGAGGCGCTCGGGGTTTTCGATGATCATCAGGCTGGCATTGGGCACGTCCACGCCCACCTCGATGACGGTGGTGGCGACCAGCAACTGCAGGTTGCCGGCCTTGAACTCGGCCATGATCTCGGCCTTTTCCGCCGGTTTCATGCGGCCGTGGATCAACCCGACCCGCAGTTCACCCAAGGCGCTGCCCAGCTCCTCGTAAGTGCTTTCGGCTGCTTGGCAGGTCAGTTCCTCGGACTCTTCGATCAGCGTGCACACCCAGTACGCCTGGCGCCCTTCAGCGCAGGCGGCGCGTACCCGTTCGACCACTTCGAAACGCCGGCTGTCGGCCACCAGCACGGTGTTCACCGGCGTGCGCCCAGGCGGCAGCTCGTCGAGCACCGAGGTGTCCAGGTCGGCGTAGGCACTCATGGCCAAGGTGCGCGGAATGGGGGTCGCGGTCATGATCAGCTGGTGTGGGCACAGCTCGCCGGCCACGCCTTTCTTGCGCAGCGCCAGGCGTTGCTGCACGCCGAAACGGTGCTGTTCGTCGATGATGGCCAAGGCCAGGTGCTTGAACTTCACCTCGTCCTGGAACAGGGCGTGGGTGCCGACCACCATCGGGGCGCCATTGGCGATCTGCTCGAGCGACGCCGCCCGCGCCTTGCCCTTGAGTTTGCCGGCCAGCCAGGCCACCTCCAGACCCAAAGGCTCCAGCCAGCGCTTGAAGGTGATGTAGTGCTGTTCGGCAAGGATCTCGGTGGGGGCCATCAATGCCACCTGATAACCAGCCTCCAGGGCCTGCAACGCGGCCAGCGCGGCGACCACGGTCTTGCCGGCACCCACGTCGCCTTGCACCAGGCGCATCATCGGCTCGTGCTGGCTGAGGTCGTAGGCAATTTCGTTGGCGACGCGCTGCTGCGCGCCGGTCGGCTGGAAGCCCAAATTGGCCAGGTATTGCGCCGGCAGCCGGGTGGCCTTGGGCAGCACTGGCGCACGCAGGCTGCGCAGGCTCTCGCGCAGGCGCTGTTGCGACAGCTGGTGGGTGAGCAGCTCTTCGAATGCCAGGCGGTGCTGAGCCCAGTGGTGGCCCAGGGCCAACTCCTCGACGTCGGCGTCGGCGGGCGGGTTGTGCAGGTAGCGGATGGCGTCATCCAGCGGCGCCAGCTGGTAGTCGCGGGCCAGTTCGTCGGGCAGCCAGTCGGGCAGGCTGCGCGGGCCGAGCAGGCTCAGGCTCTGTTGGCACAGTTGGCGCAGGCGTTGCTGGGTAAGGCCCTCGGTAGACGGGTATATCGGGGTGAGGGTTTGGTCGACCGGCGGTGGCGGTTCGTCACCGTTCAGTGCGCGGTACTCCGGGTGGTAGATCTCCAGCCCGGAAGCGCCCGGGCGAGCTTCGCCGTAGCAGCGCAGGTGGGTGCCGCGCTTGAGCCCTTCCTTTTGCGCGTTGCTGAAATGGTAGAAGCGCAAGCTCAACACGCCACTGCCGTCACCCAGGCGTACCACCAGGCTGCGACGCTTGCCCATGGTCACGTCGGCACCGCTGACCACCCCCTCGATCACCGCGTCCTGGCCTGGGCGCAGCTGGCCGATCGGAACCACGCGGGTGCGGTCCTGATAGCGCAGGGGCAGGTGGAACAGCACGTCCTGCAAGTTTTCCAGGCCGACCTTGGCGAGCTTTTCGGCCATGGCCTCGCCAACACCCTTGAGCACGGTGACCGGGACGTTCGACAGCTCCGTCATGACTCAGGCCGTTTGTTCTGCAGGGGCCTTGGCTACCGAGCACAGGCGGATCGAGTCGGCGAGGATCTCGATGGCCTTTGGCCGTGGGAAGCTGGCGCGCCAGGCGATGGCCACGGTGCGGAACGGTGCCGGGGCGGTCAGCGGGCGGACTTCGATGACCCCAGGCGCGTAGTGGTGGCTGTGCACCGCCGACAGCGGCAGGATAGACACGCCAAGGCCGGACGCTACCATGTGGCGGATGGTTTCCAGCGAGCTGGATTCGACCGTGGTGTGCCGCGACCCTTCACCCCCCTTGTTCAGGGTAGGGCAGGCTTCCAGCACCTGGTCACGGAAGCAGTGACCTTCACCCAGCAGCAACAGGCTCTTGTCGTTGAGCATGGCGGTGTCGATGGTCTTTTTGGCCGTCCATGGGTGGTCGGCAGGCATCAGCGCGCAGAACGGTTCGTCGTAGAGGGGAAGGGTGAGCACATCGGCTTCATTGAACGGCAGGGCGATGATCACCGCGTCCAGCTCGCCATTGCGCAGCTTCTCGCGCAGCACATGGGTGAAGTTTTCTTCGATGTACAGCGGCATCTGCGGTGCCACGCGGTGCAGTTGCGGGATCAGGTGCGGGAACAGGTAGGGGCCCACGGTGTAGATGGCACCGACCTTGAGCGGCGCAGTCAGCTGGTTCTTGCCAGCCTGGGCCAGTTCGCGAATGCCCTGGGCCTGCTCCAGTACCTTTTGTGCCTGGGCAACGATGCTCTCGCCGACAGGGGTCAGGCGGACCGCGCTTTTGCTGCGTTCGAAGATCAGAACGCCAAGCTCATCCTCAAGCTTCTTCACACCGACCGACAGGGTCGGCTGGCTCACGTGGCAGCGCTCGGCGGCATGGCCGAAGTGCTGTTCCTGGGCGAGTGTGACGATGTAGCGTAGTTCTGTGAGGGTCATAACGTGCGTCCATGAAGTTGCGGCCCCAGCATAGCGGCTGCAATCGATAGACGCACGTTATCAGACTTGCCGATTTGTGACAGAAACAAAAGTCTTAGCGGCGGTCCAGCGAGTAGACGAAGGGCGCCACGACTTCGATGGTGCCATTGTTCAACAACTCGGGTGGCGGCTTTGGCACTTTGCCGGCGCGGCGGATCATTTCCATGGTTGCGCGGTCCAGCGCGGCACTGCCCGACCCACCGGCCATCGAATACGACACCACCTTGCCCTCGGCGTCGACCACGAAGCGCAGGCGGTTGATGCCTTGCAGGCCACGGCGGCGCGCGTCTTCCGGGTACCGTTTGTACTTGGCCAGGTGGCGCAGCAGGTCACTCTGCCAGGTCGGCAGGGCGTTGCTGTTGGACGCGATGCTCGGGGCCGGTGCCGCGGACTTCTGCGGTGGCGTATTGCTCGGCGGCGCGTCGACGGTCTGCTCGGTCGGCGGTGCTTCCTTCGGCGGCTCAGGCTTCTTCTCAGGCTTGGGCGGCTGGGGCTTGGCCTTCGGCTTGGGCGGCTTGGGGATGGCGATCTTCGGCTTGGGTGCCTCCACCAGCTTCGGCAAAGGTGGTTCCTCTACCGGTGCAGGTGGCTGCGGCGCCGCTTTCGGGGGCGGCGGTGGCGCGGGTTCCGGCAGCGGTGCCAGTTCGACCATCATGGCTGCTGGCGGCAACTCGATGGCCTGGGGCACAGACCAGTTGAGCGTCAGCAGCACGGCGACCACGTGCACGCCCAGCACGATCGCCAGGCTGCCAGCGTAGCGCGCCATGTTTGAGCGCGGTTTTGTCATTTCTTGGCTGCCGTCTCGAGACCTACCAGGCCGACTTTCAGGTAGCCGGCCGAGCGCATGTTGTTCATCACTTCCATCAGGTCACCGTAATCCACGCCTTTGTCGGCCTGGAAGAAGATGGTGGTTTCCTTGTCACCCTTGGTCTTGGCGTCAAGCATCGGGCCAAGCTGGTCGGGTGCCGGGACCTGATCGTCGCCGACGTACAGCTTCTGGTCTGCCTTGACGCTGACGAACACCGGCTTCTCGGGCCTCGGCGCCGGTTTGGCGGTCGAGGCCGGCAGGTCGACCTTGATATCGACTGTGGCCAGGGGGGCGGCAACCATGAAGATGATCAGCAGTACCAGCATTACGTCGATGAACGGCGTAACGTTGATTTCGTGGTTTTCGGCGAGGTCGTCGCCACCTTCGTTGAGATGCAGGCCCATGGCTTACCCCACTTTCACCATGTGCGGGGCGGCGCGCTCGCTGCCTTGGTGGTCCAGATCGCGGCTGACCAGCAGCAGTACCTGGGCGGAAGCATCGGACACCTGAGCCTTGTAGCCGGCAATGGAACGGGCGAAGACGTTGTAGATGACCACGGCCGGGATTGCCGCGACCAGGCCCAGGGCGGTGGCCAGCAGGGCTTCGGCGATACCCGGGGCGACCACGGCCAGGTTGGTGGTCTGGGTCTTGGCGATACCGATGAAGCTGTTCATGATGCCCCAGACGGTGCCGAACAGGCCGACGAACGGGGCGGTGGAACCAATGGTGGCGAGTACGCCGGTGCCGCTGCTCATGTTACGGCCGCTGGCATGCACCAGGCGCTCCAGGCGGAAGCTGACGCGTTCCTTGATACCCTCTTTCTCGCGGGCATTGGCCGACAGGCGCATCTCTTCAAGGGCGTCGTGCACCAGGGTATGGGCCAGCGTGCCTTCCTTGCTGGAGACTTCGCTGGCATCTTTCAGCGTGGTGGCCTTCTTCAGCTGGGCGATTTCGCCACGCAGGCGGCGTTTGGCGCCCATCAGCTCGAAGCCTTTGGCGATCCAGATGGTCCAAGTGATGATGGAGGCGATAGCCAGGCCGATCATGACGATCTTCACCACGATGTCGGCGTTCTTGTACATGCCCCATGGGGACAGGTCGTGGGCCATGCCCAGCGAGGTATCTTCAACCAGGGCTTCGACGCTTGGGTCTGCTGCAGCTGGTGCACCGGCAGTGGCGCTGGTGGCGGGTGCTTCGCCAGCCGGGGCGGTGCTCGGGGCAGCAGCGGCAGTGGCGGCGGCCGGCGTGGTGGTATTGGCGGTTGGCTCATCGGCCATGGCTGCCGGGGCCAGCACCAGGCTGAGCGTCAGCGCGGCGATGGCGCGCCAGGCGCGCGACTGGGTTGGCGAAGCGGAGGGTTTAGTACGTGTCATGCTGGCCGGACCTGATGAAGAGAAAAGACGAACGTTCTCCAAGGCCTCGAGGCGGGCCGAGAACAACTTGGTCGCCATTATTGCAAGTAATTCTTGTTAACAAAAGTAATATTGTAGCTTTTTTCGCCTATGGTCTAGCCATCCATCGTGTAGCGTGGTTGGGCTGATCAGTTGGTCCAGGGAGTTTTGTGATGTCAGACCTTTCCGTGATGGTGGTGGGTTGTGGTGATGTAGGCGGGCGCTTGGCCCGGCAGATGCTGGCACGTGGTTGGCAGGTCAGCGGTCTGCGCCGTTCGGTGGGGCAATTGCCTGCGGGGGTTCACCCGGTGGCTGCGGAGTTGGCCGAGCCTTCGCTGCCAGCCGCATGGCCACGGGGTACGCTGGACTACCTGGTGTACTGCGTGGCGGCCAGCCAGCATGACGAGGCGGGTTACCGGGCGGCCTATGTCGACGGTTTACGCCATGTGCTGGCCTGGCTGGCCGAGCGTGGCCAACGGCCGCGCCGCTTGCTGTTCGTGTCAAGCAGTAGCGTGTATGCGCAGAAGGACGGCGAGTGGGTTGAGGAAGGGTCGGCGACCGAGCCCGAGGGGTATTCGGGGCGGGTGATGCTGGAAGCGGAGCGCTTGGCCCTTGGCAGCGGCATACCGGCGAGTGTGGTGCGCCTCACTGGCATCTACGGCCCCGGCCGCGAGTGGCTGCTGAGCCAGGTCCGCCAAGGCTATCGGGTGGCTGAGCAGCCGCCGCTGTACGGCAACCGTATTCATGCCGAAGATGCTGCCAGCTTGCTGGCGTTTCTGCTGCAGGAAGATGCTGATGGCAAGGCGTTGGACGACTGTTACATCGGGGTTGACGATGATCCGGCACCGCTGGCCGATGTGGTGGCCTGGTTGCGGGCCTACCTGGGGGTTACCGAGTGGTCAGATGAACAGCGCGTGCGGCGTACCGGTAGCAAGCGCTGCAGCAACGCACGGGTGAAGGCGTTGGGCTGGGCACCGGTGTATCCGAGTTACAAGGAAGGCTACGCAGCCATCCTGGCGGCGAAAGCCTGACCACACCCTTGACGCGACTTCTGTAGGCGCGGCCTGGCGTTGCGATTGGGCTGCAACGCAGCCCTGGCAATCCACGCGCCGACGCTGATGCCCTGGTGCCGTGTTGCGGCCCTGTCGCGAAACAAGGCCGCTGCTGCAGGCTTCAGTTTTTTTCCAGCAACCACTGGCGCTTGCCCGCTGCCAGTTGGGGCATGTCATCAGCCTGGGCACGGTTCACCGCCTGGAAGATCTCCAGCTTGTCGCCGTCACGCTTGATGATGAAAGGCGCACCCCGTTGGTTGCGCTCCAGCCACAGGCTGTCGTTGCTGCCGCCCATGGTGGCGCAGTCGCCGGCCAGGCACAGGGCGAAACGGTCTGGCCCAGGCAAGCCAGTGACGTTGCCGGTATCGCTGAAGCGTACTTTTCCGCCTTGGCCCTGGCCTTCGAGAATGGTCCATTCACCGCCCAGATACGCTTGGTACAGGGCTTTTTCAAAGCTGCTGCCCAGCGAGGCGTTGGCGGTGGCAGAGGGTTGTACGCGGACAAAAGCCTGCTTTGCGCCGCTCTGGTCTGTGGTCAGCAGTTCGTCACCGTCCAGCGCAAGCTGCTCGGTCTGGCCACCGTCAAAGTTGGCCTGCAATTGCTTGTCGAGCGTGACCAGCTGGCCGTCCGCCGCTTCGAAGCCATTGCTGTAGCTGGCCTGCTGGTTGGCGACGTCGAGCTTCCACTCGAATACCGGACCATTTTCATTGAGGGCCTGGCGCAGGCTGTCGCCCTTTACCGCGGCCTTGATCGCAGCCTGGTTGATCCAGGTGCCGTTGAAATCTTCGGGTTTGTGGCTGGCGCAGCCGCTCAGGAGCAGGGCTGCCAGCGCGAGGGGCAGTGCGTGACGCATGTCGGGAAACCTTGCGCAGGAGAGGGGGCGACGGGCAGGGTGCCCGTCGCCCAAGGCATCATTCGATGACCAGGATGGCGTCCATTTCGACCTGGGCGCCTTTTGGCAGCGCGGCAACGCCAATCGCGGCGCGGGCTGGGTAAGGCTGTTCGAAGTAGCGGCCCATCACCTCGTTGACCTTGGCGAAGTGGCTCAGGTCAGTCAGGAAGATGTTCAGCTTGACGATGTCCTTGAACGAACCGCCGGCAGCCTCAGCCACGGCCTTGAGGTTCTCGAATACCTGCACGGTCTGGGCTTCGAAGCCTTCGACCAGCTCCATGGTCTTCGGGTCCAGCGGGATCTGGCCGGACATGTACACGGTATTGCCGGCCTTGATCGCCTGCGAGTAGGTACCGATAGCGGCGGGGGCCTTGTCGCTGTTGATGACGGTCTTGCTCATGATGACTCCTTGCGGTTGGCGGACTACGTACGCATGCGGGTGATGCGGACCACACCGGTCAAGGTACGCAGCTTCTTGATCACACGGGCCAGGTGCACGCGATCGTGTACGCTGACCACCAGTTGGACCACACTGATACGGCCGTCGCGCTCGTCCATGCTGATTTTCTCGATATTGCCGTCGGCCGCGTTGACGCTGCTGGCAAGCAGGGCAATCAGGCCGCGCTGGTGCTCCAGTTCGACCCGCAGTTCGACATTGAACTCGCCGGTGATGTCCTTGGCCCAGGAAAGCTGCACGCATTTTTCCGGGTTGTGGCGGATTTCACTGATGTTGCGGCAGTTCTCCAGGTGCACGACCATGCCCTTGCCTGCCGACAGGTGGCCGACGATCGGGTCGCCCGGGATGGGTGTACAGCACTTGGCATAACTCAGTACCAGCCCCTCGGTACCGCGGATCGCCAGCGGCCCTTCCGGTGCGGGCAACTGTTCGCCTTCGGCTGACAGCAGGCGGCGCGCAACCACATATGCCATGCGGTTGCCCAGGCCGATATCTTCGAGCAGGTCTTCGATCAGTTCCAGGCGGTACTCCGCCAGGATCGCCTGGATACGTTCCTGAGGGATCTTCTCCAGGCTGCTGTCGAAGCCGGTCAGCACCTTGTTCAGCAGGCGTTCGCCCAGGCTGATGGATTCGGACCGGCGCTGCTGCTTGAGCGCGTGGCGGATGTGCGTGCGCGCCTTGCCGGTAACCACGAAGTTGAGCCAGGCCGGGTTTGGCCGGGCGCCCGGGGCGCTGACGATTTCCACCGTGGACCCGCTCTGCAGCGGTTCGGACAACGGCGCCAGGCGGCGATTGATACGGCAGGCGATGCAACTGTTGCCGACGTCGGTGTGTACCGCGTAAGCGAAGTCGACGGCCGTCGAGCCTTTGGGCAGCTCCATGATGCGGCCCTTGGGCGTGAACACGTAGACCTCGTCCGGGAACAGGTCGATCTTCACGCTTTCGATGAACTCCAGCGAGTTGCCAGCACGCTGCTGCAGCTCCAGGATGCCTTTGACCCACTGGCGGGCACGGGCGTGGCTGCCCTTGGGTTGCTCGTCGTCGTTGGACTTGTACAGCCAATGCGCCGCGATGCCGTTGTTGGCCATCTCTTCCATCTCGCGGGTGCGGATCTGGATTTCGATGGGCACGCCATGCATACCGAACAGCGTGGTGTGCAACGACTGGTAACCGTTGGCCTTGGGGATCGCGATGTAGTCCTTGAAGCGGCCGGGCAGCGGCTTGTACAGGTTATGCACGGCGCCGAGCACACGGTAGCAGGTATCGACTTTGTCAACGATGACGCGGAAGGCGTACACGTCCATGATCTCGTTGAAGGCGCGGCGCTTGCCGCGCATCTTCTTGTAGATGCCATAGAGGTGCTTCTGCCGGCCGCTGATTTCGCCTTCGATGCCATCGGCAGCCAGGCAGTTGGCCAGCGAGTGCTCGATCTTGGCGACGATTTCCTTGCGGTTGCCACGAGCGCTTTTCACCGCACGGTGAATCAGCGACGAGCGCATGGGGTGCATGGCCTTGAAGCCGAGGTCTTCGAACTCCACGCGCACCGTATGCATGCCCAGGCGATTGGCGATGGGGGCGTAGATTTCGAGGGTTTCCTTGGCGATGCGCCGGCGCTTTTCACCGGACAGCACTTCAAGGGTGCGCATGTTGTGCAGGCGGTCAGCCAGCTTGACCAGGATCACGCGGATATCGCGCGCCATGGCCATGGCCATTTTCTGAAAGTTTTCAGCCTGCGCCTCGGCCTTGGTTTCGAAGTTCATCTGGGTCAGCTTGCTGACCCCGTCAACCAGCTCGGCCACGGTCTCGCCAAATTGCTGGCTGAGGGCTTCCTTGGCGATACCGGTGTCTTCGATCACATCGTGCAGCATGGCCGCCATCAGGCTTTGATGGTCCATGTGCATGTCGGCGAGGATGCTGGCCACGGCCAGCGGGTGGGTCACATAGGGCTCGCCGCTGCGGCGGCGCTGCCCGTCGTGGGCCTGTTCGGCGTAGAAATAGGCGCGCCGGACCAGGTTGACCTGTTCAGGGCCAAGATAGGTCGACAGCCGTTCGGCCAAGGCTTCTATACCCGGCATGGGTTTACCTCCTGCCGAGGAAGAGGGCCTTGCGCCGTGCGACGTCGACCTGGCATCAATCAGACAGCCTCGTTGTTCTCGTCCTCGAACGCGGCGAACACCGGATCCTCGGTGACGATCTCTTCAGCGGCGATGAATTCGTTGGTGACGATGCCTTCGGCGATTTCACGCAGGGCAACGACGGTAGGCTTGTCGTTTTCCCACGCTACGCGTGGTTCCTTGCCGCCGGTCGCCAGCTGGCGAGCGCGCTTGGTCGAGAGCATGACCAGCTCAAAGCGGTTATCCACGTGTTCCAGGCAGTCTTCAACAGTTACGCGGGCCATGGTCTTCCTCAGTAGCAAATGCGGTGGGCGTGCAGCCCAATAGTGGGCAGGCGGACTCGATAGTATAAAAATTCACCAGCCAATAGGGAAGCGCTGTTTTGCCGAGCAGCGTCATCCCCAAGCCTGCCACCGCACCGTGCAGGCGCGGTTTCAGCCGCGAAAGGGCCGAAACAGACACCCTCGACGCATGAGCCTGACGATAACCTCAGAGCATCGCGCCGCGCAACCTCGGGGTCAGCTCTTCGAACAAGGTCTGCACCGAGCGCAGTGCCCGGCAGTCCGGGCGGGTCAGCAGCCACAGCTGGGTGTCGCAGCCGGCCAGCGGCCCGCTGAGCGCATCGACGCCGGGCAGCGCATGCACCATGTAGTCCGGCAGCGCCGCCACGCCCAACCCGGCGGTCACCAACTGGGCGATGGTCGACATGCTGCTGCACTGGTAGCGCGGGCTCAACCCGGGGTGCTGCTGGTTGCGCCAGACCACCGTGGGGTGGTCCTGCATGGAGTCGTCAGGGGCGATCCACGGGGTGCTGGCAGGCGATTCGGCCAGCCGCTCGCGCCACTGCGGCTGGCCGCAGATGACATAGGACGTCGAGCCCAGGTTGCGGCCCACCAGGTGTTCCGGCGGTGTATTGGTCAGGCGCAGGGCAATGTCGGCGTCGCGCCGGCTGAGGTTGGCGAAGGTGTTGGAGGTGCCCATTTCCAGCGACAGCGCCGGGTAGTTGGGCATGAACTCGGCCAGCGCCGGCAGCAGCAGGCTGTGCATGACCGCCTCGGTACAGGTCAGGCGCACCGTGCCGCTGACCACCTGCTCGCCACTGGTCATGGCAATGCGCGCGGCCTCCAGCGCCTGCTCGGCACGCTCGGCCTGCTCGGCCAGGGCCTGGGCAGTATCGGTTGGCAGGTAGCCTTTGCGGCTTTTCACGAACAGCGCAGTACCGAGGGCCGATTCCAGCCGGCGTATCGAGCGAAAGACCGTCGATACGTCAACTTTGAGCAACTCGGCGGCCTTCGCCAGCGAGCGGCCACGCTCCAGTGCCAGGACCAGAGTGAGGTCGGCGTGGGTAATCTGATATTGCATTGGTGCACGCTCTGCTTGCCGAATTGCCAATGTCTGTTGCATCAGGGCCATTTTATAGTGAAACCGCCCCCCGGAATCAATGCGCCCGGTCGGGTCAACAATCCCCACGATGGGAAGTGAAAAGAACAACAGCTGCAACCATCGTCGCCCATGAGGCGCCAGCCGTACCCCCCCACATCGCCGCAGCAAATCAAAGGATGTACAGCCATGACGTCGGTCACCCCGTGCGCCAGTTCTTCCAGCGAGATGAAAGACTTCCTCCAGGCCCATCCGGATACGCAGTACGTCGACCTGCTGATCTCCGACATGAACGGCGTGGTACGCGGCAAGCGCATCGAGCGAGCCAGCCTGCACAAGGTGTACGAAAAGGGCATCAACCTGCCGGCGTCGCTGTTCGCCCTGGACATCAACGGCTCCACCGTGGAAAGCACCGGCCTTGGCCTGGACATCGGCGATGCCGACCGTATCTGCTTCCCGATCCCTGGCACGTTATCGGATGAGCCGTGGCAGAAGCGCCCCACAGCCCAGTTGCTGATGACCATGCACGAGCTGGATGGCCAGCCGTTTTTCGCCGACCCGCGGGAAGTGCTGCGCCAGGTGGTCAGCAAGTTCGACGACCTGGGCCTGGCTATCTGCGCCGCCTTCGAGCTTGAGTTCTACCTGATCGACCAGGACAACCTCAACGGCCGCCCGCAACCGCCGCGCTCGCCGATTTCCGGCAAGCGCCCGCAATCGACCCAGGTGTACCTGATCGACGACCTCGACGAATATGCAGATTGCCTGCAGGACATGCTCGAAGCCGCCAAGGAGCAGGGGCTGCCGGCGGACGCCATCGTCAAGGAAAGTGCCCCGGCGCAGTTCGAGGTCAACCTGCACCACGTTGCCGATCCGCTGAAAGCCTGCGACTACGCGATCCTGCTGAAACGGCTGATCAAGAACGTGGCCTACGACCATGAAATGGACACCACCTTCATGGCCAAGCCCTACCCAGGCCAGGCAGGCAACGGCCTGCACGTGCACATCTCGCTGCTGGACAAGAAAACCGGCAAGAACATCTTCGCCAGTGACGACCCGCTGCAGAGCGACACCCTGCGTCACGCCATTGGTGGGGTGCTGGAGACGATGCCGGCATCGATGGCTTTCCTGTGCCCGAACATCAACTCCTACCGCCGCTTCGGCGCCCAGTTCTACGTGCCCAATGCGCCGAGCTGGGGCCTGGACAACCGTACGGTAGCCGTCCGCGTGCCCACCGACAGCAGCGACAACGTGCGCCTTGAGCACCGCGTGGCCGGCGCCGACGCCAACCCGTACCTGATGCTGGCGGCCATCCTGGCCGGCGTGCATCACGGCCTCACCAACCAGGTCGAACCCCAGGCGCCGATCGAAGGCAACTCCTACGAGCAACTCGAACAGAGCCTGCCGAACAACCTGCGCGATGCCTTGCGTGCGTTGGACGACAGTGAGGTGCTCAACCAATACATCAGCCCGGACTACATCGATATCTTCGTGGCCTGCAAGGAAAGCGAACTGGCCGAGTTCGAAGTGTCGATTTCCGACCTCGAGTACAACTGGTACCTGCACACGGTGTAAGCCCATGAGCGCAACTGCGGTCCCCTTGATCGGTGTCAGCGCCTGCCGCCAGCAGGTGGGGAAGAACTCGTCGCACACGGTTGGCGACAAGTATGTCGAGGCGGCCGCGTTTGCCGGCCTGCCGCTGATTCTGCCGGCCCGTGACGGTGGTAGCGACACGCAAGCGTTGCTGGCCTGCCTGCACGGCATTGTTTTTACGGGCTCGCCTTCAAATATCGAACCGCATCATTACAATGGCGCCCCCAGTGCCGCGGGCACCCTTCATGACCTGGCGCGTGACCGGCTGACCCTGCCGCTGCTGCAGGCGGCGATCGCCGCCGGTGTGCCGGTGTTGTGCATTTGCCGTGGCTATCAGGAACTGAACGTGGCCCTGGGGGGCAGCCTGCACCAGCGTGTGCAGGCGCTGCCTGGCTACCTGGACCATCGCGAGCCCGAAGACGCGCCCCTGGAGGTGCAGTACGGCCTTCGGCACCCGGTGTTCGTCGAGCCTGGCGGCTTGTTCGAGCGCCTGGGGCTGGCAGCGCAGTTCGAGGTCAACTCGCTGCACAGCCAGGGCATCGAGCGCCTGGCTTCGTGCCTGCGGGTCGAAGCGCGGGCCCCGGACGGCCTCATCGAAGCGGTGTCCATGCCCGGTGCGCCGGGCTTCGTCCTTGGCGTGCAGTGGCACCCAGAGTGGCGGTTCAGCGAAAACCCGGTCTCGCTGCGCCTGTTTCAGGCGTTTCGCGAGGCCTGCACTGCCTATGCAGCACGGAAGGGCGCACGGCTGACGCGCCCCTGACAGCAAGCTTTCAATGAGTGAAAGCGGGCCTTGTGCGCAAGGCCTGTAAGAACAATTCCAAAACTTACGGCAAATACTCATGAGCAATTACACCGAAGCCGCCCGCCCACCCGACGTGGCGGCCGAAGCGGGCAACAATCAGCGCAGCAAAGGCCTGGCCAAGGGTCGCCTGGGCTTGCTGGCCAGCGTGGTACTGGGCATCTCCACCATCGCCCCGGTCTATACCCTCACCGGCGCACTGGGCCCTACCGTGCGTGAGGTAGGGGCACACCTGCCAGCCGTGTTCATCGTCGGCTTCCTGCCAATGCTGCTGGTAGCCTTGGGCTACCGTGAACTGAACTCGGCAGAGCCGGACAGCGGCACCTCCTTTACCTGGTCGGCGCGCGCCTTCGGGCCGATGATCGGCTGGATCGGGGGGTGGGGGCTGGTGGTTGCCACCACCATCGTGCTGTCCAACCTGGCGGGGGTGGCGGTCGACTTCTTCTACCTGTTCCTCGGCCAGATCACCGGCAGGCACGCGCTGGCGGGACTGGCCGACAACCTGTTGATCAACATCGTCACCTGTTGTGTGTTCATCGCCCTGGCGGTTTGGATCTGCTGCCGGGGCATGGCCACCACCATGACCGTGCAGTATGGCCTGGTGGCCCTGCAACTGCTGGTATTGGTCGGCTTCGCCTTCGCCGCGTTCGGCGGCACCACTGCGCCACCGCCGATGGCGTTCGACCTGGCCTGGTTCAATCCATTCGGCGTGGAGTCGTTCTCGGCCTTTGCCGCGGGCTTGTCGCTGTCGATCTTTATCTTCTGGGGTTGGGATACCTGCCTGACCGTCAGCGAAGAGTCGGTTGGCAGTGAAGAGGTGCCGGGCAAGGCTGCCACCTTGACCGTCATGCTGATCCTCGGCCTGTACCTGTTCACTGCCATTGCCACCCTGCAGTTTGCCGGCATTAGCGAAACCGGCCTGGGGCTCAACAACCCGCGCATCCAGGAGAACGTGTTTGCCCACCTGGCCGGCCCGGTGATGGGGCCGCTGGCGATCCTGATGTCCATTGCCGTGCTGGCCAGTACCGCAGCCTCGTTGCAATCGACCTTCGTGGCGCCGGCGCGCACGCTGCTGGCCATGGGTTATTACGGCGCAGTACCGCCGAAGTTCGCCAGTGTTTGCCCCCGCTCGCAGACCCCACGCTACGCGACCATTTGCGCAGGTGTGGCAGCGGGCCTGTTCTACGTGACCATGCGCACACTGAGCGAGAACGTGTTGGCCGATACCATCACTGCGCTGGGCATGATGATCTGTTTCTACTATTCGCTGACGGCGTTTGCCTGCGTCTGGTATTTCCGCGGCAGCCTGTTCAGCAGCGTGCGCCACTTCTTCATGCGTGGCATGTGCCCGCTGGTGGGTGGGGTGATTCTGTCGGTGATCTTCGCGCGGACCGCCATCGACAGCGCGTCGCCGGACTTCGGCAGCGGCTCGCATGTCGGCGGGGTGGGGCTGGTGTTCGTGATTGCCGCGATCATCTCGGTGCTGGGCATCGGGCTGATGATGCTGTCACGCCTGCGTGCGCCGGCGTATTTCCTGGGGGCTACCCTGCGCCAGCAGGCTACCCTGCCTTTGCAGGAATGAAGCTGGGGGCGCTTTGCGCCCCTATCGCGACACAAGGCCGCTCCCACAAAAGCACGGCGTACGCCATCTAATGTGGGAGCGGCCTTGTGTCGCGATAGGGCCTCGAAGAGGCCCCATCGATCTTCAGCCGATCATTTGCTTCAGCAACACTGCATGACGCTGCTGCTGCTTCTTCAGCGCCAGCCGATTCGAGCGGAACACCGCCTTCAAATCCTCCAGCGCCTCGTCGAAATCATCATTGATGATCACGTAGTCGTACTCGTCGTAGTGCACCATCTCGCTGACCGCTTCTTTCATGCGCCCATTGATGATCTCTTCGCTGTCCTGCCCGCGCCCGTCCAGGCGCTGGCGCAGCGCCTGCTGGCTCGGTGGCAGGATGAATACCGACAACGCATCGGGCATCACCCGGCGAACCTGCTGGGCGCCTTGCCAGTCGATTTCCAGAATCAGGTCATAGCCCTCGTCCAGGGTTTGCTGCAGTGCGCTGCGCGACGTGCCGTAGAAATTGCCGAACACTTCGGCATGCTCCAGGAAGTCACCCTGTGCGATCAGCGCCTTGAATTCCTCGTGCACGACGAAGTGGTAGTTCACCCCGTGCTGCTCGCCCGGGCGCATGGCGCGGGTGGTGTGCGAGACCGAGACGCGGATCTGCCGGTCTTCCTTGATCAGGGCGTTGACCAGGCTGGTCTTGCCGGCGCCGGAAGGGGCCGAGACGATGTAGAGGGTGCCGCTGTTGTGGTTCATGGTTGGGGTGGCCTTACTCGATGTTCTGTACTTGTTCACGCATCTGTTCGATCAATACCTTCAGGTTGACCGCCGCCTGCGTGCTGCGTGGGTCGAAGGCCTTGGAGCCAAGGGTGTTGGCCTCGCGGTTGAGCTCCTGCATCAGGAAGTCCAGGCGCCGGCCGGCGGCGCCGCCCCCCTTGAGCACGCGGCGTACTTCGGTAACGTGGGTGCTGAGGCGGTCGAGTTCCTCGGCCACGTCGCTTTTCTGGGCCAGCAGCACCATTTCCTGCTCGAGGCGCTGTGGGTCGAGCTCTGCCTGCATGTCGCCGAAGCGGTCGAGGATTTTCTGCCGCTGTGCCGCGAGCATCTGCGGCACCAGTGCGCGCAGCGTCGTGACTTCACCGGCCATGCTGTCCAGGCGCTCGTTGATCAGGCGCGCCAGTTCCTGGCCTTCGCGCTGGCGCCCGGCCTTGAGTTCGGCCAGGGCTTCGTCGAACAGCGCCATGGCTTCAGCGTTGAGTGCCTGCGGGTCACTGGTATCGGCTACCAGCACGCCGGGCCACGACAGCACTTCCAGCGGGTTGAGCGCGGCTGGCTGCCTGATCAGCCCGGCCACTTCTTCGGCGGCGGCGACCAGTTGTGCGGCGCGCTCGCGGTCGACCTTCAGCGGCTTGCCGGTGCTGTCTTCATTCAGGCGCAAGGTGCATTCCACCTTGCCCCGTGACAGCCCTTGGCGCAGGCCTTCACGCACGCCGCCTTCGAGGTCGCGCAGGGCCTCGGGCAGGCGCAGGTGCGGCTCCAGGTAACGGTGGTTGACAGAACGCAGCTCCCAGACCAGGGTGCCTTGGCTGCCGGCGCGCTCGACACGCGCAAAAGCGGTCATGCTATGCACCATGGGGAGTACCTCGCTTGGATAAGTGAACGGCGCAGGATTGTAGCGCAGTGGGGGCGTGGCGCCCAATCGGCCTATGTTACCGGTAGGTGGTGGTCGGGGTAGGAAAAGGCGACGGGCCGTCTGCGCGCGACAATAGGCATGTCCTCACCGGGTTTGCGGCTCTATAATGCTCGCCAGATTCAAAGTCCCAGTACAGGTATCCCAGATGAAACGTCCAAGTGGTCGCGCCGCCGATCAGCTCCGCTCGATCCGCATCACCCGCAACTACACCAAGCACGCCGAAGGGTCGGTACTGGTCGAGTTCGGTGACACCAAGGTCATCTGCACGGTCAGCGTGGAAAACGGTGTGCCGCGCTTCCTGAAAGGCCAGGGCCAGGGTTGGCTGACCGCCGAGTACGGCATGTTGCCGCGTTCCACCGGTGAGCGTAACCAGCGTGAAGCCAGCCGCGGCAAACAGGGTGGCCGCACCCTGGAAATCCAGCGCCTTATCGGGCGCTCTCTGCGTGCCGCACTGGACATGAGCAAGCTGGGCGACATCACCCTGTACGTCGACTGCGACGTGATCCAGGCCGATGGCGGTACCCGTACCGCGTCCATCACCGGTGCCATGGTTGCCCTGTGCGACGCCCTGGCAGTAATCAAGAAGCGCGGTGGCCTCAAGGGCGGTAACCCGCTCAAGCACATGATCGCTGCCGTTTCGGTCGGCATGTACCAGGGCGAAGCGGTGCTCGACCTGGACTACCTGGAAGATTCCGCTGCCGAAACCGACCTGAACGTGGTCATGACCAGCGCGGGCGGCTTCATCGAAGTGCAGGGCACTGCCGAAGGCGCGCCGTTCCAGCCGGAAGATTTCAACGCCATGCTCGCCCTGGCGCAGAAAGGCATGACCGAAATCTTCGAGCTGCAGCAGGCGGCGCTGGCCGATTGAGACCAGCCGGAGAGGTGCAGATGTTCTGCCACCTCTCCGCGCTGCTGGGCCCGCTGATCTGGCGGCCGATCACATAGATTTTCTGTGGCCCCGTTCGCGGGCACGCCCGCGAACGGGGCTGCAAAGCAGCCCCAATGGCTTCAGATGGTCAGCGTCCAGTCATAGTCGACAATCAGCGGCGCATGCTGCGAGAAGCGCGGCTGGCGCGGCAGGCGGGCGTTGCGCACGAAGCGGCGCAGGCCCGGGGTGAGGATCTGGTAGTCGAACCGGTAGCCCAGGTTGAGCATCTCGGCCTGCTCGTTGTCTGGCCACCAGCTGTACTGGTCGCCTTCACGGCTGACTTCGCGCAGGGCGTCGACGTAACCCATCTCGCCCGTGATCGCATCCATCCACGCACGCTCCGGCGCCAGGAAGCCAGGCGACTGCTGGCTGTCGCGCCAGTTCTTGATGTCGAGCTTCTGCTGCGCCACGTAGAACGAGCCGCAATAGATGTACTCGCGGCGCTTGCGGCGCTGCTTGTCCAGGTACTTGGCGAAGTCGTCCATCAACTTGAATTTCTGGTTCAAGTCTTCGTCGCCGTTCATGCCCGAAGGCAGTAGCAGGCTGGCAATACTGACTTTGTCGAAATCTGCTTGCAGGTAACGCCCGTAGCGGTCGGCTGTCTCGAAGCCCAGGCCGGTGATGACTGCCTTGGGCTGCATGCGCGAATAAAGGGCCACACCACCTTGGGCTGGCACCTCCGCGTCGCAGGCATAAAGGAAATAGCCATCGAGCTGGAAAGCTGGGTCATCGAGTTCAAAGGCCGAGGCGCGGGTATCCTGAAGGCAGATGACGTCGGCATTCTGGGCTTGAAGCCAGCTGAGCAAACCACGCTCGGCCGCAGCCTGAATGCCATTAACGTTCACACTGATGATCCGCATAAATGGCCCCATAAATCTCGTGCGTGTATGATACCCGAGCTCAACCCATTTAGCTAAATCCGTGGTGTCCGGGACTATTCATGCAGCCGTATCAGCGCGACTTTATCCGTTTTGCCATCGATCGCGGGGTACTGCGTTTCGGTGAATTCACCCTGAAATCGGGGCGTACCAGCCCGTATTTCTTCAATGCCGGCCTGTTCAACACCGGTTCCGCCCTGGCTGAACTGGGCCGCTGCTATGCCGCCGCCATCGTCGACAGCAAGATCCCGTTCGATGTGCTGTTCGGCCCTGCGTACAAAGGCATTCCGCTGGCGGCGACCACTGCCGTGGCGCTGGCTGACCAGCACCAGCGCGATGTGCCATGGTGCTTCAACCGCAAGGAAGCCAAGGACCACGGCGAAGGCGGCAGCCTGGTTGGCGCACCGCTGGCCGGTGATGTGCTGATCATCGACGATGTGATCACCGCCGGCACTGCCATCCGTGAGGTCATGCAGATCATCAACGCCCAGCAGGCCAAGGCCGCCGGCGTGCTGATCGCGCTGAACCGCGAAGAACGTGGCAATGGCGAGCTGTCGGCTATCCAGGAAGTGGAGCGTGACTTCGGCATTCCAGTGGTCAGCATCGTTTCGCTGACCCAGGTGCTGGAGTTCCTGGCTGACGACCCACAGCTCAAGCAGCACCTGCCGGCTGTCGAAGCTTACCGGGCGCAGTACGGGATCTGATCCTGGCCCGGAAATGAAAAAGGCGACCTTCTTGTGAAGGTCGCCTTTTTTGTGCCGCCTGTTTTGGCCTATTCGCGGGCACGCCCGCGAAGGGGCCGGTACAGGCTAACCGATCACTCAGCGCGGCTTGCGGTTGGTAATCAGGGTGCCCACGCCGCTGTCGGTGAAGATCTCCAGCAGCACCGCATTCGGCACGCGGCCGTCGATGATGTGCGAGCTGTTAACGCCGCCCTGCACTGCATCCAGCGCACACTTGATCTTCGGCAGCATGCCGCCGTAGATGGTGCCATCGGCGATCAGCTCGTTGACTTGCTCGGTGGTCAGGCCGGTCAGGACCTGGCCCTGTTTGTCCATCAGGCCCGCAATGTTGGTCAGCAGCATCAGCTTCTCGGCCTTCAGCGCTTCGGCCACCTTGCCGGCCACGAGGTCGGCGTTGATGTTGTAGGACTCACCGTTGACACCCACGCCGATTGGCGCGATGACCGGGATGAAGTCGCCCTTGACCAGCATGTTCAACAGGTCGGTGTTCACGCTCACCACTTCGCCCACGTGACCGATGTCGATGATTTCCGGGGTGGTCATCTCGGGGGTCTGGCGGCTGACGGTCAGCTTGCGTGCGCGGATCAGCTCCGCGTCCTTGCCGGTCAGGCCGATGGCGCTGCCGCCATGGCGGTTGATCAGGTTGACGATGTCCTTGTTGACCTGGCCGCCCAGCACCATTTCCACCACGTCCATGGTCGCCGAATCGGTCACGCGCATGCCGTCGATGAAGTGGCTTTCGATCGACAGGCGCTTGAGCAGGTCGCCGATTTGCGGGCCACCCCCGTGCACGACCACCGGGTTGATACCGACCGCTTTCATCAGCACGATGTCACGGGCGAAGCCGGTCTTGAGCTCCTCGCTCTCCATCGCGTTGCCGCCGTACTTGATCACCAGGGTCTTGCCGACAAAGCGGCGGATGTAGGGCAGCGCTTCGGACAAAACCTCGGCTACATGGGAAGCGGCATCGCGATCGAGGGTCATGCAGGGCTCCTGTGAGGAACAGATAATCGGTCAGAACGGCAGTTGCAGCTCAGGATCAACCCGCAGCAACTGGGTACGGAAAACATCCTTGATACGTTGCAATTCGGCGTCACTGTCGGCCTCGAAGCGCAGTACCAGCACCGGTGTGGTGTTGGAGGCGCGAACCAGGCCCCAGCCATGGGCATAGTCGACCCGCACACCGTCGATGGTGGTCAGGTTGGCTTCGCCCCAGTCGGCGTCGCGTTGCAGTGCATCAATGATGCTGAATTTACCCTCGTCGGTCACATCAATATTGATTTCCGGCGTGGAAATATCGTTCGGGAAGGCGGCAAACAGGTTTTCGGCGCTCTGTTCGGCCTTGCTGAGGATCTCCAGCAGGCGCGCGGCACTGTAGATACCGTCGTCGAAACCGTACCAGCGTTCCTTGATGAAGATGTGACCACTCATCTCGCCCGCCAGCAGCGAACCGGTCTGTTTCATCTTCTTCTTGATCAACGAATGGCCGGTTTTCCACATCAGCGCCCGGCCACCGTGTTGTTCGATCAGCGGGGTCAGGCGCCGGGTGCACTTGACGTCGAAGATGATCTCGGCGCCCGGGTTGCGTCCCAGTACGTCCTGGGCGAACAGCATCAGCAGGCGGTCGGGGTAGACGATGCTGCCGGTGTTGGTCACGACGCCGACGCGGTCGCCGTCACCATCGAAGGCCAAGCCGATGTCGGCGCCGGTCTGCTTGACCTTGGCGATCAGGTCTTCGAGGTTTTCCGGCTTGCCTGGGTCCGGGTGGTGGTTAGGGAAGTTGCCGTCCACCTCGCAGAACAGCGGGATCACCTCACAGCCCAGGGCTTCGATCAACTGGGGGGCGATCACACCGGCGGCGCCATTGCCGCAGTCCACCACGACCTTGAGCTTCCTGGCCAGCTTCACGTCGCCGACGATCTGCTGGAAGTAGCGGTCGAGGATCTCGACTTTTTCCACACGCCCTGCAGCCAGGGTAAGGTCGTTGGTTTTCAGGCGGGTCAGCAGGGCCTGGATCTGTTCATTGGCCAGGGTGTCGCCGGCGATGACGATCTTGAAGCCGTTGTAGTCGGACGGGTTGTGGCTACCGGTCAGCATCACGCCCGACTTGCCGGCCAATACGTTGGCCGCGTAGTACAGGGCCGGGGTTGGCACCAGGCCGACGTCGCTGACCTGGCAACCGGCATCGACCAGGCCCTTGATCAGTTGCTCCACCAGCATTGGCCCGGACAGGCGGCCATCGCGGCCTACCGAGACTTGCGGTTCGCCCTGGGCCAGGCTTTGCGCACCAATGGCGCGGCCAATCCAGTAGGCGGTTTCGGCGTGCAAGGTCTTGCCGACCACGCCGCGAATGTCATACGCGCGGAAAATGCTGTCTGGCAATGTGGCGGGGACCAGGTGGGCCATGTCGTTCATCTCTGGAAGCTCCATTAATCAAAGGCTTTCTGGGCAGGCGCAAATTGAACGCTTGGACGGTGGTTTCACCAGAGAGTTCGCCATCCTTGGCCTGAACGGTCGTGTTTCGGCTCAGTGGCTGCCGGAGTGACCGAAGCCGCCAGCGCCGCGCTGGCTTTCATCGAAGGCCTCGACGATATCGAAATGCGCCTGCACGACCGGCACCAGCACCAGCTGGGCGATACGCTCGCCCACGGCGATGGTGAAAGGGGTGGTGCCGCGGTTCCAGCATGACACCATCAGCTCGCCCTGGTAGTCCGAATCGATCAGCCCGACCAGATTGCCCAGCACGATGCCGTGCTTATGGCCCAGGCCCGAGCGCGGCAGGATGATTGCGGCCAGGCCCGGGTCGCCGATGTAGATCGACAAGCCGGTAGGAATCAGCAGGGTCTGGCCTGGTTCGAGGACGGTGTCTTGCTGGAGCAGGGCGCGCAGGTCGAGGCCAGCGGAGCCGGGGGTGGCGTAGGTTGGCAGCGGAAATTCGCTGCCCAGGCGTGAGTCGAGGATCTTGGCTTGAAGAGCGTGCATGTAACTTATTGAACCTGGTTGAGCCGTTCGGCGATGAAGGCGACCAGTTGCCGGGCGATCTTGCCCTTGCTGGTCTGCGCGAAGAGGGTTTGGTGCTGTTGGCGGTCGATCACGGTCAAGGCATTTTCTTCGCTGTTGAAGCCAATGCTGGGGTTGGCCACATCGTTGGCGACGATCAGGTCGAGGTTCTTGTCCTTGAGCTTGCGCGTGGCGTAATCGAGCAGGTGTTCGGTCTCGGCGGCAAAGCCGACGCTGAACGGGCGGTCGGCGCGGCCGGCGATGGTGGCAAGGATATCGGGATTGCGCACCATCTGCAGCAGCATGCCGTCGCCGGTCGTAGGATCTTTCTTCAGTTTTTGTGTGGCAACGACTTCCGGGCGGTAGTCCGCAACGGCTGCCGAGGCAATGAACAGGTCGCACGGCATGGCCGCCTCGCAGGCCGCGAGCATGTCCCGCGCGCTGACCACGTCGATACGGCTGACCCGGTCCGGGGTTGGCAGGTGCACCGGGCCGGTCACGAGGGTCACCCGAGCCCCTGCTTCAGCTGCCGCCTCGGCGAGGGCGAAACCCATCTTGCCGGAGCTATGATTGGTGATGTAGCGCACCGGGTCGATGTTTTCCTGGGTCGGCCCGGCGGTGATCAGCACATGCTTGCCGGTCAGGGCCTGGCGCTTGAAGCTTTCTGCCGCGCACCAGGCCAGCTCGGTGGCCTCGAGCATGCGCCCCAGGCCCACGTCACCACAGGCCTGGCTGCCGGAGGCCGGGCCGAATACCTGGATGCCACGGCTTTTGAGCAGGTCGAGGTTGGCCTGGGTCGCCGGGTCGCGCCACATGGCCTGGTTCATCGCCGGGGCCACCGCCACGGTGGCGTCGGTGGCCAGTACCAGGGTGGTCAGCAGGTCATCGGCCATGCCCTGGGCCATGCGCGCCATCAGGTCGGCGGTGGCCGGGGCGATCAAGACCAGGTCGGCCCACTTGGCCAGTTCGATGTGGCCCATGGCCGCTTCGGCAGCCGGGTCCAGCAGGTCCATGTGCACCGGGTGGCCCGACAGCGCCTGCAGGGTCAGCGGGGTGATGAATTCGGCACCCCCACGGGTCATGACGACGCGCACCTGCGCGCCGTGCTCCAGGAGACGGCGAATCAGCTCGGCGCTTTTGTAGGCGGCAATGCCGCCCCCCACGCCGAGAACGATGCGCTTGCGATACAGCCGCTGCATAGGCTTGCCTTTTTCCAGTGAGAGCGGGCGGCGACGTTTGCAAATGCCTGCGGCAGAACGTCGCATGTACGAGGCGAAATAGATTAACACAGGGCCGAAATGGGCCGCAGCAAGGGCAGAGGGGCAGGGATGAATATCAGAGAGTGGCCGGCTGAAGATCGGCCAAGGGAGAAGCTGTTGCAACGGGGGGCGGCGGTGCTGTCGGACGCCGAGTTGCTGGCCGTGTTGCTCGGTTCGGGCGTGGCCGGGCGCAATGTGCTGGACCTTGCACGCGGGCTGCTGGTGCGTTTTGGAGGGCTGCGGCAGTTTCTTGAGGCCGAGCGCGCGGCGGTGCTGCGCGAGCCGGGCATAGGCGCTGTGAAGTACGCACAGTTGCAAGCGCTGCTGGAAATCGGCCGGCGTTACCTGGATGAGCACATCGCGCGCGCAGCGGTGCTGGAAGGGCCCGAGGCGGTGCGGCGTTACCTGAAGGCCATGCTGCGCCATGAGCCCAGCGAGGTGTTCGGTTGCCTCTTTCTGGACACCAAGCACAGGCCGCTGGCGTTCGAGATTCTGTTCAGGGGCACCATCGACCGGGCCAGCGTCTACCCGCGGGAGGTGGTGCGGCGGGCACTGCTGCACAACGCGGCCGCGTTGATCCTGACGGGTTATGGTGTCAACTCTAGTGTTTCACTCGGCTGAAGTGCCCGAGATAGAAGCATTCCTTGATGCTTATTCAGATTTTGATGTTCCATATTCAGTGTTGCAGAGCAAATTTGATTTTAGGCCCAGGCGGGCCACCACAGCAGTCAGCTTCACCAACAATTGTGATGCTAGGTCCCGGATGACTGGGGCTCAGGCTGTTGCTTGCGGTTCACAGAAAAGCTGGGAATTCCTACCCATCTTCCCGAAAAAGCTGAACATTACGGCAAAATCTGATGGAACCTACTCCACGTGGCCAAGGGATCCTACATCGCTGATGGCATTTTGACCTTCTCCACTCATTGTGTACCGCTGGATAAAAAGGCGAGAATGCGCGCGCAATGGAAGGCATGATGCGCGCAGGTCGGCGCTCTCGTGGCAGGATGTCACCGGCTTCATGCCTCCACAGCCAAGGCTCGCACGAGCCTTTAAGCTTAATGGGGAGCCCGCAGAATTCGGAAAAAATCGTACGCTAAGCCGCGCCATGTGCTTGCGCGCGAGCGCTCTCAAGAGGATGGTTCCTCGTACTTCCGAAAAGCGCGCCAAAGCACAACGTCATAGACGACCTTGAGTAGGCCGCAGGCCACCAGCGGCGCCGCCAGCCAGCCGGCGGCGAATAGGGCGCCGCCAATGGCGGGGCTCGCTGCGGCAGCGAGGCTCCTGGGAACGGCGGTGAAGCTCGCCGCCGCGGCGCGCTCGGCCGGCGTCACCACGGCCATGACGAAGGCCGAGCGCGTCGGCACGTCCATCTGCGACAGGGCGCTGCGCAGGAACAGCAGCGCGAGCGTCACCGGCAGACTGTCGGCGAAGGCGGCGAGGATCAGACAGATGCTCGACGGGATGTGGGTGAACACCATCGTGTTGACGAGGCCGATGTGGCGCGCCACCCAGGGGGCGGCGAGTTGCGAACCGGCCGAAAGGAGTCCGGCCCAGAAGAAGAACTGTCCGGCGGCGGCGAGCGAGAGGTCGAAGCGCTCGAACAGCCACAGCGCCAGCAGCGTATGCACCAGCAGCCCGCCAGCGAAGGCGTCGACCGAGAACAGCGCCGCCAGTTTGATCACGATGCCGCGCGAAGGCCCCAGTGGTGCGGGCGGCGCCGCCTGCGCATGGACCGGGTGGTTCGGCAGTGTGCGGTAAAGAAAGTAGATCGCCACGCCAATGAGCCCATAGGCGACGAACATGAAGCGCAACGCGTCGAGCTGGGCCATGCCGGCATCCGTCAGGACTTGCGGGATGGCCGTCGCCAGCGAGCCAGCGGCGGCGCACAAGGCGCCGACGAAGGTGTAGCGCGCGAAGAGGAAGGTGCGCGCCTCGCCCTGCGCCGCCTCCGCCAGCCGGGCATGTTCCAGTGGCAGGAAGACACTGACGTCGCCGGCACTGGGGTTCATCGTGCCGACGAAGGCGACAATCAGCAGCGGCCAGAAGTTGCCAACGCCACCCAGGCCGGCCAGCAGCAGACCGGTGGCGGCCATCAGCCAAGCGGCGGCGAGGAGCAGCCGGCGCTGCGGGAAGCGATGGCCCCACTGGCCGACCGCCAGGGTCGCCAGCGCCGAGCCGAACAGGGTGGCGCTGCTGATCAGTCCGACTTCCCACGTGCCCAGCCCCAAGGCCAGCAGATAGACCGGCAGCAGGATGGCGACATAACCGTCGGTGAAGGCGCGCAGCGCCCGGCCGGCGAGCAGCAGGCGCGCCTCGGGCGCGGCCCCGGCGGGCAGCAGCATCACTTCAGCCCGAGCAGCGCGCGATCTTCTTCAGGGGCGTGGCGGCGCACCAGGCGTAGAGCGCGTCGTACATCACCATGCCTGCCTTCAGCATCTCGTGGTCGTCGGCGAAGTTGAGCGACAGCCCTTTCGAGATGGCCAGCAGGCCGGCCGCCTCCTTCGCGAGCTGGGGCTGGCCGCAGTCGGCGGCGCGCACGATCAGCGCCAGCTTGTTCAGGGCCGGGTCAATGAGCTGATACTTCTCGATGAAGGCGTCGAAGCTGCAGCGGTCGTCGTGGTGGCCGAGCTCGACATTCGGCACGTCATAGGGGATCGCGTCGGTGTCGGCGGCGAGGCGCATCACGTCGCCGGCCGGCACGTAGAGGAACTCGGGGGCCTCGTCGATGAAGCGCGCCACCAGCCAGGGGCAGGCGATGCGGTCGATCTTGGGCCGTTCGCGGGTGATCCATTTCATGCTCCGCCCTCCACATTGGCAAGTACAGCCTCGGCCGCCGTCCAGGACAGGTTCTGCATGAAGGCGTCCACATAGGCCCCGGCCTTGGCGCCGAAGTCCATGTGGTAGCTGTGCTCATACATGTCGAGGGCGACGAGAGGCGTGGCCCCGGCCAAGTTGTGGGCGTGGTCGGCGGCCCAGGCGTTCACGAGACGCCCTCGGCGCGGGCTCCACACCAGCAGGGTCCAGCCGGAGCCGCCGCCCTGGGCCTTGCCCATGGCCGTGAATTCGGCGCGCCAGGCGTCCACGGAGCCGAAGTCCCGCTCGATGGCCGCCTTCAGAGCCCTGCCGGGGTCGCCCCCCGTGCCGCCGAGGGAATCGAAGTACACCTCGTGCAGGATCATGGAACCGCTGGCGATCATCTCCTCGCGCTTGAGGCCGTTGATCTCGAACACCGGGGCGCTGGCCCAGTTCAGTTCGGCCAGGCGCTGCTCGATGGCATTGAGGCGCTTTACCGCACCGCCGTAGTTGTTTTCCCAGTGGCTGACGATCAGCTTCTCGGACAGGCCGGTGAGTTTGGCCGGATCGCATGAAAGAGGCTTCAGTAAGTAAGGCATCTTGGCTTCCTCAGCAAGGTGGATCGGAAACGGCGCGACGAAGGCTGACTCGATCAGGTTCAGCCTTGGTTCGGAAACACCAGCCACCCCGCCAATCCCGCCGCGAGGATCACGACGACGACGTTGAGCTTGTTCTTCCAGGCATAAAGGAATGCCAAGCCTGCGGCGAAGATCGACATGCCCACCGTCAACGATGGGACACGTTCAGCAGTGACCTGCGCCAAGTCGATGGTGGTTGCGCCGATCAGGCCGACTACCCCAGCCGCGACGCCGTCCAGAAAGGCGTGCAGCCGTTTGTTCTCCACGATCGCCTCCAGCCGGTCGTAGAAAATCAGCGAGAACGCAAAGGCCGGAAGAAAGACACCCACCGTCATGGCCACCGCCCCGATCGGCCCCCCCGCCACATAGCCGACGAACGTGGCGAAGATGATGAGCGGTGCCGGTAGCACACCGGACAGCGCCAGGCCGTCCAGGAACTGCCCATCCGTCATCCATCCGCGCCCGACGGCGTCGTTGCGAACGAACGGAATCGCTGTGTAGGCGCCGCCAAAGGTAAGCAAGCCGGCCTTCAGGCCCGACGCGAAGATGAGCAGCACCGAGGCCTGGCCCTGAACGACCGCTTCCACAAGCTTCGCTGTCGGTGCAGCCCACAAAGCCACGGCCGCGGCCAGCGCCACCGCCGCCAGTGTCACCAAGAGCGCTGAGGCCCGATGATTCAGCACGAGCAGGGCGTACACAAGGCCGCCCGCCGGCAGGGTGATCCAGAAGTCGACACGACCTATGGCTGCCAGCGCGCAAACGATGGCAATGACCCACAACCAGCGATCAAGCAGGATGTGCTCGCCGATACGGTGCACGGCGCGCACGATCAGGGCGATCACAGCCGCCTGCACGCCAAGGAACGCCGCGCCCAGCGCGGTACCCACGAATTCAATCTGGAAGTACAACCAGGACAGCGCGAACATCAGCAAGAATCCGGGAAGCATGAAACCGAGTCCCGCCAGCACGCCCCCCAGCCGCCCCTTTGCTCGGATGCCCAAATGAACGCATATTTCATGCGCTTCGGGTCCGGGCAGCACCTGCATCACCGCAAGCAGCTTGTTGAAGCGTTTGCTGGAGATCCAGCGTTCCTCGTCCACGAGCTCGCGGCGCAACATGTCGATCTGAGCCACAGGCCCGCCCCATGCGAGCAAGCCGAACTTGAGGAAGCGCGCGAAGAGCTGTGGGTAGCTCATGGGTGGAGGGACGGCTTCAGTCGTGGCATCCGTCGCCTTGCTCGGGCGATACGACTCTTCATTCGCAACGCTCATAGATCTTCTCCTTGTAGTTCAACAGTAACCAGTCAAATACGGAAGTTGGCCAACAAGCCGTCGAATACGGCCGAAGCCTGCGGCCAGCAGCAGGTCGTCTTGGGTGATGTCCCAGAAAGACGGACGGGCCGGGCGTGGTTGCGCGGCGGTCTGAGGACTGGTCGGGGCGTTCACGTTGTTTTGTCCTCGTAACTCTTCAATAGCCAATCAAAAATTTCGCACGCGCGGGCAAGCAGCGCGTCGTCATCGGGTTCCGATGCGCGCAAGCCGGCGAGCAGCGATTCGATGCCCAGCGCTTCTGCTACCGGCAGCCCGCCCACATCCAGGCAATGCACGAGCTTGCCCAGGCGTACCAGTGCAGGGGCGGAATCAAGTCCGAAACTCGCCAGCAGCGTCTCGAAGGTGACCTTGGTGCCCACATGACTGAAGGCGGCGCCGTCGAAATCGAAGCCGAGCCAGCCATTGCGGCAGTCGGAGGGACTCGCCAGCCAGACGATGCGCGCGCTCGGGTCGATGAACCGCCGGATCAGCCAGGCCGAAGCGAGTCGGTCCACCCACGGGCGCGCCCGCGTGGCCCAGGTCCGACCCTGATAGTCGGCGCGGTTCAGCCGCGGAATATCCGTCTGCCGGGCGGTCGGCTCGTCGGGAGACATACGGCGGGTGATCGCGTCGCGCAGGTCGTCCAGCAGGCTCAAGGTCTGCCGCTGCGCCTCGCCGGGGAAGAAGTCGATGCGGTTCACCTGCTCGAAGCGGCGCACGAGCGGCTGGAGCTTGCGCATGGCATCGGCGCCGTCCGGGGATGCCAGGTTACGCCCGAGCGCTTTGATCTCCTCGGCGATGCTGGCGTACTCCTCGCCCCGGTCGAACAGGGCGCGTAGCGCGGCCTTCTGAGCTTCGTCACACCCCGACAGTCGATAGACCTGGCCGCTGCCCCCGACTTCCACCGCCTGCGCCGCCACTTCGCCCAGCGTCGCCGCACTGTCCGCCGAGTCGGGCAGCAGATAGACCCCGTCGCGCAGCGTTGCGCAGCCCTGCGCTTTGACAGAACGCCAGACGCGCATGCGGCCGGTCGATGCCTTGGTGGGCAGGCTGACGAATAGGGCAAGAAAGCTCAAGCACGGGCTCCTTCGTCAAAAAGATGATTAATGTTACAAATACTACAATAAGTTATATCTAATACACAACTCATGTCGAAGCGTCAATTTAAGGCATACCCTAACTTGGCGTCAGACCATCCGGCGCTAAATCGTCAGAATAGAGTTGCCTTCCGAATTGATTGACATACGCCGTCAAGGGTCATAGATTTCTTCCTGACACATTTCCCTCAGGAGGATACCTTGCACGGTCAGCGCATCGGTTACGTCCGCGTCAGCAGCTTCGACCAGAACCCAGAACGGCAGCTCGAACAGATCCAGGTGGATAAAGTGTTCACCGACAAGGCGTCGGGCAAGGACACACGGCGGCCCGAACTGGAACGGCTGCTCGCCTTCGTGCGCGAAGGCGACACGGTCGTGGTGCACAGCATGGATCGTCTGGCGCGCAACCTCGACGACCTGCGCCGCCTGGTGCAGGGCCTCACCCAGCGCGGCGTACGCATCGAGTTCCTTAAGGAGCATTTGACCTTCACCGGCGAGGACTCGCCGATGGCGAACCTGATGCTGTCGGTAATGGGCGCGTTCGCCGAGTTCGAACGCGCCTTGATCCGCGAGCGGCAGCGCGAGGGCATCGCGCTCGCCAAGCAGCGCGGGGCCTACCGTGGCAGGAAGAAATCCCTGTCGTCTGAGCGTATTGCCGAACTGCGCCAACGTGTCGAGGCTGGCGAGCAAAAGACCAAGCTGGCTCGTGAATTCGGAATCAGTCGCGAAACCCTGTATCAATACTTGAGAACGGATCAGTAAATATGCCACGTCGTTCAATCCTGTCCGCCGCCGAGCGCGAAAGCCTGCTGGCGTTGCCGGACACCAAGGATGAGTTGATCCGTCACTACACGTTCAGCGAAACCGACCTCTCCATCATCCGGCAGCGGCGCGGCCCGGCCAACCGGCTGGGCTTCGCCGTGCAGCTCTGTTACCTGCGCTTTCCTGGTGTCATCCTGGGCGTCGATGAGCCGCCGTTTCCGCCCTTGTTGAAACTGGTCGCCGACCAGCTCAAGGTCAGCGTCGAAAGCTGGGACGAATACGGGCAGCGGGAGCAGACCCGGCGCGAGCACCTGGTCGAACTGCAAACGGTGTTCGGCTTCCAGCCCTTTACCATGGGCCACTACCGGCAGGCCGTCCAGTTGCTGACCGAGATGGCCTTGCAGACCGACAAGGGCATCGTGCTGGCCAGCACCTTGATCGAGCACCTGCGGCAGCAGTCGGTCATTCTGCCTGCCCTCAACGCCGTCGAGCGGGCGAGCGCCGAAGCAATCACCCGCGCCAACCGGCGCATCTACGATGCCTTGGCCGAACCGCTGTCGGACGCGCATCGCCGCCGCCTCGACGATCTGCTCAAGCGTCGGGACAACGGCAAAACGACCTGGCTGGCCTGGCTGCGCCAATCGCCCGTCAAACCGAATTCGCGGCACATGCTGGAACACATCGAACGCCTCAAAGCGTGGCAGGCGCTCGACCTGCCTTCTGGCATCGAGCGGTCGGTGCACCAGAACCGCCTGCTCAAGATCGCCCGTGAGGGTGGCCAGATGACGCCCGCCGACCTGGCCAAGTTCGAGGCGCAGCGACGCTATGCCACCCTGGTGGCGCTTGCCATCGAGGGCATGGCCACCGTCACCGACGAAATCATCGACCTGCACGACCGCATCCTGGGCAAGCTGTTCAACGCCGCCAAGAACAAGCATCAGCAGCAATTCCAGGCGTCCGGCAAGGCGATCAACGCCAAGGTGCGGTTGTTCGGCCGCATCGGCCAGGCGCTGATCGAGGCCAAGCAGGCGGGCCGCGATCCGTTCGCCGCCATCGAGGCCGTCATGTCCTGGGATGCCTTCGCCGAGAGCGTCACCGAAGCGCAGAAGCTTGCGCAGCCCGAGGACTTCGATTTCCTGCACCGCATCGGCGAAAGCTACGCCACGCTGCGCCGCTACGCGCCGGAATTCCTTGCCGTGCTCAAGCTGCGGGCCGCTCCCGCCGCGAAGGACGTGCTCGACGCCATCGAGGTGCTGCGCGGCATGAACAGCGACAACGCCCGCAAGGTGCCCGCCGACGCGCCGACCGAGTTCATCAAGCCGCGCTGGCAGAAGCTGGTCATGACCGACACCGGCATCGACCGGCGCTACTACGAACTATGCGCGCTGTCGGAGATGAAGAACGCGTTGCGTTCCGGCGACATCTGGGTGCAGGGGTCGCGCCAGTTCAAGGACTTCGAGGACTACCTGGTGCCGCCCGCGAAATTCGCCAGCCTCAAGCAGGCCAGCGAATTGCCGCTGGCCGTGGCCACCGACTGCAACCGGTACCTGAACGACCGGCTGACGCTGCTGGAAACACAGCTTGCCACCGTCAACCGTATGGCGACGGCCAACGAGCTGCCGGACGCCATCATCACCGAGTCAGGCTTGAAGATCACGCCGCTCGACGCGGCGGTACCCGACACCGCCCAAGCGCTGATCGACCAGACGGCAATGATCCTGCCGCACGTCAAGATCACCGAACTGCTGCTGGAGGTGGACGAATGGACGGGCTTCACTCGGCATTTCGCGCATCTGAAATCGGGCGACCCGGCCAAAGACAAGAACCTGTTGCTGACCACGATCCTCGCCGACGCGATCAACCTGGGCCTGACCAAGATGGCGGAGTCTTGCCCCGGCACGACCTACGCCAAGCTGGCTTGGCTGCAAGCCTGGCACATCCGCGACGAAACCTACGGGGCGGCGCTGGCCGATCTGGTCAACGCACAGTTCCGCCATCCCTTCGCCGAGCACTGGGGCGACGGCACCACCTCATCGTCGGACGGCCAGAACTTCCGCACCGGCAGCAAGGCCGAGAGCACCGGCCACATCAACCCGAAATACGGGAGCAGCCCAGGGCGGACGTTCTACACCCACATTTCTGACCAGTACGCGCCATTTCACACCAAGGTCGTGAACGTCGGCGTGCGCGATTCGACCTACGTGCTCGACGGCCTGCTGTACCACGAGTCCGACTTGCGGATCGAGGAGCATTACACCGACACGGCGGGCTTCACCGATCACGTCTTCGCCCTGATGCACCTCCTGGGCTTCCGCTTCGCGCCGCGCATCCGCGACCTGGGCGACACCAAGCTCTACATCCCGAAGGGCGACGCCGCCTATGACGCGCTGAAACCCATGATCGGCGGCACGCTCAACATCAAGCACGTCCGCGCCCATTGGGACGAAATCCTGCGGCTGGCCACCTCGATCAAGCAGGGCACGGTGACGGCCTCCCTGATGCTCCGAAAGCTCGGCAGCTACCCACGCCAGAACGGCCTGGCCGTGGCGCTCCGCGAGCTGGGCCGCATCGAGCGCACGCTGTTCATCCTGGACTGGCTGCAAAGCGTGGAACTGCGCCGCCGCGTGCATGCCGGCCTGAACAAGGGCGAGGCGCGCAATGCGCTGGCCAGGGCAGTGTTTTTCAACCGCCTGGGTGAAATCCGCGACCGCAGTTTCGAGCAGCAGCGCTACCGGGCTAGCGGCCTCAATCTGGTAACGGCTGCCGTCGTGTTGTGGAACACGGTCTATCTGGAACGGGCTGCGCACGCGCTGCGTGGCAACGGCCATGCCGTTGATGACGCGCTGTTGCAGTACCTGTCGCCGCTCGGTTGGGAGCACATCAACCTCACCGGCGATTACCTCTGGCGCAGCAGCGCCAAGATCGGCGCGGGCAAGTTCAGGCCGCTACGACCGCTGCAACCGGCTTAGCGTGCTTTATTTTCCGTTTTCTGAGGCGACCCCCTTCATCGCGAATTGCACCGCCCAAGACGATCTGCACTGAAATCAATACTTTCTGATGCCTCTTGATTAGAGATGCCAGCCATAATCATCTCATCGCCAACGCATACGGCGTTCGGCAGCCAACACACTCTCACTCACTACTGGAAGCTCAGACATGAAAACCATAGGCATTGAAAACTCGAAGTCCAGCGTACAGGCCCACTTAACGCTTGGAACCAAAACTATGGGGCTAGGTATCTATGGCGCGTACTTGGCTCTCGCTATTATTTACTTCTGGTTCGGCGGCATGAAATTTACCCACTACGAGGCCGAGGGCCTGGTTCCACTGGTGAGCAACAGCCCGCTTTTGGGATGGGTGTATAGCATTTTTTCGGTCGACATGTTCTCCAGCCTGCTCGGCATACTAGAGATTTCGATCGGCACTCTGATCGCAGGCCGCATGCTGTCGCCCAAACTATCCGTGGTAGGAGGCGCTCTGTCTGCAGGCCTGTTCTTCACAACCCTTAGCTTTATGTTTTCCACTCCGGGCGTCATTGAGCCTAGTTTAGGGTTTCCGGCGATTTCCGTTGCGCCAGGTCAGTTTCTGCTTAAAGACTTAGGGTTGCTTGCTGTTTCGATATTTGTGGCAGGCCATTCGCTGGTTGAACTGGAAAAACGTAAAATTAATGCATAATTTTTTCAATGGCTTAAGGCAGTAATGCCTTAGGCCTTTTTGCCATCATTTTCCCCCGCCAGATCTTTCAACCAGTCACGAGGGCTCAACCCCGTCTTGCGTCTAAATGCGCGAGACAGCGCCGAAGGACTTTCGTAGCCGACTTGAGCTGCAATCAGCGTAATCGAGCGCCCTTCTCGCATCAGCTTCTGAGCCAGGCTAACTCGCCAACTCAACAAATAATCAGCAGGCGTCTGTCCGATGACACTCTTGAAATGCACGGCATACGCAGCGCGTGACATATTTGACTCACTGGCCAGCTCTGCTATTGACCAGGCATGTTCCGGGGAGTTGTGCATCTGTAAAAGCGATCGGGCAAGCCGCATGTCGGCCAGTCCAGCCATCATTCCGGTGCGCAACTGGTGATGATCGAGCAGGTAACGGAGCAACAGAATGATTAGGAGCTCAAATAAGCGCTCAAGCGCGGCTTCCCTTCCACAATGCACATTTGCCGCCTCGGCAAACATCCACTCCAACGTGTCTGCCAGCATGGGCAGATCATCGAGTGCGAGCACCAAACAGTCCGGTAATGAAGCCGACAAAGGATTATCAATTCCGCCCTCAAACTCCATGGAAGCACACAACAACTTTGCGCCATCGGACTCACCCGCAAACAATTGATGCTTGGCGGGGCGTGGCATAAAAATCAAGCTAGGGCGAGTGAGCTGCAAATCCTTGCGATCGGGACCAAGCAACGTCACGCTGCCGGCCTGAAGCAGATGGATATAACCTCGCCGCTCGGCGCCATCGTAAGATGCAGAGCCGCATAGGTCGCCGTCATAGAACAGATTGGCCCGCACGCCGAACCGCGAGAGCAAATTAGACAAACGATCCATTGGCCGATCCTTGACGAGTCAGAACGCACAGACCATACCAT